>Ga0123353_10002785_pt1 | contig 21827 bp, 14 predicted proteins | sample TergutLab28metaG_3_FD_92763 | JGI IMG/M metagenome (GOLD analysis project Ga0123353, IMG submission 92763) | Labiotermes labralis P3 segment gut microbial communities from Petit-Saut dam, French Guiana - Lab288 P3 | ecosystem: Host-associated > Arthropoda: Insects > Digestive system > Gut ... | reverse complement strand
GTTACCCTGGGTAGGGACGGGCAAATGTTTTCAACCCCAAGGGGGTTGCCTCGTGTCCTGGACTGCCCCGTTGATGAGGCAACCCCGTTGGGGTTGGTATTCACTATGCGCCCATCCCCAGGGTAGCGCGGATACGCGCAACCCTGGGCTATAAGAGAAAACCCCTTCGGGGTAGCAGGAACAGATTGTTCACTTGTGTCAATTGAACCCGGATTACGCGTTAGGGGGAAAATGCCGTTACTCTAACGCGTAATCTGGGTTGAATATCCATGAACTTCTTTTAGCCCTCTCCCGGTTCCAGCCACACCGCGACCCCTATCTTCTGCTTGTTGATGGTCACGCTGCCCATGCCATAGCCGACCAAGCCGCCTTCACCGTCCGGCACCATCAGGCCCGTGTAGGACGCGCTGACGGTTTTAGCATTTACCTTGTCGTTCTTGTCTTCCCATGCGTAGTACAGCTTGAACGCCCCCTTGAACAGCCCTGTCTTCGCGGTGTAGGAGAGCGTCGCGCAGTGAGGATTCACATCATCAATATCAGAACACGTATAGCAAGCGTATCCATCTTCCTTTACCAATTTCGGCGCCTTCCCCTTGGGTAACGAGAGTTTCCCCCCGCTGGCGATGACAGGGACAACGAACGGCATATCCGTCACTTCTTCCCACCAGGATTCGCTATCGTACGAAGATGACATCGGCGGCGGATCGTCTGTCACATTCGCACAGAACACCAGCCCGCGTGGCACGAGGGGCGTGGTCTTGCCGTTGCTGAACCAGCCGCCCTCGATGCACATCTCGTTCCATCTATATTCACTCTTGCCGTCGAGCAGCCAGTTGACATACCAACCGTCGCCTGCGTCAACAAAGACCATGCGGCTATCCGGGTCAATCCACAGCAGGCCGCCGATGAAACCCTTCTTCGAGTAGAGCGGGCTGTACAGCGTGACGGCGTGCCAGCCATCCTCGTTCAGCCCCGCCAGCAGCTTCGCGCCGCACGACACCTTCGTGCCGTCCTTTAACTGGCCTGCGATCTTCACCACGCCCGCATTGCCCACGTTCAGTGACAGGTAGCCGAATATCCCTTCTTCTTCCCCTTCTCTGTCTGAGCAGAAATCCGCCATCACCACGTTGTACAGCCCCGTCAGTTTGGGGAGGTCCATCCTTGCCGCCGTGCCGTTCTTGTCCGCGAAGACGGCCCGTGCGCCGTCCACGTTGAGCGTGCCGCCGGCCTTGCCGCCGGAGAGCGTGCCGTAGAAACGGTTGCTCCCGACAGTCACGTTCAGGCGTTCCCCGCTCTTGGCCGTGACATTGAAACGCCCCGCGTCTTGAGCCTTGCCCGAGAAGCTCACCGTCGCGGTCTGCAGAACGGCCTTGGCGGAGAACGTCCAGTCGCCTTTCTTATCCTTTTTCGCGCTCAGCGTGATTATCCCGCGCACGGCGTTGTCCTCGTCATACACGAAGCCGTCATACGCCGTGCTGTCGCGCGGCGCGGACCCGTCCATATCCTCCGGGTCGGACAGGTACGAGCCGTCTCCCGACGGCGGCGGGGGGGTGCCGTTCGCCGTCCAACGCGCGTAGAGCGTGTGGGCGGTGGTCTGCGAGACCGTTGTGGAGGTTGTGACCTGCGTGCCGCCCGTCGCGGACGTGAACCAGCCCGCGAAGGTGTAGCCTGCCTGCGTCGGGTTGGCGGACGGCAGGACGTAACGGTTGCCGACCGTCTGCGTCACGGTCTGGCTGGCGGGCGTGCCGCCGTTGCCGTTGAACGTCACGGTTACGGTGGAGGAGGCGTTTGCCGGCGTCCACACCACTTGGTCGAGGTAGGCATTGTATGCATCTAGTCCAACGCAGTGGTCACCAGGCGTGGAGAAATTAAAGGTGGCCTGCGTCCATGCCGCGACGCCTTCTTTCAAAATCTCCTCATACTCATTCTCGTCGGATCCCGCCCAGAAATAGCCGCCCACGCCCACGCGATACCAAAATGTCAGCTTGCCGGGACCGGAAAACTCAATGAATCCGCCGGCCTCTTCCAGCGCCACCGCGCTGACGCTGTCACGCGCCGCGCTCCCCGTCACGATGCTGTATGTCCCGTACCAGTCCCAGCAGGTGAAGCTCCCTGGGCTTTGCGACACGTTCAACGCCGCCTCCAGCTGCGCCATGGTCGGGAGCGAGGATGCAGATGTCCAGTGCGCCCAAAGCGTGTGTGCCGCTGTCTGCGAGGCGGGCGTGCCGGAGGTCACCTGCGTGCCGCCCGTCGCGTCGGTGAACCATCCCGCGAAGGTGTAGCCCGTGCGCGTGGGGTTGGTGGACGGCAGGACGTAATTGTCGCCGACCGTCTGCGTCAGGGTCTGCGTCGCGGGCGTGCCGCTGTTACCGTTGAACGTCACCGTCACGGTGGTGGGCGACGTGCCGGTCACCGTGAATGTGATGGACCTCGTGTTGTTGCTGTAGTCCGTCTCCGGTACCGTGTTGCCGTCGTTAAGCGTGGCGGTCACCGTGTACGTTCCGGGCGCGAGGTTTTGCAGGGCGTTCCACTCGCTTCCTTGTGAGAAATTGCCCGCCAAATAACCGCCAGGAAGGCTGAAGTTGATGGAGTGATTGAGCCGATAGGTTGTCCCGTTGATGACCACGCGGAAAGCATTGGTCATGGTGCTATTGAAATCAACTTTGTTCTTGTCCCAGAACGCATACCAAAGGTAAATAGGCTCGCCTTGCTCGAACGTCGTCATGGGTGTTTTCCCGGTCTGCGTGTTGCTCAGGAAAAACTCGCTCGTGAAGCCCGTGGCTAAGCAAAACACGAAGTCGTGGACCGCCCCGCCCGCCGCCGCCCACCGCGCCCAGATCGTGTGGTTACTGGTTTGTGTGACCGTGGTGCCGGAGGTCACCTGCGTGCCGCCCGTCTCGGACGTGAACCAGCCCGCGAACGTGTGCCCCGTGCGCGTGGGATCCGGCAACGCCCCGTAGGTGTCGCCCACGGTCACGGTCTTCGATCCCGGTGTCAGCGTGTTGCCGCCGTTCACGTTGTACGTCACGGTCACGGTGGAAGAGGCGGTCCCCGGTGTCCACACCACCTGGTCGAGGTAGGTGTTCTCGGCACCTACTATAATAAAGTGGTCGCCGGGCGTGGAGAAATTAAAGGTTGCCTGTGTCCATGCCATAGGCCCGTCTTTATCCATCTCCTCATCCATGTCAGAGTCCGCCAAGAGATACCCGTCCGCGTCTATCCGATACCAAAATGTCAGCGTGCCTGAACCGGAAAAATCAATGAATCCCGAGGCGTCCTTTAGCGCCACCGCGCTGACCCCGTCACGCGCCGCGCTCCCGGTCACGATGCTGTAGTTTCCCTCCCAGTCCGAGCAGGTGAAACTCCCTGGGCTTTGCGACACGTTCAATGCCGTCTCCAGTTGGGAATAGGATGGGCGCGACTGCGCCTGTAACGATGTTGCGCCTGCCGTCAGCGCGAGTGCGGCGGCCAGCGCCGCCGTGATACGTGATAATTTCATCTGTGTTCTCCTGTTTTGTCTTGTGAACGGTGGCAGGAACCGCCTGTCACCGAAAATGAACGCGCGAAGGCGTATTCCGCCCCCTCGTGCAAAAAAAGAAGGCGGCGCATGGTCTTGTGCCGGGAATGTGAAAAGACCGTCATTGATCCTCTCCTGTCGGTTCGGGACCTAAATCCCGTCGGGTGTATTCCGCCTCTTTGAGCAAAAAAAATAAGGCGACATCCTCTTTGGTGTTACCAGTCCCCTCGGCAAGGGCATCCAAAAAGCGGTCAATATAAGATGGGATCGTCACAACCAGTTCTTCAGTCGGCGCTGTTGTCACTGTTTTCTTCTCCTCGGATTTTCCGCCAGTTTTCCTCAATGGCCAGCTTGATGTTGTCAAAGTCCTCCTGCGTCAGCTCAACATCCATCAGCGCGTCGCACAAGATGTGCCGCGCCCGCGCCCCCGGCGGCTCGTTATGTTTCTCGGCATCCTTCTTCAGCTGCCAATAAAGCTCCATCGGCACCCGCAGCCTGAAATGCTTAATCCGTCCATTTTCCTGATGGCTCACGCAAACCCCTCTCAACCTAAAAGATGAGCAAGAGGATAACACAGGCGGCTCACGCCCGCAAGTGTTTTTTTTGAAATTTTGATGCGAGTGACTACCGTATCATGATCAGCGTGCCGCCGCTGCCGTGCAGGACGGTGAGGGTGCCGAGGCCGGTGAAGCGGTCGTCGTCCACATACCGTGCGCCGCTGCCGGTCGCGCCGTGGGTTCCAGCGTAGCGCTGCTTTTCGCCGACCCAGAGCTCGGAGACGGTGACGTTCACACCGGAGGGGAGGTTGATTTTGCCGGTGCCGTCGGCCGCGAACGTGATGGTCGCGTCCGCGCAGACCGCGTCGTCGTTCTGCAACGAGAGCGTACCGCCGGCGACCTGTACATCCGTGCAGTTGGGGCCGAGGCTGCCGTGGAGTGCGCCGACGGTGTAGGGTGACGCGAGGTACGTCGCGGCCGTGACGTTGACCGTGCCGTTGCTCACGATGAACGCGCCGGAGAGGGCGTTCGTGTAGCCGATGGTGAGGGTACGCGACCCGGCCTTGATGAACGTGAGCGGCCCGCTCATGATACTGCCGACCCTGTGGAACTCGCTGTCGGCGGAGTTGTCGTTCAGGATGAGCGTGGCGGGGCCGCCTGTCGTGTAGATGTATTGCTGACCCTCGTTGGCGGTACCGTTGTAGCTGTCCCCGTGATTGTTCTGGATGCGAGTGAACGTGAGGGTGTTGCCGAAGAGGTCGAGCGCGGATTTGTTGTTGGAGTTGGAGTCGGAGCCTTTGCCGAGGGTGAACGTGGGCGGGGTGGCAAAGGCATCTTCCGTTTCAATCCGTATGCGCCCCTCTTGGACGAGGACGTTGGGGACTTGGTTGCTTGACGAGCACAGCCGCAGCGTCCCCGAATCGTCGCGGTTGAGGTTGGAGTTTGTCAGCGTGACACGGCTGTTCATCTGGACGATGCCGCCGTTGCGGAACGAGAGGTTCTGGTCGCTCACGCAGTGGACGACGGTGCGGCCGAGCGAGCCGATGACGAGCGTGCCTGCGCCGTTCTCCGAGCCGATCTGGAGATGGCCCGTGGCGGTGACGTTGATGTCGCCGTCCCAGTGGGCCGTGCCGGCCGCCCTCATCCACAGCCCGGCGCGGAGTGTCGCGCTGCCGTCCCTGCACTCCGTGACGGTGAGGGGCAAGTCGGTGACCGTGACCCCGGGGGCGAGGACGAGCCTGTTGTAGTCGCCTCCCGTGCCGCCGCGCAACACGACGGCGTTACCGGCCGGGCCGAATGCGTCATTGTCGAAAACCGTGAAGTATTTGATGTAGTTGTTCACACCGAGGGTCGTCGTGCCGACGTAGGTGTTCGCGCCTCGGATGTTGGCCTCGCTGCCGATGGTGACGTTGCCGACACCGCTGATGACGGAACCGGCGGACTGGTTGAACGTGCCGGAGGTCGGCGGGATGATGATGCCCCAGCCCGTCAACTCCAGGTTGCCGCCGAACGTGAACGCGGTCGTGCCGAATTTCTCGAGCGAGTAGGCGGAGAGCGTGTTCAGACCTGTGTCGAATGTGTAAACCTTGCTCGATGTGTTTAGGGTGACATTGCGCGGCGCGGCGTCCTCCGTGAGCGTCACGGGCACGGACGCGATGCCGTCGTCGTCGAACACGACATCCATGCCGTCGCCGAAGACCGCGTCAGCGGGCGACCAGTTGAGCGTCGCGGTGTCCCAGACGTTGTTGTCCGCGTCGCCCACCCACGTCAGCCACTGGGTCGCGCCCGAGCCAGTGATCTCCAGCGTGAGCGCGTTCATGCCGAGGACTAGCTTCGCGTTGGGGTAGGCCGGTGTCAGCGTGAGCGTGCCGTCCCCCGCGAGCGACGGGTAGGTGGCGAGCGTGTAGGTGCCGGCCGACCGGCCCTGCAGCGGGAAGATGACGGACACGGTGTTTGCGCCGGAAAGGGTCAGCGGGCCGTCCAGCGCAAGGCAGTCGGAGGGGCCTTCGAGGGGGTCTTGCAGGTCGAACGAGAGCCTTGCGTTCTCCAGCGTGATGCCGTTCGGGTCGGCGAGCGTCAACGTCCCGTAGCCGTTGCCCGCGAGCGCGATGTTCGCGCCGGGCTCGAACGTCACCGCGCAGTGCAGCGTGCCCGTGCCGCCGAGGGCCGCGCCGGCCTTGACCTCAACCGAGGCCGTGGCGTTCGTTTCGCCGTTGAAGCACAGCGTCCCTTGCTGGGCAATTGTCGGGCCGGTGTAGGTGTTGGTGGCGGTGAGGATGAGTGTGCCGTAGTCCACTTTGGCAAATGGGCCGGTGCCGCCGATGAGGCAAGCGATCGTCGCCGTCCTGTCGCTGCCGATCTCGATGCGGCCGCCGGGGTTGATCGTCTGGCCGGGGTCCGACTGATCCCTGAGCCAGATGCCGCGGTTGGGCGCTTCCATCACGAAATCGGAGCTGCCGTCAAGCCGCAAGGTCGTGCCGTTCAGGGTGAGCTGTTCGGGGTTGAACACGGGCGGGTTGCCGCCGAGGTTCACTTCGTTGGTCACGATGAGCTTACCCGAGCCGGTCAGGTGTATCGGGCCGGTGAAGGCCGAGTTGTCGCCGAACAGCGAGATGGCACGCATATCCGATGTCGGGCGCGGGGTATACACGGTGTACGAGCCGCTCCCCGAGAGGTTCGCGCGGACGATCAGCTCGCGGCGGTCGTTCTCGTGCGCGGCCCCGGTCTCGCTCCGCGCCGCCGAGCCGGCCGGGATGGTGATGTTGCCGTGGACGAAGAATGTCACGTTGCCGTTGCCGTGGTTCATGCTGCCCGAGAGGACGAGGTCGGGGAACGTGGCCGTATAGCTGCTGACACCCTGACCGGCTTTCAAGAGAAGGCTGCCGCCGCCTTGGACGGTGAGTTTATCGCCCTCGAACGTGTGGTTGCTCCCCTGCTCCGGCGTGCGCAACGTCCGGCTGTTGGGGACGAGGTAGGTCTCGCCCGGCCTTGGCGGTTGACCGTCGTCCCAGTTCAGGCCGCTGTTGAACGACGAGAAGCCCATCGCATCCGAGTTCGTCAAGCTATGCTCCGCCGCGAACACAGGCGCGGACAACAGGAAGAGCGACGCGCCCGACGCAAAAACCCGTGCGGCGCCGCGGATAACCATCTTGTTCATTTCATTTCTCCTTTTCCAAATTTCCAGTCACACAACGTGATGGGGAGAATTGTGACAAATTTGGCGACACACCGCAAGATACTTTTTTAATTGCGGACGCCCTCTCTTGACCAGCGGCGTTCGGGGCGGGGGTCTTTGAAGATGGATTGCTTGAGCAGGAGCTTCATGCTCTGCGTCTCGTCGCCTTCCATCCGTTTCATGGCTCGGGCTTTGTGGCCCTGCCCCGATGAACTCGACCCACACTTCCGTCGTGTCTCCTTTGGTGGCAAAGGTATGAGGCAACCCGTTCGTGATTGTCTGGTCACTCGTGAGCAACAGCGTGCTGTTCGTGGTGGGGCCGGACCACACGCGGGCGGCCATGTCGCCTTTTACCGTGAGAATCAGGTCGCCGTCAACCAAGACATCGGAGAACAGGTAGAACGGGACGAGCTTCGTCATTGAGCTTGCGCCTCCGCTTTTTTACGGCGGACTTCGGCGTTGTCCGCCTCCGCCCGTTGCTTCCGCTCCCTCGTCCACTTACCGAACACATCGTTCTCGTCAGGGCCTTCAGTGAGGATACTTTGTCCTAAACGATAAATCATGGACTTGTCGCCGTCCCAGATTTTGTGAAGGCTTTTGCCGTCATGCGGTTCGACACGGATTTTGTCCGTGAGGCTGATGGGGCAGATGGAGAAATAATACGCTCCTCCCTTAGAGTACAACCACCGCTCGTTCTTATAGGTGACAGCCACTAAATCATGCGGCCCGTTGACAGTAGAGATTGTAGCCACATGCTCTTCTGAATCGGGGACAACCCCTTTGAGCGTCATCGGTTCGGAGTCCAGCCAAACCCCTTTGCGTAAATACACCGAAACCGTGAACTGCATTTCTTCTGAAAAAGGAAAATGCTTAAGGAATTTACGGTCTTCGTACACATGCGCCTCTCCCGGGGGGAGGTCAAAAAAACCGTCCAGTCCATTACGCACGGCCATTTGATATTCGAAATCTTGCCTCTTAGTCTCATCATAGGAATCGGGGTTACGGGGCAACGGGCGTATTACCAATTGACCAATATCAAAGTTTACAGGATGTTTGGCAAGCCGAATCGGAACAGTCCCTGTGTTTCTGATGGCAAGGTTGATGTTGCCTCCAATCTCCTCCCCTTTGATAACCCAGTCCTTGAAAAGTTTGACCTCAATCAAGGCATTGGTTTCGGCAAACAATAGAGGCGCAACACCTGTAAGGGTTGCTATTATCACGTTCATCTTTTTCATGTCACTCTCTCCTTTTACTCATAAGCAAAACGATTGTTCTACTTTTTTATTGATTTCCTGTTGGGCAGGTCAATTTGCAGAAGCTCTTCTGGGGAAATTGTTATCAGGTTCAGGGGACGGAAGGAATCCATAATACCACCCGGCTGGTCTGGGGGTGTGATTGGCTGAAGACCGTGCCAGCCTCCGATGAGATGGAATAGTTCATGCCCAACGCAATACTCCAGCACGTCAACAAACACCTGCGCCGTGTAATTCGTTTTGCCGTCTATGAATTGCTCTTCGGAGATGCTCACTACATCTATGTGTGCGCCCTGCTCAGACCATACCGCATGATTATTCGAGATTGTTTGATACCGGCCGTCCAGCAAGCGGTAGCCTGTGCGCGACGGGAAGGCGACCTTCACATAGTCCCCGTACAGCTCATCGTTCCGATTCGATGCGACGAGCGTACTCATGTTCCCTAGCCCATAAATTTCTCCGTGTTTTTGCCGATTGTCCAAAAACAGTTTCATGTCCCTGAAAACCCACATGGTGCCGTTCGTGATGACTGCGGTGGGGGGGGGCCTCGTTATACGCGACGCACTCAATATCCCCCGTGTATTTGTAGAGGTCGAGGACGGTCTCGTTATCAATGTTCGCGTATGTGTGCGGGACGACGGGCATGGTGAACGTCGTGGTCACCCATTCGAGGTCTATGCCCGCACCGCGTTCGGGGTCGGCGTAGAGGTCGGCGACGCTTTGCATGACGCCGGAGAGGCTGAACGCCGACACGGCAGCCCCATTGACCGCAGGGCCGAAGCCGAGGCCGGTCATATAGTCGCTCTCGGCCATGACTTGCACGTACAGTTTGTCACGGTAGGCGGTGATGTTCAGGGTGTCGGTGAAGCTGATGCCCTCGGCATCGTCCGTGCCCACGAAGCCGTAGGAGATGGAGCCTTTGCCGGGGGCGAGGACTTGGAGCCATACCTCGCTGACCTCCCCGTGCGTGGCGAAATTGACAACCTGCCCGTTGACGACGCTGATGCCGTTGGTGACGGCCTGCCCGGTCGTGAGCAACAGCGTGCTGTTGGTGGTAGGACCCGACCACACGCGGGCGGTCATGCCGCCGCCCTTCATCGAGAGGATGAGGTGGCTGTCAACCAAGACATCGGAGAACAGGTAGAAGAAACCCCAATCTTTAACCACAGATAGCACAAGCTTTAATTTTCTCCTTTCCCCGCCGCTTGTCTCATTTCTTGCACAAAAGCCTTGATTTTCTCCGCATCGTCGGTCTTGTTTTTCTCTCTAAGCTTTACGATTGCATTTTGCAAGTGTTGGGTAATTCGGTTGTGCTGGGCTGGGTCTAGTCCTTCTTTATTGAGGGTTTCCCGAAAGAACGGGATAGCCTTTACTCCTTCAATGACAACATAGGTCTCCGCCGCATTTCGAAAAATGCGGTCATTTGTAGCCTTGTGTGGAGACATAAGGCATTTTTTGAGTACGGTGACAGTATTTGTACTATGAAACGTCTGTAATTCTTCAATGAGAGGAAAGACATTGAGGGTATCATAAGTGCTTGGGTTGGCTTCAAAGGCGAGTAGATTTTCAAGAACCATCTCTTCCAATACCCTTACCATCCGATTGGAGGATATGCCGAATGTCTCAGCTACATCCTGCGCCGTTGGAAGACGCCAGTCTGTATCTTGCACCTCATCCATCGGAGGGTGATGCCCACTGCACAGTTCTTCAAGAATAAACATTTTCAGAGTTGCATCATCTATCGGTTTTGGTTGTTCCTGTGCCATTGTTGGCACCGCGAACATAGTTAGCATAATGAACGTTAGTCCTCTTTTCATCGTGTGATCCTTTCTGTTAATCATTTGTAATCGGTGTGTTTGGGTTGTCGAGTGAAGTTGGGGTTATCAAGCCCTATTGGCACTTTGCCTTTAATAAACTGATTGCTACCTCTGGGTCTGTATATACCATAAACATCCCCGTGTGGAACGTGTCCTTTGTTGCCATGGCTAATACCATACATAAGCAATCGAGTAATAAAATTCGTATGTAGAAGGTCGTTCTGATAATACCCAGCCCCCCAGTCTTTTGTGTCCATGTATTCTTTCTTAACAATGCCTGCGTCGAAAATATCAATGATTATCACGTTTGTATTATTTCCTCTGGAAGAGTAGATATCGCGCCAACCACAGGCATGACCAGTTTCGTGCGCCAGTGTAGTTCCTAGTTTGATGATATTAGTACCTGTCGCAATCGCCATACAATTTGAGCCGTTGAACCCCAAGGTACGACCGTTGTTAATTTCATTCACGAAAAATACCTTGAGACCATTCCCAGGATTGGCGACTGCCCCCATATTGGTATGTGCCCAAGTCGTGTTAGTTATGTCATACCACGAGGGATTGTTTGTGTAGATAATACCTACCACCCGAAGCTGTATCCCAAATTGGCTTACTTCGGGGTTGGCTTGGTTGACCAAGTTGGAGACTGCGGTCGGTGTCCATGCGGCGGTAACGTTGTTACTCACGATGAATGCCCACACGTCCGTATAGGGTAAGTCCGTGACCTTGACGTTGAACTCGGGGGGCGGTTCTGAGAGGCCCTTGATGTGGGCAGTGAGCTTTGCCACGCCTACGGAAGTCCCCGCGACCGTGACGGTGCTGCCTGTGTTGCCGTCCACAAAGTTCAACACGTCGTGGTCGGAAATCTCCCATGTGATTTCCGCGCCGGGGGTCACGCTGACGGAGTAGGTGACGTTCGAGCCGATGGGGAACTGCGCGGGGGCGTTGGTCACGGACGGGAGGCTCACGGGTTCTGCGATGACCTCATACGCCATTATGCTTATCGTGTCAGTAAAGTTGATGCCCTCTGCGTCACCTTCGCCGACAAAGCCGTAACTGATTGTGCCGGGCCCTGCCCCGAGGAACTCGACCCACACCTCCGTCACATCTCCCTTGGTGGCGAAGGTATGGGGCAACCCGTTTGTGATTGTCTGGTCGCTCGTGAGCAACAGCGTGCTGTTCGTGGTGGGGCCGGACCACACGCGGGCGGCCATATCGCCTTTTACCGTGAGAATCAGGTCGCCGTCAACCAGCACATCGCTGAACAGGTAGAACGGGACGAGCTTCTCCCGCTCGACCTTTACCCTGTCAACCCCGTTGGTGCGCATGAGCTCGAGCCGGGCCTCGATGCTCTGCTGCTCGTCGCCGTTGACGTTCCGCGCGACCCTTGTGCTGGCGACGGTGACGTAGTTGGTGAAGAAGGCCTTCGCGTCCTCCAGCTGGGCCCTGACGATGACGCGGGCGTCCCGTGGGGAGGAGCTGGGGGCGTCGCCGCGGACGTAGGGGGCCTGGGTTATCTCGCCGCCGAGGGCGCTGCCGTCGAGGCCGACGACGCTGACGGGGCCGGAGACGGAGTCGAGGTACCATTTGAGGTCTTCGGAGTAGTACCAGGCCCAGTGCTCGGGGCAGGCGCAGCAGGGGCCGGGGACGGCGACCCTGTGGTCGAGCAGGGTAAGCTCGCCGGGGAACCCGCGCCGGCGGGCGCTGCGGAAGCTGACGGTGCCGTCGGAGGCGCGGATGGCGCAGAGCTCATCGGACTTGGGGCAGTCGCGGTCGTCGTCGCCGCACCACTCGCAGTGGGGGCCGCCGTCCTCTTCCAGCGGGCCGGTGCCGCAGACGGAGCAGTATTTCTCGCCGGTCGCCCCGTCTTCCTCGAAGAGGTCAATGTGGGCGTGGCCGTGGAACGCGGCGCAGAGCGGGCACCAGTGGTGGAGCAGGTGGGTGACCCAGTAGCGCCGGCAGTCCGACCGGTAGTGGAGGAGGCTGCAGTAGTCGAGGAAGGCGAAATCCCATACGGTGAGGACGCCGGGCGGGTAGGGGTAGGGCATGAAGCTGACGGCGAGGATATGCGGGTACAGCCAGAGGTCGGGGCTGATCTTGGCGGTTTTCCCCGTCTGCCCGTCGGGCCAGAGGGTCAGGCCCTCGAAGCCGCCCGTGATCGTCGCGGTGAATTCCTCGTACATGGTATGGAAGCAGTGGACGCGCGGCTCCAGTTTGACGCGCGGGATGCCGACGCCGCCGGCGGGCCTGATGCCGGGGATGTCCGGCGGCCACGGGGGCGGGGTCGGGCCGCCGTCGCCCGTGAGGCGCATGAGGGGGGGCTTGGGCCAGCCGCCGGGGGGGCGGACCTGGATGAACTCGCCGGGGTCGGCGCAGGTGACGGTGTAGCCCACCTCCTGGCCGGGCAGGCTGAAGAGGTGCATGCCGTTCTCCTGCTGGCGGTCGAGCCAGACGGTCCACTCGCCGGGGTCGCGCAGGAGGACGCGGCGGGTGTAGCCGCCCGCGCCGTCCAGCGGGCCGATCCAGAGGACGGCCGGGGGGCTGGCGGCGTTGGTGAGGGTGACGGTGACGGGGAACCAGCGGTACTTCCAGTCGCCGTGGTAGTGGTAGTCGGGGCGCGGGTAGCTGTTGGGGCTGTCGGGGGAGGTGCCGAAGAGGCCTTCGAGCCAGTCCGGCCACCCGTCGCCGTCGTCATCGGCGGTGAGGTCCGTGCCGGGCGGGAGCTTGTTGATGACGCAAAAGAGCCAGTCCGCGTGGTCCTGCCCGGCGTAGGGCGCGGCGGGGTCGGGGTCGTCGCCGTCAACCGCGCCGTCGAAATCGGAGTCGGGGTTGAGGGGGCCGGTGCCGCCCGCGATCTCAACGCCGTCGTCCCACGCGTCGCCGTCGGAGTTTTTCAGCGCGGGGTTGGTGCCGTAGAGCATCACCTCTTCCCAGTCCGTTAAGAAATCCCCGTCTGTGTCGCCGCCGGTGGCGCCGGGGTCGAGGCGGTGGAACGCGGTGAAGCGCAGCTCGGCCTCGCGCGTGCCGTTCGCCGCGCAGTAGGCGAGGATGGCGGGCAGGGGGGTCTGCTCGCCGGTGCCGCAGGACCGGAAGCCGGCGGCGGCGCCGGGGGCGTGGGCGGCGAGCGCGTAGGCGTAGGCGGAGAGGGGGGCGTTCGTGTTTGAAAAGGAGAGCCGGACGGCGAAGGCGCCCGTCTTGCAGGACCATGCGGCCTGGGCGGTGACGGTGAGGTTGGTGTCGCGCAGGAGCGCGGCGTTCTCCCACGTGGCGAGGCCGCCCGACGGGGAGAGGCAGTGCCAGAAGCGCGAGCTGATGTTGGTCGCGAGGCTCAGGGGCGCCGCGAGCGCGGCGATGACGGTGCGGCCGGCCTCGGGGTCGCCGGGGTCGCCGGGCAGGCCGTCGAAGCAGACTAATGCGCCGTCGGGGCCCGTGGTGAAATAGAGGCATTCAGGGAAAGGCGCGTCGTAGCCGATCTTGAACCAGCCGTCTCCGGGGGGGGGGACCTCCAGCCGGAGGCAGTCCTCGTACACCCCGTACGCGCCGCCCCAGCGGCCGTGGACAACGGCGTTCGCGGGCATATTTGTCGCCCAGCCTTGGGGCGGTGCGGCGATGCCCGTGCAGGCGACGCCCATGGCGTACTGGTCCGGGGTGAGGCGGTCCGGGGGCGGGGCGTGCAGGCCCAGCGCGAGGCGCCCCGCGAGCCACTCCCCGTAGGTCAAGGGCAGCGGCCCGCCGCGCGGGGGCCCTCCCCCGGGATCCCTCCCCCCCCGGCCCTCCGGCCGGGCGATCCTCGCCTCCGCGCGCGCGATCATCCGCAGGACCCGCAGGTACTCCGGCGAGTCCTCCGCGACGCCCCGCGCCAGCATCTCCGCCCTCTGCTCCTCGTAGAAGCGCAGCACCTTGTGCTGGTTCTTGCCCGCGTGCCCGGCAAAGGCCGCGCAGAGGCAGGCGGTGACCAGATACTCCGTCAGCCTGGCCCTCAGGGGTTTGCGGGGCGCGTTATGCGGCCTCCCCTTTCGCGCGGACACCCTCTCCCATACCCATGCGGCCGCAAGGGCCGCGAGGACGGTTGCCGCGAAAGCGGCCGCCGCGCAGATGAGGCCTGACCTGATTATTCCCGCTATCTCGAAAAATGTCATAAATATCCCCTTTCAGCGCAGTATGATGGAGCTTCCGGCGGGGGAGAAGGACACGCCCGCCTCAACGGCGGAGGCGTCGCCCCTCGTCACGGTCTTGAACGTGTCCCACCCGCGCGGGTCGAGGAAGGACATCACCTCCGCCTCCTCCTCCGGGGACAGCGCGAACGGCGCCCCGTCCACGGTGAACGCGTTCAGGCGGAGGGGGGCGCCGCTCGAGTCCAGCCAGAGATGGGCCGCCATTTTGCGCGGCGCCGGGGCGGCAGTGCCGGCGGCCTGAGACAGCGTCCGGCGGAAGCGGTCGCCCTTGACCACCCACTCGCCCCGGTCAAACCCCGCGACGGCGCTGACGCCCGAAAGCCTCAGCCCCCCTTCGGCGCCCGCCCTGCCGAACACGATCTCCGCGTTACCGTGCTGAGAGGCCTGGAACGCGAGGCTGATTTTCATAGATGAGAACATGGGCGGCCGGGGCGGCCGCGCGGTCTCCGGGCCGGAGGCCTCGCCGTCGGGATACCCCGCCGGCGCGGGCGCCGCCAGCAGGGCGGCGAATATCGCTATGTGTAATTTTCCCATCATCGGTAGGAGTGTAGCACAACCCGTGCCTGCCGTCAACCGCAATCTCATCTGAAACCTCAACGCATTCATTTCGTCTTCGTCCTCCCTCGGCGGCGCGTCCTTCCCAATGAAGAACGCACTCCGCTTCTAATGCCTTCTATCAGGTTTCTCTAGGACCCTTATCGAAACATAAAACAGAATGCGTCAGTCGCCTGACGCACATCCTGTTTCCGCTTCGATACGTTTGCCTTTGGCAAATTTATCCTAGAGTTGATAGAAAGCGATACAGTGATGCACAACCTGCGGCCGGGGGCATCGCTGCCCCTGCCGCCCAAAACTATAATCCCCTAAAAAAGAGATTGTTTAAAGCATACCCCTTTCCCGCCTGAGGCGCAAGCACGATTTTCAAAAATTTTCGTAGTGCTTGAACCCAGATTGCGCATTAGAGCGTTTTAGGAAATGGTGTACCCGTTATTTTTAACGCGTAATCTGGATTTAACCTGCCTAATCACCTATTCCAGCGGCGTTCGGGGCGGGGGTCTTTGAAGATGGATTGCTTGAGCAGGAGCTTCATGCTGTTGCGGCCGAGGAGCCGCTCGGCGGCCTCGGGGAAGTCGTCTGAGGGGTCCACGGTGCTGCCGGGACCGGCTTTCACGACGACGCGCTTCTTCCCGGGATAAACCAGGCAGATGAGCAGCGGCACCGTCCCGGGGCGCGCGGCGGCCAGTTCGCGGATGCCCGCTATCCGCACGGCGGCCTTGGGGTCGTCGGTCCGGACGGCCACGGCCACGCGCTCCGTGAAGTACCGCGCGGCCTCGGTCAGGGGGAAGACCTCGCGGACCATAATCTTGGGTTGATCGTCGCGCTTCGAGACGGACCCGCACATCACCACGGGCGCGTCCTGCACGCACGCGCCCTCGTATTTCTTGAAGGCGCCTGAGAACACGAGGGCCTCGACGGCCGTCTCGCCGTCGTCCAAGACCGTCACGGCCCACGGCTCTTTCGTCTTCGCGCTGATGCGCCGCGAGACGGACGTGAGCAGGCCGGTCACGCGCACCTCCTTGTTGTCGGGGGCGGCGTCCAGCTGCGCGAGGGTGAGCGTTTGCAGTTCCCGGATGATGCGGCGGTGGCGGTTGAGTGGGTGGCCGGTCATGTACATGCCCAGGAGCTCGCGCTCGTATCCGAGGCATTCCTTGTCCGTCCACGGCGGACAGTCAGGGAGGTGGTTGGCGTCCGCCGCGCCCGCGTCTTTCGCGTCCAGCCCGGAGAAGAGGTTGCCCTGCCCGCTCTGCTGCTCGCTGACCTGCTCCTGGGCGCGAGAGAGCGCAAGGTCAATGTTCGCGAACAGGCGTGCGCGGTGCATCCCGAAACCGTCCATGGCGCCGCACTTGATGAGGGCCTCCAGCACGCGCTTGTTGAGGGTGGCGGGGTCCACGCGTGCGCAGAACTCCGCGAGGCTCGCGAACGGGCCGTTCGCCTGCCGCTCGCGCATGACGGCCTCGCCCGCGTAGGCGCCGACGTTCTTGACGCCGGCCAGCCCGAAGCGCACGTTGCCGCCTTCGGGGCTGAAACGGTCGAGGCTGCGGTTCACGTCGGGCGGCAGCACTTTCAGGCCCATCTCCTCGGCCGCGGCGACGAACTTGGGCAGCTTGTCGAAGTTGCCGATTTCGGAGGAGATTTGTGCGCACATGAATTCGACGGGGTAGTGCGCCTTCATGTAGGCCGTCTGGTAGCCGACAATCGCATACGCGGCGGCGTGGGCCTTGTTGAAGCCGTAGCCGGCGAACTTCTCGATGTTATCGAAAATCTGCCCCGCGCGGGACTCGGGGATGCCTTGCGCGTTCCTGCACCCCTCGATGAACCCCGCGCGTTCCTTGACCATGTCCTCGAGCTTCTTTTTACCCATCGCGCGGCGGAGGATGTCGGCACGCCCGAGCGAGTAGCCGGCCAGCACCTGCGCGGCGCGTTGCACCTGCTCCTGATAGACGAAGATGCCGTAGGTCTCTTTCAGGATGGGCTCCAGCGCGGGGTGGTCGTACTCGACCCGCTCAAACCCTTTCTTGCGCCGGATGAACGCCGGGATGTTGTCCATCGGGCCGGGGCGGTAGAGCGCGTTCATGGCGATGATCTCCTCGATGTGCGTCGGCTTGAGGTCCGCGAGGTGGCGGCGCATCCCGCCCGACTCAAACTGGAACACGCCGACCGTGTCCGCCGCTTGGAACAGCTTGAACGTCTTCGCGTCGTCGAGCGGCAAGCCCTGCAAGTCAATCGCCTTGCCGTGGATAAGCTTGATCAGGTCAACGGTCTCCTGCAGCACGGTCAGCGTCTTCAGCCCGAGGAAGTCCATCTTCAGCAGGCCACAATCCTCGATGACGTTCTTGTCGTACTGCGTGACGGTCTCGCCGTCCCTGTCGCGCGCGAGCGGCACGAGCTCGATGAGCGGCTTGTCGCCGATGACCACGCCCGCGGCGTGCAGCCCCGCGTTGCGGTACAGCCCCTCCAGTATCTCCGCATGGCGCATGATGTCGCGCAGGCCTTGGTCAATCACACATGCGGCGGCGAACTCCGGGTTGTCCGTCTTCGCCTTCGCGAGCGTGATTTTCGGGTCATCGGGGATCATCTTCGCGTAGCGGTTCGCCTGGCTGAGCGGAAGCTCCAGCACGCGGGCGATGTCGCGGATGACGGTCTTCGCGCCCATTTGGCCGAACGTCACGATCTGCGCCACGCGGTCCTTGCCGTATTTCTGCTTCACGTACTCGATGGTCTTGCCGCGGTTCGTCTGGCACAGGTCAATGTCGAAGTCCGGCGGCGACACGCGCTCGGGGTTCAGGAAGCGTTCGAAAATCAAATCGTAGCGGAGCGGGTCAATCTGCGTGATGCCCAGCGAATAGGCGAGGATGGAGCCCGCCCCCGAGCCACGCCCGGGCCCGATCGGCACGCCATGCGTCCGCGACCAGTTGATGAAGTCCGCGACCACGAGGAAATAGTTGACGAAGCCCGTCTCCCGGACAACGCCGACCTCGTAGTTGAACCGCTCCACCAGCCCCCGCTCGCGCGCGTCCTTCGGCTGGTCGAACACGAAGCCGTAGAGCTTCTCCAGCCCCTGCTTGCCGAGGTGGATGAGATAGCCCGAACCGTCCGCGAACCCCTCCGGCACGTCGTACTCCGGGAAGTGGAGGCTGTCCGCCTTGCCGTCTGAAAACGTCAGTTCGAGGGTGCAGCGGTCGGCGATGACCTGCGTCATGTCCAGCGCCTCCGCGTCGTCGGGGAACGCCTTCTCCAGCTCCTCGCGCGACTTGAAATAATACTGGTCCGACCCGTAGTCCATGCGCTTCGGGTCGCTCATCACCGTTTGGGTCTGGATGCACAGCATCACCTCATGCGCCCGCGCGTGGCTCTGGCTGAGGTAATGCACATCATTCGTGACGACCGTCCGCAGGCCCGTGCGCCGCGCCAGCTCGCGGATGCCCTCGTTCGCGATTTTTTGCGCCGCCAGCCCGTGGTCCTGCATCTCCAGGAAAAAGCGGTCGGGGCCGAAAATCTCGAGATGCTCGCGGGCGGCCTCCTCCGCCGCGTCGAGGTGGCGCTCCTTCAGCAACGCCGGGATCTCCCCTTTCAGGCACGCCGACAACGCGATCAGCCCGCCCGAGCACGCCCGCAGCGTCTCCTTGTCAATGCGCGGCTTGTAGTAGAAGCCCTCCGTGTAGGCGATGGTGCTGATTTTCGAGAGGTTGCGGTACCCCTCCAGGTTCTCCGCCAGCAAGACGAGGTGGTGATACGTGTCATCCTTATCGCGCGACGACCTGTGCGCCTTCGCGTTGATGTAAATCTCGCATCCGATGACAGGCTTGATGCCCGCCTTCCTGCACGCCTTGTAGAAATCAATCACACCGTACATGACCCCGTGGTCCGTGATGGCCAGCGCCGTCATGCCCAAATCCTTCGCGCGCGTCACCAGCGGCTTGATATGGCAAGCGCCGTCGAGCATACTGTACTTCGTATGCAGGTGGAGATGAGCAAACGGTTGCGGCATGGCGGCTTCCCTGATGATTGGGCGCAACGCGCGTTAGGGCGCGCGCGCACCGGAACGTCTCCCCCTCACTTCATATTCCGCAAGAGGCGGAAAAACACCTCGACCTGCTGCAGCGGCAGGGTGAAATCAACGTTCGCCTTTTTTGCGTTTTGGAGCGTGACTTCCACACTCTTGCTGTGCCCCTCGAAGATGCCCTTGACGACGAGGCTCCCGTCCGGACTCTTATAGACTTGCTTGCGCTCGCTCTGCTGGCCCGTGCTGGGCTTCTTCATGTCGGCGAGCACCGTCTTGAGCGCCTCTGTGAGCGCCTCCTTCTCCGACCACGGGATCTCGGCTTTTGCGGCATCCTCCTCGGACTGGTCCTTAATCGGCGAATGCTTGAACAAGAGAACCTCTGTGCCATCTACAGTGGTCTTGGTCGCCTTCATAATGACCGTGACCGTCTTCACGCGCGTCACGTCGGCCGGCTGCGGGCCTCCGCGCCTGCCGCCCCGTTGCGGGATGACCTCCGTGACCTGCGTCGTCCAGCGCATATCCTGCGCCGCCGCCTGCATCCCCATGAAAATAATAGCCGCGACAATCATCGCAAACGCAAAACGCTTCATTTCTAAAATTCCTCCTTTTCCAATTACACACGAATGACACACAACACCCTGTTTCCGTTTCATTATATCATCCTCAAAAACAAAATGGAACCCCAATTTAATTTTTTGCGGAATTTTCACGTCGCCTTCGCGCCAGTGTTTTTTTTGCGGTTGCGGACGCGCCTCACGTGTGATATGCTACGGCCATGAAAAAATACATCCGGTTCGATAGTGTCGGCGGGGCGAGCGGCGACATGATTTTGTCCGCGCTTGCCGCAGTAGGCGCAGACCTTTCTGCGATTGAGAAAGCCATCCATTCGTTTTTCCCGGAGCGCCTGCATTTCCATTCCGAGCCGGCATCGGGGTCGGGGTTGAACGGCTTGCGCGTCACGGTTCACGCCGAGCACCACCACCATCACCACGACGGCACCGAATGGCCAGATGCCGGCGCACATCATCATCACCCTGACCATCACCCTGACCCTGCGCATGGGTCTCACCACCACCACCACCACAGCCACGGCGGCCATCACCACAGTGACCACAGCGGCCATCACCACGGCCACGGGGGGCAACCTTTGCATACGCACCGCGGGCTCAAGGAAATCGCGGCCCTCCTGGAAACGTCGCCGCTCTCCGGGGTCACACGCAAACGGACACTCGATGTGTTCGGCGCGTTGGCCCAGGCCGAGGCGAAAATCCACGGTAAGACGCCGGACACGGTGCATTTCCATGAGGTCGGGGCGTGGGACTCGGTTGCTGACATCACAGGCGCGTGCCTCGCGCTGGAGCAGCTGGGCATCTGCGGCGTGTCGTGCGGGCCGCTCCCCGCCGGGATAGGCACAATCCGTTGCGCCCACGGCGAGATGCCCAACCCCGCCCCTGCCACGCAGGAACTGCTCGCGGGGATGTGTGTCGTGCAGACCGACGAACCGTTTGAGCTCGTCACGCCGACGGGCGCGGCACTCTTGCGCACATGGATGAACACGCTGGAGCGCGTGCCGCAGACAGCCACCGTTTTGAAGAGCGCGTTCGGGTTTGGCGCCCGGCAGCTGAACGGCCGCCCGAACGTGCTTCGCGCGACGTTGCTGGCCGAACAGCCCGCAGACGCGCACGCGCAGGAGGCAGACGGCCTGCTGGTGATGGAGACCAACATTGACGACTGCAACCCTGAATGGATCGCCTCGCTTGCGGACGACCTGCTGAAGCGCGGTGCGCTGGACGTGTGGCAGACCGCCGTCGTGATGAAAAAAGGACGCGCGGGAATTGTGTTGAGCGTCCTGACCCCGTCCGGCATCGCCCCTGCGCTTCGCGAACGCATCTTCCGCTCGACAACCACCTTCGGCATCCGCTTCTACCCTGTCCAGCGGGAGACCCTTGACCGCCAAGTGGAGACGGCGCAGACGCCCTACGGCGAGGTACCGGTCAAGATCGGGTTTTATAACGGCGAGCGCATCACCCTCTCCCCCGAACACGACACCTGCGCCATTCACGCGCAAACGCACGGCATCCCCGTGCGGCACGTCTCCGACGCGGCACGGGCAGGGACGCGGGGTGGCGGAGACGCGCCATTCGCCTGACGGGAATGTGAGACGTTCCTTAACGCCCTCCCCCAGAGCATCCCCTTGCCGTCGTCTGCCTCACAGCCGCACTGACGATACTCACGTTCTCGGTTCTCTACTACTTCTGCTCTCTTAACTGATTCAGCCGTTTCGCCGCCGTATGGCGCACCCGTTCGCTTGTGTCGTTTTCAGCGATTCCTGTAAGGGTTTCTTGGTCAAGAAGACGTTCGGTTGCTACCATCCGTACCCATTCGTCCTCATCATTTTTTGCTACTGCCGCAAAGAGTGCCTGATCATTGAGTTTGGACAGTGCCATCACGCGCACCCGATTATCTTGGTCGGTCTTGGCGAGTTCCACAAGAAGCGTTTTATCTGTCAGGCGGTTTATTGCCGACAAACGTACAGACGCGTCCTTCTCGTTGCCTGAGGCGGAGCGTGGCGCCGGGCTCGGCGGCGAGGAACTCGCCGACATCGAGCCACACGGGGAAGAAGTCTATCAGGTCGTCCCGGCCGCAGACGTGGGTCTTGAAGCGGTTGGCGGAGCTCCATGAGTAGTTGGGGATGCCGGAGGTGGCGGTGCCGACGTCGCCGTCGTCCGTGTCGTCGTTGTGCCACATGGGGAGGGGCTTGGGCAGTTTGGCGGCGTCGGCGGCGTTTATCTTGCCGTCGCGGTCGTAGTCGGGGACCATGCCGAAGCG
>Ga0123353_10002784_pt1 | contig 21829 bp, 21 predicted proteins | sample TergutLab28metaG_3_FD_92763 | JGI IMG/M metagenome (GOLD analysis project Ga0123353, IMG submission 92763) | Labiotermes labralis P3 segment gut microbial communities from Petit-Saut dam, French Guiana - Lab288 P3 | ecosystem: Host-associated > Arthropoda: Insects > Digestive system > Gut ... | reverse complement strand
GCGGTGAACTTAAAACGGCTTGTAAAGGCGACAGCGGCTGCGTAATACCTCCGTTTTCTACCTCGATTTCTTACTTGTGTGGGTTTTTTTACCCACTTTGTCAACACCTCTAGAATGACACGAAACGAGGTTTTATCTTCACGCTGAAACCGCTATATAGGCGGTTCGTTCACTTGGCATTCTTCTAATCAGGTGCGAACTGCATAAATTATCATTAAAATTCAGAAAATTGCGTAAATCACTTGACTTTATGCGAATAGACTGTATAATTATGATAATCTTGAGTCGGGAGGGGAGAAAATGGCCTTTCAGGTGTTTGTCGATGGCGCGGAGGGGACAACCGGTTTGGTGATCAACGAGCGGCTGGCGATGCGCGAAGATATAGAGATGCTCACGATCGCGCCGGAGTTACGCAAGGACTCCTCCGCCCGACGAGCGCTGATCCATCAGGCCGACGCAGTGTTCCTCTGCCTCCCGGACGACGCGGCGCGGGAATCGGCATCCCTCGCGGAGGGCAGCAACGCCGTCGTGATCGATGCGAGCACCGCGCACCGCACGAATGATGCGTGGGCCTATGGCTTCCCGGAACTGTCGGCATTGCACCAGGCGAAGGTACGTGGCTCCAAGCGCATCTCGGTGCCCGGATGCCACGCAACCGGCTTGATCGCCACCGTCTATCCGCTGATTGCGGCGGGGGTTATGGGCGCGAATTATCCGGTTTCGGCGCACAGCATCACCGGGTATTCGGGCGGCGGCAAGAAGATGATCGCCGAGTATCAGGATGAAGGCCGCTCCATCGCGTACGACAGCCCCCGGCAGTACGGCTTGCCGCTCAAGCACAAGCACCTCCCGGAGATGCAGAAGATGAGCGGGTTGTCAGAAGTACCGCTTTTCAACCCCATCGTGTGCGATTTCTACGCGGGCATGGCGGTCAGCGTGCCGGTTTACGCGCGGCTGCTCAGGAAGCGGCTGGGGCTGAAAGATATGATCGCGTTACTATCGGAGCACTACGCAGGGCAGGCGTTCGTGCGCGTCTCTGCGCAGCCGGAGGACGGATTCCTCCCGGCGAATCTCAATACCGGTACGAATAATCTGACGATCTACGTGTGCGGAAACGATGAGCAGATGACGCTGGTTAGCGTATTCGATAACTTGGGCAAGGGCGCGTCCGGCGCGGCGGTTCAGTGCATGAACATCGCTCTGGGACTGGACGAGAGAATCGGGCTGTAGGAGGGTGTATCGTGGCGACTGAGTATTTGACCATTCCCGGCGGAGTGTGCGCGCCGAAGGGCTTCCGCGCCTCCGGGGTGCACTGCGGGATTCGCAAGAACCAGACAAAAAAGGACTTGGCGCTGATCGTGGCCGACGCCGATTGCGCCGCCGCGGCGGTGTACACACAGAACAAGGTGTACGGCGCGCCGATCACCGTGACGCGCGATAACTTGAAAAGCGGCCATGCCCGCGCGATGATCTGCAACAGCGGCAACGCGAACACCTGCAATGCCGACGGAGTGGAGAAGGCGTTGGCGATGTGCGCGCTGGTGGAGAAACATACCGGCATATCGGCGGGAGACGTGATCGTCGCATCGACCGGGGTGATCGGCCAGCAATTGGATATTGCGCCGATCGAAGCGGGCATGGCGGCGCTGGTCGCCGGGCTTGACGAGGCGGATGGCCTCGCCGCGGCGCAGGCGATCATGACGACCGATACGGTAGACAAGCAGACGTCGATCGAATTCTCGATCGGCGGCAAGGCAGTCCGCATCGGCGCGATGGCGAAGGGTTCGGGCATGATCGAGCCGAACATGGCGACGCTGTTGGGCTTCGTCACCACCGACGCGGTGATTTCGCCCGCGATGCTTCAAAAGGCGCTGGACAGCGCGATCAAGGATTCCTTCAACATGGTCAGCATAGACGGGGATACCTCCACCAACGATATGGTCTGCGTGATGGCGAGCGGGCTCGCCGCAAACGCGGAGATCACGGCGACCAGCGCGGATTACGACGCGTTTGCCCAGGCGCTCAAATGGGTGTGCACGCAGCAAGCGCGCATGATTGCTAAAGACGGCGAGGGCGCGACGAAGCTTTTGACTTGCCACGTGACCGGCGCGCCTTGCGAGGACACCGCACGCAAGATCGCCAAATCGGTGATCAACTCCTCGCTCATCAAGGCCATGATGTTCGCCGCCGACGCCAACTTCGGGCGCATCCTGTGCGCGATCGGCTATGCGCAGGCGGCGTTCACCGTCGATACGATCGACGTGTCGTTTGCTTCGAGCGCGGGCGCGATCGAGGTGTGCGAAAACGGCAACGCGGTGGATTTCGACGAGGATATCGCAAAGGCGGTGCTCTCCGAAGATGAAGTCGTTATCGAGATCGCGATGGGGCAGGGGATTGGCGAGGCCACCGCGTGGGGCTGCGATTTGACCTATGATTACGTAAAAATCAACGGCAGCTACCGGTCGTAGGGGAGGAGCAAAATGGACAGTAAAGTTCAAAATATGGCGGAAATACTCGTCCAGGCGCTCCCGTACATCCAAAAGTACGCGGGCCGGGTGGTCGTAGTCAAATACGGCGGCAACGCGATGATCAACCCCGAACTTAAGCAGGCGGTCATGAAAGACGTGGTGCTGCTCTCGCAGGTGGGCGTGCGCGTGGTGCTGGTGCACGGCGCTGGCCCCGAGATCACCGGCATGATGAGCCGCCTGGGCATCGAGTCGAAGTTCGTGGACGGTCTGCGGGTGACTGACGAGGAGACCAGTGAAGTGGTCCAGATGGTGTTCGCAGGAAAGACCAACAAGGATCTGGTTGCTCTGGTCGGGGAGATGGGTGGCAAGGCGCTGGGCCTTTGCGGCATGGACGCGGGGATGATCAAGGCGAAGCAAATCTCCGAGGAGCTGGGCTACGTGGGCGAGGTGGAAGAAGTCAACGTCGCGCCCATTCGGCTGGCGCTCGAGAACGGCTACATCCCCATCATCGCCACCGTCGCGACGGACGAAAACAACCACGTGATGAATATCAACGCCGACACCGCGGCGGCTGCCATCGCGGGCGCGCTGGGCGCGGAGAATATCATATTGATGACCGATATTCGCGGCCTGATGCGCGATGTGAACGACCCCGACTCGCTGATCGCCGCCGTGAAGGTTGACGAGGTGCAGTGGATGATCGATCAGGGGATCGTCAAGGGCGGCTTTATCCCCAAGGTGAACTGCTGCGTGGAGGCGGTTGCCTTGGGCGTGCAGCGAGCCGCCATGATCGACGGGCGAATCCCGCACGCGATCCTGATCGAGATGTTCTCCGACGAGGGAATAGGAACGTTATTTTACGCGTAAACAGGCTTAAATAGAAAGGGGTAAAACCATGACATTTGAAGTTTTGAAGGCGGAGGAACACGCCGTCATCGCGCAGACGTACAACCGGTTCGAATTGGCGATCGACCACGGGCAGGGCGCTACCTGTTACGACCTTGCGGGCAAGAAATACATCGACTTTTCCAGCGGCGTCGCCGTCAATTCGCTGGGCTTTTCCGATCCCGGTTGGGCGGACGCGGTCAGCAAGCAGCTGCACAAATTGCAGCACACCTCCAACCACTATTATACCAGGCCCTATGTGGAGGCGGCGGAGCTGCTCATCGATCGCAGCGGCATGGAGAAGGTGTTCTTCTGCAATTCCGGCGCGGAGGCCAACGAGGGCGCGGTCAAGTGCGCCCGCAAGTATTCCTTTGACAAGTACGGGCCGGGGCGGTACCGGGTGGTGTCGCTGGACAACTCCTTCCACGGGCGCACGATGGCGATGCTCGCCGCCACCGGGCAGAGTGATTTCCACAAGTATTTCGATCCCTTCCCGCAGGGCTACGACCATGCGCCCGTCAACGACTGGGCCGCTACCAAGGCCAAACTCACCCCCGACGTCTGCGCGGTGATGGTGGAATTGGTGCAAGGGGAGGGAGGAGTCATCCCGCTGGATGTCGAATATGTACGGCAAGTGGTCGCGCACTGCGCGCAGCAGGATATCCTCGTAATCGTCGATGAAATTCAAACGGGGATCGGCCGTACCGGGACGCTGTTCGCCTACCAGCAGTTCGATTTCCTGCCCGATATCGTCACATCCGCCAAGGGCCTCGGCGGCGGGCTGCCGGTCGGTGCGATTCTCTTTGGGATGAAGACGCAGTCGGTGTTCGGCCACGGCGACCACGGCACCACCTTCGGCGGCAACCCCGCCGTGTGCGCGGGCGTCAAGTACGTGCTCGAGAAATTGGACGAGGGGGCGCTCGAGCGCGTCGTCGAGGATGGGCAGTACATTCGCGAGCGGCTGATGAAAATGCCGCATATTGCCGGCGCGAACGGCATGGGCCTGATGATCGGCGCGACGCTTCAGGGCGTCGCCGCGCGGGATGTCGTCGTCGAGGGCATCAAGCGGGGCGTGATCACGCTCACCGCGAAAGACCGGCTGCGGCTCCTGCCCCCGCTGACGATCACGATGGAAGAGATCGACGAGGGCCTCGACCTGCTCAGCGACGCGTTGGGGGCGCTATAGAATGTGAACGGGACGATGTGGGCATCGTCCCCTACGAACAAAACCTCGCGCAAAAGCGAAGGGGCGGATGCCCACATCCGCCCGCTCATTTTGAAAAGAAATCGCATTGAGAGGCAATAGAAGCATGAAACACTTCCTCAAATTGCTGGACTATTCCAAATCGGAAATCCTGGATCTCCTCAATCTCGCCGCCCGGCTCAAGAGCGACAACCAACTGGGTGTCCCGCACCCGGTGCTCAAGGGCAAGACACTGGGCATGATCTTCGAGAAGAACTCCACTCGCACACGAGTATCCTTCGAGGTGGGCATGTATCAACTGGGCGGCGCGGCGCTGTTTTTAAGCGGCAAGGAGCTGCAAATCGGGCGCGGCGAGCCGATCTCCGATACCGCGCGCGTGCTGTCGCGCTACCTCGACGGTATCATGATCCGCACCTACAGCCACGAGGGGGTGGAGGAGCTGGCCGCCTACTCCACCATCCCCATCATCAACGGCCTGACCGACGCGTACCACCCCTGCCAGGTGCTGGCCGACCTATTCACCATCCGCGAGTACAAGGGCGGGTTTGAGGGATTGAAGCTGTGCTACATCGGGGACGGCAACAACATGGCGAATTCTCTGATCGTCGGCGGGCTCAAGATGGGCATGGAAGTCGCGATCGCCTGTCCGCCCGCATACCAACCTTTGCAGGAGGCGCTCGATTTCGCGGCGGGCAAGCCCTTTACATTGACGACTGACCCGATGGAAGCGGCGGTGGATGCCGACGTGATCTTCACCGACGTATGGGCGTCGATGGGGCAGGAGGATGAGGTCACCCAGCGCAAGACCGCCTTCCAGGGCTTTCAAGTCAACGATGCGCTGATGAGCCGGGCGAAACCCAACTGCATGGTGCAGCACTGCCTGCCCGCGCACCGCGGCGAGGAGATCACCGCCGAAGTCTTTGAGCAGCACGCCGCCGAAATCTTCGACGAGGCGGAAAACCGGATGCACGTGCAAAAGGCGGTCATGGTGACGCTGATGAAATAGTGAATCGCGTTTCCGCGTAGGGGCGGATGGCAATCCGCCTGTGGTGTATGTATGTGAAGCGGGCCGATTACCATCGTCCCCTACGGAATCCCCTCTTCGCTCACGCGGGGAGGGATTTATTGAGAAAATGCACAAAATCCTTCGCGAGAAGTTCGATGCGGATGGAGGAAAGATAATATGAATATTGCGAACAATATCTTGAAACACAGCTTGCAAAATGTATACTTCTTAGTGGGCACCGCGTGCGGCGGCAAGACAACGATGGCGAAAGAGCTATCAAAAAAGCACGGGTTGGTTCATTTTAACGACAACTGGAACGAGGATTGTTTCAAAGTGTGGACGTCGATCATCGATGAGAAATATCAGCCCAATTCCACGAAGCGAAAAGAAATCGTGTGGGAAGAGTATTTCAGCCGCTCTGTCGAGGAGTTTTTAGCGGATCAAAACGATAATCACGGTTCGGAAGAATATATAGAGTTCTCCATCATCGAGCTTATCAAGTTATCAAAGGACCGGAAGGTCATAGCGGATATCTGGATCACAGATTGGGATTTGCTGATGGAGATTTCGGATTATAGCAGAATCGCCTGCCTGTTGGCTCCGGGCGAACTCATCATCCGTGATTACTACGCGCGCGACGATCACAAGGATTTCACCGAGTGCATTCAATCGCTCAAAGACCCGGAGAAAAAATTCGAGACGCAAAACGAATTGTTCCGGATCGGCGCGAGGGAAATGGCAGAAAAAGCTGAGAAATATGGCGTTTTCAGTATCATGCGGAACGAGGAAAGCACGGTTGAGGGTACGCTGAAAATCTTGGAAGGGCATTTCCAGTTGTAAGCCCGGTGTGAATCCTGCTGTCAGCACTCCCCCAGTCGGCTTCGCCGACCGCCTCCTCGAAACGAGGGGGCCAAAACGAAGAGGCCAAAAGCCTCCCTCGTTTCGAGGGAGGTGGCGCGAAGCGCCGGAGGGAGTCATTTCACCGCCGTAGAGGCGAACCGCGTTCGCCCGCCGTTACCCCACTACAAGGAGGATACGATGAGCTACCTAATACTGGCAAATGGCCGCGCCTTCGAGGGTGAACGCTTCGGCGCGGCGGGGGATGCGCGGGGCGAGATCGTCTTTCACACCAACATGGTCGGGTATCAGGAGATGCTCGCCGACGCGCGCAATGACGGCCTGATGGTGGTCGCCACCTTTCCGCTGATCGGGAATTACGGGATCATACCCGAGGATATGGCGGGGGTGACGCCGCGCCTCTCGGCGCTGATCGTGCGCGAACTGTGCGAGGAGCCGTCGAATTTCCGGTGCGAGGGTACGCTTAATGAATATATGAAGGCGCACGGCATCCCCGGCTTGTGCGGTATCGACACCCGCGTGCTCGCCCGCGTGCTTCGGGGCGCCGGGAGCATGAACGCGGCTGTTGTCGATGTGTTGCCGGATGATTTGAATGCGTTTTGTTCGGAGCTTACAGGCTGGTCGCCGAAAAATGACCTTGCGGCGGTATCGGTTTCCGATTTCGCGACAGTAGGCGAAGGAGAGCGGTTGGTCGCGGTATGGGATTTCGGCGCGCCAGGCGATTGCATTCACGCGTTGCGCGAACGAGGTTGCGCGGTGCTGCGCGTCCCGGCGGGCGCGAGCGCGGAGGCGATTCTCGCGCGTAAACCGGCAGGCGTCGTGCTCTCCGGCGGCCCCGGCGACCCGGCACAGTATAAAGAAATCATTGCGGAAATCGGCAAACTCGCGCAGGCTAATCTTCCCATCCTCGGCATCGGGCTGGGGCATCAGCTCCTGGCAATCGCGCGGGGCGGACGTACGGAAAAGATGAAGATCGGGCATCGTGGCGTGAACCAGACGGTGAAAGATGTGACGACCGGGCGGTATTTCATCACTTCGCAGAACCATGGCAATGCCGTCTCTTGCGACGCGCTGCCGGATGGCGCTGATCTTTGGCTGGTCAACGCGAACGACTCAACGGTGGAGGGCTTGACCTATCGGGACATCGACGCCCGCTCGGTGCAGTTCATCCCAGATGATTTGCCCGGCCCCGATAATCTCTACGACGCCTTTGTATCGAAAATAGGAGGAACCGGAATATGCCGCTAAACCCCGCGCTCAAAAAGGTTTTGATCATCGGCTCCGGGCCCATCGTCATCGGACAGGCCGCCGAGTTCGACTACGCCGGCTCGCAGGCTTGCCGCGCGCTTCGGAGCGTGGGGCTCGAGATCGTGCTGGTCAACTCCAACCCCGCCACCATCATGACGGACGCGGCGCTGGCCGACCGGGTATATATCGAACCGCTAACGGTGGAGACCATTAAGCGGATCATCCTCAAGGAGCGCCCGGACGGGGTACTCTCCAACCTCGGCGGGCAGACCGGGCTCACCCTCTCGATGCAGCTGGCGCGCGAAGGATTCCTGGAGGAACAGGGCATCCTGCTCCTCGGCTCCAAGCTGGATACCATCGAAAAGGCGGAGGACCGGCTGCTGTTCAAGGAGACGATGGAGAAGATCCACCAGCCCTGCGTCCCCTCCGAAGTGGTTACCGACGTGGACGCGGCGCTGGCCTTTGCGATCACCGTCGATTACCCGGTGATCGTGCGCCCGGCGTATACCCTCGGGGGCACCGGCGGCGGCATCGCACAGAATGAACATGAGTTGCGCGAGATCGCCTCAAACGGGCTGCGCATGTCGCCGATTACGCAAATCCTGGTCGAAAAATGCATCTCCGGTTGGAAAGAGATTGAGTTCGAGGTGATGCGCGATAAGGACGGCACCGCCATCGCCATTTGCAGCATGGAGAACGTCGATCCGGTGGGCGTGCATACCGGGGATTCTATCGTCGTCGCCCCGGCGGTGACGCTGGCCGAGCGTGAATATGGTATGCTCAAGCAGGCCGCGCTCGATATCGTGAACGAATTGGAAGTCGAGGGCGGATGCAACTGCCAATTCGCGCTGCACGCCGAGAGCTTTGAATACGCGGTGATCGAAGTCAACCCGCGCGTGTCGCGCTCATCCGCGCTCGCGTCCAAGGCGACCGGCTACCCGATCGCCAAAACCGCGGCGCTGCTCGCCGTCGGCTATACGTTGGGCGAGATGCGAAACCCCGTCGCGCCCTCGGCGACCTCCTGCTTCGAGCCGGCGATCGATTACATCGTGGTGAAACTCCCCAAATGGCCGTTCGACAAATTCGTCTATGCGCGCCGCACGCTGGGCACGCAAATGATGGCGACGGGCGAGGTGATGTCCATCGCGCCCGGTTTTGAGCAGGCTATTATGAAAGCGGTGCGCGGCGCGGAGATCAACATGGATACGCTGCGCCTCAAGACGCTTGCCGATCTGACCGACGGCGAGGTCGAAAAGAAGCTCGCGGAGATCACCGATGAGCGGCTGTTCGTCATCTACGAGGCGCTGCACCGGGGCATATCGGTCGATACCATCCATGAAATCACGATGGTGGACGAATGGTTCATCTGCAAACTCAAGAATTTAGTTGATTGTGAAGTCTCCCTCGCCAAGGGGCCGCTCACCGATGAACTGTACAAAGCGGCGAAGCGGCTGGGGTTCCTGGACGCGACAATCGAAAAACTCAGCGGGCAGAAGATCACAAACCTGCTCTTGCCGGTCTACAAGACGGTGGACACCTGCGCGGGTGAGTTCGAGGCGCAGGCGCCCTATTTCTACGCGACGTATGATCAGGAGAACGAGGCGGCGGAGTTCATCGCTAAGCGCGATCCGGAGAAAAAACGCGTGATGGTCTTCGGCTCCGGCCCCATCCGCATCGGGCAGGGGATCGAGTTTGACTATGCGTCCGTCCACTGCGTGTGGACGCTCAAGGAGATGGGCTACGACGTCATTCTCGTCAACAACAACCCGGAGACTGTCTCCACCGACTTTGACACCGCCGACCGGCTGTACTTCGAGCCGCTGACGTTTGAGGACGTGATGGGCGTGATCGCCACCGAGCGCCCCTACGGAGTTGTCGTGGCCTTCGGCGGGCAGACGGCGATCAAGCTGACGCGCAAGCTCCATCAGGCGGGCGTCCGCATCCTCGGCACCTCCCCCGACAGCATCGACGCCGCCGAGGACCGCGAGCGCTTCGACGCGACCTTAGAACGCCTGGGCATCGCGCGCCCTGCCGGGACGGCGATCATGACGGCGGAGGAGGCGCTAACCGCCGCCAATCGGCTGGAGTATCCGGTGCTGCTGCGCCCCTCCTATGTGCTGGGCGGCCAGAACATGATCATCGCCTATAACGACGCGGACGTTCAGGAGTACATGCGCGTCATCCTCTCGCACGGCATCGAGAACCCGGTGCTGATCGACAAGTATATGTCGGGGCTTGAGGTGGAAGTGGACGTCATCTGCGACGGGGTGGACGTGCTGCTTCCGGGCATCATGGAACATGTCGAGCGCGCGGGCGTTCACTCGGGCGATTCCATCGCCGTGTATCCCGCGATCAACCTAGGCGGCGCGCTGACGCAGCGGCTGGTGGAGTGCTCCGCCGCGCTGGCGTTGGCGTTTGACACCCGGGGATTGATTAATATACAATACGTGATTCATCAGAACGAAATCTACGTGATCGAGGCCAACCCGCGCGCCTCCCGCACCGTGCCATACTTGAGCAAGGTCACCGGCGTGCCGATGGTGGAGCTGGCGGTGCGCTGCATGATGGGTGAAAAACTCGCCGAGATGGGGTTTGGAACGGGGCTGTACCGCCGTTCTCCTTACTACGCAGTGAAGGTGCCCAGCTTCTCATTTGAAAAACTCATTGACGCGGATATTCATTTAGGACCCGAGATGAAATCGACCGGCGAGGTGCTGGGTATCGGCCGGACGCTCGAGGAGGCGCTCTACAAGGGGTTGGTGGCCGCTGGATACAAGATGCAGCATCGCGGCGGGGTGCTGATCTCGGTGCGCGACACCGACAAGCTTGATATGATCGACACCGCACGCAAATTTGTGAAGTTGGACTGCACCCTCTATGCGACGCCGGGAAGCGCCGAGGCGTTGAGTGCCGCCGGACTCGATCCAATCGCGGTCGAGCCGCTGGGAGACGACGCGGCGCACGCCATCCGCCTGATCGAAGGGGGCGAGATACAATACGTAATTTCTACCTCCAGCAAGGGGCGCATCCCCTCGAGAGGCAGCGTGCGCCTGCGCCGCAAGGCGGTCGATCGCGGCGTGCCGTGCCTAACGAGTCTGGATACCGCCAACGCCTTGGCAGACGCATTGGGCAGTCGCTACTCGCAGCAGAACATGGAGTTGGTTGATATTACGCGCTTGGATTCGCACAAGCGCAAGTTGAATTTCGTGAAAATGCGCGGCTGCGGTAACGATTACATCTACTTCGATTGCTTCGAGCAAGAAGTTATGAGTCCGGAATCACTCAGCGTGCACGTGTCTAATCGCGCGACTGGAATCGGCGGAGATGGCATCATTCTCATTCTGCCATCCGATGAGGCCGACGCGAAGATGCGCATGTTCAACGCCGACGGCACCAGCGGCGAGGTCGCCGGGAACGCGCTTCGGTGCGTGGGGAAGTACCTCTACGAATCGGGCCGCGTGGTCAAAAAAGAAATGACGGTTCTCACAGGCGGAGGAGTAAAGCACCTCACCCTCTACGTGCGCGATGACGAAGTATATTCGGTGCGCGTGGACATGGGCATGCCGATCTTTGAGCCGAGCGAGATACCGGTATCGCTCGCCGGGAAGCATGTACTGGATCGGGAGATCGAGCTTCAAGGGCGGACATGCCGGGTGAGCTGCGTGTCGATGGGCAACCCGCACGTGGTAATCTTCTCGCCCGACGTCGATCGGGAGGACGTCGCCGGCTGGGGCTCGAGGGTGGAGCGCGACCCGCTGTTCCCCAAGCGCGTCAACGTGTCCTTCGTCACCGTACTCGGCGGACAGGCGCTCAAGATGCGGGTGTGGGAGCGCGGCATCGGCGAGACCGTCGCGTGCGGGACGGCCGCGTGCGCCGCTGCGGTGACCGCCGTTCGAATGGGCTACTGCGCCAAGGGGGCGGACATATCCATCCACGTGCCGGGCGGCGAACTGGTGGTGCGCTACGACGAGCGGGGCGTCACCCTCACGGGCGACGCGACCAAGGATTTCGAGGGCGTCATCGAGGTGTAACCGGCCGCGCCAAGTTTAAGTTTTCGTGTGCGCATTCTCTTTTGTTGACACGCTGTAGCGGTTGCGGTACAATACAATTTGTGTCAATACGCCTACTAGCCCCAGGCGCGTTGAAATCGTTCGCGGACGCATGACCACCGTGCGCGGCATATCGATCACTTGGGAGGGAAATATGTGAAAACGTTCATGGCAAAACCGGCCTCCGTCGAGCGCCAGTGGTATGTCATCGATGCCGAAGGGCAAGTGCTGGGCCGATTGGCCTCGCAGGTCGCGCTGATGCTTCGCGGGAAGCACAAGCCGACATTCACCCCGCATGTGGATACCGGGGATCACATCATCGTGATCAACGCGGATAAAGTGGTGCTGACCGGCAAAAAGCTGGATCAGAAGATGCACGTCTATCACACCGGCTACGTCGGCGGATTCAAGGAAATCCCCTACCGCAAGATGATGGCGAAAAAGCCTGATTTCGTGGTGCGCGAGGCTGTACGCGGAATGCTGCCCAAGAACCCGCTCGGCTATAAGATGCTCAAGAAGCTGCGCATCTACAGCGGCCCAGAGCACGAGCAGCAGGCGCAGAAGCCGGTCGTGTTTGAGATGAAGAAGAGGGAGGCAGGCGAAAATGTCTGAGGCTGTCTATCATGCCGTCGGCAGGAGAAAAAAGGCGATCGCGCGCGTCCGCCTGATCCCGGGCGAAGGCAACATCACCATCAACAAGCGCGACATCGACGATTATTTCGGCGTGGAGACGCTCAAGATCGTCGTGCGCCAGCCCCTAGCGCTCACCGAGACCGCGTCCCGCTTTGACATATTGGTCAATGTGGGCGGCGGCGGGTACACCGGCCAGGCCGGCGCGGTCCGCCACGGCATCGCCCGCGCGCTGGTCAAGGCGGACGGGGAATTGAAGGACGCCATCAAGAAGGCGGGCTTCCTCACCCGCGATCCGCGCATGAAGGAGCGCAAGAAGTACGGCCTCAAGGCCGCGCGCCGTGCGCCGCAGTTCTCGAAGCGGTAAGCGGATATTGACTGGGTTTGAGAAGGAGGCCGAGATTGCTCGGCCTCTTTTTTTTCACCCTCACATGGATAATCCTTGACATTCCGTACAGGATATTGTACAATACGGACGAGGGAGGCGAGAACATGATCGCGGTGAACTATTCCAACGCCAGAGATAATTTCAAGAAATATTGCGATGCGGCAGTCCACGATTTTGAGACGGTTATTGTCACGCGCAAGCAAGACGAAAATGTGGTCATCATGTCGGAATCGGAATATAACAACCTCATGGAAAACCTGTATATCCGTAGCAATCAGGCCGATTACCAAAGGCTTCTCAAGTCAATCGACCAGCTCAAACGCGGCAAGGGGCAAGTGCGGGAGCTAGCGTCCGATGAATAAGATCTTTTCAGATCAGGCGTGGGAGGATTATCAGTTCTGGGTTGAAAACGACCGCAAGCTGATGCGGAAGATAAACGAACTGCTCCGCGACATCGAGCGAAACGGTCACTGTGGTATCGGCAAGCCTGAAGCATTGAAGCATGACCTTGAGGGATACTGGAGCCGCAGAGTTACTGATGAACACAGGCTCGTTTACAGCATCGAGGGTGATGCGATTTATGTGGCTAAGTGCAGAAAGCATTATCGGTAGATTGCGCTTCACCCGCGTTCCGTGCATGAAGTACGGCCTCAAGGCCGCGCGCAGGGCGCCGCAGTTCTCGAAGCAGTAAGCGGATATTGACTGGGTTTGAAAAGGAGATCGAGATTGCTCGGCCTTCTTTTTTCATTAAGGAAACTCCATATAATACAGTAATAGCGTATGCAATATACAGTCGTACTTCATTTTATGGAAAGGAAATATCTGTATAATAGAGCTTAACAGAAAGCTATTGATCAAAGGTGACCAGATATGTGGACGTATGACAGGCAAGTAGTAGGTAAACGAATCCGTGTTCAACGTAAAGCAATGAAACTAACGATCAACGCGATTGCTGAACGAATTGATAAAACGCCAAAGTTTTGCGCAGACGTTGAAAGAGGATCGATTGACCTCTCCATTGAAACACTCCTTTCATTGTGCAGTGTGCTGAGCACATCTCCTAACGCGATACTATTGGGGGCGACGTTGGATAATGAGAATAACTGTTCCTTTGAGGAGGTTATTGCTCAATATACCCCTGCTCAACGGGTTTGCGCGCTGGAACTATTGCAAATATTAGTAAAACAGTTCTGATTGCAATGTCTGTTAAGTTTGATGTTGAGACCCAAATCCCCCTATTTAATCTAAAGAAATTCATATATAATTTCTTTACAAAAGGGGATTGAGAATATGCCAAACATAGTATCCAGCACTGACCTGAGAAACAATTACAACGAAATATCTACATTCTGTCGAGAAAATCGCGAGCCGATCTTCATCACGAAGAACGGCCAGGGCGATCTCGCCGTCATGAGCATTGAGCTCTACGAGCAATTAAATGGTAAGCTCGAACTATATCAATTGCTCGACGAGGGCAGGGCGGCGGTTCGGGAAGGGCGGAAGCGCCCGCTGGATCAAGCTTTGCGCGATATTCAGTGGGAGATCGCCGATGGAAAAATATTGGATCGATATTTCTGAGCCAGCAGAGGCGGATTTACGGGATATTGTCCTGTACATAGCATCGCAATTTTCCGCTCCTATGACGGCGCTGAATATGATGGATTTGATAGAGCAAACGCTGCTCAAGCTTTCGAACATGCCGCAGGCCCATCCTCTGGTGCGGGATGAGCGGCTTGCTTCAATGGGCTATCGCCGCATAGAAATAAAGAACTACACCGCATTCTTTACCATCAATGAAAGCGACAAAGTCGTTGATATAGAACGCATTCTGTACGCGCGGCGTGATTGGGCGCGAAATTTGTAGCCTCTACATGCCCTCGCACCTGCATCGAAAATGCAAATGCCCTCGCTCAACATTTTTCACCACAATCATCGCCTCGGGAAAATACCCCTCGGCGTGTTCGCTGTTGATGCCGGCGTGCAAATAGTGCCAGCCCGCATCGCGTAGCATGTTCATATACTTCATGTCCTCGAGTAATACCTGATATTCAGGCTCATAATTCCCAAAATACCGCTCCAACATCATTCGATCTTCCCGCTCTCCATACATGGCGGAGAAGGATATGGTGGACAAATCAAAGAAAACGCTGCTCATCCCCGAGAGCTCCCAATCGATCACGGCGATGCGGTCGTCCTGGTCGATCATGTTGAAGTTGAAATAGTCGTTGTGAGAATACTTCGTCGTATAAGCGGCGTTTTGCGCGTATCGCCGCTCAATCTCCGGGATTCGTTTCAACAGCGCGTAAAATTCACCGGGAACCGGAACACAGAGCGATTCAAAGCCCGCAATGTACCGCTCCAGCATGTAAAACGGCGAGCAGTCGCGGTCCACGCCGGTGATCTGATGTACCTTCTTCAATGCGGCGGTCATCTTCGCGATGTATCGCTCCTCGCGCATCTGCGCCTCGCCGATGTGCCCGCCGCCTATATACTCCATGACGATATACCGCGGATCATCGGATGAATACACCTTCGGCGATATGCCCAAATCAGCGGCTTTCTTCATCGCGACGACTTCGAGTCCTCTGTCGAGCCCGACGTAGTCCTTCTGCTCGCCGTCGATCCGCACGATGTAATCTGTTCCATCGGCGGTGACTTTATAGATGGTGTTTGAACTGCGCGAGATCATTTCGTGAGTGATTTGTGCGGCCTGATTGAATAAACCTTCCCGGCCGAGTACTTCCTCAATGGTGATCATTTGCCCACCCTCCCCAAAAGAAAACCGCCGGGCAATCCGTCATGCGGACCTGCCCGGCGGCATTTTCGTGCGATTACGCCTGCGCCTTATTCATGCGCTTGGCGGCCCTGGACTTTTTCCGGTTTGCGGCGTTCTTATGAATAACGCCCTTCGCGGCGGCCCTATCGATCGCGCTCGATGTGGCGGACAGCAATTCACTGCTGGCGCTGCCTGCTGCGACGGCGGTGTCGAACTTCTTTAAGCTGGTTTTCATCGAGGATTTGATCATCCGGTTTCGGAGGTTCTTCCGCTTCGAAACCTCGACGCGCTTGATGGCGGATTTGATATTCGGCAAGACATTCACCTCCTTGCGTTTGATGCACAAATGATATTTTACCATGTTTTCTCGCGCGATGCAATAGTGTCAATCGAAATTCCGGTTAAACGCACGTTGCGCGCGGCCTTTTTTCGCGATCTTTCCCGCATGAGGCCGACTATTTTGCAGAAACTATCGCGAGAACATCATATGGAGGTACTTCAATGAGACAGATTCGCACCGATCTTGCGATGGAATCCTGCGGCGCGGCGCGGGGCGCGATGCCCGGCGTTCACGTGGAAAACTGGGCGGAGGGTGAGGTGAACATCACCAAAGTTGCAATCAGCCGCGGGGAGGGCGCGCGGCTGCTGGGCAAAGCGCCGGGCAACTATATTACGCTGGAGTGCGAAGGGGTGCGGAGGCGCGACCTGAACGCGCGCGTTTCGGTTGCCGACGCGCTCGGGGAAGAATTGCTCAACTTGCTCCCCGCCGGGGACGCGCCGGTGCTGGTAATTGGCCTTGGCAACCGGCAAGTCACTCCTGATTCGCTCGGCCCGCGCACGGTGGACGGCACGCTGGTCACCCGGCACATCTTCCGCGAACTGCCCGACCAGGTGGACGAGCGCATGTCCCCGGTGTGCGCGGTCGCGCCGGGCGTCTTGGGTGTGACCGGCATCGAGACGATGGAGGTGGTGCGCGCGATTGTGGAAAGCGTCAAACCCCGCGCGGTCATCGCGATCGACTCGCTCTCCTCGCGGGCGCTCAGCCGGGTGGGTTCAACCGTTCAGCTGACCGACACCGGCATCCAGCCCGGATCGGGGGTGGGCAATCACCGCTCGGCGTTGACCGGCGAGCGGCTGGGCGTCCCGGTACTGGCGATCGGGGTGCCGATGGTGATCTACGCCGCGACCATCGCCCGCGATGCCTTCGAGATGCTCTCCGGTGAGGAGGACAGCCCCGAACGCGACCGGTCGCTGGATGCGATGACGAATGAACTGCTCAACGGATCGATGGGCGAGATGATCGTCACCCCGCGCGAGGTGGACAACCTGATCGCCGACGCGGCTGAGATGCTGGCGGGGGGGATTAACCGGGCGCTACATCCGGGGTTATCAGATCAAGAGATTTCCATAATGATGGGGTGAAAAATGGCGAGGGCGATTGAAAATCCCCTCGCCATTTTCATTTCACGCCTTGTTTTTGCCTTGACAACTACAACGGCCTGCTTTATCATGAATGTACCTGATTTTACTACTAATAGGAGAGGTACAATCATGCCGCTTACGACTTCCTCGGACATGCTCGCGCGGGCGCAAAAAGGTAAGTACGCGGTCGGCGCGTTCAACGCCGAGAATATGGAGATGGTGCAGGCGATCATCGCCGCGGCGGAATCGCTCAGCGCGCCGGTAATCATCCAGACAACGCCCGGAACGCTGCGCTATGCCTCCCCCGAGATGTTCTTTTCGATGGTGTGCGCGCAGGCGTTGTACGCGGGTGTCCCGGTGGCGATTCACCTCGATCACGGCGAGGATTTCCCGATGGCCGCAAGGGCGCTGCGGGCGGGATACACCTCGATCATGATCGACGGATCGAAGCATGTGCTTGAGGAGAACATCACGCTCACCCGCCAGGTGGTGCTCATGTGCGCGCCCTGCGGCGTTCCGGTCGAGGGGGAGCTCGGACATGTCGGCGGCAAGGAAGACGATCTTGAAAGCGCCGGAACGGGCTACACCGATCCGGACGAGGCGGTGGAGTTTGTGCGCGGGACGGGCGTCGAGTCGCTGGCGGTCGGCGTTGGCACCGCGCACGGGGTGTACGCGACCGAGCCGGCGCTCAACCGCGAACTCATCTCCATACTGCGCGGGCGGATCGACACGCCGATGGTGCTGCACGGCGCGAGCGGCCTCAAGGATGAAGTCGTGCAGGACTGCATCGCGCGCGGTATCTGCAAAGTGAATTTCGCGACCGAATTGCGCGTGGCGTATACCAAAGCCGCGACCGAATACATGCGCGAGAACCCCAAGGCGCTCGACCCCAAGAAATTCGGGGCCGCCGCGCGGGAGGCGGTAACTGATCTCGTGAAGGAAAAAATCATCGTCTGCGGCTGTGACGGCCGGGCGTAGGGGAGGGCGGCGCGTGAGCAAGTTTCTACTCGCCATCGACGTGGGTACCTCCGCGCTCAAGGCGGCGCTTTTTTCGCAGGATGGCGCATTGATTGGCGCGTCCACGCAATCATACGAGGTTTATTACCCCCAACCCGGCTGGGTGGAGCAGAAGCCGGAGGATTGGTGGCGCGCGGCCTGCGCGGCGATTCGGGCGCTGCTTCATGAGAGCGGCGTGTCGCCTCCGGATATTGTCGGCGTCGGCATCGACGGGCAGAGCTGGTCTTGCATACCGGTGCGCGAGGACGGCGCGGTGCTCGCCCGAACGCCTATCTGGATGGATACCCGTGCCGCTGGAATCTGTGAGCGGGTGGTGAAATCCGTCGGCGCGGAACGGATTTTTTCGGTCGCCGGGAACCCGTTTCAACCGTCTTATACTACGCCGAAGATCCTCTGGTTTCGGGAGAATAGGCCGGAGGTCTATCGGGACGCGGCGTTCTTTTTGCAGAGCAATAGCTTTATCGTTCACCGCCTGACCGGTGTGTTTAGCCAAGATATCTGTCAAGGATACGGGCTGCATGTGTTTGACATGGCTCACCTTTGCTATGACGAGCCATTCGCGCGCGAGCTGGGCATCGATCTGCGCAAACTTCCGCCGCTCTACGCCTGCGATCAGGTGGTCGGCGGGGTGACGCGGGAAGCCGCCGCGCTGACCGGGCTTCGTGAAGGCACCCCGGTAGTCGCGGGGGGGCTGGACGCTGCGTGCGGCACGCTGGGCGCGGGCGTGTATAAGAAAGGCCAGACGCAGGAGCAGGGCGGGCAGGCGGGCGGCATGAGCATTTGTCTGAGCGCGCCGATCGCCGACCCGGCGCTGATTTTGAGCACGCATGTGATACCGGGCCTGTGGCTCTTGCAGGGCGGCACGGTGGGCGGCGGCGGCAGCCTCAATTGGATGGCGCGAGAATTTGCCCAGCCCGAGCGGGAACGCGCAAAGGCGACGGGCGGGCGCATGTTTTCACTGCTCGACGAACTGGCCGAGTCCGTCCCGCCCGGTGCGGAGGGCGTGATCTTTCTGCCGTACTTGGCGGGGGAGCGCTCGCCGATCTGGGACCCGAACGCGTGTGGGGTGTTCTTCGGTCTTTCGTATGATAAGTCGCGCGCGCATTTCTTCCGCGCGGCGCTGGAGGGTGCGGCGTTTGCGCTTCGGCACAACCTGGAGGTCGCCGAGCATGCGGGCGTCCCGGTGGAGATCATGCACGCGATGGGCGGCGCGGCCAATAGCCTCCTGTGGACGCAGATCAAAGCGGACGTCACCGGCAAGGAGATCCTTGTGCCCGATTCCGACGCTGCGACGGTGCGCGGCGCGGCGATCCTCGCCGGGGTTGGAGTGGGCGTGTACGCGGGCTTCGGGGAAGCGGTGGAGAAGACGGTGCGCTTCACCCGCCGCCACACGCCAGACGAATCGCTCGCGGCGGTCTATGAGGACGCCTATCAGACATACTTGGAAATCTACCGCCGCTTGAAGCCGGTGATGGCGGAAACCGCGGCGCGAAGGGAGCGTGTGCGATGAAGGCGGCGGTGCTACACGCAAGCCGGGACTTGCGCTATGAGGAAATCGAAACGCCGCGCGCGGGCGCGGGCGAGGTGGTCATCCGCGTTCGGGCGACCGGCATCTGCGGGTCGGATGTACCGCGCGTGAACGGCACGGCGGCGCATTATTTTCCGATTGTGCTGGGGCATGAATTTTCCGGGGAAATCGCCGAGATCGGGGCGGGCGTCGAGGGCCTGCGCATCGGCCAACGGGCGACGGCAGCGCCGCTCATACCCTGCTATGCCTGCGAGGATTGCCAGAAGGGCGATTACGCGCTGTGCAAGTTTTACTCGTTTATCGGATCGCGCCAGTACGGGAGCTTCGCCGATTACGTGAAAGTTCCCGCACGCAACGTCATCACCTTTGACGATTCGGTGAGTTTTATACAGGGCGCGTTCTTCGAGCCCGCGACGGTGGGATTGCACGGCGTCTATTGCGCCGATTATCGCGGCGGGGAGTCGGTCGCGATCCTCGGCGGCGGCACGATTGGGCTGTTCACCATGCAGTGGTGCAAGCTCCTGGGCGCGCGGAGGACGGTGGTCTTTGATATCAGCAGGGCTCGCTTGGAACTGGCGCTTCGGCTGGGCGCGGACGAGGTGATATGCACGCAGGACGAGGATTTCCTCGCGCAGGCGATGGCGCTGACCGGTGGACGGGGCTATGGGTTCGCGTTCGAGACGGCGGGGCTGAATGAAACGATGAATATGGCGTTTGACTTGGCGGCCAACAAGGCGGGCGCGTGCTTCATCGGGACGGCGAGCCGGGACTTGACCTTCGACTGGAAGCGCTTCGAGAAGATGAACCGCAAGGAATTCCGGCTGATCGGCTCGTGGATGAGCTATTCGGCGCCGTTCCCGGGGCGGGAGTGGACGATGGCGGCCGATTACTTCGGGCAGGGTCTGCTCAAATTCGACGAGGCGCTGGTGGGGCGGGTGTTCCCGATGAGTCGCGCCGCCGAAGCGTTTGAACTGTTCGATACGCCTGGCGCGGTGACGGGCCGGATCATGCTGATAAACGAAGATTGACGGGAGGAAATCACACGATGGCGAAGCAATTTGCAATGGCGAAGGACGCGGTGGATATTTCGAAATTACCGGTGCGCACCCTCTGCACCGGCGCGGCGATCCCGGCGGTGGGGCTGGGCACGTTCGGGTCGGATAAGTACGGCGGCGAGGAGATCGCAAACGCGGTGCGCGGCGCGATCCGCGTGGGCTACCGCTTCATCGACTGCGCGGCGTGCTACGGAAACGAGGCCGAGGTGGGCGTGGCGATCGAGGAGGCAGTCAACGAAGGTCTTCCGCGCGCCGATTTATTCATCATGTCGAAGGTGTGGAACGACAAGCACGCGCCGGAGGATGTGATTGCGAGCTGCAAAAAATCACTTCACGATCTGCGCGTCGATTATCTGGACTGCTACCTCGTCCACTGGCCCTTCCCCAACTACCACGCGCCCGGCTGCGACGGCGACACCCGCAACCCGCTCTCCCGCCCCTACATTCACGAGGAGTATATGGCGACGTGGCGGGCGATGGAAGCGCTTGTTGATATGGGTTTGGTACGCCATATCGGCGTATCCAACGTGACGATTCCCAAGCTCGAGCTCATCCTCCGCGACGCACGCATCAAACCGGCCGTCAACGAGATGGAGCTGCACCCGTGCTTCCAGCAGGGGGAACTCTATCAATACTGCGTGGATCACGGCGTTCAGCCGATCGGCTTCTCGCCCATCGGCTCGCCCAGCCGCCCCGAGCGCGACAAGACGCCGGACGACCTGGCCGCCACCGAGCAGCCGGTCGTCATCGAGATCGCCAAGGCGCACCGGGTGCACCCGGCGCTGATCTGCCTCAAGTGGGCGGCGCAAAGGGGGCAGGTGCCCATCCCCTTCGCCGTCAAGCGGGAGCAATACCTCTCGAATCTCAAATGCCTGACCGAAGACCCGCTCACCTACCGGGAGATGGACGCGCTGCGCGCGCTCGAGAGGAACAATCGCCTGATCAAAGGGCAAGTGTTCCTTTGGCCGGGCGCGGAATCGTGGCTGGATTTGTGGGACGTGAATGGGGAAATTCCCGGCTGGAGCGGGTACGCCAAATAGTTGATAGATCGGAGAGATCGAAATGGCACAGACGGCCGATTGGATCAAGGCGGCAAATTTTGACTATCCGGAAAAAATTCCGGTGGGGATCGGCTTTTTGCCCGCGACCTGGGCGAGGTACGGCGTGGCGCTCAACGAAATCCGCGCGCGGTATCCGCTGGTGTTTGGCGAACAGGAATACACCGATCAAGTGGAGTACTTCACCCCGCCTTCTTATCACGCGGGGAAGTTTACCGACGCGTGGGGCTGCGAGTG
>Ga0123353_10002781_pt1 | contig 21846 bp, 25 predicted proteins | sample TergutLab28metaG_3_FD_92763 | JGI IMG/M metagenome (GOLD analysis project Ga0123353, IMG submission 92763) | Labiotermes labralis P3 segment gut microbial communities from Petit-Saut dam, French Guiana - Lab288 P3 | ecosystem: Host-associated > Arthropoda: Insects > Digestive system > Gut ... | reverse complement strand
TCGCAATAGAACAAGCAGTATCTGACTACACACCTCATGTTGTGGTACGTACTGATGGTGTCATCGATACCAGCATCATTAACCCACCAGAACGTACGCCAAACGTTAGCCTCAGTACCGGTGAGCAAACACTCGGTGAGGCTGCTAATACAGCAGACTTTACCAATACTGACTTTTTTGTACCACCAACAGGCTTTATCACAGGAAGTTTCCTGACGGTCTTGGCAGTGCTTGCAGTTGCCGTGTTGCTGATGCTACTGAATGCTGCCAGACAAAGGCGACGTGAGAGGGAGATGCTGGTGCTGACGCACTAGCATACACCTTGTGCAGAGACCCCAGATCAAGTCTGGGGTGACGGGGTGGAAGTTTGAACGCACAAGAGGGGCGCGCTACTGTTTGTCAGTAGCGCCCCCCTCCTTAATTCCTGGCACAGAACCGAGTGCAAAAGTCAAGTAAATTGAGAACTTCAAATAGTGGGTGACAGGATTTCAGAAGGTCGTGTCTCTTGCCTATAATGGATGTAGAAGCAGAGGGGAATCCTGGCAAAAAGGGACGGTGTATTGTGGTGCAATCGGCAACAAAAAAATACGCAGGAAGCAGTGAGGTAGAGCTGTACAAGGGAGCCGACGGCATCGAGCTTGCTGTGCGATTGAACGAAGACACGGTGTGGTTGACACAGCAAGAAATGGCGGAGTTATTTGGTACTTCTCGTGAGAACATTGTTCAGCATGTGGGAAATATCTATGATGACCAAGAACTTACGCCAGATCGAACCTGTAAAAGATTCTTACAGGTTCAAATGGAGGGTACTCGGCAAGTAAAGCGCGAACGTCCTCACTACAACCTTGATATGATTCTTTCAGTTGGCTATCGGGTACGCTCAAAGACAGCAACGCAATTTCGCCAATGGGCAACTCGTGTGCTTAACGACCACCTTGTGCAGGGCTACACGATAAACCAGCAACGTCTTGACCAGCTGAACAAGGTGTTGCGTATTGCGTCTCGTGCGCTTGAACCAGAGACAGCGGGCATAGCAGATTTCGTGCAAAAATATCTTGCTGGTCTCATCTTGCTTGAGGCGTATGATGAGAGAACGCTTGCTATTCCCGAAGGTCAGCAGGTTGTTTGGGAACTGGGCTACGACGAGGCACGAGCATTTGTTGATGCGCTACCCTTTGGGCAGACCAGCGACCTGTTTGGTCGCGAACGCGGCGATGCTTTCAAGGGAGTACTGGGCGCACTCTATCAGTCATTTGGTGGCTATGAACTCTACGTTTCTGTTCAGGAAAAAGCAGCGAATTTGCTCTATTTGATAATCAAAGATCATCCCTTCTTTGATGGCAATAAACGTTCAGCAGCAGGACTTTTTGTGTACTTTTTGGACAAGAATAATGCGCTTTACGATGGGGAGGGCAGACCATTTATCGAAAACAACACGCTTGCTGCTGTTACACTGATGATTGCACTAAGTCATCCAGAAGAAAAAGACTATGATGTGCGCACTGGTGATGAATATGCTTTCTGCTACAGAATAGGCTGATGGTCTTTAATCGCTGCCCTGCTGTTTTCTGCAAGCAGCCAGTGACACCCGGTACGACACAATCCCCGCCACAACAAGGATCACCACAACTGCCGCTGGTGTCCAGGCACCTGACGGTAGCAAATTTCTCAGGTTGTTCAGTGCTGCACCGACTCCTCCGCCTGACGCTAGGACGACAAATGCCAGCAGTGCCACAAAGGCCGCTATCAGAGGGATTGCGCTGAAAAAGCGTGCGCGGACATAGCCGAGGTGAAAGTAGAGGGGCAGTTGAATATAGAGCAGGATGAGGAGCAGTGCTGCCAGTAAAAGCAGTGACCAGACGATGTCGCTGGGCTGTTGGCTGGCAATGGTGGTTGCGCCGGTTGTGCGACTAGCAAGCGTTCCGACCAGCGCGAGGCTGCTTGCTGCTAGCGCGACAATCATACTAAGGTCGGTCAGGTACAGGTATCTGCCTAAAACAACTGTCTGGGGGCTGAAGCCTTCGCTGGTGTAGCGTTCGCTGGTTTGGTCGCGCTGATCTAGCGCAAAGGGATAGCTAATCAGCAGGGTTCCTAGCAGCATTCCCGCAAAGGCACCCGAGAAAAGATTGCCTGTCGTAAAGGACAAGAAAAAGGCGACACCACCGTAAAGCAGCAGGTCAAAGGGTCGAATATAGGGTCGTATCAGCGAAATCTCGAGCCGGATAAAGGCAAGTACGCCTTCGATTCCCTGGGTGGCACTGCGCTTTTCTGTGCTTGTCATGTTGTTTTCCTCGCTTTGTTGCTTGTCGCCTACACAACACTCATTCACTGAGCAATACGATACCACTGACCGCAGGCCTGAACAAAGCCTTCCTGGCAAAGGGCAGCAAGTACCTCTTCGCTTTCTGCTGGCGTAAGACCGGTGGTGTCGGCAAGGTCTGCAACACTTTGGTCAGGCTCTGCCAGAAGTGCTCGCAGCACCGCCGCCCGCTTCTGGCGAAACGATCCCTCAAATCGTGACTGCTGGCTGTGATGTTTGCTGCGACGTGAGGGATTAGGAAAGGCTTTCTTTAGCCAGGTGCCATAGTCGAGCAAGGCGTAGCTCCATTGTTGGGCAGTGATTCCCTGCTGCTGCGCCTGCTGGGTGGCTGCCGCCAGAACCGCGCTGATCGCTTTGTCGTCGACTTGGTCGCTGTCGGGAAATACTTCGTGCAAAATAACGCTGCGCACGTTGGTCTCTAGGTAGGGGACGGGGCTGTAGCGATTGTAGGCAAAGGCAAGAATGGCGGCTGCTGTTGCAGGTCCAATACCAGGCAAAGTCAGCAGCGTGTCGTAGCAGTCGGGCAACCTGCCTGCGTACTGTTCGCTGACCAGCTGTGCCAGACGCTTCAGCGACAGTGCACGGCGGTTGTAGCCTAGTCCCTGCCATTCAGCCAAAACCTCGGCGGTGTCAGCTGCTGCCAGCGCATCAAAGCTAGGAAAACGCTGCAACCACGGCTTGTAGTAGTGCAACACACGCGCAACCTGAGTTTGCTGCAACATGAACTCGCTGACAACAATCGCATAGGGTTCACGATTTTTTCGCCAGGGTACGTCACGGTACAGATGCTCTCCCTCGCGCACAACGTGAGTAAGCAGTTGCTCGATTGCTGCCGGGTCTGTTGTGTTTGCTGTGTCCATGAGGATTGCCGCCTGCTCCTGTTGGGTGGCTGCTGCAACTACTGCCAGGGAGTAGTGACCAGCAATTCCACCGGCTGCAACTGTCCGCTGCTGAGCAAATCCTGCAAGACAGGGTCGCCGTTGGCATCGGCACAGAGGGTCGCGGGAATGGTCGACATAATTAGGGGCAGTTCAGCAGCCGCTGCTACGCTCTGCCCAAAAGTCAGACCCTCATGAATGTCTGCCAGAGTTGTTTCACCCTGCAGATGAGTGTTGTTGATGATACCTGTTGCTTGTAGTTTGCAGGCAGCCTCGATTTCACGCAGCTGAGTTACAGCTTCTGCGGCAGCAGCTTGCAGGCAACTGTCTGTCGAACGATTGCGATTTACCACATACCACAGCGCGAAATCGGCACGGTCATCGCTGCTGCTATCAGCGCTGCTGTTGGTACGTGTGGCAGCCAGACGCCGCTCGATGTCAATACGGTAGCGTGCTAGTGTGGTTGCCCCTGCATCGTCGCCGCCAACGTCAATGATGACGGTTCCCAGCGCATCAAAGCCACCGTTGATGGCTGCAGGCAAGGCGGGAACCTCGATGCCTGCACGCGCAAAAGTTGGCGCGATTAGCTCGACACCGTGCTGCTGCAGTATCTCTCCGTAATCAGACGAGCGAAAATAGGGATTGATAATGTCCAGGTCAATCAGGGTGACACTTGCCTCATCTGCAGTACTGCTGCCATTCAGCTGAGGCGTGCGTGCCGCCGCCGAGGTCGCCAGATTCAGCGACAGATTAGTCTTGCCGACCCCATAATAGCCAGTCACGATGCACAGTTTTGGAAGAAGGATGTCCATGGCAGCCAGTATAGCAATAATCGCTGCGTTTTGGGTTTGCAGACACACGATAATGCTGCTTTTTGTCGCCAAATTCAGTGCTGGACGCACTCCGCTGCTTTTTAACGATATGGAGACAGAAAAAATGCAAATAAAAGCCAGTCGGCTACAATAAGGGCTATGACCGCCGAAAGTGTGACGATATTTGATTCCAGTGGCGTGCTGGGTCGCATCTTTCACAGCAGCAGTTCGGAGCTGTGGCTGTACACGATGCTGTTCTTGGGTTTGACGCTGGTGGCGGTGTATCTGTTTTTGAACTTGCGGGCAAAGGCTGTGCAAAAAGAGTTCAAAAGTGACCAAGATTCCGATGTGTCGTCAGAAAACCATGAGGGAGCCAGTCCATAAACTGCTACCCTGTTCTGCTCTGGTCGGACTCTCTCTTTTCCCTAATTTTACTTCGTTTACCCTGTGTGCTGCTGCGCCAGCTGACCGCAGGCGGCGGCAATATCGCTGCCTCTGCTTGCGCGAATGCTGACTTCGACTTTGCTACTGCGTAGTGTTTCTGCAATGCGTGCTGCTGTTGCCGCATTTGTTGGCTGCAAGTCAAGCAACGCGTCGTCAGTAGCAGAAGCATTAAGGGGAATCAGATTCACGTGTGCTCCTCCACTGCTGCAGCTGCGAGCAAACTGCGCCAAAGCTGCGATTTCTGCTGTACTGTCGTTGACCCCAGCGATAAGCGCGTATTCCAGACTGGGCCTGCGCTTTGTCTGCTGGTAGTAGGCTTGCAGTGCAGCATTTAGCTCTGCCAGAGGCTGTCCTTGCAGTCCCGGCATCAAGCGGTCGCGTGTTGCCTGAACCGCCGAATGAAGCGAGACCGCCAGCGTGAACTGCTGCGGCTCTGCAGCCAAGCGCTTGATGCCACTGATGATGCCTGCAGTCGAAAGGGTGATGTGTCGCGCACCAATCCCCAAACCACCAGCAGCATTAGCAGCGTTGATAATGCGCAGCCCCGCTAAAGTAGCGTCGTAGTTCAGGAAAGGCTCGCCCTGACCCATGACAACAACATTGCTAACGCGGTGCCCGTAATCAGCAGCGACCACACGAACCTGTTCAGCAATCTCGCCAGGCAACAGATTGCGCGAAAATCCGCTACGACCCGTTGCACAAAAGCTGCAAGCAAGGGTGCAGCCTGCCTGCGCCGAAACACAGACAGTCAGGCGCGCACTGCCATCACTTGTCTCATAACCACGCTGCGGCAGAGCAACGGTCTCGGCACAGATGCCGTCTGCAAAACGCAGCAGGTACTTGCGTGTTCCATCCCGTGAATGCTGGACGTCTGCAATTACGGCACGCTGAAAGACAGCCATCTGCGCCAGTTGCGTTCGCACGTCAGCCGGCAGATTCGTCATGTCATCGTAGCGCGCAGCAGCGCGCACCCACAACCACTGCGCCAGTTGTTGCGCACGATAGCTAGGCTGGCGGAGTTTGTCCATTAAATCAGCATAGGACGGGATTCCCTCTGTTCCTGCCAAAGCATAGGCAAAAAGGTCTGCCGGCAGGTCTGCTGCTGCGCCGTTTGTTGTGTCAGTTGATTCAGTGTGCATGGCTACTATTATACGGATTGGGCTAGGGATTGGGGTACTGGACAGACTCTGCCACCCCGCTCGGCAGAAATTACTGGCAAGCAGAAATTAGGGTAAGCTAGAGATGGAGCAATAGCTAGTATCATTTAACGAGGAGGAGCGATGGTTTTTAACCCACTTGTGCTTGCGCTTTCTCGTCGTACTGTAATAAAGAATGAGAAAAAGCTCAATTCGCGCTTTGCTAAAGGACGCAAATCAGCACTGCTTTTGGCCTTTTCTTGGGGAGCAGCTGCATCCATTGCTACTTTCTCGTTTTTTGTTGACCAAATTTTGTTCAATCCAAACTATGACAAGTTCGGTCTTGGATTAGTCCTAACTGTTCTTCCTCTATTTGTGCTGCTACAATTACCTAACTATGAAATACGCGCACGCTTTGCAGCTATAGTAATGCTTGTGGTAACAGCCGGTCATGCGATGCATATTCTGTATGTGGGAATAGTGTATTCGCTAGCAATTAGCCCACTTTTGATTATTGCTCTACTTTTGTGTGTTCCGATGATAGTATTCCCCGTTTTGATACTGAAAGACCCCGACATTAGATATCAAGATGTTCGCTATAAGGAAATCAGCAAAGAATGGTTCTTAGATGCCCTTAGTGGAATGCCTAGAAACGATGACGAGTGATAGCAGGATACGATGGATGAAAAAGTAGCAAAAAATATCATGGACAACCTCAAAGATTTCCGTGCTGCAGCAAAAGAAGAAAAAGCAGCGAATCCGCAATTTGCCAGAGGACGCATGTGGGTGCGATTATGGACGACAATTTGGGCGGTTCTTTCGTCTACCATAACCATTTTGGTTGCCACATTTCCCTTTTCCGAAGGAGGCTTTCCCTCTGCAATGACAATTATCTTTCTCCTTATCTGGGTGTATGCTTTTTGGTTGGTTCCGTCACTGGCGTGTATGGGCTTGACGCGTGAGGCTGGCATATTCATGATTTTGCTGTCAGCGTATCGCATTCCCGGTGCGCTTGCTGTGCTAGACAGACTACTTGTTGACACACTTGCAACCTTTACCTTTTCGCTGTATCTGATAATGATAGTGATGACTCTTTTGGTGCTACTGCAGCCAAGCATTAAGTACTACTATGCGCGCAACAAAGAAATCCAAAAGCAGTACTATCCCGGTCTTTTCCAGATGGGAAAGGCAGAACCCCATGAGTAACACAAGTCTAACAGTCAAATTTCCAATGAACGCTGCTGATGCCGAGCAGTATTTGCTGCATCATTTAACACAGCAGGTCTTTTATGTAGTTTTCTTTGGTGGAGTATATCCGCATAATCTTGATGTGGGTAGAAGTTAGTTCGTAGGTAGCCAGGTATCGTCCGCCCCACACAATAAGTCCTCGGTAGGGGGTGGCAAAGCTGTATTTTGCACCCACAGAAAACCCTAGTTTTGGCTGGTCGCACAGGCGATCAAGGTCATCGCTAATGGCTCTGATGTATGATTCGACCTCTGCCTGCTGAATGTCTTTTGCCAAAAAGAAGTCACGGATTCTTTCCAGGTCACGAATTGCTGGTTCAGAATAGCCAAGCCTCATTATTTGATGCCTAATCTTTGGAGCATCTCATCGCGTGTGTGCCACTTACCACCCTTGGCCATCTCTTCATCAACTGCTCTCATATCCGAGAGAAAGCGCAGCATTGAAGTGGTGTATTGCCACGTTTCGATATCAACAACAGCATATTTCGAGCGACCGTTTTTTGTCAGAACGACTTCTTTGCCGCCGTCTACTTCTGAAAGCACTTTATTGTAGTTGGTAAGTGATGATACGGGCATAGAAACAGTCATGAGTGGTCTCCTTATATGTTTGATACGCTTAAAGTATATCGTCTGCGCAGCTGCAATAGCAAGAAATGTTAGAACAATTTTTCTAAACATTCTCGCAAGAAGAATGACAAAACACAGCAGACGCTGCAGTACTGGACAGACTCCGCCACCCCGCTCGGCAGAAAAATTTCTGAAAGGTGCTTGCATATTGCTCGCGATGCGCGTATGATACTTAGCAATCGAATAGCTGTTGATGAAGAGGAGTAGCTTTTTCAGCGCACACGAGAGAGCCGGTGATGGTGGAAATCTGGCAAAGCGGGAAAAGGCGAATGGACTTCGGAGGCATCGTTGCAACGGCGACTGACCCATTGACTGATTTAGTGGTAGCGCCTACTAGTGACGGCGGAGGTTCCCTCGTTAGCGGAACACAAGTATGCGGGATTGCTTGAGGTGAGCAGGACCTAAGTACTTGAGAGTGGGCAGCCAGACATTGGGTCTGGTCTGCCAACAAGGGTGGCACCGCGGGAAGCGATTTCTCGTCCCTTACAGAAGCAGCTGTAGGGGATTTTTTTATGGCCGCTTCGTACAAGGAGTTTTCACTGAAGGAGGAAACTGCCATGTCATGCACAGACACACATAAGTCACGCTTTGTCCTTGAAGAGAAGGACATGCCGACAGCCTGGTACAACATTCAGGCAGATATGCCTGAATTGCCGCCTTATTTGGATGGCAACAATGAACCAGCGCGCCCCGAGCAGCTTGCTGCGATTTTCCCGCCAGCACTTATCGAACAAGAAATGACCAAGGAACGCTACATCGACATTCCGGGAGCCGTCATCGACGTCTTGCGTACCTATCGCCCCGGACCGCTGACGCGTGCGCGTATGTTTGAAAAAGCACTGGGTTTGCCCGAGAATGTCCATATCTACTACAAATACGAAGGTGTGAACGCAAGCGGTTCGCATAAAGCAAATTCGGCGATTCCGCAGGCCTACTACAACAAGCAGGCTGGTATCACCAAGCTGACCACCGAAACGGGTGCCGGTCAGTGGGGATCAGCTCTGTCGATGGCAGGCAGCCAGCTGGGCATGGATATCGAAGTCTTTATGGTAGGCTGCAGCTACGACCAAAAGCCCTACCGTCGCATTTTTATGGAAAGCTACGGAGCAAAGGTCCATCGCTCGCCCACCAACTTGACGAGCGTTGGTCGCCAGATGCTAGAAACCAATCCCGATACACCAGGAACCCTCGGTCTTGCGATTTCCGAGGCAGTCGAGATTGCCGCAACAAATCCTGATACCAACTATTCGCTGGGTAGCGTGCTGAACCACGTTATTTTGCACCAGACCATCATTGGCCAAGAAGCCATCATGCAGATGGAACTTGCTGAAGACGAGCCTGATGTTGTCATCGGCTGCTGTGGTGGTGGCTCGAACTTTAGTGGACTGGCGTTTCCTTACTACAAACGCCGTCTGGACGGCAAGACCAAGACGCGCTTGCTTGCCGCAGAGCCAAAGTCCTGTCCCACGCTAACTGCAGGAGAGTATCGCTACGACTACGGTGACGAAGCAAAGATGACGCCACAAATGATGATGTACACCCTGGGTCACAACTTTGTGCCACCAGGAATACACGCCGGTGGCCTGCGCTACCACGGCGATTCACCCCTGCTGTCGGCACTGGTGCACTCGGGTGAAATCGAGGCAACTGCTGTCAATCAGACGGACTGCTTTAAGTATGCGCTGCTTTTTGGTCGCGCAGAAGCCATGCTGCCAGCACCCGAAAGCAGCCACGCTATTGCAGCGGCAGTAGCAGAAGCCCGCGATGCAGCAGAAAAGGGAGAAGCCCGCACCATCCTCTTCGGCCTGTCGGGTCACGGCTTCCTTGACCTGGCGGCATACGATGCCTACAACCAAGGTCAGCTGAAAGACTTTGACTTCAAGACAGGCACCATGAAATAACAACCAGGTAAGACCCATCACCAAACGGAGGAGCATGTCCATTACTGGACGTGCTCCTTCGTTGTGTAGTCTTGCCATTAGCTAAAAGTAAGTGGTATCATTAAAGTAAGTTACATCATAATAGTAAGTCATATTATGAACGTAAGACTTGTAAGGAGAATTGGATGACTACCATTACGCTATCAAGCAGAGGACAGATAGTTGTTCCTGCCCACATACGGAAAAAGCTGGGCATGAGTGCTGGTGACCAGTTTGTGCTTGCCTTTGATGAAAAGAAGAAAGAGCTCACCTTACAGCCCGCCGAGACCATTGACCAGATGTCAGACAGGATTAACTCGTGGATTAAACCAGGGACAGAGCCCTTACTGGACACAAGAACACTCTATCGTAGTCGCGAGTTGCGAATGGGGGACGCATGAAAAGAGAATCGCTCGATACCAACGTTCTTTTGCGATTGATGTGCAAAGATGTTCCTGCTCAGTATGAGTTGGCGAAACGTCTGGTCACGTCTGAAAGGACGCGCTTTTTTGTGTCAGACACAGCAGTAACCGAGTTTGTTTTTGCGCTGGAACGTCACTACAAATTTTCGCGAAGTCAAATACAGCAGGCCGTACAAGACTTGCTAAGCATCACGACAATTGACTGCAATCGTGAACTTATTTCAGTTGCGCTCGAGCTTTATTGCACGCACAAATCGCTTTCCTATGAGGACTGCTATTTTGCCGCGAGTGCAGAAACAATGAATGCTGCGCCACTGTGGACCTTTGACAAAGACCTAGCATCAAAGCTTTCCTCGGCAAAACTTTTGACCCGGTTTTCTCCCTACAACTTATCCCATTTAGTTGACAGCATTCCCTGGGTAGGGTTTATGCTGGCAGATGAACAGAAAGGAATACCCGTGAACGTCCATGATGAAACAAACGGCTTTGCCACAGATCCCTACAAAGATGAGGCTGCCGAAATGTGGGGGCACACCGATGCCTACAAAGAAAGCCAGCGCCGCACACAGAATTACAGTGCTGCAGACTGGGATCGCTACAAAATAGAGGCGGCAGACATCAACGACCGCTTTGTTGCGCTGATGCAGTCACAAACGCCTGCAGACAGCCCCGAAGCCCACGCCTTGGCAGAAGAGCATCGCCAGCTGATCAGTCGCTGGTTCTACGAGTGCCCGCCTGAAATGCATGCCAATTTTGGTGCCCTGTGGGAGTCTGACCAGCGCTTTAAGAAAAATATCGACAAAGCAGCAGAAGGCCTCAGCGCGTATATGGCAGAAGCCTTTCAGACCGCCGCAGCTGCATAGGTCAACCACTGAAAATTGAGTGCTTACCTGTAACCTAAGGCGCCTCAGGGTGCGGTGTACGTGAGCTGACGCCCGTCAGAGTGCTCCAGGTGGTCAGAATCGAGGAGGCTTGAAAAATCAAAAATGCTAAGCGTAGTCACCTACTCGTGCATTTTTGATTTTTCAAACGACGCGGAGTCTGGCCGCCTGGTGTGCTCTGACCATTATGCGTAGTCGGCGGTCCTTATAGCAATCCGACGAATCTTCCCATTTACGGTTTTGGGCAGCTCTTCCACGTAATTGATTACCCGCGGGTACTTATAGGGAGCAGTTTCCTTTTTCACGTAAGTTTGCAGCTCTGCTGTCAGGTCGTCGCTTGCCTCAAAGCCTTCTGCTAGCACAATTGTTGCCTTGACGGCTGCTGTTCTGATGGGATCGGGCACGCCGGTGACGGCACATTCTGCGACTGCTGGGTGCTTTATCAGCACACTTTCGACCTCGAAAGGACCTATGCGGTAACCAGCAGATTTAATCACGTCGTCGTTGCGTCCTACGTACCAGTAGTAACCGTCCTCATCAACCCAGGCTTCGTCACCTGTATGATACCAGCCGTCTTTGCAGGCAGCGGCGGTTTTTTCAGCGTTGTACATATACTCCATCATGATGCCATTGGGATGGGCGTTTTCTGGTGCTGCGACATACAATTCATCGGCACCGATTGTTCCACCCTGCTCAGGCGAGGTCAGTGCAAGTGTTGATTCTGCAGCACCCCCTGCTGCTCCTAGGCGTACAACGACTTCGCCAACCTTACCCGGTGGGCACTGCTTGCCATCCTCGTCATGTACTTCGACCGTAAAGAGGGGACTGGGCATACCCATTGACCCTGGCTTTGGCGTCATGTTTGTTGTGTTGCACACCAGCAAAGGCGTCTCTGTCTGACCAAAACCTTCCATCAGGCGCACGCCAGTGCCCGCCAGCCAGCTGTCAAACAGGTCAGGATTTAAAGCCTCGCCAGCTGTGGTCGAGTACTCCAGTGCAGACAGGTCATAGTTCTCGAGACCCGTATTGACCAAGAAACGATACATGGTGGGCGGACAACAGAGGGTCGTCACCCGGTAGCGTTCTAGCAAAGACAAGATGTCAGCAGGCACAAAGCGGTCAAAGTCGTAGGCAAGCACGCAGGCTTCCATGACCCACTGACCGTACAGTTTGCCCCAGACAGCCTTGCCCCAGCCGGTGTCGGCAATTACGTAGTGCAGACCACCGTCACTGCGCACATTGTGCCAGTGTTTTGCTGTCAGAGTATGTGCCAGCGCATAAGCTCCGTCGTGTAGTACCATCTTTGGGTGTCCGGTAGTTCCCGAAGAAAAATACATGATAAAGGGGTCGCGTACCGCAGTTTCATGTCGTGTGAACTCACTGGGTGCGGCACTGACTTCCTTGTTAAAGTCGAGCCAGCCATCCGCTTGCTGCTGCTCGCTAATACGCAGCTTTAGCAGACCTTCAGCACCTGAGAGAACACTGCCAAATGTAGGGTCAGACGGCATGCCTGCCTGTCCGTCAAGCAGGGCAAGCCCGCCCCCACCAGCAGCTACTAACATCAGCGTTTTCAGATCACTACACTCGGGGGCAACACGAACAGCAACCTCGCTGATGTCACCCACGTCAGTGCAAATCAGTGCTTTTGCCCGTGATTTTTGCAGGCGATAGCTAAGGTCTTCGTCTTTTAGCATAAAGGTAACGGGAATAACGACTGCTCCTAGCTTGTGCAGCGCACAAATGACAAACCAGAACTGGTAGTGGCGGCGCAAAATGACCATGACATGGTCGCCCTTGCCAATTCCTTGTTCTGCCAGAACGTTGGCTGTCTTGTCTGTCCAGTATTTAATGTCGGCAAAGGTAAAGCGGTGCTCTTCGCCTTCGGGGTTACACCAGACAAGTGCTGGACGGTCGGGGTCCTGGAGGGCTATCTCGTCTGCAATGTCATACGCAAAGTTAAAGTTGTCAGGATATTCTAGGCGAAAGTCGCGCAGCACCCCCGCATCATCAAAGGTCTCTCGCACATAGCGTTCGTTTATATGTCTCACTGGTGGTCCTTTCAGTGTATATAGCCTAATGTGTGGCGCTTATGGTTTGAATACAATGGCGATAAAGGTGCAGGGTTTGCCATCAATGGCGATCATGCCGTGACCCTTGCCCGCATCGTAAAATAGCGTGTCGCCCGCGCCCAAATCTTCGGTTCGCACTCCCAGTGCGTCCTCGTAGGCAAAGCGCAGATTGCCCGACAGAATGTAGTTCAGTTCCTGTCCTTCGTGGCTTGACAGCTTAATGGACTGGTCTTGCTCGTCCTCTTTATAGGGAGCAGTAACCAGAAAGGGTTCAGCCAACTTGTCCTTAAAGTTTGGCGCAAGATGCAGGTATTCAAAGCCTGCGCGTCGCCGAATCGACAAGCCCTCACCGGCGCGCACAATACTATAGCCCGAAAGATTCGGGCTGTCCCCTGTCAATAGGTCAATCATGTCGACACCCAGCTTGTTGGCTGCATGATACAGCATCGTAAAGCTAAAATCAGCGGTGCCGGTTTCCAGTTGAGCATACTTTTCGGCGGTCATTTCGCAGGCAATAGCCATGTCCTCGATGCTGACACCCTCGTCCTCGCGCAGGGCACGCAAACGCATCGCAATGTCGCTCAGGTTTTTCAGTTGACTTTCGTCAAAGTTGCCAGTGCTCATTAAAGACCTCTTCCTCGTAGAAAAGTAAGTGAACCATCCTACCACATCAGAGCACACCAGGCGGTCAATATCCACGCATCTGGCTCAGGTATTCTGCGGGTGTCATGATGTGTGGTTCGTCAGGAAAGTGGCGCTTGTTGCCGGTGACTAGGGGGCAGTGGCATAGAGCAGCGACTTCATAGAACGCCTGGTCATCAGGGTCTGCCGTTTTTGCTTTCAACTGAAAAGGACTCACAGAAAAGCCTGCAAATTGGATAGTGTGAAGCAGGGTTCGGACTTCTTTTGTGCCAAAGCCAAAGCGGGGGCGGTGAAGTACTTCACAGTATTCCTGCCAAATGCGCTGGTCATAGCAAAGCGATAGCATTTCATTTTGTACCAAAGTCAAAATGTGTACCGGCGGAGAAGTAGTGCTGGCAAGCAAAGCAGAAACCAAGACGTTGGTGTCAAGAACAACGGTCTTTTGAACTGCCATTATGCTACGCTACCCTCTTTTGCGCGTCTTTCAGCACGGTATGCAGCGATTTCAGCATTTATTTCTTCTAATGGTAGGTCAGCGATTCCGTCAGCGACGGCTTGTTCGCGGATTTTCATGATGGCTCGTTGTGCTCGTGCTGTTCGCAGCATTTGCACGGTTTCTAGCAGGTTATCGTCGGCAATGTCAATCATAAGAGCCCAGGGCTTACCGTTGTTGGTGATGACGACCTCACCGTTTTGCCTGATGGTTTCTCGGACATCTTTTGCGTTATTGCGTAGTTCTCGCACCGTGTAAAATACCATTGTAAGCCTCCTGCGTAGACTCTGTTTGCGTAACAATAGTATACACTAACGGTACACGATTGTGTATCATTTAGATGTTCTGCTGATTGGCGGGGACATAAATGGACGTACTCCTTTGCAGCAACAGTCTTTGCTCCGTGTTATCATTAAGCTGTTTAGGGCAGCAAGTGAGGAACCATGGCTTTTCTTACATCGACCATAAAGCAGAAGAGAGTTCGATTGTGCGAAGATGATTCGCCCTGTGAGGCGTGTGGAAAACACGACTGTCACTTGGTTTTGGACTACGAAATTAAGGGAATTCCGCTTGGGTCACGCCTGTTTTCGCGTATCATTTATCGTAGCTACTTTGTGACCTGTGATGCTTGCAACAGAGAGTGGTCGGTTCCACTGCAAGAACGCTATCTTGCGTATGAACAGCAGGCAATCCCTTGGTATGAGCGCGTGGGCTTCAATTTCTATATACTGTGCTGTTGCATTATCTTTTTCTTGCTGGCATGCGTCGTAATTGTTGCTACCCTTGATGTGCCAGTTGCCATGTCTGCTTCGCTGATAATCCTGTGTTTGCTCTATTTGGTGGTAGTGTTGCGTGCGGCAAAGTAAGAATTGGGCGAACAAGCAGTTAAGCGAAGTAGCAATTTGTTCTGGCTTGGATTTCGTCAAGCACCTTCACTAAAGACAGTTCGCTGAACACTGTTTTGCGCAGCCGAAGGTCGTCGTCATTGGCGACAGCCCCTGCTTCTGCAGAGCGCGACCTAAAGTGGTTGGTGATGATGCCAGTATGCGCTTTCACTAATTTCTTGTTTTCTTTGGGGGATACACGAAGTTTAAGGGAATCATTATGCGTGACAATTTGCACGGCGGAAAGCTCGAGAAAGTCGTTACTTCTTTTACTGGGGGGTCTTGTGGGCAGCAGTTCCAGCTTTTGAATAGAGGACAGGGGAAAAGAAAGCGAATGCCTGCCATAATTGAAGGTGACGGAGTTCTGGTCAAAGAGGGCTTCTCCCTCTAATAGGGTGAATTTCTCGGCGATTTTTGCAAGCAAAAGCGCAATTCCCACACTGATTGCCCCGGCTAGCAGCAAAGTTGGGATTATCATTGCTGTGGGAAGATCATCATACCCAGGAATTCTAATAAAGATACCTAAGAGGGTGAGAGCTGTTAGACTACTCGGCATCAAGCATAGCATCTCCACAGTATTATGAGCTGGAGTGGCATATTCAAAGGTGATAGCTTTTGTTTGCACGGGTCTCCTCGCGGTCGCTACAGGGTGTAAGTAGAGTATAACGCATGGCCATCTGGTGCGCTCTGCCATTTGTATACGATTGAGCAGCACTCCCTGTATCTCTAGCTACACCTGGGCAATCAGGCGTCCAGAAAATGGACGCGCTCTGCCACTCTTTCGGTATAATACAATACCTAAAGATATGTAGTCTGAATGTGCTGGTTGGACTTGGACGGCGAGATACTGCCAACCTGGTCAGGATCGAAAGATAGCAGCCATACGTAGTCCCTTTCGGGCGTCCAGGTCCAGCCAGCACTATTTTTCGCATAAAGTTGTTGACAAAGTTGTCATAGAAAGCGTTGAGGGGGAGGGATTTTTTCGGTGAGTCGTCAGTCACTGTATCGTTTGTATCGGCCTGCTACCTTTGCTGCTGTGGTGGGGCAAAACCATATCGAACGCACGCTGCGTAATGCCGTTGCAACAGACAGTGTTGCCCACGCGTATCTGTTTTCAGGACCGCGCGGCACCGGCAAAACAACAACGGCACGCATTTTGGCGGCGGCTTTGGTCTGCGGACACACCACAGACGGAGAACCAGACGGCAGCTGCGAGCAGTGTCTGCAAATCAGCGAGGGCAGACACCCCGACATTATCGAGCTCGATGCAGCGTCACAAACGGGCGTCGACAATGTGCGCGAGGAAATCATCAACAACATGCACTTGGCGACAGTTCACGGCAAGGCAAAAGTCTACATTATTGACGAAGTCCACATGCTGTCAAAAGGTGCCTTTAACGCACTGCTAAAAACTTTGGAAGAGCCTCCGCAGCACGTCATTTTCATCCTTTGTACCACTGACCCACAAAAAGTGCTGAGCACTGTGCGGAGCAGATGCCAGGAATTTGACTTCCATCCCATTGGCATCGAGGACATCACCGGCAGACTGGGCTACATTGCAAAGAACGAAAACATCGCGGCAGAACCTGCGGCACTCGAGCTAATTGCTCGTCATGCGCAGGGGGGAATGCGCGACGCCATCACTCTGTTCGAGCGCATGAGTGCCTATTCGGGTGGCAACATCACCGTCGCTGACGTCGAAGAATCGATGGGTGGTGTCAGTGGAGACAGCTTGGCAGATATTATGCGCATTGTGGCACGCCGCGACACGCCGGCCTGCTTCAGCTGGGTAGCTGATCAGGTTGCAGCGGGCACCGACTTAGTCGAGGCAACACGTGCGCTGCTTGACTATGCGCGTGACGCCTACGTGATTGCAGCACTGGCAATAGACGGCGATACGGCGCAGGCAAAAGGTGTCGATCGCAGCGGTGACGACCTAAAAAACCTGCAGGAAATCGCGGGACTCTTTGCTGGCGTGCAGCAACTGGCACGCTTGCTTGACCTGCTGTTTGACCTCAGCGACAAACTACGCCACAGCACCGAGCCACGCATACTGGTCGAACTAACCCTCGCGCGCGCCACCAACGCCCAGGGCGACCAAAGCCTCGAAGCTCTGGCACAACGCATCGAAGTTCTCGAGCAGACTGCCTCGCAGACCCTTGGGAGGAAGAGCAGGTCCAGCACTGCAACATCCCCAGCTGTTCCGGCCGCAACGCCGCCCGCAGTAGCAACAGCTGCAGTAGCTGCCGTCGAAGAAGTTGCAGCAGTCGAGCCGACTCCTGCAATAGAGACACGTCCAGCTGAAGCAGTCACTGCAGCAGCAGACACAGCGCTTGAACTGAGTGACGACCTAGCGACGCTCAATCGCAATTGGAGCGAAATACTCGAGCAGATTCGTGTTCTGGGCCCCTCTCGGCATCCGCTTTTTGCTAATGCTCGGCTGGCGGCAGACCTAAAAGACCAGGTCTTGGTCATCGAGTTTGCTCAGGCAGATTCCTTCAAGTTTAAGCAGGCGGCAAAGTCAGATAATCGCGAGCTGCTTGAAAAAGCAATCGCGGCTGTATACGACGCGACTATTCCCTTTGTGCTAAAGATGGGGCAGTTTGACGCGACAGGTACACCTGCGGCAGCTGTTGCCCCAGAACCAGAGCCAGAACCAGAACCAGTGCCACTCGAGGCGTATTTTCCTTCAGAGTATGACCTGTCACCTGGGGCAGAAGAGGCTTTTGACCAGCAGCAATCGTCATCAGAGCCACAAGAGTCGTCCCAGCCAGCCCAGCCGCAGCCCTCGAATGCAGGGGCAGTGGCAGAATCTGCGGCGATACCGGCACCAGACCTTGAACTAAACGAGCCCCCCCAAAAAGAATACACGCCACCAACGCGTGAAGTTGCGACCCTGCTTGATGACTTGGGGGCAACCGTCATTCGGCAGACGACAGAGTAAGGACAGAGAGGACAGAGGGTGAACATTCAAAAATTGATGAAGCAGGCGCAACAGGCGCAGGCACAGATGGCAGCTGTTCAGCAAGAGCTTGCGGTCGAGACCGTCCAGGCAAGCGCAGGAGGCGGCATGGTAAAAGTGGTCATGACCTGTGACCGTAACTTGCGTGAAATCCTGATTGATCCCGATGCTGTTGATCCCGCAGAGGTCGAATTGCTGCAAGACATGATTTTGGCGGCAGTCAACGAAGCCTCGCGCGTTGCAGAAGAAACTGCCGCAGCAAAAATGGACGAAGTCACCGGCGGACTAAACCTTCCTGGTCTGTAGAACATGCGCTATCCTGACGCGATTCAAAATGCACTTGATGAACTGGGCAGGCTGCCTGGCATTGGCCCAAAAGGGGCGCAGCGCATCACCTATTGGCTGCTCGCGCGCGAGGACCAAGATGTGGCGCGCCTGACTGACAGCATCACCCAGCTGAAAGAAACAATCAGTTTCTGCCAGACCTGCTGGGATTTTGCACCAAGTGGCGAAGTCTGTCGCATTTGTGCTGACCTGCGGCGCGATAGCTCGATGCTCTGCGTTGTCGAGGAACCGCGTGATGTCATGGCAATCGAGCGCACAGGCGAGTTTTCTGGTCGCTACCACGTTTTACACGGTGCAATCTCGCCAATGGACGGCATTGGTCCTGACCAGCTGCGTATTCGTGAACTGCTGACGCGCCTGACTGACGACGACATCAGCGAGGTCATACTGGCAACTAATCCCACCGTCGAAGGCGAGACAACAGCGGTCTTTTTGGCAAAATCCATCAAGCCGCTGGGCATCAAGGTCACCCGCCTTGCCAGCGGTCTGCCCGTAGGTGGCGACCTGGAATTTGCCGACGAACTGACGCTGGGCAAAGCACTCGAAGCACGCAGAGAACTGTAGCAAGGAGGAACGATGAAAGCTGATAGGGTAACAGCTCTGATTTTGGCAGCAGGCGCCGGCACGCGCATGAATTCCGACAAGCCAAAGGTCGTCCACGAAATTCTGGACACGCCTCTGATTCAGCTGGTCATTGGCGCGGCGAAAAATGCCGGCTGCGAGCGCATTTTGACGGTTGTCGGTCACAAGGAAGAGCAGGTACGCGCCGTTTTGCCGCCTGCGGTAGAGTGCGTCCATCAACCCGAGCGTAAAGGTACTGCCGACGCAGTTACCGTTGCCGCAGATGCTTTGGCAGACAGCACAGGCTATCTGCTGGTGATGTGTGGCGACATGCCATTGCTGCGACCCGAGACTCTGCGTCAGTTGGTTGCTGTCTGCCTTGATCGCTGTATGGCGGTGCTGACGGCTCAGGTAGAAAATCCCAGCGGCTACGGACGTATTGTGCGTGACGAAACGGGGTCAATTGCTGCTATTGTCGAAGACAAAGACGCCACCGCCGAAGAACTCAGCATCAAAGAAGTCAACACGGGTATCTACTGCTTTGCGCTTGACGGTCTGTTTGATCGTCTGGCAAAAATCAACAACGATAACGCCCAGGGTGAGTACTATCTGACCGACATGGTCGAGGTGTGCCGCCGCGAAGGCGAGACAGTTATTGGCTTGCAGCTAACAGAAGCCGAAGAAGCACATGGTGTTAATTCACGCGTTCAGTTGGCACAGGCGGGCAGCATTTTGCGCGACCGCATCAACGAAAAGCTGATGGAGACGGGCGTGAACATTATTGCCCCCGAACTGACCTGGATTTCGCCTGATTGCGTCATTGAGCATGACGTGGACATTCTGCCAAACACCATTGTGGCACAGGGTACCAGCATCAAAAGCGGTTCCGTTATTGGTCCAAACTCTCGCATATATGGCGCAGCCATAGGCGCAGACTGCCGTGTCGAAGAATCTGTTGTACTGCAATCCAGCATGGGCGACCGTTGCTACGTGGGGCCTTATTCGTACATTCGTCCCGAGGTGACCTTGGGTGACGAGGTGCGTGTGGGACCAAGTGTCGAGATGAAGAAGTCCACCGTTGGCAATCGCAGCAAGATTCCGCATCTTAGTTACATTGGCGATGCGACCCTAGGTGAGGGTGTCAACGTGGGTGCGGGAACGGTTACCTGCAACTATGACGGTGTGAAAAAGTCGCCGACGGTCATCGGTGACGGTGCTTTTATTGGGTCTGATACTATGCTGGTGGCACCCGTTACCATTGGCAAGAACTCGATTACTGCTGCGGGCAGCACGATTGGGCAGGACGTGCCTGACGATTCGCTTGCGCTGGGGCGTGCGCGCCAGGTAAACAAAGACGGCTGGGTCAAAGAAAACAGAGCAGAAGGGTAGTAGCATGTCACGAAAGATGATGGTCTTTTCTGGTACTTCTCATCCTGATTTGGCAGAGGAGATTGCCGCATTACTGGATGTTACACTGGGCGAGGTACGCATAGAGAAATTCGCAAACAACGAAATTTACGTGCGTTTTCTTGACAGCGTGCGTGGTGCCGAAGTCTTTTTAATCCAGTCGCTGGCGGGGGACGTAAACGAAGCCCTGATGGAGCTGCTTATCATGATTGACGCAGCAAAACGTGCTAGTTCTGCAAGTATTTGTGTCGTTATTCCCCATTTTGCTTATGCCCGGCAGGACAAAAAGAGTGCTGCACGCGAGCCTATCTCGGCCAAATTGGTTGCTGACCTGTTGACCGTTGCTGGTGCCACAAAGATTGTAACCATGGACTTGCATCAGGGACAAATCCAGGGCTTCTTTGACCTGCCGGTGAACCATCTGACCGCGCTGGGTGTTCTGTCTGACTACTTTGCTGCCTTGAATCTGGAAGACCCTGTTGTGGTGAGCCCTGACGTGGGTCGCGCGAAGGTCTGTAAAAAGCTCTCTGACATGTTGGGTGTTCCTCTGGCGATTATGCACAAGGGCAGACCAGAGCACAACGCCGCCGAAATCACTGCTGTTATTGGTGATGTAGAGGGCAAGACCTGCATTGTCACCGACGACATGATTGACACCGCAGGCACCATAACCGCTGGTGCACAGGCACTACTGGACAAGGGTGCCAAAGCCATTTGGCTGGGTGCAACACATGGCATTTTGTCTCCGCCGGCACGCAAGCGCATTAGCGAATCAGCCATCGAAGGCTGTGTCGTAACCAACACAATCGCCATTCCTGTCGACAGAACCTGCGACAAAATCACCGTACTAAGCGTAGCGCCCATGTTTGCTGCAGCGATTAAAAATGTTTACAACGATGGCTCCGTTTCAGCCCTATTCGATCCAGATTTTGAATTCTGACGGTGTTTTTTAAGAAGCGAAATAAAGCGCAGCCTGTTCGTGACAGTGTGGACTGGCTGATTGTTGGGTTGGGCAACCCCGGGGCACAGTATGCGCAGACGCGGCACAATGTTGGCTTTATGACCATCGACGTGCTGGCAGAGGAACTGGGTGGCAACTACTGGAAAAACGAAGCGGGAGCTGTGACCTGCAAGCTAAACGTTGCCAATGCTAGCCTGCTGCTAGCAAAACCGCAGACCTTTATGAATCTGTCGGGTTCTGCGGTCAAAAAACTGTGCGAGCTTTACAACATTGACCCTGAAACACAGCTGATTGTCATAGCGGATGAGCTTGACCTGCCCAGCGGCGAAGTACAGCTAAAACAGTCAGGCGGCCACGCGGGACATAACGGCCATCGCTCGCTGATCGACTGCCTGCAAACCCGCGATTATCAGCGTATTCGCATCGGCATCGGCCGCCCCCCTGGCAAAATGGACGCCTCGGACTATGTGCTGGCCTCTTTGCGCCCCCAAGCACTAGAAGAGTTGCTAGAAAGCGCCTTTACCGCAGCAAGCCGAGCGAAAGAGTTGCTGGTAAATACCACAAAAAAGTGAGCATTTAATGCAGAGTATGACCAGCGTGCTAGAATTTCTGCCGCACCAAAAGTGGTGCTTTTATACGTGAAAAAACTGCGACCTGCAGATGATGGCGCAGATGACGTTAGACAAGAAACGAGGACTGCCATGACCGCCAAAATGTCCAAATTCCGTGGGGGGGGGGGGGCCCTCAAAAAAATCAAGGTTAATGTTGCTAATTGCAGCGTTTTTTTTTTTGGCAATTCCTTTTTTAGCGGCGGCGAATTCCTCGGCGGTTCAATCAG
>Ga0123353_10002780_pt1 | contig 21849 bp, 20 predicted proteins | sample TergutLab28metaG_3_FD_92763 | JGI IMG/M metagenome (GOLD analysis project Ga0123353, IMG submission 92763) | Labiotermes labralis P3 segment gut microbial communities from Petit-Saut dam, French Guiana - Lab288 P3 | ecosystem: Host-associated > Arthropoda: Insects > Digestive system > Gut ... | reverse complement strand
GTGCGTGTGGTCAGGCGTGGCGATGACGACCGCGTCAATCTCCTTGGCCTGCTTGTCGAGCATCTCGCGGTAGTCAATGTACTTCTTCGCGTCGGGCCAGCGGCCGAGCGCACCCTTGGCGTAGTTCTGCGGGTCAACGTCGCACAGCGCGACGATGTTCTCGCCGGCCTCCGCGCACTTCGCGACATTGTTCTGCCCCATGCCGCCCACGCCGATACCCGCGATGTTCAGCTTCCCGCTCGGCGGGGTCTGGCCGTTCAGCCCGAGGATGTACCCCGGCACAATCTGGAACGCCGCTGTCGCCAGCGCCGAATTGCGCAGAAACGTCCGCCGCGAAAGTGTTGATGACGTGCTACCTTTGACTGCCTGCTCTTTCATGAGAACCTCCTTAGAAAATAGACAGTGCCTATTATGAAAGTCGGCAGGGGGAATGTCAATATGAGAAAGAAGGGCTTGGGGCTGAATAACTAGCAACTCGGGAACATGGCATCACCCAGTTCCGCCACGCTCGCGAAGACGGCGACGTTGGCTTGTGCGAGGCGTCGGGCGGACTGGTGGCCTTGGGCGACGAGGGCGCAGCGGATACCGAGCGCGTGGGCGACCTCTGCGTCGTGGAGCGTGTCGCCGATGAGCAGCACCTGCCCCGGCGCTAACGCCAGCCTCCGCAGCAGGCCCTGCCCCAGTTCCATCTTGGACGCGCCGTGGAGGTTGCCGACGCCGCACGCCTCCGTGAAGTATCTGCGGATGCCGTAGCCGTCCAGCATTCGGGACAGGATACCCTGCTCCGATGCGGAGAGGATGGACTGCGGGATTTCGCGTTGCTGGATTCGCGCCAGCATCTCGAGCGCGCCCTCCTGTAAGCGCATCGAGGGTTCGGTCAGGAAGAGGTCGTGGAATTCCCGCGCGAGGCGGTCCCAGTCCTCATGCTCCAAGGGGAAGTCAATCCGGCGGTAAAAGTCAATGACCGGGAACCCGAAGGTCTCGCGGTAATGTTCGGTGCTGATGCCCGCCCGCCCGCGCCGCGCCAGCAGCGTGTTGATGGCGTTGACGCACGCCAGCGTGTCATCCAGCAGCGTCCCGTTCCAATCCCAGATCACATGATGAATGGTGCCTGCCTGCATCGCGCCGTTGTTTCCTGAACCGCTCAGGTTTCCTCGGGGGGCGTGTTGATCCATTGGCGGATGGTTTCGCTGAGTGGCTCGACGGTCTCGACGGTCGCGGGGATCTCGCCGTCGGGGATGGGGAGGGCGACGGGGTCGCCCGGGCGTTTGCCGTCGAGTATCTGGGCGACGCGGGTCTTGCAGGAGATGATGCCGAGCGCCTCGTCGCGGTCCCACTCGCCGAGGATGGTGTAGGCGCGCGCCGTGCCGTCCTCCATGCGTAGGGTAACGGTGGTGCCGGGGCCGGCCTTGTCATACGGCGCGGTGCTGAAGTCGGTGCCCTTGACCTGCCGGAGCTCGATCTGGAGGTCGGACTGGCGTTGGAGGATCTGGCGCTGATAGTCCTTGGCGGCCTGATACTCGAAGTTCTCGCTGAGGTCGCCGTAGCTGCGGGCGGTGGCGATGTCGCTGGCGTTCTTGGGGAGCTCGACCTCGATGAGGCGTTTGTACTGCGCCTGTTTCTCGGCGATGGAGCGCCACGAGGTCTGGCGCACGGAGGTCTGGGCCTGTTGCGCGGTGGTCTTCTTGCGTTCGGCGAGGGAAGGCTCGAGCTTGATCATCCGCGCGAGGAGGCCGCGGTGCGCGGCGGCGTCCCATGCGGCGGAGGCCTGGATCCGCTCGAAGAGGAACTGGCGTTGCGGGAGGTCGAGGGCCGCGAAGATGGACTCCATCCACTTGGACTGGTCGAAGAGCTGTTTCAGGCTGTTCTGCATCCGCAGCGACTCGCCCGAGAGCTTGGTCTCGATGATGCTGATGGCGTGCCCGAGCAGGTCGGACAGCACGGGCAGGCCCTCCCATGGCGCCTCGTGGCGGAAGACCCAGTTGACGAGCGTGGGCGGGGCCTTGCTCTGGCTGAGCAGGGCGCAGCAGGCGGCGGCGGCCTCGGGCGTTGCTTTCAGGACGGCGAGCACCTCGCTCAGCAGCGCGAACGGCATCTGCGGCAGCGCGTCGAGGAGGCGTGCGTTCGCGGCGCAGCCCTCGGCGAGCATGAAGCTGACCAGCCCCTGGATGTCGCGGAGGGTGAGGGCCTCGGCGGCGGTGATGTAGCGGCTCTCCTCCCAGAGGTGCGCGCGGAGCTGGTCAACCGGGGGCGTGAGGAAGCCGAGGCGGTTCACGGTTACGGCCAGGCGCGCGTAGAGCGGCGCGTCGGTGTTGTGTGCGCCCTTGATGGCGAAGTTGAGGCGTTCCTCCAGGATGCCGCGCTCGATGTCGCCGAGGCCGGGCAGCTTGCCTGCCTGCTCGACGGCCGTTACCATCTCCAGAATCTTCACCGGGTCCTTTGTCGAGGCCAGCCGCTGGAACCATTCGTCGCCGTGGTCCTCCGCGTGCTTGCGCAGCTCGATGGGCTCCGTGCGCTTCGAGGGGATGGACACCAGCGGGTCGCCCTTCAAGGTCTTGCGTGCGTTTTCCCAGAACGCCTTCCAGCCGTCGGCGCGGACGAGGCCGTTCTTCACCAAGAGGTCTTCGAGCTTGGTGACGGACATATTCCCGAAGCTGCGAAGGGCCCGCCGCACGATCTCCCCCGGCTGTTCCTTCGCCATCGCGCGCATCCCTGCGGGGTCGTTGTGGTGCATGGACAGCAGGTGGTCGTGCGGGGCGCGGACGAGGCTGTCGCACGCCGCCGCGAACGACATCATATGGCTGGGCTTGCCCGTGAAGTCAATGGTTACGCGCTTGTAGAAGTCGTCGAGGCGCTTGACCGTGCCCAGGCCCCAGTTCGGGTCAATGACCAGCTCGCCGGGCACCAGCGCGGTGAGGAGGTCGAGGCGGCGGAACGACTCGTCCAGCGGCACCTCGCCGAACATGGCCACGTCAATCAGCGCAAGGGTCAGGCGGTCCTTGGACGCGGCCTTCCTGAGGATGTCGCGGAAGCCGGTCAGTTTCAGCGTGGCCGACAACGGCTGCGCGCGGTCCTTCAGGACCGTGAACAGGCCGTTGAAGTCAGCGGCCTCGACCAGCTCCTGCATCAGCAGGGCCGTCCACTCGTCCGCCCGGTTCCCATTATCCAGCACCGCGGCCGCCTGCACCAGCTGCAGCAAGGCCGCAACCTGCAACGGACGTTTCTCAATCAGCCCTAAAAACAAGGCCTCAGCCTCGGCGTATGTCTGCACGTTTTCCATTTTCAAAAGATCCTTTGCTGCACGTCAAAGAAAACAATATAGCACAATCGCGCGGCGGTGTGAAGCAGAAGAGGAAGAATATCCAAGGGCCTAAACAAAGCGGAATTCAAGATTGACTCTCGCCGGCGTTCAGATATACTTTTGACCTTTATTCATCAACGGAGGGTTGTCATGGCAACGAAAGTGGACATCGGGAAAGAGGTCGGTCGGGGATGGGATCTGTTTAAGGGGAACTTCGGGCTGCTTGTCCAGGTGAACCTGCTGGCGATGCTTGTGAGTAGTGTTTCATGCGGTCTCCTGGGGGGCGCGATGGCGGCGGGCAACTTCCTCATTGTCCAGAGGCTTCTCAAGAACGACCCTGTCAAGCCTCAGGTCGGGGATTTGTTCAAGGGGTTTGACTATTTCCTCGGCACACTCCTCTTCGGCCTCCCGCCGTTCGTTTTCTACATTATGGAGAGGGTTGCGGGGCTGGTTATGCCGCCCATCGTGGCGATTGGGTTTTCACTCATTCTCGGGTTGGTTGTTTTTGTCATCGGGCCCATCCTGCAAATCGGCATCCTGTACGTTGCGTTAGGGAAGCTGAGTTTTACCGATGCATGCTCGAAGCTCTTTGCAGAGATGAGCACGGGGACGTTCTGGATGCTGTTCCTGACGGCGCTGATTGCGAGCTTTCTTTCCTGCCTTGGGGTCTTCGCCTGTGTCATCGGCATGTTCTTCACCCTGCCGGTTTTTGCGTGCATCATCGTCTGCGCGTACCACTCGGCTTACGAGGGTGCGGAGGCTCCTCCTGCGCTGCTCGAATAACCTCTGGCGATGGGCAGAGGGAGGCAGCGGCGGCAAGGATGCCGCCGCTGTTTCCCTTTAGAAAAATTGTTTTTGCGAGGTGGACGGGGCAGGGGGGATGTGCTATATTGATGGGCAATCATTTAGGAGGGGTTTATGCGAACGTTTGCAGTGATGGTTTCGGTGGCGGTTCTTTCGGGCGCGTGCATGGCTGGCACGGTAACGTGGAAAGGCGCGTATGACATCCGGGGCGACAAGGGTGTGCGTACGGACGGGAAGTTGCTGTATGCCTATGCGGCGTCGGGCGCGGAGGTAACGGTCAACGGTGTGCCGTTCAAGGGGGCGCGGGCCACGGATGCGTTCGGCGAGGGCGTCGCGGTGTCGTCGCGGTCGCGCGGGGGGGATGTGTTCGGCAAGGACATCAAGACCACGGATGCGCTCTCCCCGGCGTTCCGGGAGATGGTCCGGGGTGCGTTCTGGCAGGACAGCGAGCCGATGAGGGTAACGCTGAAGCAGCTCGCGCCCGGGAAGCACTACCTCGTGCAGCTGTGGGTGAGCGACACCCGCTCGCTCGCGAACGCCCGGACGGTAACCCTGGACAACAGCAAGGTCGTGCTGACCCACAACAAGGGGTCGGAGGGCACGGTCGGGTGCTATGCGCTGGGCGTGTTCACGGCGGACGGGAGCGAGCAGGCGTTCACGGTGCAAGGGAATGTGTCGTCGCAGGTGAACGCGATTCAGGTGCGCGAGATCGAGGGCGTGGGCATTGACCTTGCGCTGGCAGGCGAGATGAAGGTTGACCCGGAGGCGGAGCGCAAGAGCCAGCGCATCGCGGCGCTGGCGAGTCAGGTCAACGCGGAGGCGGTGGAGCGGGCCATCGCGTTCCTCGCGCAGCAGTATCCGGGCCGCTATGACGCGAAGGCCGCGCGCGCCGCGCTGGAGGACTACCGCAAGCATGAGGCGTTTGTGAAATCCATCAACCGCGCGTCGTCGGCGGAGGACATCGCGAAGGCGGACGCGCTGGTGGCCCAGGTCAACGCCGCGCTGCTGGCGAACCCGCTGCTGGATGCGGACCGCGTCGTGTTTGTGCGGCGCATCGTCGGGGGGAACGCGCGGAATCTGCGTGAGCAGGGGTGGGGGGCGATCGCGCTCAACAGCTACATCCACACGGCCGCGCGCAAGGACAAGTGGACGACGGAGATTGTGGAGCTCTCGAACCTGCGCGGCGAGCGGAAGGAGCGCGTCATCAGGCGTTTCGAGGGGCCGCTCATCCGCGACCTCAAACTGACGTATGACGCGAAGCACATCTACTACACGGGCGTGGACAAGAACAACCGTTACGCGGTCTATTCGCTCCCGGTTACGGGCGAGGGCGAGCCGACGGTCCTCTCGCCCACGGGCTACCCTGACGTGGAGTGGTTCGACGCGCTGCAGCTGCCGGACGGGCGGTACGTCATGCTCTCGACCGCGTCCTACCAGGGCCTGCCGTGCGAAAGCGGCTCGCGCCCGATGGCGGTGCTGTATCAGGTGGACCCGGGGGCGACGTCGAACGCGATACGCCAGCTGACGTTCGAGCAGGACAGCAACTACACGCCCTCGATGATGAACGACGGCCGCATCGTCTATACGCGCTGGGAATACTCGGACATCCCGCACTACTTCTCGCGCATCCTGTTCTCGATGAACCCGGACGGCACGTCGCAGCTGGCGCTGTGGGGGTCCGGCTCGTACTACCCGACGTGCCTCTTCCAGGTCCGCGCCATCCCGGGCGAGACGAGCAAGCTCGTCGGCATCGTCAGCGGCCACCACGATGTCGCGGAGGTCGGCCGGCTCATCATCCTCGACCCGTCGCTGGGGCGCAAGGTGCCGTTCAAGCCGATCCTGACCAGCAAGGCGTGGGGCCCCGAGGGGACGTCCATCCGCATCGCGACCGAACCCATGCCGCCGGAGAAGACGGGCCTCGTGCAGGAAATCCCCGGCTTCGGCGAGTGGGTCGAGACCGACGTGTGCGACGCGCAGGCCGGCAACCAGCATGATCGCGGCCGCCCGTTCTTCGCCTACCCGTACCCGCTGAGCGCGAACTTCCACCTCGTTACCGCGCGGCCGAAGAACGGCCTCTGGGGCATCTACCTCGTGGACACGTTCGACAACATCACGCTCCTCCATGAGCTTCCGGACAGCGCGTTGCTCGAGCCCCTCCTCGTTGAGCCACGCACCCCGCCGCGCGTGATCCCCGACCGCATCACCCCGGGCGCGAAGATGGCGAGCGTCCACATCGCGGACATCTACATGGGCCCGGGCCTGGCGGGTGTGCCGCGCGGGACGGTCAAGTCCCTGCGCGTCTTCGCCTACCACTTCAACTACATGAACACGGGCGGCCACGAGTCGGTCGGCTTCCAGTCCGGGTGGGACATCAAGCGCATCCTCGGCACGGTGGATGTTGAGGCGGACGGCTCGGCGTGCTTCGAGGTCCCGGCCAACACGCCCATCGCCATCCAGCCGCTCGACGCGAACGGCGCGGCCATGCAGCTGATGCGCTCGTGGTTCGTGGGGATGCCCGGCGAGCGCGTCTCCTGCACGGGCTGCCACGAGGACAACCGCATGTCGCTGCCGCCCACGGGCATCGCGCTGGCCGAGCGCCGCGCGCCCCAGCAGATCAAGCCGTGGTACGGCCCGTCCCGCGCGATGAGTTTCACGCTCGACGTGTGGCCGCAGGTGCAGAAGTATTGCGTCGGCTGCCACGACAACAACCACCCCGTGCGCAAGATGACCAACCCGCGCCAGGCCTACGAGTCCATCCACCCCTACCTGCGCCGGCCCGGGCCCGAGGGCGAGCTGGATATGTACCCGCCAATGGACTGGCACGTGTCGTCGTCGCTGCTCTTCCAGATGCTCTGGAAAGGCCACCACAACGTCAAGCCCAACGCGGAGTTCTATGAGCGGCTTGCGGCGTGGACGGACCTGAACTGCCCGTGGCGCGGCAAGTGGGACCCGCCCGAGTGGGAGAAGCGGAACCAGCGCACGCGCCGCATCGAGCTCGCCGCAGAATTCGCCAACATCCCGCTGGACGCGGAGGCGGAGTACGACGAGGCCGTCGCGCTGCTCGGCAACAAGAACGTCGCGTTCATCAAGCCCGAACCCGTGCAGCCCGACCCGGCCGCCGCGGTGCCGCCCGTGATGAAAGTCAACAATTTCACGCCCGAGACCAAAACCATTGACCTGGGCAACGGCGAGAAGATGACGTTCGTGCGCATCCCGGCCGGCGAGTTCACCATGGGCAACCCCAAGGGTTTCCCCGACGAGATGCCGCGGGGCGTGGTAACCATCGCCAAGCCCTTCTGGATGGCCACCACCGAGCTGCGCAACAGGGACTACACGCTCTTCGACCCCGACCACGACTCGCGCTACATCGTCGAGCACGGCAAGGACCACGCGGTGCCGGGCTACATCGCCAACCATCCCAACCAGCCCGTGGTGCGCGTCAGCTGGAAACAGGCCATGGCGTTCTGCGCATGGTTCGCCAAGACGCACAACGTGAAGGCCACGCTCCCGACCGAGGCGCAATGGGAATGGGCCGCACGGGCCGGCACGCTGACGCCGTTCTTCTACGGCGACTACGACACCGACTTCAGCCCGTTCGCCAACCTCGCGGACAAGGATGTGGCCAACGCCTATACCTCGTGGATCGGTGGCAGCATGATCCACAAACGCCGCCCGTACCCCGAGCACATGATGTACCCGCTGCACGACCCGCGCTTCAAGGACAATTGGTTTGTGGTGGACTACGTCGCGCAGGTCAAGCCCAACCCGTGGGGGCTGCACGACATGGTCGGCAACGTCTTCGAGTGGACGCGCTCCGACTATGCGCCGTACCCCTACACGGATGCGGTCAACACGCTCAAGCCCGACACCAAGAAAGTCGCGCGCGGCGGCTCGTGGGCCAGCCGCCCCAAAGAGGCCGGCGCCTCCGTGCGCTACGCATATGAGGCCTGGCAGGGCGTCAACGACGTCGGGTTCAGGCTGATTATCGAGGACTAGGGCAGGCCGCCCCGACCCGAAAGCGGCGAGCCATCGCCCGAGAAAAAAGAAAAAAAAGCGTGCCACGGCCAGGCGGGTTGGGCTATACTGTTATCCCGACGTTGTGTTAGCGTCGGTGTTCATTTAACGTAAGAGGGGTTGGGAGCGATGGATCACACAATCGGGTTCGATAATGAGCAGTATCTGGCGGAGCAGACAAAGGCCATCTTGCAGCGGGCAAGGGAGAACGGGAACAAGCTGTACCTCGAATTCGGCGGCAAGCTGCTCCAGGACCTTCATGCGGCGCGGGTGCTGCCGGGGTATGACTCGAATGTGAAGATGCGCCTCTTGCAGGAGCTGAAGGCCTCGGCGGAGATCGTGCTGTGCATTTATGCGGAGGACATCGCACGCAAGAAGATGCGCGCGGATTTCGGCATCTCCTATGAGAGCGACACGCTGAAGCTGATCAGCACGCTGCGGAAACGGGGGCTTGAGATGAGCGCGGTGGTCATCACGCGGTTCACGGGGCAGCCGGCCGCGAAACTCTTCCAGAAACGCCTGGAGGGGCACGGCATCAAGGTGTACTGCCATCCCGAGATACCCGGCTACCCGTACGACATCGAGACGGTGCTGAGCGAGAAGGGGTGCGGGATGAAGGAGTTCGTCGAGACGAAACGCCCCATCGTGGTGCTGGCCGGCCCGGGCTCGGGGAGCGGCAAGTTCGCGACCTGCCTCTCGCAGCTGTATCACGAGTTCAAGGCCGGGCGCATGGCGGGCTACGCGAAATTCGAGACGTTCCCCGTGTGGAACCTCTCGCTCTCGCACCCGCTGAACATGGCGTATGAGGCCGCGACCGCAGACCTGAAAGACAACAACATGGTGGACCCCTACCACCTTCAGGCATACAACAAAGTAGCAGTCAATTACAACCGCGACATCGAGGTGTTCCACCTGCTGTGCGCGCTCTGGACACGGAAGAAGGGCGCGCCCTGCCCCTACAAGTCGCCGACGGACATGGGGGTGAACTGTATCGCGTCCGGGATTGTGGATGACGGGGTCGTGGAGGCGGCGGCGAAGCAGGAGATTATCCGCCGTTATTTCAGGCACCTGTGCGAGTACAGCAAGGGGCAGATCGAGTACAGCACGGTTACGCGCGCCGAGGAGATCATGCTGCGGCTGTCGCTGGAGCCCGAGGACCGTGATGTCGTGCGCCCGGCCCGCGAGGCCGCGCAGGAGGCCATCCTGCGCGGGAAGGGGCGCAACGGGATCTACTGCGGCGCGGCCATCAAGCTGCGGGACGGGCGCATCGTGAAGGGGAAGAACTCCCCGGAGCTCCACGCGGCCGCAAGCGTCGTGCTGAACGTGATCAAGGTGCTCGCCGGCATCCCCGACCAGTTCTACCTCATCGCCCCCGACGTGGTGAGGAACATCGTGAACATGAAGAAGGACATCCTGAAAGGCGAGCACAGCAGCCTGAACCTGGACGAGGCGCTGATCGGGCTGGCGGTCAGTTGCACGACCAACCCCACCGCGCAGGTCGCCATCGAGCGGCTCATTGACCTGCGCAACTGCGAGATGCACATGACGCACATCATCACCCCCGGCGACGAGGCCGGCCTGCGCCGCCTCGGCATCCACGCCACCAGCGACCCCTTCTTCGCCACCGCCGAAATGTTCATTGACGAGTGAGCGCGGTCGTGTTTGAAGTGGATTTTAGGGGGGGCTTCCGTTCTTGGTGTTGTCGTATGGGTGCGGGGTACGGCCGAATGAGATCAGGAGGCTGATGGGGTGTCCGCAGGATGTGCGGCATGAGGAGGGGAGCGTGAGGGTCTCGATGTCGAAGGGTTGGACGAAGGGGATGCGGGCGGAGGGGTTGAGGTATTTCAGCATCATGCCGTCGGTTGGGGAATGACGGGAAAGCATTGCTCTGTTTTTCTCTCGCAAAGGCGCAAGGGCGCAAAGGGTTTTGTTGTTGCGCTTGCAGAGGATACTGCTAATCATTGTAAGCGTCTCGGCGGTCAACGATGTCGCAGATGATGACGTTATCCCCTTCTATCCTGTAGATCACGCGCCAGTTGCCGATACGGAGCCTCTTGTAGCCCTTCATGTTATACTGGAGCGGCTTCCCGAGCCCAACGGGGTCGGCGGTCAGGCGTTCGTCTATCGCTCTCGCTATCTGGGCGCGGTTGATGACAGGAATCCTAGGCAGGACGTTCTGCAGCAGCCCGTCTTTGTAGGTTATGCGGTATGCCATCGGTCAACGTCCCGCGTTGTAAGGGATATTATCGGCGAGCTTCCAGAATTCCTCGTGCGTGTAGAGCCTTGTGGACTCAGCCTCATTCCTTTCTGCCCTCTCGACGAGCCGCCTCTCCTCGGCCTCGCTCATGGGGTCGTCGTCTATGTAATCCTCGATGATGCCGAGTATCGTGTCGGCGACGGACACTCTGTCGGCCTTCGCTTTCCTCGCGATGATACCGGCCGTCCTCTTGGGCATCGTCAGCGTAACTGTGGCTGTGGTTGCCATATCCTTTATCCTTTGCCTTCCTCCAACCTTCTTTCGCTTGTGATGGCGTTATTGTGCGCTATACGTGTGTGTGTTGTAAAGCGTAAAAAGACGGGGGAGGTCGGATATTTCACTGCTGGGAAGGAAAACCGCTGGTTTGGGGATGAGGCATACGCTCATGAACCTTGCTGATGGGACGAAGGGGACGACCTCCTTGCCGAACTCATCCGTCCCGAAATAGATCCTGAACGTCTTGTACAGCTTGCCTCCCGCGCGCTTCATCGTGACCGCGCGGATGCTTTTCATGACCTCAACTTTTTTCCTGATCGCCATCTTGAACCCCTTTCCTTTTACGTTTCACACCTGCGCCATGTTTTCAAAAAGTTTTCAGTGAAACACTGCAACGGCAACCGAAAAGCCGCCAAATTTACAGTAATTTTCCGGACAGCAAAAGCCCCCTCTTTTTGTAACCTGCTTATTATCAACGGTTTATAGTGGTGCCAGGAGAGGGAGTCGAACCCTCACACCCTCACGGGCGGCAGATTTTGAGTCTGCTGCGTCTGCCATTTCGCCACCCTGGCTTTGGATGGAGCGGGTGAAGGGAATCGAACCCTCGTAACCAGCTTGGAAGGCTGGGGCTCTGCCATTGAGCTACACCCGCCCAAAAATGAGGGATTAAATTAGCGTTTTTATGCGCCAGCGTCAAGTCAGGACATGGATTTATTTTCGTGCCGCCGCGGGGCCGGGCTGCGCTAGGCAATGTCCGTGTAGCTCCCGAGATAGCGGAAGTCGGGGATCTGGTTCTCGAGTTCGCAGATGAGTTGCAGGAGCGCGGGGGAATAGACGGAGGCCTCGACGTCGAAGTAGAACATGAACTCGAAGGTGCGGCCTTGGATGGGGCGGCTCTCGAGTTTCACGAGGTTCATGCCCAGCGCGTAGAAGCGCACCAGCACGCGGTAGAGCGAGCCGGGCTTGTGGGGGATGACCACCATCAGGCTGGTGCGGCTGGCCCCGGGGTAAATCTCCAGCGTGTTCGAGATGCAGATGAAGCGCGTGTAGTTGGCGTCGCTGTTCTGTATCCCCTCCGCCAAGACAGAAAGCCCGTACTGCTCGGCGCAGGGCTTGGACGAGATGGCCGCCACGTCCGTGCGGGTGCTGTCCGCGACGCGCTGCGCCGCGACCGCCGTGTTCTCGCACAGCGTAACCTTGATGCCTTTCAGCGTCTCGATGAATGCGGAGCATTGCGTGATGGCCTGCTCATGCGAGAAAATCTCTTTGATGTCCGCCAGTTTCACGCCGCGCTTGGCCTGCAACGTGTGCATGATCTGTATCCGCGCGGTTCGCACGATGTTCACGTTGTGCAGCTGCATCAGGTCGTAAATCTGGTTCACCGACCCGGCCGTGCTGTTCTCGATAGGCAGCACGCCGTAACGGCAAAGCCCGTGCTGCACGGCATTGAACACGCCCTCGAAGGTGTTGAAGTACATGATGTCCGGCGTAACGAACAGCTTGTCGCAGGCGAGTTGCGCATACGCGCCCTCCGCCCCCTGGCAGGCGATGACCGCCTTCTCGGGGAACAGTTTCGGGGTCTGCTCAATCGCCGCCTCGATTTTCCCGCGCAGCTTCGAGTCGTCCGCCAGGAACTTGTGCTGGTACGAGCGGCTCAGGTCCATCAGCATCGAGAAGAACACGCGGATATACACCTCGAACGCGTCGCCGACCTTGCCGGCGGCCTTGTGCAGGAGCTGGCGCTCACGCGTGTTGTCATAGACCGGCTTGCCGCTCTCTTTCTTCTGCCGCGCGATGTCGAGCGCGATTTCCATCCGCTCCTTGAACAGCTCAATCAGCCGCAGATCAATGTTGTCAATGTCTGCCCTCAGTTTGTCAATGTTCATGCTTGCCTCTCTTTGCACTCCCGCCCCTGCCGCAGCAGGGCTTCCAGGGTTTCAGGGTCATGTCCCGCAATCGCGCCGCGACAGGCGGCAAGCGATTGGATCAGGCCGTCAATCTCCGCGACAAGGTAGTCGCTGTTCTCCAAAAACAACTCCGTCCACATCTTCTCGTTCAGCCGCGCCACGCGCGTCAGGTCGGCATAGCTCCTGGCCGAGAACCCGCTGTGCGACTGCGCGCGCGGGCTCTTCACATACGCGTTCGAGACGACGTGCGCCAGTTGCGAGGTCAACGCGATCACCGCGTCATGTTCCTCTGCCGTCGCCACCACCGCCCGGCCGAAACCGAGCGGCAGGAACAGCCCGCGCGCGCGCTCGACCAGCGCCTCCGCGTTCTCCGGCGGCGGCACGAGAATGAGGCTCGCGCCCTCGAACAGGTTTTCCTGCGAGGCCTGAAACCCGGCATACTCACGCCCGGCCATCGGATGCCCGCCGATGAAGTCAAAGCCGTGTTCCCGCGCAAGCGCAAAGCCCTCCGCGCAGATCGCCCGCTTCACGCCACAGCAGTCCACGACCAGCGTCCCCTTGGCGATCCGCCCCGAATGCTCCGCCAGAAAATCGCGCGTCGCCTTCGGCGGCAACGCCACAATCAGCGCGTCGCAGGCCGGCAGTGGGCCGTGTGCCGCATGGCCCAGCACCCCGGCCGCTTGTGCCGCCGCGAGCGTTCCGGGGTCTTGGTCGAACCCCCAGACCTGATGGCCGGTCCGCGCGGCGAACGCCCTTGCAAGCGAACCGCCGATCAGCCCAAGCCCCACGATGCCGACCGTCATGACGCCACCACCTCGCGGATGCGGCGTATCTGCTGAGCCACGTCATCGAACTGTTCCGGCGTGAGCGCTTGCGGGCCGTCGCACAGGGCCCCGGCCGGGTTGCCGTGGACCTCAATCATCAGGCCGTCCGCCCCGGCTGCGGCCGCCCCCAGCGACAGCGCCTTCACATACCTCGCCGTCCCGCAGGCATGGCTCGGGTCAATCACCACCGGCAGATGGCTCAACTCCTTGATGACGGGAATCGCCGAGATGTCCAGCGTGTTGCGCGTGTAGGACTCGAACGTGCGGATGCCGCGCTCGCACAGGATGACGTTATGGTTCCCGCCCGCCATCACATACTCCGCGCTCATCAGCAGCTCCTTAATCGTGTTCGCCAACCCGCGCTTGATGAGAATCGGCTTCTTCGACTGCCGCCCCAGCTCCCGCAAGAGGTCGAAGTTCTGCATATTCCGCGCGCCCACCTGAATCACATCCACGTGCTCCTCAAACAACGGCAGGTCATTGCTGTTCATGATCTCGCTGACGACGGGGAGCCCGGTCTCCTGCCGCGCCTGTGCCAGCAAGTGGAGCCCGTCCTTGTGCAGGCCCTGGAAGTCATACGGCGACGTGCGCGGCTTGAACGCCCCGCCCCGCAGCATCGTCGCCCCGGCCGCCTTCACGCGCCGCGCCACCTCGAAAATCTGCCCCGGCGACTCCACCGAGCACGGCCCGGCAATCAGCCCGAAATGACCGCCGCCGATTCTCGCGCCGCCCGCGGCCACCACCGTGTCGTCCGGGTGGAACTTACGGTTCGCGCTCTTGAAGGGGTCCGTGATGCGGATCACCTTCTCGACGATCTCCAGGCCCTCCAGCGTCCGTTGGTCAATCCGCGTCGTATCCCCGACCAGCCCGAGGATTGTCGTGGTCTCCCCTTTCGACAGATGCACCTTCAGGCCCTGCCGCTCCACCCACTCCGTCAGGTGGTCCACCTGCTGCTGCGAGCTATTCGCCCTCAACGTGATAATCATATCCATCCTCTTTCTTCAACCTACGAAAAAGGGTTTTGCAGCTTTCTCACTGCAAAACCCTCAAACTGAAACTCAACCAGCAACACGGCCTTACAGTGCGACAAACAACAACCCTGCGTAATAATACGCAAAGTAACGCTCCGTAAAAACTGTCAACCGTGATGTGTTCATCCGATCCTCACCTTAACGGGGAATGCCTTCCCCGCGCAAAGAAGAGATAAAGGTAACACGGCCGCCTCGGTGATGTCAACAAGACTCTTGTTAATTTTTCATGACCCCGACGACGCGTGCTGTTTTATGCGGGTTGGGGTTCAGATAGGCGGCCCATGCGGAGAATGTGCTGGCTGCGCAAATGTTGTGCTGGCAATTCCTCATGAGCTCCATGTCGAAATATCCGGTTGCCCCGTCGTTCATGTCAACAAACGTATGAGGGGCGGGGACGGGCACGTTTTGGCGTGCCCATGCGATATCGTCCGAGAAAACAAAAAAGTGAGGGTGCGCCAATGCCCGCATCATTTCGGCTATCGGTTGCTGGTAACAGGAGACATCGCACGCAAGGCCCAGGCGCACATAGTCGCCTCGGCGGACATGAAGCGAAACCGATTCCGTGCTTCGTATGTTGCGCAACATGGCAGCATTGGCCGGTGTCAACGGCGTTTGCAGGGTAAAGGCTTTTTCAATGTCCGTCCGGTATGGGGACAGATAATCAAAGTTCGCGAACACGCCCGTGTAGTAAGTGTCGCCCGGGACGTCAGGGGCCAATCGGGGCCACATCCCGTCCGGGAAGCTGTTCTCGTTGATTGACCTCGAAAAACAGCGGCGGATCATTTTGGGCAATCGGATGCCGCACACGTACTCATTGGACATCGCGCGGGCCTGCCGGCGTGTCGCAAGGGGCAGCCGCACGTTGAAGTGGGGCAATTCCAGCGCGCGTATGGTGCACCTGTGCCGCATCGAATAAGGGGACGTGTCATACAACACGTGATGCCCGCGGGACATCAAGACGATGCCGAAGGCATACTGGAACATTTGATTCCCAAGCCCGCCGCAGATCTGGACGATTTTTGTGTGTGCCATGCTGTTGCCCGGCGCAACCCCGTTTTATTACGCCTGTGGCGCGGGCGCGTCCGCAATCATCATTTCCATTGCGGCGATGCGCTTGGTGATGGTGTCGGTGAGGTTGTTTGAGGCGGCCGCGGCGGCGGCGATGATGGCGTGGTAAATCGCGCGGTGCGTGGAGCTGCCGTGCGTAACGAACACCGTGCCCGGCACGCCCAGCAGGGGGGCGCCGCCGTAAATCTCGGGGTCCATGCGGCTCTTGATGGTCTGCAGCGCGCCCTTCAAGAGCAACGCGCCGAACATCCGCACGGGGTCGAGGAAGAACTCCTTCTTGATCCAGTAGCCCACGGCCTTGGCCACGCTCTCGGCGGTCTTGATCACGGCGTTGCCGACGAACCCGTCGCAGACCACCACATCCATCTCGCCCATGAACAGGTCGTTGCCCTCGACGTTCCCCCGGAAGTTCACGTCAATCTTCTGCATCAGCTGGAAGGCCTTCTTGGTCATCTCGTTGCCTTTGCAGTCCTCCGAGCCGATGCTCAGCAGGCCCACGACCGGGACGGGCTGCCTCAGCACGGCCTGCGAGTAGGCCGCGCCCATGACCGCGAACTGCGCGAGCCAGACGGCCTCGCAGTCCGTGTTCGCGCCCGCGTCCAGCAGCAGCGTGGGGCGGTTCGGCAGGCGGGTCGGCAGGGCGGTGGCGATCGCGGGGCGCGTGACCCCGGGGATGCGCCCCAGGGTGAAGACCGCCGAGGCGGCCACTGCGCCGGAGTTGCCGGCCGAGACCATCGCGTCCGCCTCCTTGCTCTTGACCATATCCATGCAGATGCTGATGGAGCACTGTTTTTTCTTGCGGACCGCCTGGGCGGGGGCCTCGTCCATCCCGATGGACTCCGGGGCATGGACGATTTTCAGCCGCGCCATGTTCACCTTGGGGCACTTCGCCAGCTCGGCGTTGATGGTGGCCTCGTCGCCGACAAGGAACACGCACGAGACGTCTTTCAGCCTGTTCGCGACCTCGACGGCCCCGCGCACGATCTCGTGCGGCGCATGGTCGCCGCCCATCGCATCTAACGCAATCTTCATGGTTCGCCCCCTTGTGAAGGCTGAGGCGGTTACGCCTCGATCGTCAGCACCTGCCGGCCGCGGTACATCCCGCAGGCCTGGCACACGCGGTGGGTGCGCTGCGCCGCCCCGCAGTTGGGGCAGTCATTGACCTGCGCCAGCTCGGCCTTCACCTGCCCCCTGCGTTGGCGGACTCTCATTTTCGACTTCTTCCTTTTTGGTACAGCCATCTCTCGTTTCTCCTTACCTTGCTCACATCAGCGTGTCCAACGCCGCCCACCGGTTATCCTGCCCTGCCTCACGGCACAGGCACGCCGCCTTGTTCAGGTTGGCCCCGCATGCCATGCACAGGCCCTTGCAGTCCTCGCGACAAACCGGGTATCCGGGAAGGGCGAGTATAATAGCCTCTCTCACCTCTCCGGTCAAGTCTATGAAATCAATTCCGTCAGAAATTTCCACGGACGTCGCGAAGGCGGCCTCCACGGCCTCCGCCCCGAAATCCTTCGCGCACCGCACGCACACGCACGTCAGCCGCTGCCTCAGCGACCCCTGCACCAGCAGCTCGCTGTCCAGCAGCTGCACGGACAGGTCATAGGCGATGCCCCCCTCCGGGGTGAGGATCTCGCTGGCCCCCAGGTCGAGGGCCTCCTCCGGCAGCTCGCCGCGGTAACGCTCGCCCCCCTTGTCGAGGCGCGCCACATCAACGATCAAACGCCCCTGTGTTCCCAACGTCGCCTCCTGCCTGCGGCTTCCCGCTCATATACGCGTCCAAGTACCGCTGCACCACCTCCGGCACGAACGCCCGCGTGTCGCCCCCGTACCGTGTGATCTCACGGATGGTGCTGGCCGTTACATAGCTGTAATTCTCGTTCGGCATCATGAACAGCGTCTCGACCTCGGGGGCCAGCTTGCGGTTCGTCAGCGCCATCTGGAACTCATACTCGAAGTCCGAGTACACCCTCAGCCCGCGCACCACGACCCCCACGCCCCTGCGCCGGCAGTAGTCCACCAGCAGGCAGTCCAGCTTGTCCACCTCGATGTTCGCGATGCCCGCCTCCGCCAGGCTCTCGCGGATCATCGCCATCCGCGCCTCGATGCCGAACATCCCCGTCGCCTTCGCCGACACCCCGGCCACCACCACGACGACCCTGTCGAACAGCGCCGCGCTCCGCTCGATCAGATCGAAATGCCCCAGCGTCAGCGGGTCAAACGTCCCCGGATAAATTGCCGTCCTCTTCATATCATCCTTTCTTTTTTAGTGGTTAGTGATTAGTGGTTAGTGATTAGTTATCCAACGGGAACGCCGAACACCAGTTCGGCATGAAACCTAACATGATGCCGAGCTGGTACTCGGCGTTCCCGGCCTTTCCGTCATTCTCGCTGCTCACTTCTCACTACTCACTAATCACTAACCACTAACCACTAACTCCCCCCGCGGCGGTAGAGCGCGATGCGCGTGTGGCCATACGTGCGGTCGCGCAGCAGCGACCACCCCGGCGTCTCCGCCGCCCGTGTCCCCGCCGCCATCTCCGCCACGAAGAAGCCATCCTCCGCAACCACGCTGTTCTCCGCCAGCGCCGCCATCAGCCCCTCAAAGAAGCCCTTCCCCTGCGCCGCCTCATACGGCGGGTCCGCGAACGCCACGTCAAAGCCGCCCCCGCGCCCCGCGCCCCGCACCCAGTGCGCCACCTCCATGCGCGTTACCTTGCAGGGCGGCCCGGGCGCCAGCAGCGCCAGGTTCGCTTTCAGCGCCGCCACGCTCCGCGCGTCCTGCTCGACCCACGTTACGCGCGCGGCCCCGCGGCTCAACGCCTCCAGGCCCACCGACCCCGACCCCGCGTACAGGTCCAGGAACGCCGACCCCGGGAGCACCTGCGCCAGCATCGAGAACACCGCCTCGCGCACACGCTCCTGCGTCGGCCTGACCTGATTGCCCGCCGGGGCCCTCAACCTGCGCCCGCACCACGCTCCGCCTGAAATCCGCATGAGGAGCAGTATAGCCCACCCCGCGCCGACATGGCAAGCAGAAGTGAACGAGAAGACGGATCAGGCCCATGGGCTCGATTCGCATGGCCCCTCGTTTTTCTCATTCCCATTTCATGCCCGAAACGGTATATTGATTCCCACTGCATTATGAAATCCAAATCGTTTGTTTGTGTGGCCAGCATGCTGGCAATGGTCGGGTGGGCGCAGACCTCGCCCATGGATGCCAAGGTGAGGGACGCCTGCGCGGCGCTCTTGCGGAACGCGCGGGATGCCGCGGCGCAGGACGTGATCAAGGCGGCCGCTGTCGAGGATACGCTGCCGCCGGCCATGCGAAGCCGCGCGATGGCGCTGTGCGCGCTGCCGTGCTTGCAGCAGATGAACACCAACCAGTTCAGCCGCATGGCGCAGGCGCTGCTGGCCGCTTATCCCGAGGACGGGCCGGCGGTGCTCGGCGTAACGGTGAGCGATTGGCTGGTGGCGTGTCCGGCGTGCGATGGGGTAGGGGGCAAGGCGGCGGTGTGCCCGGCGTGCTCGGGCGCGGGCAAATGCCCGGCCTGCAAAGGCACGAAGAAAACGCCGGCCGGCGCGGCCTGCCCGGGGTGTAAGGGCGAGGGGGGCTGCGCCCGCTGCGAAGGCGCAAAGGAAATCCGCGTAACCTGCCTGGATTGCAGGAGCGCCGGGCAGGTCGTCAAGATAAGCCCGAACGTCAAGAGCCGTTACGAGGCTGTCTTGGCGGAGCTCAAGGCGCTGGCCTCGGAGAACGTCCAGTTTGCCGAGCAGTCGCAGAAGGCCTTGGCCCTGCGGAACCCCAAGGAACGGCTCGCCGCGTTAGAGGAGGCCCTTGCCGCCTTCCCGGCCCGTCAGGACGTGGCGCCGCTCGTCAGGGCGCGCGACGCGATCCGGGCGGAGATGGGCGAGGCCGCCGAACGGGCGCAAGCGCAAGAGGCGCGCGCGCGCCTCTTGCAGGAGCGCAACGCCCTGTTCGATGCCGCGCGGGACCTGCCGCATTCGAGCATCCCCGCGCTGATTCGCCGGATTGACATCTTTATCGCCGAGCACCCGAAATCCGCGCATGAGACTGAACTGGAGCTCTTGAAGGTCGAGCTGGATGCGCGCCGCGCGTCTCGGGCGAGCCGCTGGATGTGGGGCTCCATCATCGGCGGCGCGATCGCCGCCCTCTTCGTCCTGTCGCTGGCGAAGGATTACGTCCTCGGGCTGAACCGGAAAACGGAACGGGCGAAACTGCCCGGGATGGACGCCATTGACCCCGACCAGTTCACCGACCCCCTCAGCGACACCCGCGACGCCGCCGCCAAACGCAGGGGCCGCGAGGAGTAGGGCCGGCCGCGCCGCGCCGGGCCTCGCCGCAAAGAAGACGTGTGCCCCGCGCACGGAAAAAGGTTGACTTTTTCTCCGTCAGGGGCTATTGTATGGTTTTCACAATTGAAGGAGGGTGTGTTGCCCGACGGATAACAAAGAAGGAGTCAGTATGAAGTCATCGGTTCTTGAACTGAAAACTATTTCCACGAATGTGCGTCGCGAGGCGGATGCGGCGGTGAATCAGGGTAATGGCGTGCTGAGGCTCGCGCCGAATTGGGTGCCGCGCTCGTTCCTGCACCCGGGGCTGCGCATCAGGCTGCACCCGGACGACACCTATGCCTACGGCCTCAACCGCGGCGGCATTGATGAGCGCTGGTTTGCCTCGACCACCGAGGCGGCGAACGACGGGCGTGTCCCGGACGAGGGCCTGAGCTACGTCGTAACCAAGGGCAAGCGGTTCCTCCTGCGCGACGCGGTGGATGCGCTGGGGGCGCTGGCGGTCGGCAAGAAAATCTGGGCGAAGTACCGCCGCTGGCCGGTGTACAGCAAGTTCTTCGACAACATGGGGCCCATCCCGCACCACATCCATCAGAACGATGAACAGGCGAAACTCATCGGGCAGGAGGGCAAGCCCGAGATGTATTACTTCCCGCCGCAGCACAATCCCACGGGCAACAACTTCCCCTACACGTTCTTCGGCCTCATCCCCGGGACAACCAAGGCGCAGGTGAAGAAGTGCCTCGAAAACTGGAACAAGGGCGATAATGGGCTGCTCGACATCTCGCAGGCCTACCGCCTGAAGCCCGGCACGGGGTGGTTCGTGCCGCCGTGCGTGCTGCACGCGCCGGGGTCGCTCTGCACCTACGAGCCGCAGTGGGGCTCGGATGTGTTCGGGATGTACCAGAGCCTTGTGGAAGGTCGCGAGGTCCCGTGGGCCCTGCTGGTGAAGGACGTGCCGAAGGACAAGGCCTTCGACATTGACTACATCGTGGACCAGCTGGACTGGGCGCAGAATACCGACCCCGACTTCCACAAGAACCACTACCTCGAGCCCGTGCTGGCCGGCGGCTCGTGCTCGGCGGGCTACCTTGACAAATGGATTTGCTACGGTAGCATCAAGGGCTGGCAGCCCGTCTCGGCAAAGGAGCTCACCATCCTGCCCGGCGCGAAAGTTACCGTCAAGGACAACGGTGCGTACGGCCTCACCGCCGTGCAGGGCGAAGGCAAGATCAACGGCCAGCGCCTCAGCACGCCGAACCTCATCCGCTTCCACGAGTTGACGGACGATGAGTTCTTCGTGATTGACGAGGCCGCACGCGCGGGCGTAACGTTCGAGAACACCTCAAAGAACGAGCCGCTCGTCATGCTCCGCTACTTCGGCCCCGACGTGAACCCGACCGCACCGAAAGTCGGGAAGAAATAGTTGCTAGTCGCGAGTTTCTAGTTTCTAGAGCAATGACACGGAACAATGTCTTCAACTAGAAACTAGGGACTAGAAACTAGAAACTGAAAAAAGAGCGAAAGGAGTTTTTTGAATGAACACTTACCCTAAATTGCATAACGCCACATGGCCGGGCGTCGTCGGCAAAGGCGACGGCACACCCGAGCCGTTCATCAGCCTCGACACTATGATTGACCTCACCGCCCAAGCGGAGGTGGACGGCGTGCGTTTCGACGGCATTGACCTGTTCCTGAGTTTGCCGCACGTTGACATTGACTCGACCGACGACGACCTCGCGCGTCTCGCAGACACGGTGCGGGGCAAGGGCCTTGAAATCGGCTCGCTCGTCGCGCCCGTGTGGTCGGGCTGCGCGTTCGGCGACGACGAAAAACGCAGTCACTGGCTGGAGCAGGTCCGCAAGGCCTGCGCTATCGGCCAGAAACTCCGCAACCTCGGCATCCGTCCCAACGGCGTGATCCGCATTGACTCCTCAGGCGGCGTTTCCGACTGGGCGAAAGACCCTGCCGGCAACACCGCAAAAATCATTGACACGTTCTCGAAAGCAAGCGACATCGCCGCCGACTTCGGCGAGCGCCTCGCCGCAGAGGGCGAGATTTGCTGGGGCGGTATGCAGTCATGGCGTACCATGCTGGAGGTGCTGGAGGGTGT
>Ga0123353_10002779_pt1 | contig 21853 bp, 19 predicted proteins | sample TergutLab28metaG_3_FD_92763 | JGI IMG/M metagenome (GOLD analysis project Ga0123353, IMG submission 92763) | Labiotermes labralis P3 segment gut microbial communities from Petit-Saut dam, French Guiana - Lab288 P3 | ecosystem: Host-associated > Arthropoda: Insects > Digestive system > Gut ... | reverse complement strand
TGCTCTAATGAGCTTTTGTATATTATTATTCATGCATATATTATATCATTTTTAACTGATATTTGCAATCATTTTACACACTTTTCTTTCCTCTGCTTTCAAAAGTAAATGCGGTGACCCTGGTAGACAGATTTTGATTTATACGGGTGTTGCCATTACCGGCCGGTTGGTCTATAATAGAATCCGTTAAAAACATAAACTGTGTAATCGCCGCGTGACCCGCGGCGGGGATGGAGGTTGCTGTGGGGTTTTTGGGTAATTTACTGTGGTTTTTATGCTGCGGATTCTTGCAGGGCTTGAGCTGGCTGATCGCCGGACTGCTGTGGTGCGCCACCATTGTGGGGATCTCTGTCGGTGTGCAGTGCTTCAAAATCGCGAAGCTGTCTTTTTTCCCGTTTGGAAAAGAGGTCGTGAACAGTGGCGGGGTCACGTCGTTCGTGCTGAATATCGCCTGGCTTTTTTTCGGCGGCATAGAGCTCGCGTGCCTGTCGGCGGTGAACGGGATAGTGCTTTGCCTGACGATTGTAGGCATTCCCTTCGGGAAGCAGTGCTTTAAGCTCGCGAAGTTGGCCTTGATGCCCTTTGGGGCGCGGATAGAAAAAAGGAGATAGGGAATATGGATGTAGGCGTATGCAACTCATACCTGTTGGTGGACCTGGATGTGATTGCGGAGAATATCCGCATCATACGGGAACATACCGGATCGGACGTGGATATCCTGCCGGTGCTGAAGGGCAATGCCTACGGCATGGGCCTGAACGAGATCGCACAGTTTTTGACGGAGCACTGCGGCGTTAAAATCATCGCCAACGCCCAGACCAGGGAGGCCCTGCAATTAAAAGAGGCGGGAATCAACGCTGAATTTACCGTCATCGGCGGCGTGCCCTTCCACAACATTCCCGCCGTGGTGGAGCATGACTTTATCACCCCGGCCTACCACGAGGACTATTTGCGGCTGTTGGATGCGGAGGCGGCCCGCCAAGGGAAACAGGCCAGGGTGAACATCAAAGTCGAGACCGGTCTCAACCGCATCGGCGTGTGGCCGGGCGCGGATTTAGAAAAGCTCATGGCGCTATTGAAAGAGTTGAAACATCTGGAAGTCGTCGGGGCATACACGCACTTTGTGGAGGCCGAGGCCGAGGACAAGAGTTTTACCAGGACGCAAATGGCCGCCTTTAAAGGGGCGCTACAACAAATCAAGGCGGAAGGATTTACACTCCAATACGTCCATGCCTTCAATACGGCCGCCGCTGTCTGGCTGAAGGACGAGGAAATCACCCACATTCGCCCGGCGGGCCTGATTTTCGGCTTTGACGTCAACCTGGTGCCGAAAAACGCCCTGGGGCTGTCCGAGCCGATGACCTGGCGGGCCTTCGTGACCAATGTCAAGACCGTGCCGGCCGGCCAGACGGTGGGGTATAACCGCGCCTTTCTGGCCGAGAAGCCGACGAAAGTGGCAACGGTCAGCGCCGGTTATGGAGACGGCTACGCCCGGCATCTGGCGGCCTTCTGCGGTGCGGAGATGCTGGTGCGGGGGAAGCGGGCAAAAGTCATCGGTACCTGCATGGACCAGACATTTTTAGACGTGGGCGGCATAGACGCGGAGGTCAACGACGAGGTGACCATGATCGGCCGCGACGGCGGCGAATTCATTTCGGTGTTCGAACTGCAGGAGCGCATGGGCCAGACCTACCTGGCGGTGGCCGCCCTGATCGCCCAGCGGGTGAAAAGAATCTATATAAGGGGAGAAAAATCATGAAGGTATTTATCAGCGCTGATATTGAGGGCGTAACCACCACAAACAACCGGGACGAGTGCAATCCGGCTCACGCCGCCTATCCGCCCCACGCGAAGCAGATGACCCAGGAGGTTCGGGCGGCCTGCGAAGGCGCCCTCGCGGCGGGTGCCACGGAGATCGTGGTCAAGGACGCCCACGGCCCGGCCACCAACATCGACCCGACGCAACTCCAAAAGGAGGTCACCCTCATACGCGGCTGGTCCTTCTGCCCGGAATTGATGGTTGAGGGTATAGACGCGAGCTTTGACGCCGCCCTGTTCGTGGGTTACCATTCGGCGGCCGGGCGCGGCGGCAATCCCCTGGCCCACACCATCATGGGCAAAAACGTCGCGGCCATCACAATCAACGGCAGGCTGGCCAGCGAATTTATGATCTACAGTCTCGCCGCGGCCTATTACGGTGTTCCGGCGGTGTTTTTGTCCGGGGACAAGACACTCTGCGAGGACTACGCCGACCTGCACCCCTCCCTCGTCACCGTCGCCGTGAAGGACGGCATCGGCGGCGCGACCTACAACCGTTCGACGGAGGTCACGGTTCCGGAAATCCGCGCCAAAAGCGAGCAGGCCCTGCGGCAGGATCTCTCCGCAGCGAAAATCGAGTTGCCGGAATACTTTGAAGCGGAGATCCGATTCAAAGATCAGGCCCAGGCAGAAAAAGCTGCTCATTTCCCGGATGTGCGCAAACTCAGCGACCATGCCATTGCCTTCGGCCGCGCGGACTACCGCGAGGTACTGCGCACCCTGGTGTGGACGACTTTTTGAGAAAAACGTATAACAGGAATCTTGTATTCTGATTTTGAATGCGCTATAATACGACACAAATACAGAAGGGGAGGAATTTATGAATGAGTGATACGATGTTGGCGATTGTGAAAGAAACCGCGGGGCCCGGCCTCGTACTTCGGGAGGTCCCGGTGCCTCAGGCGGGGCCCGGAGAGGTCAAGATTAAAATTTTAAAGACGGCGATATGCGGCACTGACCTGCATATTTATAACTGGGACGCCTGGAGCGAGCGCACGATTCGCCCCCCCATGACCATCGGCCACGAATTCGTGGGGGAAATTGTGGAACTTGGCGACGGCGTCAGTGCCTATAAGACCGGGGATATCGTTTCCGGCGAGGGGCACATCGTGTGCGGCGTCTGCCGCAACTGCATGGCTGGCCGGCGGCACCTCTGCCCGAACACCCGGGGCGTGGGCGTCAATCGGGACGGCTGCTTCGCGGAGTATCTGGTCATTCCGGCCACGAACGTCGTCCGGCTGGCGGAGGGCATCCCCCTGGAAGTCGCCTCCTGCTTTGATCCTCTGGGCAACGCCGTCCACACCGCGCTGAAATTTGATTTGACCGGCGAGGACGTGCTCATCACCGGCGCGGGACCCATCGGCATCATGGCCGCCGCCATCTGCCGGCACTGCGGCGCGAAAAAAATCGCCGTCACCGACATCAACCCCTATCGGCTGGAGCTGGCGAAAAGCATCACCCCGGATATCTTCACCTCGGACCCCCGCGAGACGACCACTTCGGAGTTGATGCGGAAGATGAACATGAGCGAGGGCTTCGATGTGGGCCTGGAGATGTCGGGCAACGAAAGCGCCTTTGCCGACATGGTCGAACATATGAGCAACGGCGGGCGCATCGCCCTGTTGGGCATCCACAGCGGGAAGACCATCATCAACTGGGACCGTGTCGTGTTCGGCGGGCTGACCATTACGGGCATTTACGGCCGGGAAATGTTCGATACCTGGTATAAAATGATGTCCATGCTCCAATCCGGGCTGGATATCAGCAAAGTGATTACCCATCAGCTGAATTTCCGCGACTTCGACCAGGGCTTCGCGGCAATGAACAGCGGCACCTCCGGCAAGGTCGTATTGAATTGGGCTTAAATCAATAGTAGGGGACGGCGTCTAATCCGCGACGCGCGGGGACTCGACGTCCTACATATTTTGTTTCGCAATCGCTTATTGAAATCAATCACAGAAGGGAACAGACAATGGAAAAGAACGCATTAAACATTTGGAGCGGCATTATTGAGGACTTCAAGGCGCAGGGCATCTACAAAAATGAGCGGGTGCTGCTGACCCCGCAGTCCAGCCATATAGACACCACCGTAACAAGCGGAGTCATCAACATGTGCGCCAACAACTACCTGGGGCTCTGCGGCCACCCGGATCTGATTGCCGCGGCGAGGGAAAGCTACGACAAATGGGGCTACGGCCTCTCCTCCGTCCGCTTTATCTGCGGCACGCAGCAGGTGCACAAGGACTTGGAGGCCGCGGTTTCGAATTTTCTCGGGACGGAGGACACGATCCTCTACTCCTCCTGCTTTGACGCGAACACGGGGCTCTTTGAGACCCTGTTGACCGAGGAGGACGCGATCATCTCCGACGAGCTCAACCACGCCAGCATTATCGACGGTGTGCGGCTCTGCAAAGCCAAGCGCTTTCGCTATAAGAACAACAATATGCAGGATTTGGAGCGCTGCCTGCAGGAGGCGGCGGACACGCGGATCAAACTCATCGCCACCGACGGCGTGTTTTCCATGGATGGCACCATCGCCAATCTGTCTGCCATCTGCGATTTGGCTGACAGGTATGATGCCATCGTCATGGTGGATGACAGCCACGCGGTGGGTTTTGTGGGCAAGACCGGGCGCGGTACGCCCGAGCACTGCGGCGTCACCGGCCGCGTGGACATCATCACCGGCACCCTGGGCAAGGCTTTGGGCGGCGTTTCCGGCGGCTACACCTCCGCCCGGAAGGAAATCGTGGCGCTGCTGCGGCAAAAGAGCAGGCCCTATCTCTTCTCCAACACCCTGGCGCCGGCCATCGCGAGCACCTCCCTCAAAGTGCTTGAGATGCTCTCTCAAGACACCTCCATACGCGACAAGCTGGCGGAGAACACCGCCTACTTCCGCGAAAAAATCAGCTCCTTGGGGCTGAATACCGTAAACAGCACGCACCCCATCGTCGCCATCCTCTTCGGGGACGCGAAACTCACCGGCGGCATCGCAGCCCGCATGTTGGAGCTGGGCGTCTATGTGGTGGGCTTCAGCTACCCGGTGGTGCCCCAGGGCAAGGCGCGGATTCGCTGCCAGGTGTCCGCCGCCCACACCAAAGAGGAATTGGATTTCGTGGTGGGGCGGTTCGCCATGGTCAAACAGGAATTTGATTTGTAAAAATATATAACAGTCCCGGTTTAAAATCATTGCGTGTTTTTAAACCGGGATGTTTTAACAAATACAGGGGAGGGTTCTGTTCCACTTATGTTTTCATCTGACCGCAAAGGTCCCCTCTGCATGGTGGCCGCCTCTCTGTGCTGGAGCTTGGGCGGGCTGTGCATCAAATTCATTCCCTGGGGCGCGATGAGCATCATCGGCCTGCGGGCGATCTTGGCGGCAGCGGTGTTTGCCGTCTACCGCAGGAGCGTCAAAATCGAATTCACTTCCGGCAATATCCTGGCGGCCCTGTGCCTCTCCGGCACGACGATTTTTTATGTGTTCGCCAACAAGATGACTACCGCCGCCGCGATTTTACTGCAGTTCAGCGCGCCGATTTTTATCATATTGCTTCATCTCGTGTTTTACAAGCTGAAACCAAAGTTCAGCGAAGTCGTTGCCGTGGCTGTCACGCTTGGCGGCATGTTGCTGTTCTTTGCCGGTCAGTTGGATGCCGGCGGGGCGCTGGGCAATCTCCTGGCCATTGCTTCGGGCTTATCTTTCGCGGGGGTGTTTGTGTGCAACAAGAGGCCGGACACCAAGCCGGAGCAGGCCCTGTTCCTGGGTTTTCTTATCAATGCCCTGATTGGGACACCCTTCGCCTTCTTTGAGGTGACGGCAGATCTCGCGGCCTGGGGTGTGATTTTTCTGCTGGGCATTGTGCAGGTGGGGCTGGCCTATGTGTTTTTCTCCGTCGGCATCAAACGGACGCCCGCCCTGCTGGGCTGTTTGATCACTGCCCTGGAACCTGTGTTGAACCCGGTTTGGGTGGCTCTGGTCTTGGGGGAGGTGCCCGGACCCTTTGCCATAGCGGGCGGCGTGGTGATCATTTTGACCGTCGTCGGCTACAATATATGGGTGGAAAAGCATCCGGCCGCGGAAGCGCAAAAGCACGGCGAACAAAACAAAAAGGAGTTTTCATAACTCATGGCAAAAAAGAAAAAAAGGTTTTTCTTCCTTCTGTCAATCGCCGCCGTTGCCTTTTTGGGTATCGTACTGACTGTCTCCATTGGTTTGTCTCGCATCATTGAAAAGAAAGGGGAAACAACGGCCCATTCAGACTTAGGGGACAATACGGATGAGAACTCAACGGAGAGCACAAATAGCACTACCAATCCAACGAAGCGGCTGACCGCAGACCTGTTCCGAGTGCTTGACAGCGGCAGCTATCACATGACGATGACGGTGCAGATGCAGCCCTACGGCATGGAAACCATGAACCTGGAAGTTTACGTCAGGGGCGGCGAGACGGCAAGAGTGATGGAAGAAGAGGGCATACAGATTCGTGTGGTTATCAAAGACGGAAAAAGCTACACGATAATGGACACAATCAAAATGGTTGTCATAGCGAATAGTACTCCGGATGATGAAGCGCTGGTTCTGGAGAAACCGGTGAACCTGAGGTATATCGGCGAAGGTTCGGGCGAATTTTTGGGAGAAACATATCAGTATGATGCGTATGTGAGCAAAGCGGGAAACAGGCTGTTTTATTATATGAACGGCACGGAACTGAAAGGAATTCGCACCACATATAGAAACGGCTTAGAGGGTGCGCTGGAAATCCTTGCGTTTGACGGAAACGTGCCGGATTCCGTGTTTCACATACCATCGAATTATTGGACACAAAAAGAATAAAAATCTATTTCTATAAAGAGAGAATGCCGAATTTGTGAAAGATTTTTTTGCAGATCAGGGAGGAACGATTTATGCCAAAACAGCGCAATTTGACGATTGACCGCTTCCGGAGCATCACTATTATCATGATGGTCATTGTCAACGACCTGGCCGACGTGGAGGGAATCCCAGCAATCCTCAAGCACGCGCCGCCGGAGGCCGGCATGACCATCGCGGACTTTGTGTCCCGCTTCTTCATGTTCGCCATCGCGGCGACGTATATTCTGTCCTTCCAAAAGCGCGCGAAAGTCAGCCGCTGGGACGCCTACTTCCACTTTATCGGCCGGTACCTGGCCATCATGGGCATCGGGGCGTTGTTCGGCACTTTCGAGGCGACTTGGGAGCACAAAGAGGTCTGGGGCACCCTGCAATCCATCGGCCTGGCCGGATTGGTGACGCTCCTGGTAATCGCGCGGCCCACGGTTGTCCGGGCGGTTGTGTCCGTCCTCATGCTGTTCGGGTATCAGCTGTGCCACTCCTATTTCGGCGGGGTGTTCACCGGCGAGATGGGTATGCTGCTTCGCTCACTCACGCTGGCGGCCATGCTGATGCTCTCCACCGCGATGATGGACCTGTACCGGAAGGGGCTCAAGCCATTTTTAATCGGTACCGGAGTACTGGCGGCCGCGGCCCTGGGCCCGCTGTTCTTCGTCGAAATTTCCAAGGAACACAACATGATTTCCTTTGAGCTGGTGGCCACGCTGGCCTGTTGCGTGTGCTATCTGGCTATCGACCTGCTGAAAAAATGGCTGCCGAAAACCCCCGGCCTGATTTCCTGGTGGGGGGAGAATCCCATGCTGCTCTACATCCTGCACCTGATACTGATTGGCAGTGTCCGGGTTCTGGACCCGCGGGCACTGTGGGTCGCCATATCGGTTGATTTCATGATTCTGACCGTGCTGAGCCTGATTGCCTGGGCCCTGCACTGCAAGAATTTGCAGATATTTTTCTAAGACAATCATATTGAAACTAAAAAAGAAATGTGTTAAAATAAAAGTTAAAGTTTCGCTATTTTGATAGGCGTTTGCACAATGCCCGGGCGATTGGTAATCGCCCCTACCTATTGTCTGGCAAAATGAATATACTGTCCGCATATTTTAGGGGCGGTCATCAACCGCCCGCAGAGACACGCATTTCGCAATTACCTATTTGCCAGTGAAACGCAAGGAGGAAAAGGATGGATAAACAGACACCGCTGTATGACGCGCACGTCAAACTGGGCGGAAAAATGACGCCCTTCGCGGGCTACCTGCTCCCGATACAGTACGAAACCGGCATTCTAAAAGAGCACAATGCAGTCCGGGAGGCCGTCGGAGTTTTCGACGTGTCCCACATGGGCGAATTCCTCGTGGAGGGCGAAAATGCCCTCTGTGCCGTGAATTATTTGGTCAGCAACGACCTGGCGAACCTGACGCCGGGCCGGGTGCGCTATTCGCCCATGTGCAACGAAAAGGGAGGCGTGGTGGACGATCTGCTGGTCTATATGCTGGCGCCGGAGAAGCTGATGCTGGTGGTCAACGCCGCGAACAAGGAGAAAGATTTCGCCTGGATCCAAGCGCGCCTGCCGGAGGGCCTGGCGTTCACGGACAAATCAGACGAGACCGGCCTCATCGCGCTCCAGGGCAGGAAGGCCTTGGACATCTTACAAAAACTGCTCAACGGGGCTGGAATTCCGGAAAAAAACTATACTTTTTGTGAGAATCAGCAGATTGCCGGAAAACGCGTTCTGGTTTCGCGGACGGGTTACACGGGCGAGGACGGCTTCGAGTTCTACACGGACTGGGACGACACGCCGACCCTCTTCGAGGCGTTGATGGAAGCCGGGCGGGAGTTCGGCATCATACCCTGCGGCCTCGGGGCGCGGGATACCCTCCGGCTGGAGGCCTCCATGCCCCTCTACGGCCACGAGATGAACGACGAAATCACGCCTCTGGAAGCGGGGCTTGGGATGTTTTTCAAGCCGGACAGCCACGATTTCGTCGGGAGGCAGGCTATACTGGTTAAGGGGGCTCCCGCAGTCAAGCGCGTGGGACTGGAACTGCGCGACAGGGGCATAGCCCGGGAACACTGTGCCGTCTGGTCCGGCGGCACAAAAATCGGAGAAACAACCTCCGGTACACTGTCGCCCTATACGGGCAAGGCCATCGCCATGGCAATCATCGACGTTGCCTTCGCCGGAGCGGAAGACATCCAGGTCGAGGTGCGCGGGCGGCTGCTCTCCGCGAAGATTGTACCCATGCCGTTCTACAAGAAAAGCTACAGGTAGGAGACGGCGTCCTCGACGTCCCGCATGACGTCTCATATATTATATTTTGAAAGGAAGAAACTCCCATGAACATTCCCAATGATTTATTGTATTCCAAATCCCACGAGTGGGTCAAAACACTGGACGACGGAAACGTTCTGATCGGCATTACGGATTATGCCCAGAGCCAAATGGGCGACGTGGTTTTCGTGAATCTCTGCGACGAGGGGGACGAGTTGCTCATACCAGGGTCGATTGGCGACATCGAATCCATCAAGGATGTCTCCGATGTATATTCACCGGTCAGCGGCACTGTCGTCCGGGTGAACGACGCGGTGCTCAGCAATCCCTCACAAATCAACAGCGCCCCCTACGAGTCCTGGCTGGCGGAGCTCTCCGATGTGGCTGGGCTGGAGGCTCTGCTTTCTGCCGGGGACTACGAGGCGCTTATTCAGGAATTGTAGGGTCGGGGTTCCATCCCCGACCGGATATAGGCAATTGTGAAATGCGGTAGTCTGCGGACGGCCAAAAGCCGCCCCTACAGAATGAATATATAAGGAGGTTTCAGATTGAGCTACATCCCTTCTACTTTGGAAGAAAGAACGCAAATGCTGGAGGCCGTCGGCCTCGAAAGCTGCGACGGCTTTTATCAAAATGTACCGGAACAATTCAAATTTACCGGCGAATATCCAAATGTCGCGAAAGAGGGGCTCTCTGAGTTTGAGTTGAAGGACCGCATCGGCCGGTTGGCCGCGCAAAATAAGATATATACGTCGATTTTCCGCGGGGCCGGGGCCTACAACCACTTCATCCCTTCCTGCGTCACACATTTGGCGTCCCGCTCGGAATTTGTTACGGCCTACACGCCCTATCAGCCCGAGATGAGCCAGGGCGTGTTGCAGGCAATTTTTGAGTATCAGACGACCATCTGCGCCCTGACCGGGCTGGACGTCTCCAACGCGTCGGTCTACGACGGCGGCTCCGCCGCAGCCGAGGCGGTCTCCATGTGCCTGGATAAAAAAAGGCGCTCCGTAGTGGTCTCCCGGACCGTGAATCCCGGTGTGCTGGCCGTCATAGAGACCTATTGCGGGGCGATGGACGCGGCGCTTGTCTGCTGTCCCGAAAAGGACGGAAAAACCGACTTGGAGGCCCTGGCTTCCCTGGCGGACGAGCAGACCGCCTGCGTATACGCGGAGACGCCGAATTTTTATGGCATCATAGAAGACGGCGCTTTGCTCGCCGAGGCTGCCCACGCCGTCAAGGCGAAATTCATCGCCGGGGTCAACCCGATTTCACTGGCTGTTCTGAAATCCCCGGCCGAATACGGCGCGGACATCGCCGTGGGCGAGGGCCAGCCTCTGGGTATGCCTCTCTCTTTCGGCGGGCCGTACCTGGGATTTATGGCTTGCAAAAAAGATATGATGCGCAAGCTCCCCGGCCGGATAGCCGGACAGACCGTGGACCAGGCCGGAAACCGCGCCTTCGTTCTGACGCTGCAGACCCGCGAGCAGCACATCCGCCGCGAGAAGGCCCTCTCCAACATCTGCTCGAACCAGGCGCTCTGCGCCCTGACCGCTGCCATCTACTGCGCGGCCATGGGGCCCCAGGGCCTGAACGACGCGGCCTATCAGTGCATTGCAAACGCGGCCTACCTGAAAAAACAGCTAGAAACTATTGGATTCAAGCCAGTATTTCCGGGAGATACTTTTCATGAGTTCGTCACGGACTGTCCGATGGACAGCGCAAAAATTCTCGCCGCTCTCGACGAAAAAGGTATACTGGGCGGCCTGCCCTTAAATGAAAATCGAATCCTGTGGTGCGCCACCGAGGTCAACACGAAAGAGCAAATGGATGAACTGATTACTGCAGTGAGGAGCGTGAGTCAACATGCGTAACGACAGCACGCTGATTTTTGAAAAGAGCTTGAAGGGACGCCGCTGCGTGACCCTTCCGAAGCTGGGATTGACAGTTGATATCCCGGAGAACCTGCGGCGGGCTGCCCCGCCGGAGCTGCCAGAGATCGCCGAGGTCGACCTGGTGCGGCACTACACCAATTTATCGGGCAAAGCCCACGGGGTGGACAACGGCTTCTACCCCCTCGGTTCCTGCACCATGAAATACAACCCCAAGCGGAACGAGGACATCGCGGCCCTGCCCGGCTTCACCAAAATCCATCCCCTTCAGAGCGAGGACACCGCCCAGGGCTGCCTGGCGGTGCTGCACGATTTGGCGCACTGCCTCTGCGACTTGAGCGGCATGGACGACATCACGCTCCAGCCCGCGGCGGGCGCCCACGGTGAGTTCAGCGGCCTGCTCATGGTGAAAGAGTATTTCCGCAAGAAAAATGACGTTAAACGGACGAAGATCATCGTCCCGGATTCGGCCCACGGCACCAATCCCGCGGGCGCGGCCATGTGCGGCTTCGAAGTCGTAGCCGTTCCGTCGGACGCCGAAGGTTTCGTGGACATCGAAGTCCTGCGCGGCATGGCGGGGGAGGACACGGCGGCGCTGATGCTGACCAATCCCAACACAGTGGGCCTGTTCGAGAAAAACATCGGGGAAATCGCGGAAATCATCCACGGCGCGGGCGGGTTGCTGTACTACGACGGCGCGAACCTCAACGCCATCATGGGCCGCTGCCGCCCAGGCGACATGGGCTTTGACATCGTGCACATCAACCTGCACAAGACCTTTTCCACGCCCCACGGCGGGGGCGGGCCGGGCTCGGGTCCCGTGGGCTGTAAGGCGGAGCTGGCTGAGTTCCTGCCCGGGGACCGCGTAATTCTCACAGATGGCCACTATTCTTTTGAGAAACGCGCGGATTCCATCGGAAAAGTAAAAAATTTCTACGGCAATTTCCTGGTCTGCCTGAAGGCCTACGCCTATATCCTGACCATGGGCGGCGACGGGCTCCGGGAAGTCTCGGAAAACGCCGTGCTCAACGCCAACTACCTGCTGCATCTGCTGGCTCCGGAATTTACGTCCCCATTCGGGAGGCTCTGTATGCACGAGTTCGTTCTCAGCCTGGAGGAACTCAAGAAGCAGACCAGCGTCTCGGCGGCCGACGTGGCCAAAAAGCTGATAGACAACGGCATTCATCCGCCGACGATGTATTTCCCGCTGATCGTCCCGGAGGCGCTGATGGTCGAGCCCACCGAGACCGAATCGAAGGAGACACTGGAACGCGCCGCCGCCGTGCTGAAGGAGATCTGTGCGCTGGCGTTTTCGAACCCTGCCGCGCTGCACGACGCGCCGGTCGAGGCCCCGATTCGCCGTGCCGACGAACTGACCGCCGCGCGGAATCCGATATTGAAATATTCAAATCAAAATTAGATAAAATAGGGCGGGCCGTTACGGCCCGCCCCCAGCCTGTCAAAGAACCCCTTGCCTGAGACTAATCCGTGGTCAGAACCATGTTGGCCAGATTAAACGACATCGTCTTTAAAGATACTTTTCTAAAATGCCCTTGCGTCTGAAAAATTCCACCATCTCCCCGGTGGTTTGGCGGCTTTCATCCCAAGTGGGATACAACAGACTGAACACATGCCCCAAAGGAGGATCTTTCTGTTTCGGCCAGACATGCAGCACATGTTCCACGCCTTTTTGCTGTAAGATTTCCGCAAAACGGCGGGAATGGTTTGTCACAAAATCCTGCTCGCTGGTCACTAGGTAGCAGGGCGGCAGCTTTTCTATATATTGCATAGTGTCAAGGTCAAGAATTTTGTAGGTTTCCATCCGCCGGTATCCTTTGCCGAACATCGGCCCCGCCATTACTGCTTTACCCAAACCCCGGGTAAACACAAAGCCGCCGGACATCAGACCCAACGCGCGGATAGTCAGCCCAACGGGCTTTACGCCATACAGTTCCTGCAGCCGCGGGTTGTGCTCGATCAGCGTGATGAACATGACGTGCATCCCTCCGGCGGATTCGCCGACGAGGAAGACGTTGTTCATGTCACAGGGGTAGTCGCCGCCGTGTTCCGCGACCCAGTGCAAGGCGGCGGAAAGATCCTGCACTTGTCCGGGGAAGCGCGTCTCGGGCGCGACGCGGTAGTCTAAATTGAATACCGTAAAACCATGGCTTGCCAAAAACATATCATAATATTTGTTCAATTCTTTATAGCCGTATGTAAAACCGCCGCCGTGGATATTGATAATAACCGGCAATGGCTTTTCCGTGCCATCCGGGTAATAGATATCCAGAAGATGCTCCTTTCGCCCGTCGTCTATGTAGGGGATGTCGCATAGGGTTGCGATGCCCGGCGCAGGCGATTGCAGGGCCAGCCGTGCCAGATCCTGTTTTTCGCAATTCACCCAGTGGCGGGCGATGAGTTTTTCTTTTAGTGTGCGTTTTTCAGTCATATTGGTGATCCTTTCCATTGCCAGGACGTCTATTCTTCCCGCCCCGTCACCGCGTCCATGTCCGCGTTTTTGGTTTCGCGCACCTTCCAGGAAATAATGATCACGCCAATCAGCATACCCGGTATGCTGAGCCCCAAGCTGATAATCCCCGCGTAGGCGTCGCCGAGCACATTGATCAGCACAAGGCCCACGCCCAAGGCAAGGAGGCTGCACAAGGCGCTGAGCATGGGCTGTACCCCCAAAACGGAGGAACGCAAGTTGGTTGGCGTCGATTCGGAACACATGATGCCGCCCACAATGTCCAATGCCGCCCAATAGCTGCCTATGGCCGCGCCACAGCACAGCCCCACCACCCAGGGGCTCCAATTCTGATTCGCGCCCAGCTGGAACATCCCAAACGAAATGACGGCGAATATACTCATGATGATAACGGCCGGTTTTCGCCCCCATTTGTCGGAAAAGAAGCCCTGTATGAACGTAAACGCCCCGCAGCCCACGGGGTACCAGAACAGCGCCTGCGTGACGAAGGGCGTGGCGCTGACCTGTGCCTGCCCCAGTTTCATTCCCTGCTTCAGGAATTGGGACGCGTAGCCATACGCCATCGTTGTTTCATAATACATTGCCATGAGCCAGCCCCACATCAAAAATCCGCCGCCAATCAGCAGCCAGCGCAGCTGCTTGTGGCGCATGCAGAACTTGACTGCGACCAGGAACCCTCCCTGCGCGTGCTCCGCGCTTTTTTCCTTTTTTGCCGCTTCCCGCTCCGCGTCGCTTGAGCGCAGGTATTCCAAACGCCGCGCGAGAAAGACGTCCGTTTCCCGTATGGAAAACAAGGCGATCAATGCGACGGCGGCCGCAAGAAGCGCGGGCGCGAAAATCACATACCGCCACCAATCTGGGTTGTCTTCGCTCAGGAAAATGCGCCGCAGCAACGGAATCAGCATCACGCCGACCATGGAGATCCCTTTGATGACGGAGTAGTATTTTGCCCTGTGCCGCGCCGGGGTGGATTCCAAAATATAGACCGCCTGCATATCGTGGGGGGTGAACATCAGGATGACGGCGGAACCGACCAGATAGACGGGTATGTTCGCCGCGACGGAGATAATCAAAAGGCCCAGGCCCATCCCCAAGGTGTTGATGACCAAAAAGCGTTTGCGGCCGTAGCGGTCCGATAAGGGCTTGTACACAATGGCAAAAACCATCCCCAAAAGGGAAAGCTGCCCCAGCGCGCTCATACGCGCCACGGCCATGTCCGCGCCGAAGACGGGCGCGAAAATCGCCTGGGCGAGCACACTTTGCATTTGCTGGCCCATTGCGGAGGCCACCTCGTCGGCGATGTAGACGATGCTGACAATCAGCAGCAGGTAGTAAAGGTACGCGGGGCCCTTGGGCCTGGCCTGTTCCCGTTCCAGGCGCTTGATTTCTTTTGCTTCTTTTGCGGCATTTGAACTGATAGTAATCTCCTCCTTCTTTCACTGTTTAAAGAGTTTCGCTTATCTCCTACAACTTAGAATTTTAGCAGATAACCAAGATTAAAACAAGGGTTATAACGCTTTTATTTCCCGGCAATCTTGTGTTTTTTAAGATTCTGCGCTAAAATCTTTGCGCAGGCCAGGAAGCACATAAAAGCTTAACTGTCATGCAATTAAGTTGGTCAACTAAAATAATGGAGGAAAATATCATGGCTTCAAAAAAACAAAAAGGCACGGCGGCATCGGGCGCATTAAAGAAAGCAATTGAGGAATTGCTGAACGCGCCTGCATACACCGACCCCATCGCAAGTTATAGGACAACATTGACGGCGATCGAACCCCCAAAAGATGAAACGCCTGTCGCGCATGAGCGCTGGGAGCAATTATATGAAGTGGCAAAAAACATCCGCTTGCTTGAGCCGTGGAAATACCTTCACGAATCCGAGCGCATAACCCTGCTATTGCCCGGACGGGACGAGCCCGTGTATATTGTGGTCATGGGAAGCGGCGAAATGACTTATGGAATAGGGATTTATCCGGGTTATAACTCTTTGCAAAGATTACTGAAAATGACGGAGAGTTCTCTTTGCGAAGATGATTTTTCTGCGGCGTTCGAGCAACATTGCATCAATCTTTATTTCGGGGACAGGGAAGAACTTGAGCCACAGGATAAAGATGTCATCAAAAAGCTCGGATTAAAATTCCGCGGCAAAAACGAATGGCCTTACTTTCGTTCGATGAGACCGGGGTTTATGCCTTGGTACATCAACTCCGAAGAAGCCGAATTGGTCATTGCCGCATTGCAAAACTTCGTAATGGCCGCCATGTATTATATAAAACAAGACATTGAGGTTGATTTTGAAGGCGGCGAAACCTTGCTCCGGTTTTACGATGCCAAAGCTGATATGTGGTACAACACCGCGGTAAAAATGCCGCCTGAACCGGTTGTATCAATCAAACTCACCATAACGAATGACATTTTGGTAGCCAAGCTTAAAAAGAAAAGAAAAACCAGCGTAAAACTGGGGTTTGGGTTGCCATATATACCTGTACCCATTCAAGAGAGAAAAAATCAAAGACCGAGAATGCCGCGTTTAGCAATACTAATCAATTTAGGAAATGGCAAACCCGCCGATTATTCCTTGAACGACGGGGGCGAATTTATCGGTAAAACAATCACGGATATGCTTGTAGGATACATAACCGACCACGGAAGACCGGCATCTATTGCCGTACCCGACGAGGACACAGGGGATTATATTTTAGATTTCGCAGAAAAGCTTGGGATTGAACTGATTGAAGACGAACGTTTTCTCAAGGGGATCCAAGGGCTTGGGAGTATTTTCCATAATATGCCGAATGATTGAGTGAAAAGTGAACATCACAAGAAAGACAGTGTTATGATAAACTTATAGCTACCCTCCCTGACATCAGCAAAGAGGATAGCTTTGTACCCCACGGGCGAGGATATCCTGACATTGAATCTCCAAAAGGCAAAGACAAAGATATTAACCCACTTATATTGTAGCATATGGAGCTGCGCTTTGTCTATACGCAATATAGACATTGGGGGCAAAAGGAAAATATGCCCACTAATACCCCACCCGGTATTCCACAGCGGTTCCCGGGGTTTCCAGCACGAAGGCGAAATCGTAAAGGCCGGTGGCAGGGTTGTAAAACACGGTGTAGCCGTCGTAGCCGTTGGCGCTGGCCAGGTCGACGGGCTCCCACGTACCGCCGTTGCTGCGCTCCAACGCAGGGCATACGGGGCTCGCGAAGCCGTTGACGCGCACAGAGGAGTTGTTCGCGCCGCCGCTGAGCGTGAACTGCGCGAGGCCATTGTCGCACGCGATGGTGGGCAGTACCGCGTCAGTGACCACCGTGCCCACGGAAGCGGTAAGCGCCAAGGGGTGCAGGGCGCTGTCCTCGCGCACGGCCCGGGCGTTGGCGTCATCGGTCTCAAAGCCGGTGCCCCAGGGCAGCAGAATCAAATCCAGGCGGATATGGTCTCCCGCCTTGAATTCCAGGCGCTTGGCGTTGAGGGTCAGCGCGCCGACGTTCGTGATGCCGATGGCGCTGTTCATGAGAGCGACGCCGTCGCTCTTGAAGGCGAGGCCGCCCTCAAAGGGTGCTCCGCCCACGGTGATCTCGCTGTTCCTGACAATCAGCGAGAAGGCCGAGCCCGCGTTGGACGGCACGGAACTCGGCCGCGCCATGTCGAAATAGCTGAAATAGGGGCATTCGTCTCCCAGGGGGATGTACTGCGTGGGGGTCAGCAGCGACAGCAGGGGCTGCTGGAACGCCCTGGTCTGCGGTTGGTTGTTTTCATCCAGCCAGCCTATCTGCTTGAAGCTTACCTCCCGCCCGTCGAAGGAGAACAGCTCAAAATCCCGGCGGGCGTTCTGGAAGGTCATATCCCGGTTGAATGTGAGGTCCAGGGTGTAATACGTGCGGTTCTCATCTGTCTGGGGGAACTCTGTGTGGCGCAGGGAGTAGTCGTAGGAGCCGCAGTCGGAGCGGTAGAAGGTGGTGATGTCGGCATAGCTCAGGCCCGCGCTGTCGATGCGGGAGCCCAGGTATTCGCTCTTGAGGTTCTTGAGGACGGAGCGCTGGTAGCCGACGAAATGCAGACGGCCCACCGAGTTGAACTGGGGCTGCTCCGGCCACATGATCCCGGAGCGCCCCCGGAAATCGGGCAGCACCCAGCCATCAAGTTGACGAAGAAAGATGCGGCCCGGGTAGGCGAAATAGGGCGCGATGCAGTTGGACTCCGTGACGCCTGTGGAGAGGTGGTAGTAGGAGACGTGGAATTCGATGGAGGAGAGCTGCTTGAGAGGGAACTTTCCCCAATTTTGATAGAGGTTGAGCAGAGTCAGACTCAGCTCCTCGCCGCCCTGCAGGCGCAGGGGGAAGAAGGAATCGCCGTATTGATAATCGATCACGCTGTAGAAGGGTTCGCCGCCGTCGCCCTGGAAGTTTTTGCAGACCTCCACCGGAAGCGGCGCGAGGAGGCCTTTGTCATCCAGAAGGGCCGACGCCTCCAGACCGCCGAAAGTGCTGTTCATGCGCACATAAATATCATGGTCGTCGGGGCTGGTGAAGGAAAGGGGCGCGGCGAAGTGCTTGTCGGGCTCGTTGTAGTAGGGGTCGTCGAAGCCCGTCGCGCTGTCCATCCGGAAGGTGTAGCTGCCCCGCAGCGCGTCGTAGCCGAGGAACCGCGCGTTGGCGTTTCCGCCCGTGACGGTGATGTCGGCGGCGGTGAGGGGACTGCGCTCCTGGGCCGCGGCGGCGGTGATCCCCGCAAAGTCCTGCGTATCATCGGTATAGATACGGTTGCCGAAGCGCAGGCTGTACAGGCCCGTGCCGCTCTCGTCATTGGCGCGGACGGGGTCGCCCGGAGTATACTTCGCGTACTGGCGCAGCACATAGTTGCCGCCCTCGGTGGTCAGTGTCACCGCGCCGCAGGAGCCGTCGGAGGGGAAGATGAAGCCCACCACGCCCACGTCCTTGATGGCAAAGGCGGCATAGGCGTCAACATTTGTATAGGAAGTGACGTCGCTCACGGGAATTTTAACCTCCAGGCCAAAGCGCTCCAGCGCGGTGGTGGCCTTGGAGGCATACAGCGCCAGTTCCTGGTAGAGGCGATCGCCGTAAATGTGGTAGGTCTTGTCGGCCCAGAACGCGCCGCCCGAGAGCAGGGCGAAGTTCAGGTCGCGCACATGGGCCTCCAGGTAATAGAGCCCCAAGCGGATGACGTTGACGCGCCCGGTCTTGATGGAATCCGCCGCGTACCAGGTTTTGCCCCCGGCGGTGTAGAAGACGTCCATGGTGTCCCGGAGGTATGTGCCGCCCGAGGGGGACTGCAGGGCGGCCCGCTTGCCGGACTGTAGGTCGTGGGTGAGGGTTGCGCCGGTGTTTTGCAGGACAAAGCTGCCGCGCGAGGCGTCTGTGTAGTAGCCCTGGGCCTGGTTTTGCAACTGCGCGGCATAGAGCACGGAGGGGGAAAGCGTGCTGTCCCCGGTGATGTCGTTGCCCGGCGCAGGGGGAGGCGGGGGCGAATCCGCCGCGGGGCCCCAAGGTCCGTAGGTCACGTTGAAGAACAGCAGCTGCAGCGCCGCGAGCAGGTAGGCAAAAATTCGAGTGAGCTTCATAAAAATGTTCCTTTCCGTCTGATCTTCTTGTATATTCTATTATTGTTTTAACACTGGGAGGGGTTTTTATGTCGTTTTCAAGCAGACTGAAAGTCGCGATAGTTTTTCTCCCGCGAAATTTGAGTCACATATCAATAAAATGTGGAGGTTCGCCAATATCACGTTCAGATATATAGTTTTTACCGCTGTCAGGTGATACAGTAACAAATAAACTGGAAGGGCTTGCCTTTCTGGCAAGCCGAATGGTTGCCAAAACATTGGCGATAGAAGAATACCCAAGAAGCAAGCCGCATTTGCGAACCAACTCGATTTGATAATCAAGCACATCGTCTTGATTTACATCAACCACCTGATCAATCACCGATTTATCTAAAACTTTTGGAATTCTACCGATAGCAAACCCTTGTATTTTATGTGGAATAGCAAAACCATTCAGCACATCGCAACCTTCTGGTTGGACCGCAATCACTTTAGCTTCTGGATACTTTTGTTTAATAGCTCTGCCTACACCAGAAATTGTACCACCGCTCCCAATGCCAGAAACAAAATGCGTTATTACATCTGGAGCTTGTTGTATTATTTCTTGACCGGTACCCTCAAAATGTGCTGCCGAATTTGAGAAATTATCGAATTGATTAAGCCAAATAAAATCAGGATGGTCTTTCAGGATTTTTTCAACTAAAACGATATGAGAATCATTACCGGTTTTGTGGTTGGCAAAAATAACTTGCGCACCCATTGCCTGAAGAATTTGTATTTTAGATTTCATGTAGTCATCAGGAATGACAAGAATACACCTGTAGCCTCTTAATGTGCATACTTGCGCGAGACCAACTCCCGTGTTGCCGCCTGTTGGTTCTATGATTGTAATGTTGTTTGGTTGGTCACAATTAATGAGGCCACTTTTTTCTGCATCGACAATCATTTTGTACCCAACACGTGACTTTGAGCTGCCGCCCCAATTATTTTCTTCGAGTTTTACAAAAATGCGAGCTTGGCATTTGGTAACACTTTCGGGAAGCTCAACTAAGGGGGTATTTCCGATAATATCCATGAAAAGGGCTCCTTTAAAATTTGTAGACCCAATCAAGGGGAAAATCCGGATTATTTCCTGAGTATATGTTTTCTCCTATCCCATTGATTTGAGATTGACGCGCCTTCCGCCAGCAAGTCGGCGTACAGGCCGAGATCCAGGTTGCCGCCGCTGATGACCAGGCAGACCTGTTGCCCGCTTAAAAAGCCCAGCTTTTCACTCAACAGCGCGGCCAGAGGTAGGGCGCCGGAGGGCTCCACCACCAGCTTGGCCAGCTTGGCATAGGCGTACATGGCCGCCTTCAGCATTTCATCATCGACATCCAGCAGCGCGTCCACCTGCGCTTCGATGAGGGGGAAATTTACCGGGGAGGCATGGGTGCTGCGTGTGCCGTCGGCAATGGTCGCTGCCGCCCCGATGGTCAGCGGCTTGCCTGCGGCACGGCTTTGGCCGTAACGGGTTGCGGCAGTTGGCTCCACGCCCACCATGGTCAAGGCCTTCGGTTGACTTTTCGCCACGGCGGCCAAGCCGCATAACAACCCGCCGCCGCCCACCGACGCGACGATGGCTGTGATTTCCGGCTCATCCTGCAAAATCTCCAAAGCCGCGGTGCCCTGCCCGGCCATTACCAGGTCGTCCTCATAGGGGTGAACGAGCACCCGGCCCTGCTCCGCGGCCAGCTCCCGCGCAAAATCCTCACGCTCGCTGTTGAGATGCCCGTGCAGCAAAACCTTGGCCCCATAAGACTGCGTACCGGCAATTTTTACTGCGGGCGCGTCCTCGGGCATCACAATCAACGCGTCCACGCCGCATCTGGCTGCCGCCGCAGCCACACCCTGGGCGTGATTGCCGGAGGACGCGGCTACCACGCCGCGCTGTTTTTCTTCCGCGCTTAAGCTGAAAATCTTGTTACTGGCTCCGCGCAGCTTGAAAGAGCCCGTAAGCTGCAAATTTTCCGGCTTGACATAAACCTGAAAGCCGGCCAGTTGATCCAACGCCTCCAGGCGCAACAACGGGGTGTGCCGTATATAGGGGGCAATGCGCTGACGCGCCGCCAAAACATCCGCAAGCTCTATCATGGGGTGCACTCCTTTTACATTCTTTTAACCGCCATGCCATCTGCGTCGATGACCGTATCGGCACAGGTGTCCGGCAGATGGCCAATTGCTTCTATCTGGCCGTCGCAGACCAAGATGTCGGCTTTGTACCAGGGTGAGCCGGTTCCGTCAAATATTTTTCCGTTTTTTATTAAAATCTTTCCCATGGTTATTCTCCTTTTTTGACTAAAAAATCACTCTACTATCTGCCTGACCGCCGACTGGAGCGGCTGGCCAATCCACATATCGTCCCACTTCTGCCCGGCAATATCTTCCAGCCTGGCCTTTTCCTCATCGCTAAGGCTCTCAACAGAGCCGGTTTCTTTTTTCTCTTTAATAGACTTCCTCGGAAACCCACATTTTTGACAATCTAAACCCTTGAAAACATTGAGTCCGAATTTAGTTTCCGAGGAGGTCTAATAGACTTTTGCATGAGTTCGTGGTCCGCCTTCGTCATCCTATATTTACTGAGCTGCCGCATGGCGATGACAAAGAAAAGGAGCGGAATGACCGCGCTTGACAGTTTCAAACCAAAAATCCGGTCAAAACGCGGGCTGATACTCGCCGCTCTCGCTCGGAACAGAGGCTCACTCGCCGTATCGTCCGTAACGCCGAACCATTCCAGGGTAATTCCCACAACATATGCCATAAAACCTTGGGTCATTTGGCTTACAAACGATTGGGAGTGTTTACAAATTAGCTATGATGTGATATAATATACTCCGAAGGAGTTGATTATATTGTATTGCAAGAAATGTGGCGGAGAAAAACACGTGAAGGCAGGGTTTATACAAGGCGAGCA
>Ga0123353_10002777_pt1 | contig 21857 bp, 24 predicted proteins | sample TergutLab28metaG_3_FD_92763 | JGI IMG/M metagenome (GOLD analysis project Ga0123353, IMG submission 92763) | Labiotermes labralis P3 segment gut microbial communities from Petit-Saut dam, French Guiana - Lab288 P3 | ecosystem: Host-associated > Arthropoda: Insects > Digestive system > Gut ... | reverse complement strand
TTTATTCGCCCATTTGCATTGTCACTGTGAAAGTGACGTATTGCTGGAATGGTGTGTGTAATGACTACTGTATTTTTCAGTCTAATACTTTATTGTCGTACCTGAAAAGCGTGAAGTGTATATATCTGCCATTAAAAGTTCCCCTATGTCATCCGATCATTCACGTAGGCGATGATTGTAAGGATTTAGAAGCGTGCATACGTATGGAAGGCTTGATCAAATGTTCGATCGTTCCACCACTGGCACTGTGCGCAGGGATCGCAGCATTACCGGCACTGGGTGCAGGGACTGCACCAGTAACGGCACTGCGCGCAGGGAGCGCAGCAGTCACGGTATTGCGCGCAGGTATCGCAGCAGTACCGGCACGGTGCGCAGGGAAAGCAGCAGTACCGGCATTGCGCGCAGAAAACGCACCAGTACCGGCACTGTGCGCAGGAACAGCACCAGTAACAGCAATGTGCGCCGGGAACGCTGCAGTACAAGTAGAGTGAGCAGGGACCGCAGGAGTAACAGCAGTGTGCGTATGGACCCAGCAGTACTGGTAATGCGCGCAGGTATCGCAGCAGTACCGGCAGTTGCGCAGGTATCGCAGCAGTACCGGTACTGCGCTTAGGGACCGCAGCGGTACCGGCAGTGTGCGCAGGAAACGCAACACTACCGGTACCGTGCGCATGCAACCCAGCAGTACCGGCACTGTGGGCAGAGAACGCAGCAGTCCCGACATTGTGCGCAGGGACCGCAGCATTACCGGTATTGTTCGCAGGTAACGCAGAAGTCCAGGCGCTGTGCGCAGGGACCACAACAGTCTCGGTAATGTGCGCAGGGACCGTAGCAGAGCCGGCAAAGGGCGCTGTCACCGCAACAGTAACGGTAATTGCGCAGCGAAGGCAGCAGTGTCGGTATTGTGCGCAGAGAGCGCAGCAGTACCGGTAATGTGTCCAGGAAACCCAGCAGTGCCGGTAATGTGCGCAGGGACCGCAGCAGCCACGGTACTGTACGCAGGGAACGCAGCAGGGTCGGAACTGTGCGTAAGAACCGCAAAATCCCTGGTATTGTGCGCAGGGAACGCAGCACCCCGTTATTGCAAGCAGGTAACTCAGCAGTGCCGTTATTTCGAGCAGAGACTCAGCAGCACCTGTAGTGTGCCCAGAGACCGTAACAGTGTCGGTATGGTGCGCAGGGACCGCTGCAGCCCCCAGTAATTTGTGCAGTGATCGCAGGTGGTGCCGGTACTCTGCGCAGGGAAGGCAGGAGTCCCGGTACGGTGCGCAGGGACAGCAGCGTTGACCTATTGTGCGAAGGGACACAGCAGTGCCGGTACTGTGTTCAGAGAACACAGCTCTGAAGGCATTAGAGGCACGGACCGCAGCAGTACAGGCAACGTGCGCAATGACCGCTACAGTAAAGGTATTGTCTGAATGGAACGCAGCAGTACCAGCAATGAGCTCAGGGACCGCAGCAGTACCAGCAACGAGCTCAGGGACCGCAGCATTAACGGCACCGTGCACAGGTACCGCAGCAGTTGCGGCAGCGTGCGCAGGGACCGCAGCAGTACGGACAGAGTGCGCAGGGACCGCAGCACTACCGGCATCGTGCGCAGGGACCGCAGCAGTACGGACACCGTGCGCAGGTTCCGCTAAAGTTACGGCACCGTGCACCAGGACCGCAGGAGTAACGGCACTGTGCCTTGGGAACGCAGCAGTTACGACACCGGTCGCAGGGAACGCAAGCAGTAACTGCACCTTGCGCAGTGGACGTAGCAGTACCGGCACGGTGCCCAGGGAGCGCAGAATTACCGGCACTGCGTGCAGGGACAGCAGCCTTACCAACACCTTGCACAGCGACCGTAGCATACCCGGAACAGTGCGCAGGGACCGTAGCGTTACCGGCACTGTGCGCTGGGAACGCAGGAGTACCGGCAACGAGCGCAAGCCAAGCAGCAGTAATGACACCATGCGCAGGGACCGCAAAATTAACGGCACCGTGCGCAGGGCCCGCAGCAATACCGGCACCGTGCGCAGGGATCGCAGCAATAAAGTCACAGCGCGCAGGCAACACCACAGTACCGGCAGCGTGCGCAGTGAACGCAACAATTCCGGCACCGCGCTCAGGGACCGCAACAATAACGGCAACGTGCGCAAGAACCGCAGGAGTACCGTCTCTGCGCTTAGGGACAATAGCATTACCGGCACCGTGCGCAGGGAACGCAGCAGTACCGGCAACGCGCGCAAGGACGGAGCAGTACCGGCACCGTGTGCGGGGACCGCAGCGGACCCGTCACTGTGCCCATTGATCGCAGCAGTGCCGTGACAGTGCGCAGGGACCCCAGCAGTCCCGACATTGTGCGCAGGGGTCGCAGCAGTACCGGTATTGTGCGCAGGGACCGCAGCATTCCCGGCATTGTGTTTAGGTTCCGCAACAGTCCAGGTAATGTGGGCAGGGACAGCAGCAGTGCCGGCAAAGTACGCAGGCACCGAAACAGTAACGGTATTTGCGCAGAGAACTCAGGATTGCCGGTACTGTGCTAGGGAACGCAGCAGTCCCGGTAATGTGCCCAGGAACAGCAGCAGGGCCGGTCCTGTGCGCAAGAAACGCAGCAGTCCCTGTACGTTGCGCAGGGAACGCAGCAGTGCCGGTAATGTGCTCAAGGAACGCTGCAGTACAGTTAATGTGTGCAGGGACCGCTACAATGTCGGTTTGTACGCAGGGAGCGCAGCAGTCCTGGTGTTGTGCGCAGGGAACGCATCAGGACCGGTAGTGTGCGCAGGGACCGCAGCAACACCGGTATTTTGCGCAGGGAAAGTAGCAGTCCCTGTACTGTGCTCAGGGAAAGCAGCAGTGGAGGGGTTGTGCGCAGGGATCGCAGCAGTCTCATAATTGTGTGCAGCGACCGCAAGATTACCGGCACTGTGGCAGGAATCACGGTACTACGCGCAGGGAGGGCAGGAGTGTCGGAAATGTGCTTAGGGACCGCAGCATTGCCGGTAATGTGCACAGGGAACATAGCTCTACAGGTACTGTGCGCAGGGAACTCAGCATTACAGGCACCTTGTGCAGGTAGCACAGGAATATCGGCACCGTGCGCGGGGAACGCAGCAATACCGTCAACGTGCGCAGGGACCGCAGCACTATCGGAACAGTGGGCAGGGAACTCAGCATTACCGGCACCCTGCGCAGGTACCTCAGCAATACCGGCAGGGTACGCACGGACAGCAGCAGTACCGCGACCGTGCGCAGGGATCGCAGTAGTAACAGCACCGTGCGCAGGAACCGCATCAGTACCGACACCGAGCGCAGGGAACGTAGCAGTAAAGGCACTGATCGCAGGGACCGCAGCAGTAACGGCACAGAGCGCAGGGCCCGCAGCATTAGCGGATCCGTGCGCAGTGAACCCAGCAATAAATTCACGTTTCGCAGGGACCGTAGCAGTAACGGCACTTCGCGCAGGGAACGCAGCAGTTCCAGCACAGTGGGCAGGGACCGCAGAAGTAACGGCACCTCGCGCAGTGACAGCAGCAATACCGGCACGGTGCGCAACGATGGCAGTAGAACCGGAACAGCGCGCAGGGACCGTAGCGGTACCGGCACGGTGCGCAGGGAATGCAGCATTAGCGCCAAAGCTCGCAGGTGCCGCAACAGTACCGGCACCGTGCGCGGGGACCGCAGCAGAACCGGCACCGCGCGCAGGGAACGCAGTAATACCGGAAAAGTGAGCATGGTTCGCAGCGATAATGTCACCGTGCCCTGGAACCGTAGCAGTATGGGCATCGCCCACAGGGCTCGAAGCAGTACCGGCACCGTGCGCAGGGCCCGCAGCAGTACCGCGAACGTGCCCACTGAACGCAGCAGTAGCGGCAACGTTCGTAGGTAACGCAACAACCCGTCACCGTGCCCAGGGACCGCAGCAGAACCGGCACCGTGTGCAGGGGCCTCAGCAGTACCGTCCAAGTGCCCAGGGATCGCAGCAGTACCTGCAAGGTGCGCAGGTACGCAGCAGCAACGTCACCGTTCCCAGCGATAGTAGCAATACCGGCACTGTGCGCAGGAACTGCAGCAATACCGGCACCATGTGCAGGGAACGCAGCAGGCCCGGCACCATGCGCAGGGCCAAACAGTAACGGCACCGTGCGCAGGGAACGTAGCAGTCACACCACGGTGCGCAGGAAAGGCAACAGAGACGGTAATGAGCGCAAGGACCGCAGCAGTGACGGCACAGGGCGCAGGAACTGCAACAGTATCGGTACTTGCGCAGGGACTGCAGCAGTACCGGTACTGTGCGCAAGGAACGCAGCATTACACGTAATGTGCACAGGAAACGCAGCAGCGTCGGTATTGTGCGCACGGAACGCAGCACTCCCGGTACGTTGCGCAGGGAACGCAGCAGGGACGGTATTGTGCGCATGGATCGCAGCAGTCCCAGTTGTGTGCGCAGGGACAGCATCAGTGACTGTACTGTGCGCAGGGAACTTAGCAGTCCCGGTATTGTGCGCAGGGAACACAGAAGTAAGAGTAATGTGCGCAGGGCACCGGTACCTTGCACAGGTAAAAGCAACGGTACAGGTACTACGCACAGCGACCGCAAGGGCACCGGTACCGTACCCATGGAAAGCACCGGTAACGGTACAATTCCCAGGGACCGCAACGGAAACGTTAATGTGTTCAGGTAAGCACCGGTGGCGTTAGCACACCCAGGGAACGTATTGACACGTGTACCGTGCACACAGAACGCACCGATACCGGTACCGTCCCCAGGGAACTCAACGGCATCGGTACCATGCACCCGGACCGCACCGGTAACAATACCGAATACACGGACCATAGCAGGACTGGTACCGCGCACAGGGAACTCACCGATAAAGTAACCATGCCTAGAGACCGCAGCGGCACCGATAACGCAGCGGCACCGGTACCGTGCACAGGGATCGCAACGGTAACGTTACCGTGACATCGACTGCAACGGTACGGGTACCGGGCTTAGGGACCGCAACGGTAAAGGTATCGTTGCCAGGGACTACAACGTAAAAGTTCCCGCGCCCAGGCAACGCACCGGTACTGTTACCGTGCGCAGGCACAGCAACGGCACCGTTGCATTGCACAGTGAACGCACCGTTACCGGTACGTAACCGAGGGTTACCCAATGGCAACGGTACTGTGCACAGGGAACGTATCGCTACCGGTACCGTGCCCAGGGACAGCAACGGCATCGAAACCGTGCACATGGACCGCACGGATTGAGGTGCCTGCCCAGTGACCGCAACGGAAGAGTTGCCGTGCACACGGAACGCACCGTCACGGTTACCGTGCTCAGGGACCGCACATGCAAATCTAATGTTCCCTGGTACCACACCGGTTCCGGTAACGTGTCCAGGGTAAACAACGGCACCAGTACCGTGCCCAGGGAACGCGCCGATAACGATACGTGCTCAGGGAAAGCAACGGCAACGGTACCGTACCCATGGAACGAACCGATAACGGTAACGTGCCCAGGGATCGCGACGACATCGATACCGGGCCCAGAGACAGCACCGATAACGGTACCGTGCTCAGCGAACACAACGGCACCGGTACCGTGCCCAGAGACAGCATGGGTAACGATACCTTGCCCAGGGACCGCAACGGCATCGTTACGTTGCCCAGGGAACGCAACTGAAACGTTACCGTGCCAAGGGACCACAACGGCAACTCTGCCGTGCCCAGGGACCGCACCGGTACCCTTAACTTTCCCAGGGAACGCAACGTAACCTTACCGTACGCACGGACCGCAACTGCACCGGTACCGTGCACCGGGAACGCATAGTTAACGGTACCGTGCCCAGGGATCGTAACGGCACAGCTAATGTGCCCAGGAACCGCTCCGGTACCGGTACCGTGCCCAGGGAGCGCTACGACACCGGTAACGTGCTCAGGGAACGCAGTGGAACCGGTACCGTTCCCAGGGAACTCAACGGCACCGATACCATGCCCAGGGAATGGAACGGAACTGGTACGTGGATCAGGGAACGCACCGGTAACGTTACCATGCCCAGGAACCGCAACGTAAATGGTACCGTCCCCAGGGACCGCAACGGTACCGTTATTTTGCCCATGGACCGCAACGGTATTGGTAAAGTGACCAGGGACCCAAATATAACGATAACGTGCCCAGGGAACGCAACGTTAACGGTAACGATCCGAGAGAATACAATGGTAACGGTACCGTCCCAGGGACTGCAAAGGTAACGGTACTGCACACAGGGACCGCACCGGTACCGGTACCTTGCCCAGGGTCCGCAACAGCAACGTCAACGTCACCGTGCACAGAGAACGCGCCCGTACTGTTAAGGACACCAGGGTTACTCAACTGCACCGGTACCGTGCACAGGGAACGCAACGGCACCGGTACCGTGTACAGGGTATTCACCGGTAACGGTACCATGCCAAGGGATCGCAAAGGCACTGGTAAATTTTACAGCTATCGCACCGGTACCGTTACCATGTCCAGAGAACCAACGGCCTCGATAACGTGCCCAGGCAACACACGGGTACCGCTACCGTGCCCAGGGAACGGAACGCCAACGATACCGTGCCCAGAGTCGCGCCGATAACGGTACCATGTCCAGGGAACGCAAAAGCAACGGTACCGTGCCCAGGGAACGAAACATCACCGATACCGAGACCAGGAACCGCATGGTTGCAGGTGTCGTGTACAGTGACCGAATCGGTACCGGTACCGTGAACAGGGAGCGCACCGATAACGGTACCGTGCCCAAGGACCGCGGCGGCATCGTTACCGTGCCCAGGGAACGCAGCGGCACAGGTAAGGTGCCAGGGAACGCAGCAAAACCCGTACCGAGCACAGGGACCGCACCAGACACGTTACCGTGCCCAGGGAACGCAGCAGCACCGGCAACGAGCATAGGGACCGCAACGGCAGCGTTAGAATGCCCAGGGCAGGCAGAAGCACGTGTAACGTGCCCAGGGACCGCACCTAAAGCGGTACCATGCCCAAGGAACGAGGCAGCACCGGTACCGTGCAAAGGGACCGCTCCGGCAAAGGTAACGTGACCAGGGAGCTCAGCAACACCGGTACCGTGTACAGGGATCGCATGAGTAACGGTACAATGCCCTGGGACATCAACAGCAACCGTACCGGTGACAGCGATCGCACCGATAACTTTACCGTGTCCAGGGACAGCAAAAGCACCGGTACCGTGCACAAGGAGAGCACCGGTATCGGTACCGTGCCCAGGGACCGCAACAGCACCGGTACCGCGCACAGGGAACGCAACGTTAACGGTAACGCACACAGGGAACGTAACGGCAACGGTATATTGCACAGGAAACGCAACGGCACCGATACGGTGACCAGGGACCGCAACGGAAACGTTACCGTGCACAGGAAACGCAACGGTACCGGTAATATGACCAGGGAACCAACCGGTAGAGTTAACGTGCCCACGGACTACAACGGCAACCGTACCGTGCCCAGGGAACGCACCGGTAGAGTTATATTGCACAGGGAACGCAACGGCACTGGTATCGTTCCCATGGAAAGCACCGGCACCTGTACCGTTCTCAGGCCGGTCCCGGTAAATTGCCCAGCGACCGCACCGGTACCGGTAAAGGGCCCACAGACGGTATCGTGCCTAGCGAACACACCGGTAGCGGTAACGTGCCAAGGGATCTCAACGGATCCGGTACAGTGCCAAGCGAACGCACAGGTAACGGTACCGTGCCAAGGGACAGCGACGGCACCGTTAATTTGCCGAAGGACAGCACCGGTACAGGTAAAGTGCCCAGGAACCGCAACAGCACAGGGAACGCACCGCTATTGGTACCGTGCGAAGGGATCGCAAAGCCACCGGTACACTGCCCAGGGACCGCACCGGTAGAGGTAATGTGTCCAGGGAAAGAAACGGTACCGGCACCGCGCACAACGAAAGCAAAAGTAACGGTATTGTGCCCAGGGACATCAACGGAACCGGTAACGTGCTCAGGGAAAGTAACGGTACCGGTACCGTGCCCAGGGACCGTAACGGCTAATGTAGTGTGCCCAGGGACCGCAATTGTAACGGTACTGTGCCAACGTAACGCCACGGTAATGTAACCGCGCCCAGGGACTGTAGCGTCCCCGGTATTCTGCACATGGAACGACCCGGTACCGGTACAGTGAACAGGGAATTTAGCGGTACCGGTACCGTGCCCAGGGACCGCCAGTATCTGTACCGTTCCCAGGGCACTCAACGGTTCCGGTACCGTGCCCAGGGAACGCAACGGTACCTTTAACATGCCTAGGGACCGCAGCGGAACCGGTACCGTGTACAAGGAACGCACCGGTAATGGAACCGTTCCCAGGGACCGCAGCCGCAACGGTCACGAGCACACGGACCACACCGGTAACGCTACCTTGCTCTGACACTGCAGAGACAACGTTACCATGCACAGGAAACGCACCGGTACCTTACCGTGTACAGGGAGCGCAGCAGCATCGGTATCGTTAACAAGGGTCGTACCGGTAACGGTACCGCGCATAAGGAACGCAGCGGCAACTGTACCGTGAACAGCACCGGTACCGTTACCGTGCCCAGGGAAGGCAAAGGGACCGGTTCCGTCCACAGGGAACACACCGGTATCGGTATATTGCCCAGGGAACGCAGCGGCAACGGTATCGTGCCCAGGGAACGCACCGGTAACGGTAAAGTGCACAGGGATCGAAACGGGACCGGTACCGTGCACATGGTTCGCATCGGTATCGATAACGTGCCCAGGGAAATCAACGGCCTCGGTACGGTGCACAGGGAACGCACCGGTAGAGTTACCGTACGCAGGGAATGCAAGGGCACCGGTATCTTGCCCTGGGACCGTACCGGTAACGGTACTGTGCCCGGGAACAGCAACGGCACCGGTACCGTGCCCAGAGATTGCACCGGTACTGGTATCTTGCCCAGGGATCTCAACGGAATCTGTACCGTTCCCAAGGACCGCAACTGTACCGTTACTGTTCTCAGGGACAGCAACGGCACCGGTACCGTGCCCAGGAACCGCACCGGTACCGGTATATCGCCCAAGGACTGCAACGGATTCGGTACCGTGCGCATGGACCGCAACGGTACCGCTACGGTGCCCAGGGAACGCACCTTCACCGTTCCTGAGCCCAGGGAACGCACAGGTAACGTTCCCTTGCCCATGGAACGCAACGGCACCGGTATCGTGCCCAGGAACAGCACCGGCACCGGTACTTTTCTCAGGGACCGCAACAGCACCGGTAAAGTTTACAAGGAACGCACCGGTACCGGTACCAAGCAAGGGAAAAAAGGGCACTGGTACCGTGCCCTGGCACCCCACTGGTCTTGCAAACGTGCACAGGGACCGTACTGATACAGGTAAAGAGCCCTGAGAACGCAAATACACTTGTTCCGTGCCCAGCGAACTCATCGTTACCGGTAACGGCACGTGTGCCTTGCCGAGGAACAGCACCGGTAAAGTTACCCAGCCCACGGACTGCAACGGCACCGGTACCATGTACAGGTAATGCACCGGTACCATGCGAAGGGATCACAACGGCACCGATACCGTGCCCAGGGACACAGCCGGCAACGGTACAGTGCCCAGGGACTACAACGGCAGGGTACTGTTCACAGGGAACGCGAAGTTAACGGTATCGTGACCAAGGAAAACAACGGCACCGGTAACGTGCAAAGGGAACGCAAACTTACCAGTACCGTGCCCAGGGACCGTAACGGCTACGTTACTGTGCCCATGGAACGCACCGGTGACGGTACCGTGCCGAGGGAATGAAGAGGCCCGGTACAGTGCACATAGAACGCACCGGTACCGGTATGGTTCCCAATTATCGTAGCGGCACCTGTATCGTGCCTAGAAAACCCACCGTTATCGGTACCGTTCCCAGGGACCATAAATTTTCCGGTAGCGTGTCCACGGAACGCAACGGTACCGTTAACCTCCCAGGGACCGCAGCGGCAACGTTACCGTGCACAGGGACCGAACTAGTATTGGAATCAGTAACGTGCCCAGGGACCGCAGAGGCACACGTACCGTGTACAGGGCCGCAATGGTACCGTTACCGTTTCCACGGACAGCACAGGCAACGTTGCCGGGCACAGGAAACGCACCGTTACCGTAACGTGCACAGGGACCGCAGTGGCACCGGTATCGTGACCAGCGAACACACCGGTAACGGTACAGTGTCCAAGGAACGTAGCGGCAACGGTACCGTGCCCAGGGACAGCACCGGTAACGTTTCCATGCCCAGGGAACTCAGCGGGACCTGTAACGTGCAGAGGGAACTCACGGTACAAGTACCGGTCTCAGAGAACGCAGCGGCAACTCTGCCGTGCCCAGGAACCGCACCGGTACCGGGAACATGCCCAGAAACTGCAGCAAAATCGGTACCGCGCACAGGGAACGCACCGGTAAGGATAACGTGCGCAGGAATCGCAGTACAAACGCTTCCGTGGCCAGGGACCGCACCGGTAACGTTACCGTTCCCAGGGAATGCAGCGGCACCAGTACCGTGCCCAGGGACGGAAACGGCACCGGTACCGTTCACAGGGACGTCACCGTTTCCGGTAACTTGACCAGTGACCCTTAACGGCCCCGGTACCGTTCACAGGGACCGCACCTTTACCGGTACGTTGCACAGGGACACTTAGCGGCACAGGTATCTTGAACATGGAACGCAACGCTACCGGTACCGTTCCCAGGGTCCCTAACGGCGCCGGTAACATGCACAGAAATGGCACCAGTGCCGGTATGATGCTCATGGAACGCAGCGGCACCTGTACTGTGCATAGGCATCGCAACGGAACCGGTACCGTGCCCTCGGAACGCATCGGCACTGGTACCTGGGACAGGGCTCGAACCGGTACCCGTACCGTGCCCAGGGATCGCAACGGTAACTCTACTGTGCCTAGGGACCGCGCCGGTACCAGTAGCGTACCCAGGTAACGCAGCGGCTCATATACCGTGCCTAGGGAACGCAACGGTAACGTTACCGTTCACATGGAACCCAGCGGAACACGTACCGTGTCCAGAGACCGCACTGTTTTCAGTAATGTACCCAGACATCGCAGCGGCAAAGGTACCGTGCATAGGGACCGCACCGGTAACGTTAAAGTGCCCAGGGACAACACCGGTACCGGTACCGTTCCCAGAGACCGCAGCGGTAACGGTGCCGTGAGCAGGGACTGCACCGGCACCAGTTCCATGACAAAGGACCGCTCCCTTACCGTTACCGTGCCGAGAGATCGCAGCATGACAGGTAACGTCCCCAGGGAACGCAACGTTAGCGGTAACGTGCCCAGGGACCGCAACGGCATCGGTTTCGTGCATTGGGACCGCACCGATAACGATAACATGCCCAGGGACCGCAGAGACAACGGTACCATGTCCAGGGACTGCACGAGTACCGGTAACGTGCCCATGGACCGCAGCAGAACTGGTACCGTGTCCTAGAAGAGCACCGTGACCAGGGACATCAGCGGCACCGGTACCGTGCACAGGGAAATCAGCAGCACCGGTAATGTGCCCAGGGACTGTGACGGTAGCGGTACCGTGCACAAGGAACTCAACGACACCGGTACCGTGCACTGGGAACGCTACGTCACCGGTACCGCGCACAGAGACCGCAACGGTACCGTTACCGTGCACACGGACCGAAACGGTACCGGTACCGTGCACAGGGACCGCAAAAGCTCCAGGACCGTGCACAGGGAACGCAACGGCAACGGTACGGAGCCCAGGGAACGCAATGGTACCGTTACTGTGCCCAGGGACTGCAGCGGCAATTGTACGGTGCCCAGGGACCGGACAGGTACGAGTAACGTTCCCAGAGACCGTAACGGCAAACGGCACCGTGCCCAGGGACCGCAAAGGAATCGGTACTTTAACCAGGGAATACACGGTATATTTACCGTGCCCAGGGAACGAAGCGGCACCGGTACCGTGCACAGGGACCGCACCAATAACAGAACCGCCCCAGGGAACACAGTAGCATTGGTACCGTGCACTGGGACCGCACCGGTAAATGTACCGTGCTCACGGACCGCAGAGTGTACGGTAGAGTGCACAGGTTACGCTCCGTTACCGGTAGCGTGCCCAGAGAACGCAGCGAGACTGATATCGTGACCAGGGACCACACCGGTAACGGTACCGTGCACAAGGAACGTAACGGAACCGGTACCGTGCCCAAGGAACGCACCGGTACCGTTACCGCGCCCAGGTAACGCAGCGGCACCGGTACTGTGCACAGGGACCGCACCGGTACCGGTAACTTGCCCAGGGACCGCAGCGTCAAGGTATCGTCCCCAACAAACGCACCGGTACCGTGCCCAGAGAAGACAGCGTCAACGGTACCGTGCACAGGGACCGCAATGCTACCGTTACCGTGCACAGGGAACGAAATTGTACCTCTACCGTGCACAGGGAACTTAAGGGCAACGTAACCTTGCCCTGGAACTCCTACGGTAACGTTCCTGTGCCGCTGGACCGTAACGACACCGGCAACGTGCCGAGAGACGCAACGGCACCGGTACCCCTCCCAGGGACCACATCGGTACCGTGCCCTAGGGTCGCAACTGCACCTGTACCGTGCCCAGGGACAGCACATTTACAGTTACCGTAACCAGGGTCCACAACGGCACCGGTTACGTGCACAGAATAAACATCGATAATGCTATCGTGCACAGGGACCGCAAGGGCAATGGTACCGTGCCCAAGGATCGCACCAGTAATGCTACAGTAACCAGGGAACGCAACAGAACCGGTACAGTGCCCAGGGAACGCACCGATACCGGTAATTAGCCAGGGTTTCCAACGGCAGAGATACTGTGCCCAGGGAACGCACCGGTACCGGTATCGTGCTCAGGTTCCACAAACGCAACGATACCGAACGCAGGGAAAGCGCCGGTTACGGTACCGTGCCAGGGACCGCAACGGTAACGTGTCCGTGCCCAAGGAACGCACCGGTCACGGTACCGTGCCCAGGGACTACAATGGCACCGGTACCGTGCCAAGGGACCGCAACTGCAACGGTAACGTGCCCAGGGACGGCGCCGGTACCGATTACGTGACCAGGGAACGCAACGGCAACTGTACCGTACCCAGGGACGTCAACGGCACCGGTACCATGCACAGGGAACGCACAGGTAGGAATACCCTGCACAGGGAAATCAAAGGCACTGGTAAATTTCAGTGGGAACGTAGCGGAACCGGTACTGTGTCCAGGGAACGCAAAGCACCCGTACCGTGCACAGGGAACTCACCGGTAACGGTACCGTGATTGGGGAACGCAACGGGACTGGTAACGGGCCCAGGGACTACACCGGTAACGGTACCGTGTCCAGGGAACCCAACGGCACTGGTACTGTGTCCTGTGTACGCAACAGTAAAGCTAACGTACCCAGGGAACGCAACGGCAACAATTCCGTGCCCAGGTAGATCACCGGTACCGGTACCGTTCCCAGGGATCGCAACGGTACTGGTAACGTGCACAGGGACCACAAAGGCATCGGTACTGTGCCCATGGGACGCACCAGTAACGGTACTAAGCCCACGGACCGAAACGGCAACTTTACCGAGCCCAGGGACTGCACCGTTACATGTACCGTGCCACGGAACACAACGGCACCATTATCGTGCCCAGGGACAGCAACGACAACGGTACCGTGCTCAGTGAACGCAACGGCAACGTTAAAGGGCCCAGGGAAGGCACTGATACCGATACCATTGCCAGGAAACGCAACGGTAACGGTACCGTACCCAGGGACATCAACGATAATGGTACCGTGCACAGGGAACGCACCGATACAGATACCGTGAACAGGCACCTAAATGGCAACAGTAACGTTCTCTGGGAACGTAAAGGTACTGGTATTCTGCACAGAGACCGCAAAGCAACGGTACCGTGCCCAGGGAACGGACCTATAACGGTAACAAGACTAGGGAATGCAACGGCCCCGGTACCGTGCCCAGGGACGGCACTGATACCGGTACCATGGCCAGGGAACCCAACGGCAACGGTTCAACATCCAGGGACCGCAATGGCACCGGTACCGTGCCCAGCAAGAGCACCGGTACTGGTAAATTACCAAGGGAACCCAAAGACACCGGTACCATGCACAGGGAAGGCACCGATACCGGCATTGTGCACACGGACTACAAGTGCAGCTGTATCGTGCCCAGGGATTCCACCTGTCACGGTACAAAATCCAGGGACCGCATGCCCAGGGACTGCAATGGCACTGGTACCGTGCTCAAGGAACGCACCTGTACCGGTACCGTTCCCAGGAACCTCAACGACACCGGTACAGTGCAGTGCCCACACCGGTATCGGTACCGTCCACAGGGGCCGCAGCGGCACCGGTACCATTCACAGGGAACTTACTGGTAGCGGAACCGTGCGCAGAGACCGCAGCGGTACCGTTACCGTGACCACGGACCGCACCGGTAATGGTACCGTGCCCACGGAGCGCAGATGCACCGGTACCGTGCACAGAAATCGCACCGTTACCGGTACCATGTCCAGGGATCGCAGCGACACCGATACCGTGACCAGGGACCGCGCCGTTACCGTTACGGTGCCTAGAGATCGCAGAGTCACCGGTCCCGTGTACAAGGACCGCACCGGTACTGGTAAATTGCCCAGGGAGCCCAACGGAACCGGTAACGTTCCCAGGGACCGCACCGGTACCCGCAACTTGCCCAGGGAACTCAGCGGCACCGGTACCGTGCACAGGAAACGCAATGGTACCGGTACGGGGTCCAGCGAACGCAGAGGTACCTGTACCGACAACAGGGAACGGTACCGTGCCCAGGGAATATAACGGAAACGGCACCGCGCCCAGGGACCGTACCGGTAACGGTAACGTGCGCAGGGACGAAAACGGCAATGGTATCGTGCCCCGGGACAGAAGAGGTACCGGTAGCAGGCCCAGCGACCTCAAAGGCACAGGTACTGTGCACAGGAAACGTACCGGTAACGGAACAGTGCACAGGGAACGCAATGGCAACTGTACCGTGAACAGGGACAGAACCGCTACCGGTAGTGCCCAGGGAACGCAACGGAAACGGTACTGTGCCCTGGGACCGCATCGGTACCGGTACAGTGCGGATGGAAAGCAACGGCACCGATACCGAGCACAGGGACCGCACCGTAACCGGTACTGAGCACAGGGACAGCACCGGCACCGATACAGTGCCCAGGGACCGCACACGTAACATTAGGGTGCCCAGGGACCGCAGCTGCTCCGGTACCCTGCACAGGGAACGCACCGGTAACTGTACCGTGCGAAGGGATCTAACGGTACCGGTATCGTGCACAGGAAACCAAATGGTACAGGTAGAGTAAACTGGGACCGCCATGGCACCGGTAGCGTGCACAGGGACCGCAACAGAACCGTTACCGTGCACAGGGATCGAAAAGTTACCGTTTCAGTGCACAGGGAACGCAACAGCCCCGGGACAGTGCACAGGGAACGCAACGGCATCGGTACCGAGCACAGGGAACGCACCGGTAACGATACCGTGACTAGGGAAAACAACAGCACCGGTACCGTGCCCACGGACAGCACTGGTACCGGTAACGTGGCCAAGGAACGCAACTGCAACGATACCGTCACCAAGGACCGCAATGGCAATGATAACGTGCCCAGGGAGAGCACCGGTACCGTACCAAGGGACACCAACGGCACCGGTACCGTGAACAGGAAAGGCACCGATACTAGTACAGTGCACAGAGACCACAAGGCCAACCGTACCGTGCCCAGGGATCGCACCGTTAACGATACAATGCCAAGGGACCGCAGCGGCAACTTTACCATGCTCAGCGAAAGTGCACAGAGACCACAAGGCCAACCGTACCCCGCCCAGGGACAGCAATGGCACCGGTACCGTGCACAGGGGTCGCAGCGGCACCTGTACCGTTCACAGGGATCTCACCGGTAACGGAACAGCGGCCAGGGACCGCAACGGTATCGGTACCGTGAACAGGGACCCAACCGGTGCCGGTACCGTGCCCAGGGAGCGCAGAGGCACCGGTAGAGTGCACAGAAATCGCACCGGTAAATATACCGTGTCGAGGGAACTCAGCTACGCCGTTACCGTAACCAGGGACCGCACCGGTAATGGTACAGTTCCCAAGGAAGGTACCGGCACCTGTACGGTGCCCAGGGAACGCACCGTTACCGTTACGGTGCCCAGAGACCGCAAAGGCATAGGCACCGTGCACAATGAACATACAGTAACCGGTACCTTGCCCAGGGAGCCCAGCGGCAACGGCACCGTTCCCAGGGAACGCACCGGTACCGATACTGTGCCCAGAGATCGCAGCGGCACCGGTACCGGGCACAGGAACAGCACTAGTAACGGTACCGTGACCAAGGAAGGCAGCGGCACCGGTAGAGTGAACAGCGAACGCACCGGTAGCGATAACGTGCCCGGGGACAGCAGCGGCTCCGATACCGTGCCCAGGGAGAGCAGCGGCACCGGTACCGTGCCCAGGGATCGCAGCAACATCGTTACCGTGCACAGGAACGGCACCGGCACCGGTAACGTGCCTAGGGATTGCAGCAGCATCGGTAACGTGCACAGGGACTGCACCGGCAGCGGTACCGTGCCCAGGGACCGCAGCAGCACCTGTACCCTGCACAGCGACCGCACCGGCAACGGTACCGTGCCCAGGGAAGGAGGCAGCACCGGTACCGTGCATACGCCCCGCTCCGGCACCGGTACCGTGCACAGGAAACGCAGGAACAACGGTAACGTGCACAGGGACCGAATCGATTTCGGTACCGTGCCTTGGGACAGCAAAAGCATCGGTAACGTGCACATGGAAAACCCCGGTAACGGTACTGGGCCCAGGGAACGCAACAGAACCGGTACCGCCACATGGAACTCAAACGTACCGTGCTCAGGAACGAAACGGCACCGGTACCGTGCCCAGGAATCGCAACGGAACCGATACCGTGCACAGAGAGCGCAACGGTACCGGTACCGTGTCCAGGGAACGCAACGGCCTCGGTACAGTGCCCAGGGAATGCACCGTTACCGGTACCGTGCCCAGGGAACGCAACGGAAACTTTAACATGCACAGGGATCTCTCCGGTACTGGTACCGTTCGCAGGGAACGCAACGGCACAGGTTCAGTGCAGAGGGAATTCAACGGTAAAGTAAACGTGCCCAGGGACCATTAACCGTAACGATACTTTGCACAAATAACGCTCTGATAACTTTACCGTAACTATGGACCCTTAACGGCACCGGTACCGTACACAGGGACAGCTACGATACCGTGCCCAGGGACACTTAACGTCACTGGTACCGTGCACAGGGACGGTACCGGTACCGTGCCACCTACCGCAGCGACATTACCGTTCCCAGTGAACGCAACGGTAAAGTTACCGTGCCCAGGGACCGCAGCGGCAACGGCACCGTGCCCAGGGAAAGCAACCATAACGGTACCGTGCCCAGGGAACGCAGCGTCACCTGTACCGTGCCCAGGGACCGCACAGGTACCGATATCGTGCCCAGGGACCGCAACGTTTGTTACCGTGCCCAGGGACTGCAATGGCACCGGTACCGTGCCCAGGGAACGTAACGGAAACGTTACCGTACCCAGTGATCGCAGCGGCATCGGTACATTCCACAGGGAGCGCAAGGGCACCGGTACCGTGCCCTGGGATCGCACCGATAACGGTAGCGTTCCCAGGGAACGCAACGGCACCGGTATCGTGCCCAGGGAGCGCACCAGTAACGCTTCCGTGCCCAGGGAGTGCAAAGGCACCGGTACTGTGACAAGGGAACGCACCGGTACCGGTAACGTGCACAGGGAACACAACAACTCCGGTACCGTGCACAGGTAACGCAATATTACCGGTAGAGTGCCCGGGCAACGCAAAGGCCCCGGAACCGAGCACGGGGAACGCAACGGTAACGGAATGGGTGCCAGGTACCGCAACGTTTCCTATACCGTACACAGGGAACGCAATGGTACTGGTACCGTGCCCAGGGACCGCAACGGGAACGGTACCGTGCCCAGGGACAGCACCGGTAAAGATTCTGTGCCCAGAGACCGCAGCGGCAACGGTACAGTGCACAGGGAACGCACCGGTACCAGTAACGTGCACAGGGAACGCAACAACACCGGAACCGTGCACGGGGATCCCAACGGCACCGCTACCGTGCACAGGGAACGCAATGTTACCGGTAGAGTGCACAGGGAACGCACTGGTAACGGTACCGTGTACAGGGAACGCAACAGTTTCGGTACCGTGCATAGGGAACGCAACGGTAACAGTAACGTGCACAGGGACCGCAACAGCACCGGTACCGTGCACAGGGACCGAAACAGCACCGGTACCGTGCGCAGGGACCGCAACCGCCCCGGTACCGTGCATGGGGAACGCAACGTCACCGGTAACGTGCACAGGAAAAGCAACGGCATCGTTACCTTGCCTAGAGCCCGCACCGGTACCGTGCCCACGTACCGCACCGGTACCGGTACTTTCACCAGGGGCCGCAACGGCATCGGTACCGTGCACAGGGACAGCATCAGCACCGGTACCATGCTCAGGGACTGCACCCGCACCGTTTCCGTGCACAGGGATCGCAACGGCATCGGTACCGGTTCCAGGGAACGCACCGGAACCGGTAACGGACTCAGGGACCGCAATGGCACCGGTAACGTGCCCAGGGAAAGCACCGGTCCATGTACCGGGACCAGGGATCGCAACGGCACCGGTACCTTGCCAAAAGACTGCACCGGTCAAGTTACCTTCCCCAGGGTTCGCAACGGCACCGGTAACATGCCCAGGGATCGCAACGGATCGGGTACCGTTCCCAGGAAGCGCACCGGTAACAGTACCGTGGCCAGGGACCGCGACGGCACCGGTAACGTGCACAGTGAACGCACCGATACTGGTAACCTGCGCAGGGATCGCAAGGTCATCGGTACCGTTCCGTGGGACCGCAACGGCAATGGTACCGTGCTCAGGGAAAGCACCGGTACCGGTACCGTGCCCAGGAAACGCAACGGCACCGGTACCGTGCACAGGGACCGCACCTGTACCGTTACCGTGCTCAGTGAAAGCAACGGCACCGGTACCGTGCCCAGGTACCGCACCGGTAACGTTACCGTTCCCACGGACCGAATCGGCACCGGTACCGTGCCCAGGGACAGCACCAGTACCGGTACCGTGCCCAGGGATCGCAACGGCACCGGTACCGTGCACAGGGAGCGCACCGTTTCTGTATCGTCCACAGGGACCGCAACGGCACCGGTACCGTGCCCAGGTACCGCATCGGTAACGTTACCGTTCCCGCGAACCGAATCGGCGCCGGTACCGTGCCCAGGGACAGCACCAGTACCGGTACCGTGCCCAGGGATCGCAACGGCACCGGTAGCGTGCACAGGGAATCCACCTTTTCTGTACCGTGCACAGGGACCCCAACGGCAACGTTACCGTGCCCAGGGACCGCACCGATACCGGTACCGTGCCCAGGGAACCCACCGGTACCGTTACCGTGCTCAGGTACCCCAACGGCAAATTTACCTTGCCCAGGGAACGCAAAGGCATCGGTAGCGTTCCCCGGGATCGCACCGGTCACGATACCGTGCCCAGGGACCGCAATGTCACGTATGCATATGTGCTTTTATTACACCTTTAATTTAAACTAACAAATACACATTTTGTGCTTGTTCCCTTTGTACATGTATATATAGATTGCGTACTGTGATTCACTTCTATTAAAAATCAACTAAATGGAAATAATATGAATAAATGAATAAAATAAATAAATAAGAAATATTGGTGGAAAGACACTAACAGACAAAGACATAACTACGAGGAAAACAACTGACCCTGCTACAACTTGGTTGGCCACGATTTCCATGCGTCTAGCCTGGGTGTGGACACTGGGATCCACGATGACAAAATGGCGAATAACTGCCTAAGCCACAACACAGGACAGTCAATAATAAAACGTACAATTTTGGTAATTGAACCATGAAACATAAATAAATAACAAATCTCTAAAAGCGTCCTACAGCAAGGAGTAGTCTCTGAAACTTTAAGGCAATTCCCCTCCATTGTGCCTTTGTATAACCAAAAGTAAAACATATTCAATCTCAACACAAAAAATATAAAAACAAATAATAATAAGATTGTATATTTTGGCTAATACGTAGTCATCGTACGACTTACTAAAAAGACAACCCCGAAAAGTTCACTGTTTCATGGTTTAACATCTCGAAACTTAAGGCATTGTATATTGTTATACAAAAACATACAACACAGATATGTAGCCTTTGAAATAACATTTATGAAACTTATAAAACTTTACATCTGTGTAAAGTTTAGAAATGACTGAAGAAGTCAATACATGCATAATAAATAATAAGCTGTTGACCAGAAAATATTAAAATTTTGGGAGGTTTAAACTTTTTTATTTCGACAGACCTGTATATATTTCTTTCTTGTTTCTATTTTAATATTTTAGACTTGTCTTGAAAGGAGATAAGTTGAAGGTTCTTATTTTGTGAGCATATTGTAGGTAGGAGATGTCGTATTGAGGTTAAATTTTGTCTTGATGATGATCATAGTGTAGCAACCTGGGGTTATATATGTAATGTCGGTTTACAGGTCAGCAATTTATGTATGTCAATAGCCTGATTAGCTGAGAAACTTATGTGTTTTATAAGGATTGTGAATGAACTGTACAGCCGTGTGCTGACAAGGCACAGTCCTTTATCAGCACACGACTAGGCAAGTCATCATTATTCAACTGCGCAGTCTTGACATAAGTCACCAGCACAGGACCGTACAGTTCACTCACTCAACACACAACTTTCTCAGTTTATCAGACTACTTACATACCAAAACTACAATAGCAATAAACCAGCATTGCATATAAAACCCCATCTTCCTGCAAAACAGGGCAACATAGTTCATGTTAACAGATCCCGCCGCAAAATGTCATGTTTAAACACACATGAAACAAATATAAAAGCTTTAATTTGTTGTACACTCGTACGACCCTTGCAGTAGCAAGATGTTGAAATATCCACAATTAATGTCACACTGGGAGCCACGTATTTTCATGTAATATCATATATTTTTCATCACCACACACAATACATCGTACTAATGATGTATTATATTCACAATTAATAATAAAAACAAATAACAATTCTCCAAAACGGAAAATCATAAAATAACCACAAATCAACGAAACGTTTTCAGTTAACTACTGCTGAGCACCAGAACGAAACGATACGCGACTGACTTTCGATATAAAAATGCTGCCAACATCCCTTCACGAAATAACACCCGTCAACGTAAGGTTGATGCACGTCAACTGTTGCAAACAATGTTGGCACCTGCACGCATGCACCTGACCATCGTCAACGTTCAGAACTACCATTGATACTTTCGGCGCTCATTTCATACAATTCAGCGCCATTTTCAGTCCACGTCGCATCGTCACTGCCTATTTTCCTTGGAGCTAGTACCAATATTACTCTAGTGCGGTACGTCACACTTACCTGTCCTTCTCGGTTTTCCATCTTGCTTAATCCTGACGCATATAATTCATGAACTGTTTGTCTGCAGTGTTAAATGCCCGTGCCATCCAATGAAACGAAACCTCGAGTTCCTCCTCTTGCCCGTACTGGCATACGTACTGTTCCTAGTCACTTCCTAGTCAGTTTGTTTTAGATCAAGACAATTTTTAGGTACAAGCTTGCAATTTCATTATCACTGTTACTATTATTTACGGACAGCCTGGAAAGTTCAGTCGGCATAGTGTACAGGCCACCGACTGGACTTCCGAGGAATCTGGCTTTCGCGGCAGAGGTAAAGGAT
>Ga0123353_10002772_pt1 | contig 21879 bp, 20 predicted proteins | sample TergutLab28metaG_3_FD_92763 | JGI IMG/M metagenome (GOLD analysis project Ga0123353, IMG submission 92763) | Labiotermes labralis P3 segment gut microbial communities from Petit-Saut dam, French Guiana - Lab288 P3 | ecosystem: Host-associated > Arthropoda: Insects > Digestive system > Gut ... | reverse complement strand
TTCATGTTCACACAATGGACATAACCCATCTTCTTCTAATAAACCTAACCCTTCTTTTGTCAATTTAAATTTATTCATATTATTTAGTTGCACTTTACTTATAGTAAACTAAAAGAATGCTACATTCTATTATTTTTACTAATTTCAGCTAATTCTAGTTTTAATGGTATAATAGCATTATATAATAACATTATTAATTTTATTTTTTTTAAATTTAGAATAAGTTAGCTAATTGAAAATATTTATTAATATTAGCTGTTTGGTAAATTGATTTCAAGTATTATAGGGTTATGATCAGAAATTTCAATAATCAATTTATTTTCAATAATTTTCACGTTTTTTACCCATTTATCAAAATTTGCCCCAGCATAAAGATAATCTAGCCAAAATAATCCTCCACGATTATGGCGATGTGTTACAATAGGTTGTCTAATGAATTTTGAGATTAAATCAGTTAATTTCATATCTTCCAAACGATCAAAAACCAATTGATTAGCATTTTTCGTATTTGATTTGCCATCAAGCGTTCTGTCTAAATTCCAATCTCCACCAATTAAAACATTGCGATAGTTTTTACTTAAAATAATTGGCGAAATTTTTGATATTATTTCATGCATCATAGTGACATATTTATTTTGTGTTAAACTATTATTATAGTATGAACCATAAATTGAGACAATATCTAATGTTTGATTATTAACATTCACACTTCCAGCTACCGCATAATCTGTATTCGTTTCAATTTGAGTTAAAGGTAACTTAGAAAGGATTCCTGTTCCCCAATTTTGTTTGCATTTTTTATATAAAATATGTTGAAATGGTGTTGGAATAAACTTAGGATCTGGCATCTCTTGTAAAAGGACAATGTCTGCTTCGAACTCATCAAACAAAAAATTGTATTGTTCTTCAGTGTGGTTACGACCTGATTTCCAAAAGTCAAGATTCCATGTAATAATTTTCATTTTTAACCACTTCCATATAATATTGAATAAAGTTGCACTTTACTTAAGTAAACTAAAAGATTGCTACTTTTTCTTTTTCTGTATAAAATTCTATTTTATCCATTGTTTCATTTGTTAATCTAAAAGAATAAACTTTTTTATCAGTTGGATTTAATTCTGGGTTTTCTTTTTCTTTAGCCTCTTCTATTAAGTCTTTTAAAGTAGTTCCTTTAGTTTCCATTATATCCAGTACCATTTTTATATAATAGTTTATTAAATAGCTATCTCTATTTTATCATAATTTAAAACGGGCATTTTACTATTTTTTAACCCTTTTTTGAAACTAATTAAACCCTCTTTAGCTAACAAGTTTATTTTATTAGTTGTATTAGCTGGATCTTTTTTAATTTTATTAGCTATCTCTCTAATGCTTTTAGGATTTTCATTTTTAATAATATTTAATATCTGTGTTTCATTCTCCCCTATACTTATTTTATCAGTGATTATAATTTCTTTTTTTATTATTGGCTCTTCAGGATTTTCTAATAAAAGTTTCCAGTTTTGTAAGTCAAAATATAATGTGTTTTCTGGTGTTTTTTCTAATAGTTTTTCTAGTTTTTCCATACTTCCATACTTTGCTTTCATTTGTTCATCGTATTCTTTTGTAGCTTGTTCTTTAATTAAAGTTATAATCATTTTATTTCAACTCCTCTATTAATTCATTTAATATTAATTTTTTATTTTTGTTAATATGATTTACAAGCATATTCAGGTTTTCAGTTTGTGTATCGAATTTTATTTTTATTTCTTTTTTATGGTTTTTTGGTTCTGGGTGTATGTGTCCCCCTTTGTTGTGGTAGTCATCTAATATTATTTTATCTGGCATTACTATTAATGTCCACCCTCCGTCTGCTGTTACTATGTATATTGTTTTCCCTTGAATGTGTAACTTTGTTTGTTCTTTCTGCATATTATGGTAATATATACTACTTAATATATAAATGTATTGTAAATAAACAATAGATAATAAAATAAAACAGGAATTAATTTAATAAATTTATATTTTTTAATCTGGATGTTGCACTTTACTTATAGTAAACTAAAAGATTGCTACAAAAAGAATATATATTATAAAAAATATAATATATAAAAGAAAGAAAGGGAATTAACCCTTCCTTTCTAGTGTCGGTCTATTGAGCCGAATTCGCTTTTGGACGAGCTTGTTTTCGGTCTCAACGGACTTTACTATTATTTTTCTAAGTAAATAAATACTTAAATTCATAACAGCAAGACAAATCTTTCTGTTGCACTTTACTTATAGGTAAACTAAAAGATTGCTACTCCACAATCCTTGACATAATTTATTTAATTGCAATTACTAATAACAACAATGTAAAAATAAATAAATATGGAAATTATAAAATTCCCATTGCTTTATTGGTTTTAGCTATTGATTTTTCATTATCTGATTCTAACTCTAACATAGCTCTTATTGCATCAATATTTTCAGGGACTACATCTGATTCTTGATGAACAGCTTGCATATAGAAAAGTTCTCCATCAACTATGTTAAGAGATTCTTTCCAAATTGGAATTTCGAATAAATCATTTCTACTTCTTCCAAGTTCTTTAGCATATTCCATAAATTCTGCTGTTGAACCTAAACCTTCACTTGCATTTAATAAAAGTACACGAGATCTTTCTTCAAGAACATCAATTACATCATCTAATGCTACATCATTTTCAAGCTCAACCATTAAATTATGTTGATGCATAAGTGTGGTTGGGATAAGAAGTGCAACAGTTGTAATATCTGCACCATACATAACTGTTTTTAAATCTGGTCCATGGTGGGAAGGAACAGTCGGAGGATTTGGAACAACTGCATTAATTGGTCCTTTATTTACCTGATAAGGATCCCCTCCACGTCTAACCATTACAGCTCTAATTTTTTTCACGCCACACAGATCATCTATTGGTTTTAAACTACGTGTAAGACCTGTGGTATTACAAGACACTACACGAGAATAATCTGCACCATAAGAATCATCATAATTTGAAAAGGAATTAAATGATAATCCTGTAAGATCATGCCCTTCTCCACCTTGATAAATTGCTTTTACACCAATTTTTTTATATTTTTCAAGGTTTTCAGGACCTATATTTCCAGGAGTACAATCCACTACAATATCTGTATCAGAAATCATTTCATCTACAGTTCCAGCTATTTCAATTCCTGCTTGATTAAATAATTTTTCTCTCTCAGGTATAGCTATGTATAAATCATAACCTTTTTCAACAGCCATTCGAGCTTCATAGTCAGGTTTAGTTTTACTAACTCCTACTACTTTCATATCGTCTTGAGCTGAAACAGCATCAGCTACTCTTTTTCCTATTGTTCCATATCCATTTATAGCTACTGACTTCATTTTGAGGGTCTCCACAAGTAAAATATTAATAAGTTTTTTTTAAATCCCGAATACATTCTATATTTTTTATATTTTATTTTAAATAGTTTTATTTAATATAATAAAATCTTATAGAATTATTTATTTATTATTTATCAATATTTTATCAATATTTTATTTATATACTGTTTATAGTATATATCTATATTCTTATCTATGATTATATAATATTTAAAATTACTTATTATAATTTTAATTGAAATAAATGAAAATAAATAATCACAATTATTATAATTATTAATATCTTAAAATAAGTTATAATTATATTAAAAGTATGTATATCCTCTATAAACATACTAATAAAAAAATAAAAGGATAAAAATACTATTCATCAGTAAAAAAAATTTAAAAAAAAAGATATGGGAAATTTTATATGTTACAATTCATATAATATATAATGAACTCAGGTAATGTCCCCTTAGAATACGTCACCGTATGGTGGCAACACTATTAAGTTAGTAAGAGGTCTTTGGGGTTCCGTTTCAATTTTAATTATTTTTCAATACAATATCAAACCATCAATCAATTAATAATAATCCATAATAATAATATACTTTTTTCCCATTTTCTAATCTAACCATCTCATTATATCCATTATTTCTAGCTGTTGATTGAACATCGATTCCACATGCTTCCATTGAAGGTCTATGAGTTTTAGGATTAATACATGCTTCTAAATTACATATTTCACATATTTCACATCTTCCTGCACCTAAAGCAAAAGCTTTAAAGAATTCAAGATCTAATGCAAGATATTCCAACTCAACAACTATTTCATTTATGGATATTTTCTCATCTTTTGTTTGAATGAGTATTCCAATATTATAAGAATCTAGGACTTTTTTCATTACATCAGCTGTTGGAGTGTGAGGAGGACAACCTAAAGACTTACCATAACCAGTACATCCATATTTACATTTTAATAAAGTCCACATTCCAGTTTCAACAGTACTGACATTGATTATTTTTCCATTAACCTTTTCAAAGTTGTTTGTAAGTTTCAATAATCTTTCCCATATTTTATCTATTTTAATGTTGTCCATGAAAAATCCTTCTTTAATCAAATTTATATACAATTTAAAATTTATATACAATTTATTAATATTTAATAGTATATTCTAATATAGTTTAGTATATTAATAAATGTCATTAATTCTAACTTAAACTCTCCAATTTTTCTGGGAAATATGTATCTACTACATATTCAAGACCATACTTAGAAAAAGACTGTTGTTCTGCTTTTTTACCTATTTTAAGCATTTTTTTAATTTCAGTTTGCCACATTGGATCATTATATCTTGGATCATTAGCTAACTCCTTTAATCTTAAAACATCAATGTCTTTTAAAGGATCTGTGGGAAGATCATAATTAACAATATCACTAGCTGTAACTCCTAAAAATTTAGCATTTGGAGTAGCTAAATCATGATTAACATGGGCAAGCTTAGCACTTCCAGAAATAATAACCATAGCTATGTGAAAACCCCATGGGTCTCCGTCGTTACAGATATATACTGGAAGGTTTAATTCTTCATTAACTCTTTTTAAAAATCTTCTTGTAGCCCTTGCAGCTTGTCCTTTAAGTCCTACAATTAAAGTATTAAACTTTTTATAAGCTTCTTCTTGAACCATTCTATGAAACATCCCCATGGTTTCAACAGCTATTACTCTTTCAACATCATGATCAAGGAATTCTACCTCATCAATAGTGGGAGAAATTGTATATCCTGATTTTCCTGATTTTAAAGCATTAATTTCAATATCATCTTCTTGAAAAACAATATTTCCATAAACAGAAGCACCATCTTCTTCTGGCATTAAACCCAAGTCTTCACGACTCATTCCTAATGTCACCTCAATATCTTCTCCAACAATATTAGATTCTTGCTGGTTGTCAAAACCAATATCCCAACCTTCACTAACATAGTACATCTCCCTTAAAGTAGCTGTTTTTTCCCTTTGAACAAGATCTTTACAGAAATTAGCTACATGGACCATTTGTCCTATTTTTTTTATTTGTTTCACATTACCAAGAGATCTTTTACCATATCTATCTCCCAGAACGAAATAGCCCTTATTTTCATCATAAACAATATTAGACGTGCCTCTAGATGGGACTTTTAATGTAGGAATATCTTTTTTAACAACATCTTCAATGATTTCTTCACCTAAACCTTTAAGCTTATTATAAGAAATCTTTTTTCTAGATAAATTTTTTTCATTCTTTTTATCAGCCATAAGTTATTCCTCCAGTTATCCAAAATCATCAAATGTTTGTTGTCTATCTCTACTAACTACTCTTTTAGCAGATTCAGTATTTTCAACAGAATCATCATTTTCAATATCTTCAATATCTTCAACAGACTTGTCATTTTCAACAGATACATTATTTTCAATGGATTCATCGATATCATTATTGCTTTCAACTTCTTCTTTAACTTTTTTAACTTTTTCTTTAACTTCTTTAGCTTTTTTAACTTCTTTAACTTCTTTAACTTTTTTCTTAACTTCTTTAGCTTTTTTAACTTCTTTAACTTTTTCCTTAACTTCTTTAACTTTTTTAACTTCTTTAACTTTTTCCTTAACTTCTTTAACTTCTTTAGCTTCTTTAACTTCTTTAGCTTCTTTAACTTTTTTCTTAACTTCTTTAACTTCTTCAGCTTTTTCTTTAACTTCTTCAACATCATCAGGATTTTCACCTAATAATTCAGCAAGAGATCTTCGTGTGACTTTAGCTAAAACTTCTTGATATTCAGGGACTTCTGTTTCAGCAAGTTTAGCAGATTCTTTAATAATAACTGGAACATAATCTTCAAATATTTTAGATCTAAGTGCCTCTTCTTTAGCTGCTTTTTTAGCTCTTAAGTGTTTTTGGAGTTTTCTAGCTACTTTCATAGTAGCTTGTCTTACTTCACTTAATATTTCTGGTTCTGGAGCTATACTCTGTTTACCCGTAGAAAGATAAGGAACCTGAGTAGAAATCATATTTACAAATATTGTAAGAGGAACATTATCTAAATCCTTTAAACCATAACGCTTCCAATCAATACTTTTTAAAGCTTCTGTAATTGCACAACTACCTTGATCAAAAGATAAGGGAACTCTATTTGCAAATCTCATAATTTCAGATTTTTTTTGTTGATTTACAAGTCTTCCGGCATCTCCACCATAAGCAAGTCCTGCTTCAATTATGAAAGCTACTCCTCCTCTGTATGTAGCTGGTTTTCTTGTTGTGACTTCAATAAATTCTGGTTTAAGAATTTCTTTCATACCATTTTCAATTTGTTTATCTCCAATAGGAATAAGTCCAGAAGTTGGAGGAGCCATAAATGTCATTTTAGAAAAAGCATCGACAATTTCCTCAGCTTCTTCCCATTGCATATTTTTTGGACGTTTATTTAAATCAAATCCAGTTAACTCCTCAATTTCAGCTACTCTTTTACTAGACATTCTTGAAAGAGAACTGGTGAGAAGACTTCTAAATCTTTTTTTATCAGTATGTTGTGCCATGAAAAGCAAGTCATCAGCAGTGACACCTCGTGGATGAGGTAAAACTTCTGTAGGAAGCACTGGAACCACATCAGCAGCCCTGTTAAATATATATTTATGAGCAGTTGGATCTGTGAATGTTATTTTTGCATGAGGATTCCCAATCATAGTTCTTCTAATGTATTCAAAAGCTCCTTGTTCAGCTAAAGAATAAGACACATCTTTAAATTGAAGTTCTATACATACACCAGTATGTTCTGATTCATATTTTTTGCGTTTTAGACGCATCCCTTTATTTTTTTTAACATCCATCTTAAACTCAAGGTCAACTCCTTTAATTTGACCATCTTCCATCCAAGCAGATTTTACTCTTGCTGGTTCACCAGTAGTCATTTGTGAAAGTAATACACACCCACTACATCCTAAACCTTGTTGTCCTCTTGATTGAATATTTCTAAATTTAGAGCCTGCAAACATTGTACAATATACTCTCATTATATAATTTTCAGGTATTCCTGGACCATTATCAGAATGTCTAAGGACATAGTGATCTTTACCTAATCTTTGAAGAGTAATTTCAATTTCTGGAAGAATTCCTGCTTCTTCTGCTGCATCAAAACTATTAGTTATAAGTTCGTGGAAAACAATTGTCAAAGACCTTATTTTTCCAGTAAACCCTAACATTTGTTTATTTTTTCTAAAGAACTCTGAAGGTGTCAAATCTTGAAAGTTTTCAAAGAGTTCTGATGCTTGTTGTGACAAATTTAACCTCCTACTTATAAGTTTAAATTTAATTAGTATTATAAAAAAATTAATATAATAATATTAATATTTATTAAATAACTTTAAAAACATTATGCAAATGTACTATTTACATTCTTACATATATATGTCATGCTAATTATATAATGGTTTTGTATAGTTATATCAAATTTTTTTATAATTAATGTAATACTAATTAATTTACAATTCTTAGATATTTTTTATAAAATTTAATTTATTGAATCTTTATGAAAGTTATAAAATTTTATAAAATAATTTATAATAATAATAATTAATACAATAGTAATAAATTTTATTAAAGATAATTTTCATATAAAAATTCAATAAATCAATGAAAAAAACAAATTAGCTAAATAACTAAATAGCAAAATAATGAAAATAAAGATAAATAAATAAGATAAAAAAAATAAAGACATGAATATTTAATAAAAACCTAATATAATAATATAATATTATTTTTTAAAAAAAGATTTAGTTATTTAATCATCTAAATCATCTCTAAATTCTATTTTATCATTATGTTTTCCAATAATAGAATTAAATTCTTTCATCTTTCTATCATTTTGTTTAGTTTCTAGAAAACCATAAACAGATTTATGTCTTGATCCATTTAACATCATTTCAACAGCTTCTTTAGCTACCATTACATTTTCAAGTTCACCAATAATTGAAACTGTTTTACCATAAACTGCCATTGATACTTCAGCCATATTAATTATAATATCCCTTGTTCTTCCATCCTTACCTATTATTCTTCCTTTTTGCCTAGCTAATGCTTTTTTAGATTTACCTATATATAATGTTAATTTAATTATTTCTAAATAAACATCGTCTTCATTTAATTTAAGAGCTGTCTCTGGATTAAATCCTCTACCAATAGCTTTAACTATATGGTTTGTTTTCCAAACACCAAGAGGATCTTCCATATTTTCAGTAGGTGAAACAACAACTGTTCCTTCTTCCCCATCAATATCCAATAATGTTTTTGTTAATTTTTCAATTTTTTGTTTAGTTTCACCATTTTTTCCAATTAAAGCTCCTACTCTATCTTGAGGAATCTTAAGATATTCTGTTGTTGGCAAATTCTTCACCTCTAAAGTAATTATAAGTAAATAATCAATGATAATCAATTATATTATACTTATATTTATTTATATTATTAAATATTCCTATATAATATTATCTAATCTTATATAATCTCATTTAATTTATATAATATAATTAATTTAATTTTATTCAACTTATGAAATTGCACAACTAATTGTTATTAGAAAAATATTGTATATAAATCAAGTCCGAGAGCAGTTGCAAAGTAATATTTTTACACATATAAGTTGAATATAAAATAAAATGAAAAAAAAAAGAATTTATTATTGATTATTTATAGCATATTAATAGTCTCTAAATCAACATCAACTTCTAACTTTTCCTTAATTTCTTCTATAGATATTGATGCACCCATTTTTTTAAACTCATTGAAAATATTTTTTATATCTCTTATTAATAGTTCATTAGCTATTGGGTGATCTTTTACTACAGATTGAGAAACATCAATAATCACTGGCTTTTCATCTTTATTTAGAATATTAAAAGTCGAAAGATCTCCATGAATCAAATTTGCATCATTGATAAATTTTTTCATTTCAAAAAGTAGCTTATCTAAAAAATCATCAACATCAGCTGGTTTTTGATTTTTTACAGTTTGTGCAGGGTTTCCATCTTCATCACCAATAAATTCTAAAAGAAGTACATTATTTAAAGCAATAATAGGTTTTGGAACAGAAACTTTCACATCATATGCACGATTAAGATTCCTAAATTCCTTATTAACCCAATTATTAATTAATTGACGTTTATTATTAGATTTAATATTAAATCTAGGGTCTCCTTGAATATAATACTGCATTTTTTTAAAATCAGAAGTAGCTATCCTATATATTTTAACAGCCACATGAGTATCTTTGCCATCTTCATCTTTGATACCTTTTAAAACATTAGCTTCCTTTCCAGTACTAATGGCACCATTTAACACATCCATATATCCTTGATTAGCTAATTTATAAAGAGTTTCAAGAGTTTGTCTGTCGAATATTTCACTACCTACTCGTCTATCTTCTACACTCTTTTTTCTCTTTTTAGAGATAATTTTTTGAAGGTTTTCATCTGCTTTAGCTATTTTAGGATCCATATAAACCTCAATATTAAAAATATGAATATTAAATAATATGGTGCTTGAAAATATAAAATAATAGTAATATAATTATTAAATAAATACTAATAATATAGCTATTAAAATTAAAGATGTTAAAAGTAAATTAAAAATAATATTTAACTGTTAATAAACTTAATAATATTAAAAATTGCTAAACTTAATAATATTAAACAACTAATAAACTTAATAATATTAAAAATTGCTAAACTTAATACTAATATTAAACAACTAATAAACTTAATACTAATGTTAAACAGCTAATAAACTTAATAACAATTTAATTGATTAAAACTTAAAATAAAGATTAAATATGAAAAAGTTACATTTTTAAGAAACCTTTTCTTTCTAACCAATTAGATTCTGTTCTAGTATATCTCCAGATAACATCTGCTTTTTCATCAGATTGGAAATCCCATGGTTTAACGAGAACAACATCTCCCTCTCTAATCCATATTCTTTTTTTCATTTTCCCTGGAATTCTTGTCATTCTGACTTTACCATCTGAACATCTAACTCTTAATTTTCCATGACCCATAATTTGCTCTACAAGTCCAGGTATTTCTCCCTTTCTTGGAGTTCTTACTCTTCTAAATTCTTGTGTTGGTTCTTCTCTTGCCAAAAACTCTCCTCCCGATTTGGATTCAAAATTCATATTCTATAAATCTTATAAAAATCTTATACTTATTACTATGTGAATTTTATGAAATTAATTATAATAATATAATATATTTTTTTTCATATATAAATAGTTTATAAAGTATTGCATAATTTCACTTTTTTTATTGAAATTACTTTACTTATTCTTTTTATATATTTAAACAATTCAAAATCATTATCCCAACTAGTTATGTATTTGATATTATTATTAAAGATTACAATATAACTAAAATTGTTAAATAAACATGTATTACTCTTATTTGATGTATAATCTAATGTTTCTTTATAATATAAAACATCTTCAAATACAATTATGTCTTTTGAAGTAGCTAGTTCATCATGAACATTTTTTAATTTAACATCATCTTGTTTTAGCTTTCTTAATGCCGTTAAAGTTCCATATATATCCATTTTACTAATTGCCTTTGGTTTGTCATTTATGTATCTCCATATTTCAACAGTTCTTTTATAGGCAAGGAATATAAAAATAGTAGAAAAATGAGTAAATACTTTTCTTGATGTGATGCTTTGATTTTATTAGTAATCACAACACTATTTAGAGAAGGTGAAAATTTTAGTTATATGTTTTTAGCTCTAAAATTATCTATAAATTAATTACTAAAAATGCAAAAGTATATTTTTATTGATTAACAAACAACATTATTAAATAATATAATATAAGAGTTTCGTTGAAATATATATTATGTAGCATTCTTTTAGTTTACTATAAATAAAGTGCAACTTTAAAGATTTTTTTTACATCATTATTTTTATACTACAATTATATTTTTATACTACATTTATTTCATGCTTGTTTAATTTTAGGTGATTTCTTACAAACGATAACTATATAATATTACAATGGTTAACAAGAGAACTATTGAGTAATAATTTGATTATAGAAATTTAATAGTTTTTAAAGATATTCTACTATTTTAACTCCTTTATCAGTTAATTTGTAAACTCTACCTCTTTTATCTTGTTCATTTAAACATTCTACAAGTTTTTTATCTTTTAAATGTTTTAATGACCTACTAATATGAGTTACCCTTATATCAGTAGCTTTAGCTATTTCAGAAGGTATTCTATATCCTTTTGTTAATTCTAACAATGTTTTCTTGCGATATTCTGAAGTTTTCACATATCCAAGAATACTGACCATATCTTTATCCATATTATATTAAATAAATATCTACTATTATATTTTTAAAAGCCATATATGAACTTCATAAGAACATTATATATACCACTTACAATAAATATATATACAGAAATCGAATATTCTTTTTATAAAATAATCTGAATGGACGAATTTTATAAAATATTTAATACTTTTTTTATAGAAAATTGAATGAGTGAAAATTATGAATTATAGAAAAATGTTAATATTAATGTTAATAGCTATCTTTTTAGTTATTAGTATAAATGCAGTTAGTGCTAAAGATATAACTATAGGCACTACTACTAGTGGCGGATTAAAAGAAGCTATTGCAAATACAAATATAAATGATAGAATCCTTCTTAATGATGGTGTTTACACTGGAGACAATAACAGAAATATAACTATTTCTAAGTCATTAACTGTCGAAGGAAAAGGAAACAATGTTATAATTGACGCACAAAGAAAATGCAGAATATTCATTATTCGAAATAATGTTACTTTAATTAACTTAAAAATAATAAATGGAGTTTCTCCATCATATGGGGATGGTGGAGGTATCTATGTTGAAAGTAAATATGGTATTTTAAATGTTAATAAGTGCACTTTTAAAAATAACTATGCTAGTATGCGTGGTGGAGCTATCTATAATGCTGGTCGATTAAATATTAACAACTCTTACTTCGAAGACAATTCAGCAAGTTTTTATAGTTCAGCTATTTATAATAATGTTACTTCTACGGTGTGGGATTCTGGAATGGTTACAGTTGGAATAGTTCGTGTAAATAATTCTTATTTTGTTAATGATAAAGTTAATAATACTGGTCAGTTTTCTATCTACAATTCAATATTTAAGGACAGTAATTTCATTAGGGGAACAAAATATATAACTAAACAAAATGTTATTACAAATCCATGTTTTACCTTGAATGTTAAAACTATCTTTTATAATAAAATAGCTACACTCAAAGTACAGTTTTATTCTCAACAAGATGGGCAGTCTTTTAAAAATATTGATGTTCTGTTCAACATTAATAATAATGGAAATGTATTTACTAAAACTGTTAAAACTGATAATAATGGAAATGCAATATTGAAATATCATGTTAAAAAACATGGCAAAATAAATATTAAAATTAGTTCTTTTAATTATTTTTCTGAATCATATACATACAATGTAGAATTAGGCTCTTATAAATTTGTTAAAATTGTTAAGAAGAACGGAAAATATTATAAAAGATATGGGAATTTCTTTGAAGGACTTCATAAAGCAGAATATAAAGATGTGTTAGCTAAGAAAGGAACTATAGTAAAAAAGATAAGAACTAAATCATTATTTTCAGATAATAGGAAGGGGAAAGTTTACAAAATTCCTAGACAAAAAGTATTGGTTGTTGGGAAAAATAGTAAAGTTAACTGGACAATAAAAAAAATGAAAAAAGAGTTATTATATATTTATAAAGATTTTACAATGCCTAAAATATTGTATAAAACATATTATAGGGGCGGTCGTGAAATAATATCTTATGGATTATTTGCAGGTCCTCTAGGTTCTGGTTGTTATATATATGACCATGGTGGAGAATTTGTTAAGACAAATAAAAAGTTGACCCAGAATGGGGATTGGTTTAAATTTAAAAAGAAACCTAGAAAATTTAGAGTATATTTTAGTGCATATGCATTTAGTTAGATGTTGGAAATTTAGAGTATAATTTTAATATTAAATATAGGGGGTTTATAAAATGAAAAAAAATGATAGAAGTAATATTAATCCGTTTACTGGAAAAAAGCATTTTAATATTGTAAATGATGATAAGTTTTTAGATGAATGTTATGCTGAATATAATAGCATGATTAATCAAAGTCAATTATTAGATGGTTCACCTGATGGTAAGTTAGTGGCTGATGTTTCTTTAAAGTTAATTGATGCAGTTGAAAGGCATTTATTAGAAATTGGAAGAAGTGATTACACTGAAAATTACTATGATTGGGAATTTCATTTAGTTGCAAATGATGCAAAAAATGCCACATGTATGCCTGGTGGTAAAATAATGGTTTATTCAGGAATTTTACCAGTTACTGCTGATGAAGAATCATTAGCATTTCTTTTAGGGCATGAAATGGCTCATGCATTATTAGACCATGGGAGAACTAAAGTAAGTACAAATAATGCTAAAAATGTGGCGACCACAGCAGCAAGGTTGGGCAGTATTGGTCTTAGTTTGCTAGGTCATGGTGAGGTAGCTGATGTTGTAAGAGGTGCTACAACTGTAGCTGATTATGGTTCTGAATATTTTTTAATAAAACCCTGGGGCAGAGGTCATGAAATTGAAGCAGATAAATTAGGAATGATGATAATTCATTGGGCAGACTATGATATTAATAAAGTACCTGCATTCTGGCAAAGAATGAGTGAACATAGTTCAAATAACTTTGATTTTTTTGAAACTCATCCATCAGATAATAAACGAATTGATGCAATGAAGAAATTAGTTTTGGAAATACCTAATCAAAAAGATTATCAATATACTCCTGTTTTGTCCGAAAAATCAAAACAAAAAGCTCTAAAAGATGAAAATAAAGAAAAAAATAAGAGTAATTTACTTGAAAGCTTTAATGATTTTAATATTTTTAACCAAAATAAATCTGAAGGAGCAGAAGCGATAACCAACAAAAATGTTGTTGAAAGTGTTCTTGAAGTTAAAGAGGATAATTTTTGCTCAAACTGTGGTAATCCACTATCTACTGGCAGTAGTTTTTGTTCAAAGTGTGGAAATAAGTAAGTAATACAAATGTTGGAATTGAAGAAGACTCTAAAGAAAAACAAATTGGAAAAGCCGAATCTCTTAAAGAACGAGAAATTGAAAGACTAATAAATCCTCCAACAAAAAAGAATTTTTTGGGACAGACTGTCATTGATTTGCCAAACCATGAATTCAATGTTAATTGGAGAGGAGAAACAATTATTGAGCCAAAACCTGGGATATTATCTGATGAAGAAATAGTGAAATATGCTCCTAACTCTAAGGCAGCTAAAAAAATAAGAAAAGACGGTTTATTTAGTGGATTATTTTAAAATATATTGCATATATATTATTTTCTAGAGTAAGAAATTAATCAAAAAGATTACTTTAAGGTGATAATTATGGGATTATTTGGCAATGAACCAAAAACTCCTGAAAAGGAATTAGTAGATAAATTAGTAGGGTCTGGATTTGTATGGAACATTGCTGTATCTAACTTAGATATAGAAACTAATGATAAAGATAAACTTCAAAAAACTGTGAAAAAGGCTTGGAAAAATGGTGCTTCATGTGAAAAAATTCAACGAGTCTATGATAGAAAATTATCTAAAATTAAAAAACGTTATAAAGATAGAGAAGGTGCAGAAGAATTAGCAGATAGATTAGTTGGAATTCACAATTTTCTTCTTGGAGGTTCTAACTTATATAATTTAGCTAGTAGATGTCGTGTAGATTATAATTGGGCTTGTTTTTATCAGGGTACAGTTCAAAACAGTCAAGGATTAAATAAAAATGAATATATAAGTTTTCATGATGTTAGAAATAAAATTAAGAAAGTTTTAAAGAATAAAGGTACTTGTGAGGAAATACAATATGCTTATGATGAAATTGTATATCCTTATAAAATAAAATCTAAAAAACTAGTATACAAATTATTGGGAAAAGACCCTGAAAATACAATAGGTGGAAAATTAGCTACTTTAGGGTTAGAAAAAAGATATGCTAATGAAGTGAGATCTAAAGTTTTGAAAACTTGGAAAAAAAATGAAAATGATTATAATTTGGAATCTTTAGCTTTAAAAACTTGGGCAGCACATGATAATTATACTGACATGCTACAAAAAAGTTATGATGAAGCCGTAGAAGAGATAAAAATCAAACAATTTGTACATGAATTAGTTGGAGAAGAAAATAGAGAAATTGATGGAAAATTAACTGAATTAAATTTAACACATGACCAAAAAAATGAAATAAAAGAATCAATTATTAATTTTTGGAAAAGTGGTGGAAGTAAAGAAAAGATAGAAGAAATCTACAATATAAATAAAGAACGCTTATCAAAAGGAGCATCCTCAATAAGTAAAGATTTATATGACTTCATGAAAAAGGGTATAACTCTTTATGCTGAAAAAACAGAACAGAAAGTTGTTCCAACTACTCAAACAGTCCAACATGAAGTAGTTAAAGATGAATATGGGAATTTAACTCGTATGGGAGCTACAATGGCTATAGGTTTAGCAGGCATGGCTTTAACGAGTGGAAAAAAGACCGAAACAGTTGAAAAAGAAATAAGTACGACCAAAGTTGTGAATAAAAAAGTCAAAGAAAAAGCTCTCGAAATAATACCTTCAGGAGAATCATTAAGAATATCCAAGAACGAACAAGTATTTTATGTTGAAAGAATAGAAATTAAAGAATATAATGAAAACTTTAAAGATATTATTCTTAATAATGGAAATGTTATTCCATTGGATATAGGTCAAGATTTTAATTCTAATGGTTTGAAAGAATACATAAAAAACGGCCCTCCTTCTGATGAAGACATGATTTACTTTGGCAAGATATTTTACTCAGTGGTTTGAATAAGGATAAGAAAACTATTTATGTTTGTGATAAGGCTTTAAAAATTGACTTTAACAATGCAGATTTTATAGGGTAGCAATCTTTTAGTTTACCTATAAGTAAAGTGCAACTTATTTGTATCTTTCTTTTTTGAAATATTATATGAAACAAGAGTTAACATTATATCACAACTATATTGTTAAATTGATTTTTAGATTATTTTATATTTCTTTAAAAATAATAAAAAATATTAGTAATTCTACGGACAATAATAAAATCAATTAATCTCTTCAAGGAGAGTTTTTATTCCTTTTTCTACTATTTTTATGTTCCTTATCCATTTATTTATAAACTTTCTTAATTTATTATATTGATTGATTATATCTTCATTATCTATTCCAGATAGTTCATTGTTTTTATATGCTAAAAAGTCCAAGTTATCTAAAGCTTTGTCTATTTGGAAATTAAGATATAGTAATAATTGTATTAAATTATAAACATCAGTTTCATCTTCTTCATTTTTATCATAGTTTTCTTCATATAAAAAATAATCAAATAAAGAAATTAAATTTAAATGAAAATCAAGTTTTTTTAAAACCACAACTTTAAAATCATTATATTCCAAATCCCAATTTTCTAGATATTCTCCATATTCTGTGATTAATTCATTTATATTAGAATCATTTTTAAGAAAAACACTAAAATCTTTATCATCTTCATACAAATCAGTTAAATATCGTGCAAAATCCTTAGCATCATATTCTAAATTGTTGAAAAAACAAATTAATGTGAAAATAAAATTATTAGCTATTGTGAACTTTAATCTTTCTTTAAGTTCTAAAATTACATTATTAAGTTCACTAGCATTATTAATCCCAGTATTTTTATCATTTGAATTGCTAATTAATTGTTTAATAATTTTATAATTTTCATGGCAAACAGCCATATTATAATCATATTGATTAAATAATTTATTGTTTTCTAAAAACTCATATTTATTTTCAAATTCAGTTAGTTCAATAGAGCTAGAAATTATATCTTCTCTTATTGCATCAAATGAATTTTGATCTAATTCTAGCACCCCACCATTATTAAAATCATCATCAAAATTCAAATGTTCATCCATATGTTTTGATAACTCTTCATCGGAAATATCCTCAGGAAGATTATGGGCAGATTTATACATATTTAAAGCTAAATCAGCAAAAGTTTTTGGTTGGGAATCTGAATTTTTATTATTTGAAATGTTAGACTTTTTGTTTACATCATTGCCATAGTTATTATTATCAAATTCTCCAGCAATCTGTCCAACAACAGTAGCTATGTCTATTCTAAATTTATATTCAAATTCTTCTACACTATCATAAGTTTCATGAAAAACTTTATCTTTTAAGTATTTTTTAAGTTTATCTGCTTTTTTAATTTCTTTTACATTTATTTTGTCAAATAAACTTGCTTCTCTAAAAGAAAAATAAAATAAGGAATATAAACTACCTCCCATAACATCCAATATTTTATAAGCATTACACAAATCATTTTTCAAGTTTATATCAATGAAATTAGTATTTTCTATAGAATTCCAAACTAAACCAACAAAAATATCTTCTTCATGATTATAATCCATAGGAAAATTATCTACTGAATGAGGAATATCACTTGATTTAAGATATTTATTCTGCTCATCTAATAATGAAAAAATATAGTTATTTCCATATAACAATAATTCTACTTCGTTAGGATTTTTAAAGCCATTTCTTGAATTATTAAAATCATCCATGATTTTTAAAAGAGATTTTGCTTCCCTCTCATTATCAGGTAATGCAGAAACAAAAATTTTAATTTTCAGTGGTTTTTCCATTTTAAACAACTCTAATTTAAAAATTGAACATAATAAATAGATGAAATATAAATAAACTAAATAAATAGATAAAGTAAAGTAAATAAATAGATAAAGTAAAATAAAAAAATATTATAAAATAAAAAAGAAAAATAAAAATGGAAATTAATTAAATTAATTAATAACCATCAATGGGTCTCCAGCATTGACAGCGTCACCTTCAGCAGCGAATATTTCCTTGACAACACCATCTTCTTCTGCATGGATATCATTTTCCATTTTCATAGCTTCAATAACAGCTACAATGTCACCTTTATTAACCTTATCTCCAATATTTACTTTTATATTTACAACCATTCCTTGCATTGTAGAATTAACAGCTCCTTCAACTTGGGTTGGAACATCTTTAGTAATATCTACAGGACTAATTTCCATAACTCCAGTTGGAACTATTCTAACATCAAAAACATCACCATCAACTTCAACACTATAATCTGTTGGAATGGCAACTTCTGGTTGTTCAATTTCCATCTTAGGAGGTTCTAAAGTTTCTTCTTCTGCATCTCCTTTTAGGAATTTTTTAGCAACTTGTGGGTAAATAGCTAATGTGAGAACATCTTCATCTTTTTCAATTAAACCTTCGCTTCGACCTTCTTTTTCATATTTTTCATATGCTGGCTCAAGATCATCTGCTGGGCGATGAGTAATTGGTTTTTCATCTCCAATAATTTTCTTTGAAACTTCTGGATTAACTGGGGCTGGAGGTTTACCATAATTACCTCTCATATATTCTTTAACTTCATTAGATACAAGCTTATATCTTTTTCCTCCAAGAACATTCATAACTGCCTGAATACCGACAATTTGACTAGTTGGAGTAACTAAAGGAGGATATCCTAAATCTTTTCTTACTCTTGGCATTTCTTCAAGAACATCTTGATATCTATCAAGAGCATTTTGTTCTTTTAGCTGTGAAACTAAGTTAGAAAGCATTCCTCCAGGAAGTTGATAAATTAATACATCAGTATCAATTGTTTCAGCTATTGGATCAAGAAGTGAAGCATATTTTTCTTTTATACCTTCAAAATATTTTTTAATATTATTCAATCGTGCTAAATCCAGTTTTGTATCAAATTCTGTGCCTTGAAGTGCTGCAACAATACTTTCAGTTGGAGGTTGAGAAGATCCCCAAGATAATGGTGAAATAGCTGTGTCTATAATATCAACACCTGCTTCACAAGCTACATAATAACTAATTGGAGTCATTCCACTAGTACAATGACAATGAAGATTTACAAGTAAATCAGTTTCTTCTTTCAACTTTGTAACTAATTCATAAACATCTTTTGGAGATATAAGTCCTGCCATATCCTTTATAGCTATAGTATCACAATCAAGAGCTTCTAAATCTTTTGCAAGAGCTACGTAATCATCCATTGTATGTACTGGACTAGTAGTATAACTTATAGTTCCTTGAACATGAGCACCTTGCTTTTTAGCTGTTTTAATAGTAGTTTCCATATTTCTTACATCGTTAAGAGCATCAAAAACACGGAACACATCCACACCATTTGAATAGGCCTTTTCTACAAATTTTTCTACAATATCATCAGGATAATGTTTATAACCTACTAAATTTTGTCCCCTAATTAACATTTGAATAGGAGTTTTGGTAATCTTTTCTTTTAGAGACCTAAGACGTTCCCATGGGTCTTCATTCAAAAAACGGATACAAGTGTCAAAAGTAGCTCCACCCCATGCTTCAAGTGAGAAATAACCAACTTTATCAAGTTCTTCTGCAATTGGAACCATATCCCTAGTTCTCATTCTAGTAGCTAAAAGGGACTGGTGAGCATCTCGAAGAGCTGTTTCTACTATTTTTACATTTTTCATATTATTTACTTCCTTTTCAATCAGAATTTTATTAAAATGAAATTACAAATAGGACATTTTAATAGATAAACATGAAAACCAAAAAAAATTTTCAAGAAATCATATTTTTACTACATCCTTCATTATACTATGGTTTATTTGTTGATAGTATTAATAATAGTTATCTATTTTTTACAGATTTTAGTACTTAAGTTATTTTATATTTTTTATATTTTTCATTTTTATAAAAAAATATATAAAAATTATATAAAAATTATATAAAAATTGTATAAACTTTTATAAAAATATATAAAAAATATATAAATATATATTAATATTATGTAAAAATATATTAAAATATATAAAAATATATTGAAATTATAAAAATGAAATAAAACAAAACAAAGCGAAAAGGAAAATGGAAAAATAAAATAATAGAAAATAAAAAACTAAAAACAAAGCAAAATGAAAAACTAAAATAATACAAAATAAAACAAAGCTAAAAACAAAGCTAAAAACAAAGCTAAATAAAACAAAACAATTACATTATTTTTCTAAATAAAAAACAAAAATTATCTTTCTAGTTTTCCTTCAATAAAATCATTGACCCTTACATAAGCTTCGTCATCAGTAAATTGTTTTGGAGGGTGTTTCATTGTGTAAGAAGAGATTGAAGTGAGTTTTCCACTAATTTTTCTTTCAATAGCTAATTTACAACATCTAATAGCATCAATTACACATCCTGCAGAATTTGGAGAATCTTCAACACTGAGTCGAAGTTCTATATTCATTGGAACATCTCCAAAGGTTTTTCCTTCCATTCTAAGGAAACATAATTTATTATCCTTCTGCCAAGGTACATAATCACTTGGACCAATGTGAATATCCTGAGAATCCATTCTTTCTGCTAAAACAGCTTGAACAGCTTCAGTTTTCGATTCTTTTTTTGAATCAAGACGTTCTCTACTAAGCATATTAACAAAATCGGTATTTCCCCCAGTATTGAGCTGATAAGTATGATCTAACTTTACTCCACGTTCTTTAAATAGATTAGCTAATGTTCTGTGTGTTACAGTAGCTCCAATTTGGGCTTTTATGTCATCTCCAACAATAGGTATTCCTTTTTCTCTAAATTTAGCTTCCCATTCATCATCACTTACAATGAAAACAGGCATACAATTTACAAAGGCAATTCCTGCATCTAATGCACATTGAGCATAAAACCTAGCAGCCTTTTCAGAACCTACTGGAAGATAATTTATAAGTATTTCAGCACCAGAATCTTTTAATGATTTAACAATATCTACACTTTCAAAATCAGCTACTAAAAAAGTATAATCTTCTTCAAAATTTTTCATATGGTCAGCTACACCATCTAAAACATTTCCCATTTCTACTTTTACATTAGTTTTTGGAATATCTTTTTGAAATACAGTAGTACAATTTGGTTTAGCAAAAATAGCTTCATCAATAGTCTTTCCAACTTTCCTTTTATCTACATCATAGGCAGCTACTATTTCGATATCAGAAGGTAAATAACCCCCAATATCCCAGTGCATTAATCCAATTGCATCTTTTTCAGATTTATCTTTATAGTAATGAATTCCTTGAATAAGAGAACTTGCACAATTTCCCATTCCTACTATAGCTATTTTTATTTTGTTCAGCTTAAACACCTTATAAAGTTTAATTGGTAATTTAGTTTTTAGTATAATTTAATTATTAATAAATTTATTATTCATTAAGTAATTAGTTGAATATTATAATTTTTAATATAAATTAATTTTTAATATAAATTAATTTTTAATATAATATTTAGTATAACTTTTAATATAATATTTAGTATAATTTTTAATATAATTTTTATATTATAAT
>Ga0123353_10002771_pt1 | contig 21885 bp, 21 predicted proteins | sample TergutLab28metaG_3_FD_92763 | JGI IMG/M metagenome (GOLD analysis project Ga0123353, IMG submission 92763) | Labiotermes labralis P3 segment gut microbial communities from Petit-Saut dam, French Guiana - Lab288 P3 | ecosystem: Host-associated > Arthropoda: Insects > Digestive system > Gut ... | reverse complement strand
CTTATCCGAAATATCATGCCTATGTTGTTCTCTGCTCATAATACCCGTCCTTGCACTTGTGATTATGGGTCTACTTTATCATTATTATGTCACCGCGTCAATCTTGTGTCGACACTGTCTAACACAATTTCGCGAATGTGTTGAAAATCCAAAAGGCAATCCTCGCGGATTATATGGACGATATCGCCAAATACGCGGAAGGTTCGGAAAAGGCGAAGGCAAGGGCCTGCTTTCTCTCCATACCAAAGCATCTGGCTAAGGACTGTAAAAAGTTTCAATACAGCATCGTCGAGCGCGGCGGCACAGCCCGCAAATTCGGCGGCAGCTTAATGTGGCTGATGGATGCGGGTATCGTTCAGTTCTGCTATAACCTCGCGATGCCCGAACTGCCCTTGGAGGGCAACGCCAAAAGCGATGCGTTCAAGGCGTATATGCGTGACACGGGTCTCTTGATGGCGATGCTGGAGGAGGGCTCGCAGGCGGATATAATCGATGGGAATCTCGGCATCTATAAGGGCGCAATCTATGAAAATATCATTGCCGATATCTTCGGCAAGGCGGGCAAGAAGCTGTATTACTTTGAGCAGAACGGGAAGCTTGAAGTGGATTTTTTCCTCCGCCGCAACAAAATCGCGACGGCCATTGAAGTGAAATCGGCGGACAACACAAAATCAAAATCCATGGAGACCATATTGACAAAATACGGCGTCAAACGGGGCATCAAATTGTCCACAAAGAACGTGGGCGGAACAGAGGATTGCGACAGCTTCCCTCTCTATATGGCAATGTTCCTATAATCTCTCCAGCGCCCCCGCCAGCTCGCCCAGACTGTCAAAGATCAGGTCGGGCTTATGGGGGCTGTCCTTTATGTCTTGTAGCTTCGTCTCTCCCGACAAAACAAGCACGCTCAGCATCCCGCCATTGCGCCCGGCGGCGATGTCCGTATACAGGCGGTCGCCCACGATGGCCAGCTGAGAGGGTTCCAGCCGCATCTTTTGCATGGCGATATCCAAAATTTCGCGCTGCGGCTTGCCTATCACGGTCGGCAGGCAGCCCGTGGCTGCTTCCACAAAGGCGATCATCGCGCCGATATCGGGCATAAATCCGGTCACGGTGTCCGTGGGGCAATTAAAGTCGGGGTGCGTGGCGATATACGGGACGCCCAAGCGAACAAAATCGCAGAGTTTCCACAGTTTTTCATAGGTGAGAGTGGTATCGAACCCGAGCACAGCGAAATCCGGGGTATCCTGTACAAGGTCAAACCCAAAGCCTTGCAGCTCCCGCTCCAAAAACGGGGTTCCGACCACAAAGAGCCGCGCGCCGGGTTGCATCCCGTGCAAATAGCGCGCCGCCGCTTCGCCCGAAGTCAGAATCTTCTTCGCGGGCGCGTCAAACCCCATATTCCGCAGTTTCTCGGTATAATACAGGCGGTCGCGCGAGGAGTTGTTGGTCAGAAACAGATAGTCCAAACCCCGCCGCGCCAGACAGTCCATAAAGCGCAGCGATGCGGGCAGCAGGCGCCCCCCCAGATAGAAGGTGCCGTCCATATCCAAAATAAAGCCCTTGATATCGGATAGTCGGTTGGGATGCATAAAGCTACTCCTCGCGCAATTCGGGCGTGCTTTCCCTCTTCTTTGGTTTCCAGAATATCAATATCAAAACAGCGGAGCCCAGCACGGCGCCGGAGACCAGGATTATAGCGAGGGCGAGGGGGGATAGGGGCTTGTTTTCTTTGGTGGGAGGAGATTCATACTCCAACAGCTTTCGCTCCAAGCCCGGAATGGAGATATCTTCATTGGTCGGATCGCTGATGCAAATCCAGACATCATAGACATGTCCTTTCCCCGTGTAAAATAAACTGTCATAAACCCATTCGCGTCCCTCCGCATCCACATATGTTTCTACTCTATATAGAAAAAGTTTTGAACCTATCCCTTCGCCGTATGCGATATCTACGATAAGGCCAGAGCCGGGCCAAGCCCATAAAACAAGATTGTCCGCTTCTATCAGACAGTCTAAAGAGAGTTCCGCCTCTTTTTTATATGTAATGGAATCTCTGAATTCCTCTTTGAAGACCGTGGAATCGTATTCTGCATGCATCTGATCCATGGGAACCCAACCGTAGAGAAATCGATTATCTTCGTTTTCGATGCATCCCCACAATGTTTCTTTGAAATAGAACGTAGCCCAAACATGGCAATATGCCCCATTCTCTAAGGTAAACACTTCATGGTCGGATCCGGGGCTTTCTTTCGCCGAAACAAACCCAGCCGGGTTGTTTGGACTGAAGTATCTGGCTATATTTCCATCAAAGCCAAGCTTGATATCATATATGTAATCGCCAGCCAATTCCGCAACGCTCCATGCCTGCGGCGGGGGATGTGATGCGGGGATTTTCTTATTTTGCGGATCACTGAGACAAATCCAAAAGGGAGCCCCATAAAAAGTTATGGCACGCAACCACTCGCGCCCTGCTTCATCGCAATATGCATCCAACACATGAAAATCAACGGACAGTTCGTCATAAAGCTCGTTGCCGTTATCGATGGTCCACCGTTCCGTTTCACCCGAACCGGGGAAAGTCCACGTAACAATCGTTTTCGCATAGTGTAACTTCTCTTTGATTGCCTGATAGCCGCCGGGGTATTCATAAAACGAATCCGCATGTTCTTTTATAAAGGCAATCCCATCGTAAACAAGCAACGCATCCTCCAAGGAGACCCAACCGGACAGGCTCATGTAATGGCTGTAATAATCTATATACCCCCACGGCGTTCCGTTGTGATCATATACATAATTGACCCATATCTCATTGGTACTGAGATATTTCGTCTCATACCCTGTAAGCTCCACATTGGTATTTGAACCCGGCTCCGTCTTCAGCACAATCCTATCTGCGTTCGGCAAATAAAAATACCGCCCCACAAGAACACAATCCTCTTTGTGCTGCTCAAAAAAATCATTTTCCTGCGACCAGACGACATCGGCGCTTGCAGTTGGAAAGACGCAAAGCAACAGCAAGAAGGTGAGGAGTATTGGCAGAATTCGTTTCATTTGGATCTCCTTATTGGTGGGTAGGATTTAGGATGTGGGATTGCGTGCCGCGCCTTTTTGCATGGATATTCTGTTACGATTGATGCAAGTCCTGTGCTTCTTTCGTCCTCCTCTTCGGTCTCCAGAATATCAATATCAAAACAGCGGAGCCCAGCACGGCGCCGGAGACAAGGATTATAGCGAGGGCGAGGGGGGATAGGGGCTTGTTTTCTTTGTTTGCACTGCTCTTATCATCGGGGGTTTGCCGCGGGGGAAGGTAGAGTGATATGCCATTATCCTTTTCTTCAACCGGAACATAGTACTTCTCATCGTAAAACTGCCACGGGTAGTTGGGCGGGAGGAGGGCGTTGGTAACCGCCGGGCGATCTTTACTCCGCATCTGATCCATGGGAACCCAACCATAAAGATTTTTCCCATCTTGCTTTGCAATCCTGCCCCAAACGGCACCTTTATAGTAAAACACGGATTGAACAAAATAATCTGTCCCGTTTTCTATGGTGAATGTCTCATAGTCAGATCCGGGGTTTTCTTTCACAGAGACAAAGCCTTTCGGGCCGTTGGGGCTGAAAGGCCTGTCGATCTCCCTAAAAAGAAACTTTGCATCATACACGCAATCGCCAACCAGTTGCGCAAGGCTCCATGCTTGCGGCGGGGAAAAGGATGCGGGTATGCGCGCGCTTTTGGGGTCGCTGAGACAAATCCAAAGAGGATACCCCAAATGCGTGAGGATATGCGCCCATTCGCGCCCCGCTTCGTCCCGATACGCGGCCAAAACGGAAAAGACAGCGGGCAGGGCGTCCTGCGTGGTATTATCGATGGTGCGGGACAATGCTTTACCCGAACAGGGAAAGTCCCACACAACAATGGTGGAGGCATCCTGCAATTTATCCCGGATGGCCTTGTTGCCGCCGGGATATTCATAAAACGAATCCCGGTGTTCTCTTGCGAAGGCAATTTCATCATATACAAGCAACGCATCCTCCAAAGAGACCCAACCGGCAAAGCTTCCGTAATGACTGATGCGTGTTGTATAGCCCCAAGGCGTTCCATTATAATCATATACGTAATTGATCAGAATCTGATTGATGTGCGCGCTTCCAATACCGTTTGGTGAAGGCATTTCCGCGTCGGTATCAGACCCCGGTTCCGTCTTTAGCACAATTTTGTCTGCGTTCGGGAAGTAAAAGTATCGCTCCACAAGGATGCAGTCTTCTTTATACCGATCAAAGAAATCATTTGTCGGCGTAAAAATAATATCGGCCTTTGCTGCCTTCAAGGCAGGCAGCACGCAAAGCAGCAGCAAGACCGCGAGGAGTATAGACGGGATACGTTTCATGCTTTGCCCCCTTGTACAATATTGCCACATAAATTTACATGCATTATATCATATTTTTATGGTATAATTCCATTGGCAACATACCAAAATAACCGAAATGAGGTTTGGGCATGAAACTGAATAATAAGAGAACCATACTTGTCGGCCTTGCGTTTATGTCGATCTGCGCGTTTTGGCAGGTCTATGACAACGTTGTCCCCCTGATTCTGAAAAACACCTTTGGCATGGATGCCACCACGACAGGCCTGATCATGGGTATTGATAACGTCCTTGCCCTGTTTATGCTGCCCCTGTTCGGCATGTTTTCAGACAAAACCAAGACCAAGATGGGGCGCAGGATGCCGTATATCCTGTTGGGTACGCTTGTCGCGGCCCTCTGCGTGGTTCTGCTGCCTATTGCGCAGCAGCAAAAGAGCATCGTGATGTTTATGATCACGATCGGCGTGCTGCTCATCGCCATGTCGACCTATCGCAGTCCCGCGGTCGCCCTGATGCCGGATGTCACCATCAAACCGCTGCGCAGCAAGGCGAACGCCATCATCAACCTGATGGGTGCCATTGGCGGCGCGCTGATGCTCGGCGCCACATCGCTGCTGGTGGCGAAGGGAAGCGATAATTACTTCACGCTGTTTATGTCGCTTTCGATTCTGATGATCGTCTGCGTCGCGGTCTTATTTTTCACGGTCAAGGAACCGGCCGCCGTTGCGCAAATGCGCGAGGAGAGCGCGGCATACGGTATCGACGAGAGCAGTGTGGAAGTCGTAGAAACCAAAGAAAAGATGGCGCCTGAAGTGCAGAAAAGCTTTTGGCTGATTCTCGCCAGCATCTTTCTATGGTTCATGGGCTATAACGCCGTTACAACCGGCTTCACCCGGTACGCGGAGGAAGTCTGGGGCCGGGGCGTGGGAGACGCATCAAATATATTGATGGTCGCCCAGGTTGCAGCGATCGTTGCTTATATCCCCGTCGGACTGATTGCCGGCAAACTGGGCAGGCGCAAAACCATACTGGTGGGCATCGCGGCATTGACAGTCGCGTTCGGCGTCTCGCTGTTCTTCGTTGAATTTTCACCCCTGATGTTCGTATTTTTCGCTTTAGCCGGCATAGCCTGGGCCTTTATCAACGTAAACAGCTATCCCATGGTCGTGGAGATGAGCAAGGGCTCGGATATAGGCAAGTATACGGGGTATTACTATTTATTCAGCATGGCGGCGCAATCCGTCACGCCCATGTTTTCCGGTGTGTTTATTGATAACCTAAGTTGGGGATACAGGACTTTGTTCCCCTACGGAGCCCTCTTTGTGGCGCTGTCCTTTGTCACCATGCTGTTTGTGAAGCACGGCGACAGCCGCCCGGAAGCACCGAAAAGCAAGATAGAAGCCTTTGATGTTGAAGATTAGGCTCCTCTATGTTTGACGTCTGCATAATCGGCTGTGGGATTGTCGGCGCGGCAGTGGCCTATGAACTGTCGCGCTATGATTTGTCTGTTGCCGTGATAGAAAAGGAAAACGATGTTGCCACGGGCTCGACCAAGGCGAACAGTGCGATCATCCACGCGGGCTATGACCCAGAGCCGGGCAGCCTGATGGCGCGGCTCAACGTGGAGGGCAACCGTCTCGCGGCGTCGTTTTGCGACAGTCTGGACGTCCCCCATATGCATTGCGGCGCGCTGGTGCTCGCCTTTTCGGAACGGGAAGCGGCCACGCTGGCGCAATTGTTGCAGCGCGGCAGGGAGAACGGCGTGCCGGATTTGCGCATCCTGCCAAGGGATGAAGTTTTGGAAATAGAACCCGCTTTAAGCGGCGAGGTCGTGGCGGCCCTGTATGCGCCCACGGCTATGATCGTCGACCCCTGGCAGTATACGCTGGCCCTCGCCGAGACCGCCGTGCGAAATGGCTGTTCGCTGCACCTGGAAACTGCGGTAACGGGGATAGAACCGAGTCCCCTTGGTTATCTGCTGCAAACCTCGCAGGGTTTTATCGAAACGCGGACGCTTATCAACGCCGCCGGACTGTATGCGGACGATATACACAATATGGTCGCGCCCCCGGCCTTTCACGTCCAACCCGCGCGGGGGGAATACTGGCTGCTGGATAAGAGCGAGGGGCAGCGCGTCTCGCGCGTGATCTTCCAATGCCCGAGCGACGCGGGCAAGGGCGTGCTGGTCGCGCCCACGGTTCACGGCAACCTGATCGTCGGCCCCAACAGCGCGCCGTCCGAAGGGCGCAACGATGTATCCACCACAGCCCAAGGGCTGCATTTTGTGCGAGAGACAGCGCGAAAGTCGGTGCCCGGGCTCGACTTTTCGGCCAACATCCGCAACTTCTCGGGCAACCGCGCCGCCACCGAGCATAGTGATTTTATCATCACCGAGCCAAGGCCGGGCTTTATCGACCTTGCGGGCATCAAGTCCCCCGGACTCTCTGCCGCACCCGCCATCGCAAAGCTGGCAGTTTCCATGCTGGAAAAGGGTGGCCTTGCGCTGCATGAGAAGCAAAACTTTATCGATATGCGGAAGAAGGCCCCGCCCTCGGGCCGCGTAGTTTGCCGCTGTGAAACGGTGACCGAGGGGGAACTGCGCGCCGCACTGCATGCGCCCATCCCGCCGCGCTCGGTCGATAGCGTCAAGCGCCGCTGTGGCGCGGGCATGGGCCGCTGTCAGGGCGGCTTCTGCGCCCCGCGCGTGGTGGATCTGCTGGCGGAACACTACAATTGCAAGCCGACCGATGTGCTCCAGGACGGGCGGGGCAGTCATATTCTGGTTTCGGAGACGAAGAGGGGCCTATGCACGGATACGATTTGATTGTCATAGGCGGCGGCCCGGCGGGGCTTGCCGCCGCGCTTGCGGCGCGCGCGGGGGGCTTGCGTGAAATTCTGATCGTCGAGCGCGATATAGAATTGGGCGGCATACTCAACCAATGCATCCATGCGGGCTTCGGGCTGGAATATTTCAAGGAGGAGCTGACCGGGCCGGAATATGCCGGGCGCTTTATCCGCCTTCTGCGTGAAACGGATATAGAGGTCGCCCTCGACAGCATGGTCGTGGAGATCACGCCCGAGTTGCTTGTCCGCGTAATCGGCAGGGATGGGGAGCGAACCCTTGCCGCGAAGAGCATCATCCTCGCGACGGGCTGCCGCGAACGCGCGCGCGGTCCGCTTGGCATCGCGGGGACACGCCCCGCGGGCGTCATCACGGCGGGGACGGCCCAGCGCTATGTCAATATTGAGGGCTATATGCCCGGCAAATGCGTCGTCATTTTGGGCAGCGGCGATGTCGGGCTGATTATGGCACGCCGCCTGACCTTAGAGGGGGCCAAAGTGCTGGCCTGCGTTGAGATCATGCCCAAGGCGGGGGGCCTGCCCAGAAATATCGTCCAGTGTCTGTATGACTATAAAATTCCGCTCTACCTCTCGCATTGCATCACCGAAATATGCGGCGAGAAGCGCGTGGAACAGGTGCGCGTGGCAAGGGTGGATGAAAACCGCAAACCGATCGCGGGCTCGGAGTTTGCCATAGCCTGCGATACCGTGCTGCTCTCGGTGGGGCTGATCCCCGAAAACGAGCTGGCGCAGGCGGCGGGCATAGGCATAGACGGGGAGAATATAGAGACCGCGACGCCGGGCGTATTCGTCTGCGGCAACGCGCTCCACGTGCACGATATCGTCGATAAGGTCACAGCCGAAGCGCAGCGCGCAGGGGCGGCTGCGGCTGCATATGTAAAAAACGGGGGAGCAAGCTGATGGAAACGATCTGCACCGTCTGCCCGAAAAGCTGCAATCTCTCTGTGGATGACAGGGGCGCCGTAACGGGCAATCTCTGCCCGCGCGGCGAGACCTATGGCCGCAACGAGCGCCTGCACCCCGTCCGTGTGCTGAGCTCCACGGTTCGCGTTTCCGGCGCAATCCATCACCGTTGCCCGGTCAAGACCAATTTTCCCATTCCCAAAAACGAGATTTTCGACGCCATGCGCCTGTTGGATGATATAGAACTCATAGCCCCCGTCTTAGAGGGCGCCGAGGTTGTCGGCCCTTGGGTTACTACCCGCGAGATGGCGGGGGCATAGTCTCACAAACAAACCCGTCCCCATATTCCCTCGCCCGCTCCAATTCTTCCTCCGAACGTATGGTCCAAACGAGTACGGGAAGCCCCCGTTTTCTGAATCTCGCGACCTTCCTGTTCGGCAGGGAATCCAAGGCATACGCGATAAAATCGGGCTTGGCGAGCGCATGCAGCAGCATATGCTTGCAGATAAATTTCGAGAGCGGGCGCAAATCGGCATCCCTGAAATCGCAGGACAGCTGGCCGCGGATATAGTCCGGCCTATGCTTGTGAAACCACTGAACGCTGAACGGACTGAACGATTTCACTACAAACGCGCCCGCATAAGCGTCCAAAAGCGGGCAGAGCGCGGCTTCCAACTGCCCCGCCGGGAGGTCTGTTTTCAGCTCAATATCGAGCAGCACTTTCCCATCCGCCAAGCGTAACACATCTTCCAACAGGGGAATCCGCTCCTCCGTATCATAAAGGGTCAAATCTTTAATCTCGTCATAAGTACAATCCTTAATGTCCTTATCAAGTCCCGTCATCCGCACCAGGTTATCGTCATGGAACACGACGATCTGCCCGTCCTTCAGCAGATGCAAATCGAACTCAACGGGAAGCCCCGCATCAACCGCCGCCGCAAAGGCCGCCATGGAATTTTCCGGCACGCCCGTCTCCCGATTGTGCAAGCCCCGGTGGGCGATGTAGCGCGCTTTTAGTATATCTAAGTTTTTCATCGAAGCACCTCCAAATCTTGATGTTATTGTATAGAAAAGCAGAGCGCCGCGCAAGATGAAAAGATGTTTTGCAGAAAATGTGTAAAACGGCCCTCGAAAGTCTGCAAAAAATGTGTAAAATGACTCTTGAAAAGCTGCAAAAAATGTGATAACCTATATTGCGGTAAGAAAAGAGGTGATTTTTTTGAATCGAAACGTATTCGAACAGTTGATTGCATGGAAGAACGATCCCGAGAGGAAACCGTTGATTCTGAAAGGTGCAAGGCAGGTCGGCAAAACCTGGCTGATGAAAGAATTTGGAAAAAACCAGTACGAGGACCATATCTATCTCAATTTTGATGAAGAAGAGAAGCTCTACTCCATCTTTGAAAGCAATAAAAACCCGCATCGGATTGTCGAATTGCTGGGGCTTCTTGCCGGACGCAAAATCCTGCCGGGAGAAACGCTGATCATCTTTGATGAAATACAGGAATGCCCCGATGCTTTGAACGCCCTAAAGTATTTTAGGGAAAAGGCGAATGAGTACCATGTCGTTGCCGCGGGCAGTCTGCTCGGCACCCTGCTCGCCAAACCAAAATCCTTTCCCGTCGGGCAGGTGAATTTGCTCGCGCTGCATCCTCTATCTTTTGACGAGTTTTTGGCGGCTACGGATGAAGCGCTCTATGCATATTACGCGCAAATACAAAAGAACCAGCAAATCGAAGAGATTTTTCATGCTCGATTGCTGGAAGCCTACAACTATTACTTAATTATCGGGGGACTTCCCGAATGTGTGGTCTCTTGGGTACAACACAAAGACCCCCAAAAAATACGGCAGATACAAAACGAATTGATTGCGATTTATGAGAACGATTTTGCCAAGCACAACGGAAAGGTCAACAGTGGAAGAATACTTCTTGTCTTTCGCAGCATCGTATCTCAGCTCGCGAAAGGAAATGAGAAATTCATTTACGGATGTATCAAGGAGGGCGCAAGGGCAAGAGAGTTTGAAGAAGCAATCGAATGGCTGGTATCTGCCGGCATGCTGCACCGTGTCTATAACGTATCGAAGCCCGAACATCCTTTGAAAGCATTTGATCAGCTAAACCATTTCAAGCTGTTTTTGTTTGACACCGGATTACTCAAACATATGGCAGGGATAGACAATGCCGCAATTCTGCTGAAAAGCGATTTTCAGTTCAAGGGCGCACTGACAGAAAACTATGTGCTTCAACAGTTGCAAGGGCAATTTGACGTGAAGCCGCGCTTTTTCACGGACAGTCGTATGGAAATAGATTTTTTACTGCAAAACGGCATGGAGATCATCCCGATAGAAGTAAAAGGCGGCGAGAATAAAAGCGCAGTCAGTATCAAGGCCTATATCCAAAGCAGACACCCGCAGACAGCGATCCGATATTCGAAACGCGGGTATCTTACAGATGGCAGCATCACCAATATCCCACTCTATCTTGTTGGTATGACAAACGCACTGATTCAATAAGAACTCGAAAACACCGCCAATGTGAATCCATTGTGAAACGTGATTCCATCCTGTTGACGTGATTTTATTTCGTGATATATAATGTTAGCACTCAATCAGAAAGAGTGCTAATTAACACAGAAAGACAGGGAGAACCACCCATGGCAAAGAAAGCATTCAAGGCCGAATCCAAGCGGCTGCTGGATCTGATGATCCATTCCATCTATACGCACAAGGAGATTTTCCTGCGCGAGCTGATCAGCAACGCCAGCGACGCGCTCGACAAACGCTACTATCGCGCGCTGGGCGATGAAAACATCTCCTTCGACCGCGAGGCCTTCTATATCCGCATCGAAGCGGACAAGACCTCGCGCACGCTCACCATCCGCGACACGGGCATCGGCATGGATCGCGACGCGCTGGAGAGCAATCTGGGCACCATAGCCCGCAGCGACTCCTTCGATTTCAAGCAGAGCAGCGACCCGAAAGAGGACATCAGCATCATCGGCCAGTTCGGCGTGGGTTTCTATTCGGCGTTTATGGTCGCGAAGTCCGTCACGGTGCACTCCCGCGCCGTGGATTCCGAGGAAAGCTGGGAATGGTACTCCGAGGGCGCGGACGGTTACACCATGCGTAAGGCCGCCGATATGGAGCCCGGCACCGTGGTCAGTCTCGTCTTGAAAGAGAACGCCGAGGAGGAGAATTATGACGACTTCCTCGATCCCTATCGCCTGAAAGAGCTTGTCCGCAAATATTCGGACTTTATCAAATATCCCATCAAGATGGAGACGATCCACGAGGAGAGCACCGAGGACGAAACTCTCAACAGCATGGTTCCCATCTGGCGCAAGAATAAGAACGAGCTGAAAACCGAGGATTATGACAGCTTTTATATGGACAAGCACTTCGGCTTCGAGAAGCCCCTGCGCCATATCCATGTCAGTGTCGAGGGCGCGGTGTCCTACACGGCCATCCTGTATATCCCCGCCAAGGCCCCCTATGATTTCTATACGCGCGAATATGAAAAGGGCCTGGAGCTCTATTCCAACGGCGTGATGATCATGCAGAAATGCGGCGACCTCCTGCCCGATTATTTTTCGTTCGCGCAGGGTCTGGTCGATTCCGCCGACCTGTCCCTGAATATCTCGCGCGAACTCTTGCAGCACAACCGCCAGCTGAAGCTGATCGCAAAGCGCATCGAGAGGGATATCAAGGCGGAACTGCTGAAGATGATGGAGAACGACAGGGAGACCTATGAAGGCTTCTTCAAAGGCTTTGGCCGCCAGCTGAAATACGGTGTCTATACCGACTGGGGCATGCACAAGGAGACCTTGCAGGATCTGCTCCTGTTCTATTCCTCCACCGAGAAAAAACCAACCAGCTTAAAGGAATATGTCTCCCGCATGAAAGAAGGGCAGAAGGCCATCTATTACGCCGCCGGGGAAACGGTCGAAAAGCTCGCGCGCCTGCCCCAAGCCGAGCGCCTGAGCGAAGAGGGCTATGAAATCCTATACTTCACCGAGGATGTGGACGAGTTCGCCATCCGTATGCTGAATGAATACGATAAAAACCCGTTCAAGAACGTTTCGGAGAGCAATCTCGACCTCCAAGACGAGGAAAAACCCGAGGAAAGCGACGAGCAGAAGGCCATCTTCGCCGCCGTGCAAGCGGAGTTGGGCGAAAAAGTGCAGGGCGTCCGCGCGTCCGCTCGGCTCAAAAGCCACCCCGCCTGCCTTGTGACCGAGGGCGGTCTGTCCATCGAAATGGAAAAAACCCTCGCCCATATGCCCGACAACCCCGGCATCAAGGCCGAGAAGTTCCTCGAAATCAACACAAGCCACCCGGTCTTCGCCGCAATGAGCGTCGCCCACCCGGACAGCGCGGAAAGGTTCGCCGCCATCGCCCGCGTCCTCTACAACCAGGCCTTATTGATCGAGGGTCTGCCCGTCGAAGATCCAATCGCCTTCGCCGATGATATCTGGGCGATTGTGGGGTAGAAACCACATATCGCACCAGCGCATTTTCCGGCCAATCAGGAGTTGCACTCCCGATTGGCCGAAATTTCCCTGTTGACAAACCTCTCGTTTTCGACTAATATGGAGTTGCACTCCCGATTGGTCGAAACTTGGAGGTTTTATGTATATACAACGGCACATTGAACCGGTTATATCCCGTATAGCCAAACGCAAGCCCGTACTTGTGCTGACGGGTGCGCGGCAGGTGGGCAAATCGACGACGCTCAGAGAAGTTTACCGCGATATCAATTATATCAGTCTAAACCGCCCCCTGGTGCGCCAAAGCGCCAGGGAAAACCCCTCGCTGTTTTTTGAGACATATCGCCCGCCCATTGTTGTGGATGAAATACAAAGAGCGGCGGAGATGTTTGATTACATCAAGGATATCGTCGACGATAGCAAGACCAAGGGGCAGTTTTATCTGACGGGTTCGCAAAGCCTAAAGCTGATGAAGAACGTCAGCGACAGCTTGGCGGGGCGCGCCGGGGTCATCAAAATGCTCGGGCTTTCCATGCGTGAGTTGGATGGAAAGCGTAATCGCACGCCGTTTCTCCCGACAGGCGAACAACTGGCGGCGGCACTGCGGGAACGCTCCGACTTTGATTATCAGAAAATCGTTGCCCGCATCCAAAAAGGGTTTTTTCCGGAACTCTATGAAACGCCGAGCGACTTGCACGATTGGGCTGATTATTACAGCTCCTATTTCCAAACCTATATCGAAAAGGATATCAAGGAAGTCCTCAATATACGCGACGAATCGGCGTTCATAAAATTCGTGAAGGCAGCGGCGTCAATTACCGGATCGCTGCTGAACATGACAACGCTCTCGGAGATCTGCGGCAAGGATCCCAAAACCGTGCGCGAATGGCTTTCCGTATTGGAATCAAGCGGCTTGGTGTACCTGCTGGAACCGTACCATAACAACCTCAACAAACGCCTGATTAAATCGCCGAAGCTGTATTTTCTGGACACAGGGCTGACTTGCTGGCTGCTGGGATGGAATACGCCCGAGCAATTGGTCAACGGCGCGATGTGGGGGCATGTTTTCGAGAGTTTTGTCTTTGGCGAAATCCTGAAAAGCTATTACAACGACGGCATCACAAACCCGCCCCTGTATTTTTATCGGGACAAGGATGGCAATGAGATCGACTTGCTGATAGAAAACGGAGGGGAGCTTCATCCGATTGAAATAAAGACGACAAGCGACCCAAGCGCGTCCGTGGTGAAAGCCTTCCGCTGTATCGACAACATTCCCGCGAAAAAGCGCGGGCAAGGGGCCATCATTTGTTTTGCCAAAATCCCGCTGCCGCTGACCCGGGATGTACAGATATGGCCGCTGGATTTGGTGTAGGGAGGTTTACAATCTCCGCCGCCCCCCCGGCCAAACCAGCGCGCTCACCATCGCGGCAGCAATCACAAGCGCCCCCACAACAAGGTGCAGGGAAAACGCTTCATACCCAAACAGCAGCGAGAAAATAACCGCAAAGACCGATTCCAAACAGGACAGCAGCGATACGGTTGTGGCGGGCAGCTTTGTCTGTACAAAGGTCTGCACGATATAGGCATAGCCCGTGGACAGTAGGCCGAGAAACAGGAGTTTCAGGATAATGGCAAGATCGAGCCGCAGCCGGGCATAGGCGGGCATTTCAAAGAGCAGGGATGCCACGACCGCCACGGCCGCCACCGTCGCCAATTGCGCAATCACATAGTGCAGCGTATGCAGGGTGGGCGCGTGTTTTTCCAAAATGAGAAACTGCACCGCAAACACGAGCGCGCAGAATATGACCAAAATATCGCCCAAGTTCAGCGCCAACCGCTCACCGAAGATATTTGATAGGATCATCACGCCGACCAAACAGATGCCCGCGTCGATAAACGGCTTTGCCCGCATTTTGCGCCTGTGCAGGAGCAGCAGCGGCACAAAAATCACATGCAAGCCCGTCAGCATCCCGTTTTTGCCGGGCGTCGTATACAGCGCGCCATAGGTTTGCAGCGCAAAGGCGGCGAAAATAACCAGCCCCAGCAAAAACCCTTGCTTCCACTCCGCCCGCGAAAAGGCAGCCTTGCCGGGCGAAAAAAGGCGGAACAACGCGAGAAAACCGCTGCCGATCGCAAAGCGCACGGCGGTCAAAAACAGCACAGGCACCTGCGCGTGCACCAAATCGTTCGTGATAAGAAAGCCGCCGCCCCAAATGACCGTGACGCTTATAAAGAGGAGGATGTGTTTTGTGTGTCCGTGCTTATGATTGTGTTTACCTAACTTCGGCATCCGAGCTTATATCCTTACACTGAAATATGCTTTGCCATAAACAAACAAGGATTCTCTTCATTCCAATGCAAAGGGAAAACCTCGAGCGGCACAAAGCCCATTGCGAGATAGAACGACCTTGTTTTCTCATAACTTTTGCTTGTCCGGGACTCGTCCAAGGTCTTTACCGTTAAAAACGCATGATGATTGTTTTTGCAATATTTCTCGCAATGCTCAATCAACGTTTTGCCGAGTCCCTGCCGGTGATATGCTGCCAATATACCCATAACACAGACTTCTGCTGTAAAAGCGTTGTGCACCTTCACAGCCGCAAACCCGACGGCACGCGCGCCGTCAAAGACCGCATAAAATAGCAAAGCCAGCACCTGTTGCACATATTCTTCGATGGACGTTTCCACGCCAAACCAATCCGGCAGCGCGCGCAGTATATCGTTGCAGAAACCTGCCTTTTTGGATGGTTCATATACTTCCCGAATCTCAATCATGCGTTAAGCCTCTCCACCGCCGCTCCCAATACTGCTCCAATCGACTCCCGGATGACCAAATCCGCAACCCCATCATACGCCGTTTCGCTCTTATTGATCAGTACCAGATGATTGCCGCGAAAATAGTGCAGCAGCCCCGCCGCCGGGTATACCGCCAGGGAGGTGCCGCCCACAATCAGCAGCTCGGCGCGGGCGATCTCGCGCATAGCCTGGGCAACTACATCCTCGTCCAAGCCCTCGCCATAAAGCACCACGTTTGGCCGCACCACACCCCCGCATTTTTCGCAAAGGGGGATGACGCCCTCGCGCATAGCGGCGGGATGCAGCAGATAGTCCAAGCCATATTTCGCGCGGCACCGCACGCAATAGTGCCGCCAATTGGAACCGTGCAGCTCTAAAACCTTTTGACTGCCCGCCGCCTGGTGCAGCCCGTCAATATTCTGCGTGACGACCGCCCGCAATAATCCCCGCCGCTCCAGCTCCGTCAGCGCAAGGTGCGCGGCGTTGGGCTTCGCGTCCTTCGCAATCAGGTTTTCTTTATAATAGCGAAAAAACAGCGCCGTTTCCCGCTCAAAAAAGCGCCGCGAAAGCAATTCCTCCGGTGGATAGCCATACACATTCTGCGCGGCATAGAGCCCCGCCGCGGAGCGAAAATCCGGGATTCCGCTCTCGGTGGAAACCCCCGCCCCGCCGAAGAATACCGTCGCGGGGCGATGGGCGAGGAGGGCGGCGAGGGTCGCGATTTGGGTTTGGGTTGTTTCTGTCATTGAAAATCACCTCACGCTTTTGATATCCTGCTACACCTCATCCGCAACAAGTCTGCACGGTTCACATTTGTAATCAATGAAAGTTTTTTCGCCGTTCAGCTTCCAGTCCGCGCCGCAAATCGGGCATTCGGCAGGTGTTTTTCGCGTACCCGATAAGCTGTCATAATGATAAAGATAGTAATAGGTCGGCGTATCCGTCGCCTTTTCCAGCTCCCTGCAAATATCACGCCCGATCTTTGACAGCGCGGAATCCGGATTGTGCAGTTGGCGGTATGTAAATCTGTCGGACAGGCAATACATCCACAAACTGTCGATTTCGCTGTATGTTTCCTTCCAGCCCAGGATTCCGTGATGTTCATCCTCGTTGAATAGATGTGGCAATCTGTAAAGCGGTACGGACTCGCCGCAATCTCCGCATACAACAGGGCTATCGGTTTGGGTGAAATCAGTATAGAGCATATACCAAGAGGATTTTTCGCAGGCACAGCTTTTTTCGGCATTCAGGTTTTCGCCGATTATTTTAAGAGTCATACGAAAAACCGCTTTCATTTGCGCCAGATATTGTGAAACGTAGATGCTATTATACTTTTCATCCAGCGCGTCATCCTCGGGAAGAGTGATGAACGCAACAAAACCGATATCAACCTTTACAAGCTCATAGTTTTTCAATATCTGTCCGTTATTGTACAGGCTGCGAAGATAGTCCCAAAGCAAATCAAGGGCATCGTCCGTACTTGCGATTGGATTCTTTGGCGTTACTGTTATCTTTGCACTGTTCATGTCACCTTCCCCTCACAACTTCCCCAACTCATCCAAAAACGCCGGGCGCTTTGGATACATTCCCATCAATTCATCCCGCAGCGCAAGGACTGTCTCGCGCCCGCAAGCCGTTTGGTAATGCCGCAACAGTCCGCAAATGTCGCGATAGTGACTGCGGGTATTGGCATGCATTGCGCTTTTGCGGATCTGTGCCATAATCAACGTGCCGACTTCCTCTTTATATTCGGGCAGCAAGTGCGCGTAATAGGACACAACGCAATGCGGATTTTTCTTGCAATAGTCCATCAGTTGCGGCTTCAAGCCTTCGCTCACTAAAATCTTCACATAAACGCCATACCGATCACGCTCGCCCAATTTTTCCAAAAGACTTTGCAGCACAGGCTCCCATTCGGTTTTTGGGTATAACGCCTTTAGCTTTTGGAAATACGCATAGTCACCGTCCAGCGCAAACGCCTTGGCGAGAACCCGTTGCGCTTGTCTGTCCTCTGTTTTTTCATAGATGCCATAGCGGAGCTCTCTCCAAGTCTGCACCAGACCCGGATGCGCGCTGTCCTGCACTTCCCCTTCCAAGCAGAGGTGCAGCGCTTTTTCATATTCTTTGGCGATTGTCGCATTCTGTATGGCCCTGTGCCTGAAATCGCGGTTTCCCAAGCGTTGTTGCATATATGCCTCGGCTTCGGTCTCGCCGTCAAAGTGTTCGATAAGGTCAAATTGCAGCCTTTGCATTGCGTCGCTCTCGCTCCCATCTTCCTGTTCGGCGATATAGCGCTCCAATTTATCGCGGCACGCGCGAACCGCACACAAGGGCATAAGTGCAAACAGCAACTCCATGCGCTTTTCCGTCCAGCCGTTATAGCGCGCGTTCAGCGCGTGACGGAAAACCGAATCAAAGAGCGTTTCGGCGTCCTTTGAACCGGCTGCGTCAATCGCCAGTTCGATGCCTTCGATTGCCCTGTATATCATCCCGCCCACAATTCCTGACGAATCATCACAATGACCAATCAGCTCCAGCATCTCCTCTAAAACAATGATGAATAGCGAGACGGCGGTCAGGGTCTCGCCGGAATCCATCATATCCTCCGCCGTTTGCAGCACCGTATCGGCTCCGGCGACCGCCCTGCGCGTATCGCGATATTCTATATAGCCGCGGCGCGTTACCCCGGCGATGGCGCTTTTGATAACGTTGCGCGCGTTTTGCAGCATGTCCTCTTTCTCAGCATAGCGCAGTAAAAGCTCCTCCTTCATGCGCTTATCCCTGTCCGAAAACTCCAACACAATCGACAAAAGCGTCTCCCGATCCAATGCGCCGAGCAGCTCTTTCAGGCCTTTCTTTTTTGCAGAAGCGGGCTCCGCCTTACCGGGCTTCAGCCTGCTTCGCAGCGCATAGAAAACCGCCGCCTGATGCTTGCAATGCGCTCCCCAATCATAGGGGCAGTCGCATTCGCTGTCCCCTATTTCCCCGCCGTCGCCGAGGGTGACCGTTACGGTATAGTCGTCGCTGCCTTCCACATCGGCGACCCACTCGCCGCCGTCCTGCTCCAGCGCAACAATGCAGCCGGAACGATAATAGTCCAGCCCGCGCGCCAATATTTTTTCTTCGATGTACTGCTCAAAATTTTGCAGATTCATTTGGCTTCACTTTCTCAATACAAGCGTCTCTTCTGCGCAATCAACACATCATTGACATACAGATACATAATGCCGCCTCCGCTTTTGCACATGCCTGCAATCTTGTTATTCTGCACATATGCGGTCAAGGTATAATCCCTTTCCACAATCCCCCGCACCTCGTCGTAAACAGTGTCGTTTACAATCAGCTCGGTCAAGCCGCGCGTGCGCTTCATGCTGATTTGCAGGTCTTCATAGTCGGCCGCAATCAAGATGCGCCCCTTCTTATCATCCAGCCGCAAAGGAGCGCTATGGTATCCCTCTGCGATCTGTGGCTGCACCGCTGCTGTTTCGGCGGGATTCTGCAGCGCCGCATCCAGATCTTCCGCGGAAACGCCGCGCAATTTCGCCCAGGCCCTCGTGCCGCTGATCAAAGAAAACAGAATCCATCCGTGGAAGACGATATCTAGCAAATAGGAAACCTCAAAACCGCCGCTAAGCAAGAGAAGAACAAACAGCAGGCAGTCGATGCAGAAGAAGATCAGCGCAACCAGGATAAACGCCCTTCGGCGCTTGGCGAGCAGCCAGCAAAGAAAATACAGGCCAATGGAGATAAAGGCGATAATCAAGCCCGCGACCAAGAACGCGGTGGATTGGAATTCTTCCGCAAGGCCGCGGCCGACTTCAAAAACAAACTGTGGCCCGGTTGCCGAAAAGAGCATATAAACCCCGGCGTTGAAAGCGGTCAGCAGCAAGTTCGCCGCCGTAAAAATGACGACCAAGAGCAGGTTGCTTCTGGCCCTTTTGAATTTCATCGCCCATTGCTTCATAGCAGTATCCATTTCAGGGTCTCCTCCGAACGTAAATTTGTGCGTCTTCGCCATTATACTACAATTTATATTGCAGCGTATATATCTCTCCGGCCTTTTCATGCAAGACTTGTGGACGGATCACCCGATAGCCACCGTATTCTTTTTGCAGAATTCCCTCCGCGCACAGTTTGTGAAAGCCGCGCAGCAGGTGGCGATAGCTTGTGCCGAGAAAATCGGCCAGCTCGGTAAGCGTCTCGCGAAACAGTCCGTTCAAAGCCGTCTGCGTGATATATGCGTAGAGCCTGGCCTCGAGCGGCAGTAATATCATGGCGGCCGCGTTTCGGTTTGCCATATAGAGCGATTCGGCAAGTTCGGTTCCTATGCGGTTCATGAAGAGGATATTGTTCCGCAACACTTCCGTATATATATGGAGGGGCAGGCCCACGCAAACAAACTCGGAAACAGCCTGCGCGGTGACGGGATAGACGCGCTTGCCCGACAGCAACTCCAAACTGCCGAGGAGCCCGTCGGATATAAAATAACAGAGCAACAGTTGCTTGCCGTTGGATGTGCCCAGATATACCTTCGCCTTGCCGGAGAGCACAAAGTGTACATAGTGCACATCCTCGCCCTCCCGAAAAAGGTATTCGCCCTGTTCAAAGATGAAGCAGCGCGCGCCGGGCAGATCCAAGCCGCCCAATCCGTAGCCCGCAAGCAAATCATAACACTTTTGGTCCATATCCAGCGTTTTCATACTGTGTCACCTCCTCAACAAGCATGACATATGTCATACCCCCAAGTCAATACCTTTGCCTATAATGGAATCATCAATCAAGGAGGAATTTTGCAATGTTAAATTTAATTATGAATCTGATACAGGATAAAAAACAGCCGAATATGAGACAGGAAACGCATAAAAAAATATTTTTCAATCCGGTATTTTTCACGCGTCCCCGTCACGCGATTATCTGCCCCCGCTGCGGCGCCGTGCAAAGCCGGGAACAGGACTACTGCTGTGCCTGCAAGACGGCATTCTATTTTCTGGATGAGACCAGCAAATACGCGCCCGGGTTTTGAGGATGTAAATCATCGGGTTTCATACTCTGCCAAGCTTTGCTCTCGCGGCGGGGCGAGCCCTGTCGTGCATTTATCCTGTGACCGCAAACCACAGTGCGTCCCTAAAGATTCTGCTTACACCAGAACGAATGCCCCCCATTGCATCAAAACGACCGATAGACTTTTGCTACTGTAAATCGCCTTCCATGCGGGCCAATTTCTAATTGAAAAAACCACATAAGCAAATTATCGCTTCAGGATTACGCAAATCACAGTGACAAACTTTTTCATTATGAGCGCACTCCGAAGAGTTCATCAAAACCCGCGTTTTGCGTGTGCTGTGGCCGGACACCGCCCGCCATCATCTTTCTCACAAAATCTTCGTAATAATCAGCATCGGACTTGGGTAATGGCGAAGCAGGAGTCACCGCCGCTCGGGGTTGCGCCGTCGGCTGCACAGGGAGTGCCAGCGGTGGTGATTGCGGTGCTGCCGGAATAGCACTCAGCGCATTACTTACGATCAAATCCAAAGCCGTAAGCTGCGTGTCGGCGTCGGTCACATTATACTGACGCGCAAACTGTATAACCTCGCTCAGTGTCCGCAGGACAGTGTGTATCGCCCCCAAAGCTGCCCGCGCTTGGGCGCGTATTTTTTCGACCTCCTGTTGAGCGGTTTCTGTGAGCCTCGACATATCCCGCCGCGTCTGCACCATGGTTTCGGCGGCTTCCCTCCACGCTTTGCCCGTAATCTCTTTCGCCTTGGCGATGGCGTCGCGCTTTATCTGCTCTGCCATCTTCAAGGCGGTATCCAGTAATTCTGTAATGCGCAGGCTTTCCTCTATGTGTTCATTATGCAGTTTTTGGATTTCATTCGCCTGCTGCTGTATTGTGACATCTTTCTGCGTGAGCGTCTCCAAAAGAGCGGCGTAACGCCGTTTCAAGTCGGCAATCTGCTTCTGTAATTCATCAATGACAGCATCAACCTCCTGCGTGTCATAGCCTTTACGAGACCGCGAAAAATCCATAGTATGTTCCGTCATAGCGGCCTACCCCTTTCACAAACTTCAAAATGTTATGTATTTGCCTATTATCCGAGTGGTTTCGTTATGGGCGTTTCTAATGGTTTCATGTCGCTGTTGTTCCAGAATGGCGGGTGCTTGCGCCAGTGTTTATATAAGCTGAATATCTCTGCGCTTGCCGCCGTAAAGCAGGCGACCGCGTCGGCGGAAAACGCCTTGCCTTGGTTCTTCTGCACGAACGCCTGTGCTTCCTTGATTTGGTTTGACAAGTTTCCATTGCGGCCGGATAACATCCGGCAGGATAGCATAACATCGACTTCATCGGCAATGGCACAGATGCCCGCGTGCAGGGGGATGGCGCTTCCCGATATTTTGTCGGGGTAGCCCTGCCCGTCGTATCGCTCGCCGTAGAATTGCACGGTTTCTAATATCACACGGTGCGCTAT
>Ga0123353_10002770_pt1 | contig 21898 bp, 15 predicted proteins | sample TergutLab28metaG_3_FD_92763 | JGI IMG/M metagenome (GOLD analysis project Ga0123353, IMG submission 92763) | Labiotermes labralis P3 segment gut microbial communities from Petit-Saut dam, French Guiana - Lab288 P3 | ecosystem: Host-associated > Arthropoda: Insects > Digestive system > Gut ... | reverse complement strand
TTCTATTGTAAGGTCTTTATATTTTAGAATCTTCTCGGCTTCTTTTTTAATCACATTTCTGTCTCCTGAGATTGCAACGTCTATTAACACACATGTTCCCTTTTCATTATCACGGATTATAATGTCTGGTTTGTACTTGTTGATTTCACAATACGGTTTTATTATTATTATTACTATTGTTAATTTATTCTCAGCTATTTGTTATTAGGTGGTGGTCTTCTGGTACATCCAGATCTCAAATAGAGATCAAAGCAATTTACCCCACACTTTATAAATGACATGTGCAGTACTCATTACTATGATCATCTGTAGCTCTATGGCTAACAGGTGACCTGGCAGCCACTAAAGGCTCTAACCTAATCCATTCTTAATTTTTTCTAATGCTCCAAATATAACTGGCACAGTTTTTGTTCTCACTTTCCACATCCTGCTGACCTTGATCTCCATGTCTTCGCACTTGCTTAGTTTGTCAGTTTATTTTGTGTCAATGTTTGAATCATCTGGTACAGCTATATCTATCAGTAGGCAAATCTTCTCTTGTTTGTTGCTCAGTATTATGTCAGGTCAGATTGCTAGTATTGTTCAATCTGTGATAACTGGTACATCCCACATCATAGTGGTACCGTTGACAGATATGACCCTCTCAGTTATATGTCCACAGTACTTGTCAGGCACCTGTAAATCCATGTGTTTAAATATCATCCAGTGGATGTAACCAGCCAACTTATAGGGTCTATTAGCATATTCAGATGGTGTTAGTGTTGTGCATCCCACTACAATATGTTTTATGTGTTCTGCCTTACAGCACATTCTGCATTTCCTATCAGTTGGTTGCTTCATAATGTTTCTCTGATGATAACAAGTGTTCAGCACTTGATCTTGGGCTGCTCTCCATTTCTCCCTTCATGCCTGAGCTGCACAAATATACCAGGAATTTTTTTTTTCTACTGACAGTCTTTCAAGGCCCCAGTAGAACAGTTCATGCATTGGTTTCTTCTTGAATTCTTCCATCATCTTATTTTCAAAGCTGGACTTCAGTTGATTACTGATATTCTGGGCAGCAGTTTCTTGTGTCATATATTTTTGCTTTATTAGATTAGCTTCTTTTTACAGAGAGTATTTGGCTTTCCCACCATCATATCTTGTACTAATCTGGTAAGCCTATCTTTGCCTTCCTTAATGTTCTTGCTGAGACCAAAAATAGCAGCATTATGTGCAGACTCCAGCTCAACTATTCCACATCCACCATTTTGTCTCTTGACATAAAGTTTATTAAGGCATGCCTTTGGGTGGTGGATTCCTTCAACAGTTAGAAGCTTAATCATTCTTTGATCCACCTTCTCAATTTCTTTTCTTAACCAGCTGACTATTCCAAAGCTGTACAATAGGAATGGTACAGCTAAGGTATTGAGGGCTGTGATCTAGTTCTTCGAGTTTAACTCCATCTTGAGAATTTGCTGGACCCAACTGCAATATTCCTTCCCTAGTTTCTCCTTCATTTGGCTGTTGTAAATAGCTTTACCTCTTCTGTGCCCAGATACTTATAGGTCTTGTCAAGTTCCATGTTCCTTATTACTGTCTGGTTAAATACTAATGTTTTTGGCTTTTAGTTAGCTTGCCAAGCTTGAAAACTGCTGTGGTGCATTTGTCTAGGCCAAACTCCATTCGTATGTCATCAATGCTAAACTCTTGCTGTAACTCGGTCTTATCTCTGGAAAATAGCTTCAAGCCGTCCATATAGAATCAACGGCTGACTTTATTTTTTCCCTTGACTTCATACTCTGTTTCTTGTTTATCGAGCATCTTGGTTAGTGGTATAAGCAGTAAAACAAACAGTAATAAAGGCAAGGAATCACCTTGGAATATTCCCTGTTTAACAGCTACTTTTCCTGTTCTGACGTGCCCTTCTGTGTGGTACAGCCGCATTTCAGTCTTCCATTCTTTCATCGATGCCTCCATGATTCATCTTACACTTGGACATATTTGGTACATCTCCATGACAGCAACTATCCGGATGTGAGGCAGGCTGTTGAATGCTCTCTGGTAATCAATCGATGCCCTACACAGATGCCTTTGATGTTTCTTCACTAATGATAACATAATCTTGCTCACCAGCAGTTGGTCCTTATATTCCCTAGACATTCTGTGACAGCCTTTCTGTTCTTTTGGGAGAATTTTCTTTCCAAGCAAGTGGTTATATGTACTATTTGTCAATGTAGCTGCAAGATTAATATTATTATTATTATTATTAATGGGCCGGGTAGCGCAGTCAGTATAGCGACTGACTACAGGATCGAATCCAGGTGGGGGCGAGATTTTCCACCCATTCAGACCGGCCCTGGGGCCCACCCAGCCTCCTGTACAATGGGTAACGGGTCTTTCCTGGGGTTAAATTGCGGCCAGGGCATGTTTGCTGACCACTCACCCCCTTCTACTGCCGCAGTCATGGAAGAGTAGAGCTATACCTCTACCCACCCTCTGGGCCACACCAGGCCTGTAACGGGATCACTTTACCTTTATTATTATTATCATCAACATCATCTCCCACAGGTATTTATTTGGCTTCTTCCTGACAATGGCCCAGAAAGGGCCAAAGCATGTAGGAGATAATACGCAATGACAACATACACAAACCGACTGCAAGTGAAATTTTTTGGTCTTACATTAAGTAATGAAATGTTAATAAGATGTTCCACATAACAAGAAGTGATTTAGGTTTTCAGATTTTGGAGAATTTCTCCTAGTGTTATTGATACATATTATCATTTACACAGAATGACATTGCATTAACCATAAATGAGAATAATAAGTATTTACATAGAACATTATGTACAGTACTATAAAACTCAATTATTCTGCAGTAAAATGTACGTTTTTATTTAACAGACGACAGTGACACTAAAAAGTTAAGAAGACATAAACCATTAGATGGCAGGATCATTTAAGCTTACTGCACAAAACTTCATAACAGTATTTTAAACAGTTTGTGACAAACCTCTTATACAGTTTACAATTTACATTCACTCAAACATTCACACACACACACTCACACACACTCACATATGAGGGGTGAAAAAAGCACATTAAAATTACCCTTTAATAGGGTGACGGGGCGTGGAACAATTTTCAAACATGTAGTGCTGGTCAACAAAAATAATCGGTACAAAGAGGTACAGGTCAGGGGACTAAATTACATATGCCACATTGACAGCAAATGCAAAATAACAGAACTCAAAAACTGGTACTGAAATTATTTATAATTCCAAAAATTTGTGCTGTGTAACACAGTGATGTGGAGTCAACGTCTACAATTGTGATTGGAGATAACTGTGTGAGTCATGGGAAACACACCAAAATTTCTAGAAGCTGGTGCCCCTGGATTTTCACAAAATAAAAAAAAAAAAAAGTTTAGGAAAAACAATGATATTTACAAGAGGGTTCACGGGTCTTCAATACAGTCAGTAATATCACCCTTGATAAATGGCAGTTGTAATGCCATGCCCAGTGCCAATGAAACTCTCTTACACTGGTACTGCAGAAATAACAGTTAAGTTACAGCAGCGATGAATCATCTACTAAAGCATTCTTTCCACAAGAGAAGCAGGATAAAATGCACTGATTTTACTGCTTAATTTCAAAGCTTAGAGATGGCAACAACAAGCAATGCATCTTGAATGCTACTTTTATGCTCCACACATACTTTACAGACAAAAAAAGTTGAAACTCTTTAACTGTACAGAATTAAGTTGAATGGAAACATTTTCCACCATTAACACCGCTTGACAAGACTAACCAACACGAACATGATATCAAAGCTGTCTGGAGAAACTTCATATCTCCTTCTAACACAGAACATGTTTTCCTCAGAATAAAGTCATGTTGTTCATTCATATTTTGGAGTGTTGTGATGTCTTCATGTTAACCATATGTGAAATGGAATAATTCGTAAAAATACACACATGTTCTTGCCCTTAACATATGTTCTACATCTTAATCCTGAAGCTAATGAAGGCTACAAGGCACTGTAGCAGCAAGCATTACTTGTGTTGTAGTATATATACAGCATTCTGCAAACCCAATATTTGTCTCTGCTGGATTGAACTTATAGTCCTTAATATTCTGAAGTAAGTAGGTGTATAAAACAAGAAACCTTACCAACACCTGCAACATTTCAGGGGGAACAATGTATAAATAAAATGCACCACTCCTTCAACTTACATGTGTGAATGGGCATGGCATCACAATATTTTACTGCATAAAGGATACATTTTCAGGCACAACATCAAACTTGCCAATCTTTCCATATTTCATAAAATAATCAAAGATGAATCAAAGATGATATAAGAAATGAAAGTATATAAAATAGAAACATTTAATTGACAAGTTAATATTTAGTATTTAACTGTCAAAAACAAAACAGTTTATCTTATACTGTGGAAAAAGAAAGATACAAAGTACAACAGAAGTTACAGTAGCACATTTCATCTCTAAAATGCCTAAGAATGTATCCTTAGAATTACATCCTTGGAAATGAAAGGCATATCATACATTTTTCTCAAATTCATTAATGATACATAACCAAATTTATGCAGTGGAATCACAATTTAGTATTTTTGTGGAAACAACACAATACACTAACAGGAAGAAAATGTGTAACACATATTAATACCAGTCATTCTATGCAGCAGCACCATTACATATTTTGTATTCCTAACCCAGTCACACATTTATGTTGCAATTGAAAAATAAAAGACCAACTTGATGTCACTTTTATTTTATTTCACTTCTTATGTATTCAACATGTTTCAAACATTAATATATCCATCATCAGGAGCTTGCGACTGTGCAGTTCTGATGATGGATATATTAGTGTCCGAAACATGTTGAGTACAGAATAAGTGAAATAAAATAACAAGTGACATCAAGTTGGTCCTTTATTCTTCAACTATTACAATGATGCACGGTCCAATAAACATAAGATTTATGTTGCACTTAACACACCCATGATTTTTGTACAAATTAAGAATACCACTGACCACCAGATCAAATTCTGATTTATGGTCATTAGGTATATACTGTAACGATGTAATTGTCAAAAAAAGGTTAGTAAAAGGCTGCCTGTCTACGCAGCCACATATTTCATATCTGAAATACAATGACGAAATTTGGTATTGGTAGGTACAGTACAGACTACCATATAAATGTAAGTTTGGTTTTATGGCTTATAGATAACATCTCATTAGCGCTGAACCAAAATAAAACTTTATTACAGTAAAATTTACAATCTTTATCAGATATATTGTTATCCATTGCCTGTTTAAAAAACAAGAGTGGAAAGATATTTCTACAAGTTGCAGTACTGTACACACATTTTTTAGGCTTGTTCTTTGTGATTTTATTCTCATTCGCCTGGATGTAAACATTTTAGTGTCTTAAGCAGTATACAGTGTTATCACCTTGACGTAGCGTAAGTCCACTACTTAAAAAAATTATTTCTTTTTGGTGCTACATCATCCTGTCCCATTTATAAAACGTAATAGCTAAAATCCTCAACGTATATTATATGTACTGATGCCAATCAATCTTCAGTGTCTTTGCAATAACATAAACTGAAATTTCCAAAATCAGTTACTTCTTAAACAGATGGCATATGGCATATTTATATGAATAAAACTTAGGTTGAGAGAGAAAGAAACAGAGTAATTTCTATTATGTTGCACCCACTGATGTATAGTTCCCACGCTATTCATATCATTTATGAATCACAAATTAGTTGTCCTTACATTGTGTTAAATTTATCACACACACACACACACACACACACAGGTGTGTGTGTGTGTGTGTGTGTGTGTGTGTGAACAAATACACATATGGGCATGACTTCACCATTACATACTTTGTGCAAAGAATGCATAAAAGCAATGAAAGTTAATTACTTTATTACTGCACAGTGTGATATCCATAACAATAAGATTTGCACCAGTAGATCTATATTTGCAATAAACAAACATCATTACTAATGCACTAAACAAGAAACAAAGAGAATATTTGATAAAAGCATGTGATCTCCATACTGGATACATCTTTGCACTCAAGTTTTATCTCATGCAGGACATACCAACAGCCACATTTTCTCACCATGAGTACACCAAGCAAAAGAAGGAACTTCTGGCAGACTACAGCTGTTATGATTAGACACATTTTTATGGGTTCTGTTACCTCAATAAATGATTTCAAGGCACCTTTGCTTATGCATGGAACAGAAGCTGTCTATGAAACAATGACATTATTATTTTGTAAAATTGGAATAAAAGGGAGTTCATAAAGCTCTATTGTGTAAGGGCAGCAGATCATAATGTTTAACACAGTTGTTATTTGATTGTACATTCAAGTCTGTGACAATAATACCACCAATCAAATGGCACGAGTACATGTTTCAGTGTTCTATAGGTTTTTAAATTATTAAAGATTATTTATATAATGCTTGGAGACAATTTTAATGTTAAACACATTAAACTGCTGGAGACATTATTTTTACAAGTAAAACACAAATCAGTAAGGCAAAAAATTAACATTATATGTGTATAAAACGGGCTCTATGTAATGGAAAGTAACTATCATAGAATGTTAGAAGTATGATCACTAAATGGTAATTCCACTGCATCTGTTGCACATTGCTCTAACTTTAAATATCCTTTATTAAGATTCAGAATAAACTGTTCATTCATTACGCAGAAAAATCTGTCAAAACATTTTTATTTCCAAGGAGGCTGGAGTAACAACTATAAACTATAACATAAGTATCATAACATAAAAACAGACTTACCTTTCCTTCTGTCTCTAGGATCCATGCGCACTCCATCTCTTGGAGGAGGAGGAGGACCTCTGGTACCAGGACCCTGTCCTCCACCTCTCCCACTACGGTCTTGTGGAGGTGGTCGACCTTGCCTGGGCCCTCCACCTCCATCACTATAATTGGGAGGTGCTTCTGTCAGGAAGTTGGAAGGGACCAACCCCCGGACTCCATCCAATTCACCCATGTAGAAACCATCATCATCCATATCACCATACACATAGATGATGTTGCCCATTTGGAATGACAACTCCACCTGCAGTAAGATCCAGAAGACTCAAGATATTCACAACACAGTAACATGAAAGCCTCTTTTATTGATGTTCTATGACAACGTATCTTAGAACCAGAACCAGCAGCATGTGGCAAATGTAGACACCACACATTAAGGTAAGCCCCAGGCTTCATATGCCACACATATATACAGTACATAAAATTCAGTGGACCAATATATTTGAATCTGCTGGGGATAAGAGGATGGAGGAGAAGAGCTGAAAATAGGGATGAATGGAGGCATCTTATGTGGGAGGCCAAGGGCCGGAAGGGGCTGTAGCGCCATATATGGAATGGAAATATATTTGGATGTAACTATTCAAAAATTATTTATGCCACTAAAAAATTTTATAATACACTTTTTGAGAATAAAAAACTTATTTCCTGCGAAGGGGTTTCTAAGATGAAATGTTTACTGAACGGTACTTGTTTTATCTGACGGACGTCACTTATCACTTCTCACACCCTTTCAACTGGCAGTAGGCATTGCGGCAACTGCGAATGTTTTGATTTGCCTTGAGTCAGAGCTCACACATTTTAGTTCAACGTAATGCAGGTAATATTAGATTCCCCTCCCTTATATGAAATTAAAATACTCATTACTGTAGACTTATTCAAAACAGCCAACAGAAATTAAAAACTTCTAATGTTCACAGAGCTACAAGATTATGATGAGATACTTACTTCAGCATCAACATTAGGTGAAAGCTCCTGTGGGTCATAATCATATAGTGCAATCATTTTCTTGACTGGCATGTTGGCATAGATGTCTCCCCAGCGATCCCTTGAACCTCCACGACCTGCTTCCTTTGGAGGTTCCTGTAATTCTGCCACCATGTTGTGTGGAACAAAACCTCTCCGACCTCTGCATTCTCCCCAGTAGAAACCATCTGCATCTTTATCCCCATAGACCTGAAAAACATGTAACATCTCCTACTTGTAACTCAAAACATGAAAAGAAATATATACTCTAAAAGTTGTGATATCTTGCATAGCCAAGGCCAAAGTGTTGCTGATGTCATAATTTTCTAGTTATTAAAACATTGCACTTAATGTGTATCTTTGCGTATTTACAAACTCAACAGCCTGAGAGCCAATTACAAAAACAGCACAACCGTATAATAAGGGAGAAAGTTCAACAATGGACAATATACATAAGGAATATTTCAAAATAGAACATTACAGCAGTAAAAGGATGAAATGACAGACACAGGCAGCTAAACACAAAACATTAAGCAATTATGTAGATTATTATTATTATTGATTTATTCACACTACTCAGCATGCATGTGCTGGGATACATATAACTATCCCAGATTGTTAGTGGGATTAGGCTCAGACAGGGCAAGGAAAATCACCCTATCCCATAAGGTCAAGGGATTTAGGAATATGCATGCTATATGACATATTTGTGCTGCTTTTTGCCCCATTCTTAGGATATTTCTGGTGAAACATACATTTTGTAGATATTTTAGGCAGTTTTTGGTGACCACTCCTTCCACCGAGGTGACTAAAGGTTATATAGGTACACTGTTAAGCTTTCAGATATTTTTTATTTCCAGGGCCAAGTTTTTACTGTTTATAATATTCTCTGCTTCAGTTTTGGGAAGGCTATGAGTCAAGGCAACTGCCATACCTATTGAAAGTGTCATACTGTTGTTGTTGTTGACTTAATCACACTTCTCACCATCTATGTTCTGGGAAACCTTCACCTTTCCCAGACTGCTGGTGGCATTAGGCTGTGAGGCAAAGGAAATTCACCCTATCCCCCAAGGTCAAGGGGCATGTCCTAGGAATTTGCATACTATGTGACATGTTTTTAATAGTACTGCCTTTTGCCCCTCTCTCAAGATGTTTATGGTTAAAACTGTATTCTCTAGATACTGTAGGAAGTTTTTGGTGACCACTCCTTCCACTGAGATGTCTAAGGGGTATGCAGATACATTATTAAGCATCCAGGAATTTTTTATTTCCAGGACCAAAGTGTCATATTTTATCATTTCCTCTGCGTCAGTTTTGGGAAATTTATGGGTCAAGGGAACTGCTGTATCTATTGTGAATGATGTTTCATTCTCTCTATCAATGAGCACTATATCAGGTCTGTTGAAATATAAATTTTTATTAGCTGCGATAGACCTGTCCTAATATAAAAACATGTTACTGATTCCAGCACTGGTTCTGATTTGTATCTTGAGTATGGCAGAGTATTTCTGTCAAGTAGTTTATACTTTATGGCAATCTGTTGGTGAATTATTTCTGCCATTTGGTCGCGTCTCCCGATATATGTGGATTTGGATAGTGATGAGCATCCAGCTATTACGTATTCAATTGTTTTGTCCACTTTAACACACTTTCTGCATCTGTCTATCACTTACACTCAGAAAAGGTGCCTCTCATTAGTCCTGGTTTTGATCACCCAGTCTTGGATGGCGACTGCAAAACCTTCCGTCCCAGTACAGATACAGCCAGCAGAAAGCCACAATGGGGAGGAATCTTCATCCACATGATTTTCCTGCAGAGAGTTCGGGAATCTGCCATGTGGGGTTTGCGTTCTCCAGGTGTTCAGCTCTTCTTCTGATATTGTTATATCATCATCCATATTTTGAACATTTAGTTTTAAAGGAATGTACCCTTTATATGCCAGTCTCAATAGGCATTTTTCAGTTGATCTCAACTTATTCCCCATATTTATGTCTTGTGTTCTGCACAATCTGTGGATATTTACTAAGCCTCGTCCTCCTTCTTTCTGAGGCAGATGCAGACTTTTTATAGGTGAATTAGGATGGAGGCAACAGAAATTAGTAAGTAGTCTACTTGTAAGCCTGTCATGACCCTCAAGTTCTGTGTCAGTCCCTTGATTATTCCAAAGGAATTGGTTAGTACATGACCTGCCCATGTAATGAGTGCTGTCATCTGGTTTTTCACAGATAACTTTGTGTTCAAAATTTCTGTGACTTTTTCTGTCCTTTTCACGAAAATCTTCTTAAGACATCTGTGGTCAACTTGCTGTTTTTGTGGTATTTCTAGATATTTATACGTTTCTTCTGGCCACATTTCCTCAATATCCTTACATTTCCTCTGTCAGTTTTTGACTTCACTTTTTCTAATGCGCACATTTGTCAAAACCAAAAGTCACCTTAATGTTTTTGCTGAAAATTTTTACAGTATCAATCAAACAATATAACTTTTCTTGAATTTCTGTGTATAGCATAAGGTAATCCATGTACAGGAGATGTGATAATCTCCTTTTATTTCATATATTAAGCTTCTATACAATGTCACTGGTGTTTAATATTAATGACACTGGGTCTAAAGCCAGACAAAGCCACAGTGGAGAAAATGAATCCCCCTGAAAAATTCCTTTTCTGCTGTTTACAGTGCCAGCATTTCTATTATTCACCCACAGGTCTGTTCTCCATGTTCTTATCATGAGCTGCAGAACATTCCTAATCTTTGGGCAGATGTTTTTATATTTCCACCCTACATCAACCAGCTATGAAACACTGAGTCAAATGCTTTTTGATGGTCTACATAACATATGTGCTTGTATGTGAACAACAGCATCGATAGTGAGTTGCTGTTTGCATCCTAATGATTTCTAGATGCACCCTTTCTGCTTCTCTTAAAAAATTTGGTTCATGTTGCAGTGCTAAAGGATCATATTATTAATCATTGATGTGAACAATTTGTGTACAACAGACAGTCAAGTTATGGGTCAACAGTTGTCCAGCTGCATGGTCCCTCCCTTCTTGTGTAACATACACATGTTTCTCTCAGTTAGAAACTTACGAATTTGGGTGGGGTCATTACGTTCATGAGGCAGCAAGTGAGACAAGCATGGATAGAAGTCAAACTTTTTAGCCAGAAATTATGAAGCTTGTTGGGTCCAGGTGCTTTTCAGTTGCTGGTTTTTTTACACAGCTAAAGTTATGTCATTAACAGGAATTCATTAACCACCATAAATGGCAGTTTGTAGCTGCATGTTTCTTTATTGTTGATCTATGCTGCTGAAGAGTTACAGTCTTCTGGATTGGCCCAGATGAAACTCCAATATTCGTCAAATTTATTGACATCAATGATAACTAATTCACTTCCTGTCAGGCCATCAATGTCTATTTCTAGTTGTTTACAAAATTCCTTGCAATTCTTGTAAAAATCAGAATTCTGTTTCTTTCTTTTGGATAGTCCATTATATCTTCGCTGTCTGCTGGCTCCCTTCAATTTGGCTCTTTGTCTGAACTGGTCTCCTATATTCTTAAGTTGCTAGGTGCTTTGTCTGTCTTCAAGATCTATTTTTGACTTAAAAGCTAGTACCCTCACCTTCTTCCTGAACTTTGAGAACAATTTCCTTTTAGAAATTCATCTATAACATCTGTTTTCACTTGTAGTTCGTGTTCTTTATCAAGCACTTTCTCCTATTGGGTTTCTTTACTTTTATATTATTATTGTTGTTGTTGTTGTTGTTGTTGTTGTTGTTATTATTATTATTATTATTATTATTACTATTACTATTATGTTGCCTTACAGCTTATCTCTTTGTGCCACTACCAAACATTTCATGTTTTTATGGTACTGTGTACTGTTATTTTCTGTGCACTAATCCTTTAATTTTAATACCTTGATGGTGTCATCTTCTGAGAATGGCAGCTCTTCCTCGCAAGCATCAGGGTTTGGTGACATTGTCGTGGGGTCATAGTCATACAAGGCCACAAACCATCTCACTCGTTTGTCTCTTGGCAAAGGTCCTGGACCTCCTGGAGGTGGCCCTGGCTGGTGATAGGGTGGAGGGCCCCGTCCGGGAGGCAGCCCTCCTCGGAACCCTCTGTCTCCAGGATGACCCCCATGTCTGCCTCTAGGGTCACCACGTGGGTCTCCATAATACTGGTCCCTGCAATGAGATAGTTACAAATTTATTTATCTTAAAAAACGATACTTTGACACACAAGAACCTTTTCACTGTTTCGTAGTTCTGTGCAATCGTAACAGCACATCTCCTTTATCATTATTCTGTAGTGAAACTGTTAAGATGTCAGCCTGTTTACTTCATCATCAAACATGGACTTGAAGTCAAATCGCATATTGTATTAGTGGCCAAACTGTGAAGACATTGAGGTTATACGTGTTTGTCAGCGGGAACAAAAAACAAGACACAGAGCGCAAAATTAATACTTTAATGAGTCATACAGTATTGCCCTGAATTCCCTTAATGACTTCTTAAAATAAGAACACTATTCTCTTCGTCATGGTTGAGTGGGTCCTGTGTTCAAATTTCAGTCCACAGGCCAATTATCTTGATTGATATTTTCCATGCTTTTTCTCAGTCCCTCCAGGCAAATATCAGGGTAGTACCTCAAATTAGATCACATCTGCTTCCTTCTATAGCCTTTCCAATTCATTATTCGTTGACGGTCCTACAACTGAACAACACATAATCTAAAGTATTGAGCATCATTAAATGAAACCTTCAACAAACAAATACATCTTATACGAACAGAATGCACATAATCTGGTAATCATATGCTAATTAAATGATAGAGGAAAGATTACTTTAGAAAGCAGATATGTGCAGATACACCGCTGGGAGAACAAAAAATACATTTCTCATTCCTTAGAAGTGTTATTCTGACTTAAAAAGAAATGTGGTTTTGAGGGTACCTTTCTAGATCACGTACTTAACAGTTACTTATCCACTATCCTGCCAAGAAATGGCTACTCGTATCTTTCATACTGTTTCTTTGCTTCTCTGTGTGAGACTCTTATTGCTGCTGTTGGAATATCATACGAATGGTGCTCCAAATACTAGTGAAATATGGTAGTAACCTGATTTCTCAGCCACATTTTTAACAGAATAACTTCTGCACCAACTAGTTGATTTCCATGAAACTCAGTTAAGTCACAGCATTTTTCAAATATGTAACTACTATCTGAATACATCATTGAAGCAGTAAGACACATCACCATCACTAATTTAGGACCCTAAAACTGTGACAGTAGCACAAAAATACAGAATTTCTGTTATAATTATTTGGGTCTAATATGTAAATTTACACGATGGTGAAAATATGGCATTAGAAGTACATTCATAGTTTAGACTTCAGTGATTTAGGTTATGACTTCTAGCTCACAACATTGTGACTCTCATAGCAGGCAGCAGTTTCTAAAGTACTGGAAAACACTGCTGCTTTATAAGACCACACATTGTCATAAACCAAACAGAAAATTTTTACCATCACGAAACCCCCTTATCTTCTGCAACAAGAGTATAAGCTGCCACTGTGCACATCTCTGACATGTTGACAGCATCTCTGCAAACCAACTCCCACCTGTCATCACCCCTGTCCCTCCCGCGAGGAGATGGCGGCTGGTGGTCCATGCGTCCTCTCTCATGTGGCAGAGGAGGAGGTCGACCCCTTTCAGTATGACTACGTGGAATGCCTCGTGGATCATAGTGAACCCCACTGGGACCATGATGTCCTCGGGCTCCTCTTCGGCCATCCAAGTAATCATCTTCACTGAAGTTGCCTTCACTGGCAGAATCCTTGGTGATCTCTGAAGCACAATCATTTGCTTAATATTTCTGCCTCAGACACCACATTTTCAAGTTGTGAATTATTTTGTACATACTAAACTGAACAAGGACATACATATGACATACAAGAAGCTTACTGTCAAAAACACTGGATGTCCATTCTGACAAAAAGATATATGATGGTGAAAAAACGTGCTGGTACAGACCTCTAGTACGGGATACAACTGATACAGGCAAAGATCAGTTAGACCTGGCACTGTAGGTTAAATAAGTACTTTTATACAAAAGTGTGCCCCTTAGTCTTATTTAATCAAAAAGTCAGCCCTTGCCAAAAGTGGAAATACAAGTTTTTGAAAATATCTCCTAATATAAGGTATATCATAAAAAAACAAATATTACTGTCTCTGACAAGTCTTAATGGAGATTTAAGATAAAATCTGCCATAGGCTTTTTGTGAACAATGAAACAGGTATGGATGCATGACACACTGGACATATATCCCTTTCCGTTTTCTAAAGTGTCCAGCTTCCCCATTACTTGTGGGCTGCAGCAATTCATCTGCCAGAACTGAGAACACCAGTGACTTAACTCATCATATTGCCATACACCTGGACATCACATGTTTTCAAATCATATATTTTAATTGCTATATTCCAGATTTTACCAATCATTTTATTGCAGTGATAATTGTTACATGCAATATGAATGTTGTAAAATAAAAAGTAAAAATAATTTACATTTTTTTATTTTGAAGAACATCCATTACATCAATTGTTAGCAGAATTTTTTAGTCATCAAAGTTCAGAGTCAAACTATGGATTTATAATATGGACAAAATCAATACAGACCAAAATCAGTATGAACTCCAAAAAAATCTACTTCTACATGTAACAGTTACTTGAAATTAAAGAAGGTCCAAGTTTTTGGAATGATGCACCATGTCAATTGGTAAACAGTTACTGACACTGCTGGGCAGCTTGCCACATCCATCTTCAGGGTCTTGCAGTCAAGTTCTTGGGCTGCTAGATCCCGCCTTTCAGTCACCACTTATGGGAGCACACAAAATGCTTTGTTTGTTAATTCAAATCACAAATGGTGGCATCTCCAACATGCAGCATCTTTTACTGCCACAATGCAGATCAGAAATGCCTATGCCAAGCTTTGTAGAGCAACTAATTCTACACTAAAGAGCCGGCAGGCACACTGGGCAATTATTGCAATAAGTTACAGATTCTGTAAAAGTTGCAAAACATTAAGGTAAACACTTTTTTTTTTATGTTTATTGGACCGTGCATCATTGTGATAGTTGAAGAATAAAAGACCAACTTGATGTCACTTGATATTTTATTTCACTTCTTATGTGCTCAACATGTTTTGGACATTAATATATCCATCATCAGGAGCTTGCAACTATTCTGTTGAATTACCACATTGGTTGTTTTGTTCTTGGTTCGATGTGTGTTGGAGATTCGGTGTGGTTGGGTTGGAGTGGTATCCGTGTTGCAGGCTGAAGCACAACTCCAACCCAACTACACCGAATCTCCAATGCACATCGAACCAAGAACAATACGACCAATGTGGTAATTCAACAGAATAGTCACAAACTCCCGATGATGGATATATTGTCTGACACACGTTGAGCACATAAGAAGTGAAATAATATAGCAAGTGACATCAAGTTGGTCTTTTATTCTTCAACTATCACAATGATGCACGGTCCAATAAACAAAAAACACTAATATTTGAAGATGACATACAAATCTGTTATACTTATAACAAGTACGACATAGCAGCATATGTCATCCATGTTCTTTGTCTAAATACAAACCTTGGAATTAATATATCATTCAAGTAAACGCTGGCATAGCACTTGACAGTGATGTGCAGGGCCTGAAAAATATATGGCATACAGTAAAGGTATATGGTTAAAACACACTACATTCTGCAGCCATCTTTTCTATGATCTTTCAGTCTTTTTCTCATAATCACATAACAAACACAAAAAGTTACTATTATCTTCATCAAGTCTTTCCACCCATACATCACAGTGACTCTCACTAGATTTTCACGAAATTTCATATTTGGGTCTTTTTCTAAAATCTGTCAACACATTCCAGATGTGATTAAAACTGGAGAAAATAACAGACACTCTACACAAAGAACTAAGTATGTTTGTGATTCCCATGACTTAATCTAGATATTGACAAATGCTAACACAAAGTGGGGAACTATCTATAGTGTTTGTAAAAACATACACACAGCCACATGTTTAATATTAATATGCAGTAATGGAGACAGATGGTATTAGTAATCCACACCCCCTTATAAGTACATTTGTGATGATGAATATTAAAGGGCAGAAATAAAGCGGGCAGAGATGCAGTGAAATTGTATGCAAGCAACATAAATCAAGCTGTTCCATCAGCAATTCTCGTCATACCACTTCCTAAAGCGTAAGTGGAGAATGCTGAACTAATGTGATACAAAATTTTCATGTTATACTGAACATCTTCAGCCTGTTTCCTGCACTAGTTATCCATTTAACTCAATGAATTAACTGACGCTAGTACTAATATTATCTCATCTTTAAAACCCCAACTGCAGTATCATTATGAACTTGTCCAAGATCAAAAGCTCAGTGCTTCTACTACCAGTTATGAAAACCAGTCTTTAACCTCAAGCAGACTGATGTAACAGCTTTGCTCGTTACACAGGTATGTTTTCTTATGGTGCCATGCATGAGCAGACTTACCTCAGGTAAGTCACGTCAAACCTAAGTCTGGAGATAAGTCTGCAGTCTGTAAGTGCCCACTCACTAGGAGACTTTTTTCTTTATATATCTGTACGTACTTCAGTTAATTGAAAACAAGTCAGTGTGTTCAATAAGCAAAAAGACCTTGTTTTAATTGACCTGACCAATTTGGTTCATGTATGTGTTGTTCAGCTGCACCACTTTTATAATCTCTTGCTTATTTTGTTCGTACAAAAGTCCACAAAGTCCAGATTTTTATTGATGCATTTTTTCCAGCACCTGAATCAACTTTTTAACATTTTTACCATGGTGATAAGACATTATTTTTTAATTCTTTATCAAAATCATTTCTACTTTCAACTCTCTAGAAAAATGGAAATGAATGACAAGTTTAATAAACTGCTTCACAAATTCATGGCTGAGACCTGTCAAATATGCCAATGAATAGGTCAACTAAAACATATCTTTTCATAATTTAACAAATGTTCTGTCATTACTTTCCCTCTGACTCCATTCAACAGCAGTGTGTGTTGATATGTAATAAGGCCTCCCAATTAGTGGGTAGTAACAGACTTCAGAATTACCTCCCAACATATGTTTGAGCAGGCTTACCTTGAGTTCAGTCACTTGCTTTCAGATACATCTCCTTATGTATGGACACCTTTACAACAAGTCATTGGAGTGGGAATGGACATCCAAACATAAGTCCAGTGATTTAAGGTACTGTCACATTACATTATTCCATATCCAAGGTAATTCTTGTGGTCCCAGCCAGGGCTCCATTTACCTAACTTACTGTTATTCACAACTTAGCAATTTCATACCAGAAGAATTTACCAGCATTTTATGTACAAAACTTCAATTTGTATGGTCACTTTGAACTACAATTTGTGTTGAAAAGGTTTTCCACTTGTTCTAGCTCTGCATTGTTGAAGATCAAATGCACAGAATGCCATGGAGCAAGGCTTTTTCCAGTTATCCTTCGCACTGGCAAAAGGTGGTTAGAGCACATATTCTTTCTGCTAGACAGCAGTGTCATATCACATTCTCTTCATGCTGAATGCAAGAATCATAATTTTGTACAGTTACTTCAATACAATGAATGACCACACCAATGAGAAGAAAGATTTCACAATATGTGATAAGGTTCCATGAGCTATACACAATGTCTATTATAAATCTACAACAACTGGAGTTAAAGAAGGCCAATATTGGTGTGGTATCCGTGAATTGTGGGCCCAGTGAATTTATGTAGTTATGACATCTAAAAAAAATTCACATCTCAGCTGCAGGACCAGTGTGAATAATTAGACTTCCTTAAAATGTTCCGATGTGAAGGCACATAACCTTACATTCAGGGTATTAAAATTCAAGACTTCCATATGCAGAAATTAATTTTATGTTAGAGTAGGAGGGTAAAAAATGGAATAACACACAAAAGAATAAATAAAATACATACCTACTTAAGAATACAGCAAAACCAAAGTCATCTTACATACTGGCCAAATATGACCACCATTTTTTTTTGTTAATTTCTGTGCACTGATATCACTATTTCATATAAAAACCAACTAATGAACCCTTATGTCATTAACACTCCTTTATTAGCACTCTGTTACTCTGAAACTTTTCAGACCTCAAAGGGACATCTTCAGAGAGTACAACGAATACATTTTCACAGCCAGATCATATTTTGTTGACCTAGCCATGGCAACATATCAGTCATACTATATGACGATGTTTATTTGAGGGCCGAACATGTCGGAGTAACAAAGTGCTAATAAAGGGGTGTTTAAAACACAAGGGTGCATCAGTCCATTTTCATACAAAATAATGACCACCATTATTAGTATGTGTTAGGGTGAAATGCAATATTTGCCAACATATGGAGTGCTACTACTAATCTAACATGTTGTACACTGCTTATATATTGTGAAACTGAACTTATACTAACTTGACTGGGATGAGGCACTTGTAACTTGGCCTCTGGTGGTGCCTTTATGGCCATGATAGTCTGATGCTTATACTCAGGGATGCCACGCAAGTCCTGGTATGTTATGTAGGCATACCGCTTGTCTTCACTCAACTGCCGCAGGTTACACTCTGTCACAATGATTTGACAAGTTTCAATACAAGTAACATCATATTCTGCTTTATACAGTAAACAAAGAGTCTTTCTTTTACTGTCATCCCCAGCACAGCAGCCTCATTGCACAGAGTGTGTGCATCTACAACAGCAATAAGGAACACACTCTATGTATACAATGAAGTCATCACTGCAGATACATAATCCTAAAACTTTGTACAGTGAAACCTCTATCCACTATTCCGAGTAAATCATTCAATCCTTCAGGTCCCAAAAAATTGCCTATATGTAACCTTCCATCCTGACAATTATTTTTATGGTCACAACGGCATGCACAAATTGTTGCCACACCAACTGCCGAGTGAACAACTGCAGTAGAGCAGCAGGGATGAAGGGTAGATGCTAAGAACAATGTTGGTATGCATGCAGATGTTATTTCATTTGCACCCACAAGTATGGCCTTCCTTGCACCCACTTCCATGGAACATAGGAATGTGCAACAGCATTACATTCATATATCTCATACCACATTTCACTCAAATTGGACAACAGATGTGAAAAGTACATATATTAAATTCATTTGCATCCGTAAGTGAAATGCGGATTTTAATGCTCTAATTTTCACAAACCACAACCACTCATTTTTTTGGACATGCATTCTGTATTGTCTTCCAAGCAAATAAAAATGCAGATAACACAGAAAAATTTTTTGCTTATGTTTAAAGTAAATTATACTTTTCACTGCACTCAATTTCACCAAACTCGGGCCTGAGAAATAACTTTTTAAATGAAATCCTATACCAAATTTCGTGCAAATTTGCCAACTGTTTCTTATCTGATTCAAGATCATGGACAAACACACTGGGTCAATATAGGGTATTACTTTTACTTTGAACAGAGCATCTAAATATGATTTTCAGGTAGGCATTAAAGAACCTTTTGTTGTTTTCTTGTGTTTCTGACCCCTTTTAATGCTTCCTCATGTCTATCACTTACTTCTTACAGTCCCTTAAAAAATGATGGATAATGGTTTCACTGTAATTTTGAAATATGACACACTAGCTTAAGGGAAAACTACAATTAAAGGTGACTCAAAACAAAGTATTACATGACATACAGATCCAAAAAAGAAGTAAATTAAGATACCGTATTTACCCGTATGCAAGACAACCCCCAAAAAACACGCCTGCCAAGGGAAAATTTATTTATCCAAAACTAAGACAACCACCAAAAATAAAATGTGTACTAAGAAAAAATATTTTACCATTAATTTCATACACTTAATACACAAAGTATGTCACATTCTATGTAACTTTACCAACCAGTGTCACTGTCTCCATCTTCACAGTCAGTGCCTTACCTTCCTAACACTCACACCTAACACTCCCATCCTCTTCACTTGCCATTCCAAAACATATCATCATCAATCTCATCTGCTACATTGGACATACAGCACACCTTCAAAACTTTAACAGTCATTTCTGATGAGCTGCACTGCCATGCCACTATTATCCATATTGACTAAATAAAACATTCATATTTCTTGGTTTATAAAATTACCTGAACCCATGAAGATTCACAGTTTTCCCCACAGATAGTATTAGTGGTGTTAAGAATTTAAAGATACATGACCTGGATTTTTATGTTGTGTATACGGTCTGTTCAGTCTGAGTTCATGGTTCTTTTTATGGTTTTTAATTTGTGAACTGGTCCAGGTTTTATTTTTGAGTGTTGTAGCCAATTTTTTATTTTTTAATGGCCATTTTCCTGCTACTACATTCAGACTAGATCTGTTCTCAGGTACACACCTAAACAATTTACTGTTTTTGTGGTACCCACTGATTGCGAATAACTCTATCTAAGGGCTCCACCAGGTTAGGAGATTCCTTGCCTGAAAATGGAAACAAGAGCCAGTTTCTGATACATTGTGCGTCTTTAAGCAAACAGATGATGGATAAAGTCCCATAAAAGAATATTATGTCAGGTAACTTCCTTCATGCTGTGTTCTCTCTTTTGGATTTCTTGACCCTTGAAGCTGGACTAATAGGTTGTCCCAAAAGTTGATGCAGAATTAACGCTCCACACTGCATAACATCTCAGAAGAATGCAGACCTCACACGATCTGATGACACAGGCCACAGTTTGGCTCCACATGGTCCAGTTCAGAGTGATCAAGTTTAGCATGGTATGGCTCAGCACTTCAGAAATGACCACACAAATTTCAGTTACAAATTTAAGGGAAAAAACTTATCTTGCATTTGAGTAAATACAGTATAACATATCAATGAACTTCATGGTTTGTATAACTCAGCAGTTTACTTAAGATAAGTTGAAATCAAGGACATGATACAAGGACTGGGTTGTGAGGTAGTTGGAACTGGACAGGAATCAAATCTAATCATGGGCTTTGATATTAGTGGTTAAGCTTAGAACCAGAACTGCCCCAATGATGACAATTTATGAGGACTGCATTGCACTTTGCCCCTGAGAAATCTTACACATGTTAAGTTTTAGAAACTGACGAGGAAAGATTAGTTGGCAGATGGGCCTACTCAGTACATGAGGTGGCAAGAGGTGGGCACTTGTTTCACCCAATCAATCCACTAGCACTGCACAAGTAACTTCCTCCGTCTTCTGCTTGAAAATTCCATTGGCCAAAAACTAAAACATTATGTTCACAAGCTTCTCTTTTCCTGTAACACTTGATAACATGCAAGTGGAACTGGTCCATATCATTTCCACCACCAGCAGTGTATCTTCTCACCACTCTTTGAAATCAGGCCTGCATATGTACAACAGAGGTAGTAACAATGTGGTCTGTAATTGAATGGGGCTGAGGCTGCTGGTATATGAGAATATTTTGTTAAATAATAAAAAAGTAGATGGATGACACAAAAGAAGTTTAGAAATAAGTAGCTGGGGCCTAATCGAGGCACAACCCAGGAATCTGCTGGAAGCAACTGAGGAAAACCAGCAAAACATGTCAGAGAAGCAGGTTTCCCAGTCAAGATGAATCAAAGTGAGTTTGGGACAACTGTGATCATAAAAAGCATTCTCAACATTCAGTACAAAAGAACATCCAGGTAGCCTCCAAGTATACTTATTTTTGCACTATCAAGACAGGAATTGAAATGCAGGTACTATGCAGATATCCTATATCTGCACCACAAAAATGGAGGCAGCAGTACCAACCAAAATTGTGGCGTACCCAGGAATTTTGTTTGGGGGGGTTCAACAAATTCAGTTGAGGACAGATGACAGATAGAACGGAGATCTGGGAGCTGTAGCCCCCTAGTCAGGGGTTCTGGAGGCAGCTGTAATTTGGTACGAGAAATGTCATTTCCTATAGTAAAATTTTCTTAATTTTTGTTACTTTAAGACTATTTATGATGACAACCAATTTAT
>Ga0123353_10002767_pt1 | contig 21901 bp, 17 predicted proteins | sample TergutLab28metaG_3_FD_92763 | JGI IMG/M metagenome (GOLD analysis project Ga0123353, IMG submission 92763) | Labiotermes labralis P3 segment gut microbial communities from Petit-Saut dam, French Guiana - Lab288 P3 | ecosystem: Host-associated > Arthropoda: Insects > Digestive system > Gut ... | reverse complement strand
CGCCGGCGTCCTTGAGCACGACGTCGAACTGGGTCTTCTCTTCCACCGGGGCCGCCGCGGCCGCCGGACCCGCCGCCATCACCACCGCGCCGCCCGCGGCCGGTTCGATATTGTACGTGTCCTTCAGGTACGCGGCCAGATCCACCGCTTCCTTCAGCGTCAGTTTCACCAGCGAATCACCCAGACTCTTGATGTTTTCCGCTACGTCCGACATTCCACTCTACTCCCATCTCTTGGCCGGCCGTTCATTTGGCCGACCCGAGGCACGAAACCCGTGCCCTCGTCACACCCAGACCTGATAGGTGGCACCCCTGTGGTTCCATTTAACCCACACCCGCCAAAGCGGCCGGTACAACGGGCCAATCCGCAGCCTGGAAAATTTTTGTTTACGCCATCCGCAACAACGCTCACATGCAAGTCAACCGTCAACCCGCCGTCTTCCGTTTCCGTTTAGGCGGTGCGTCTTCCGCTTCGCCCGATGCGAACTCCCACTCCTCGGGCGTGTACGTCAAAACAATGCCGACCAGTTTGACGGCCTCGGGTTCCAACTCGGACTCCAAGGCATCCCAAATTCGTTTTTGCCGCTCCTGGTGCTTCATACCACGAAAAGCTGATGAGATCACATGCCCGCTGATTCGACCGTACGATTCTATCCATTCATATCGCTTATCTTCCAAGCAAAGCCTGGAAGTGATAATGCGCTCGAGTTTACTTTTTGTCGGTCGCATCATATATCTCCTCACATCGCTCAACTATTTTTGAACAAACACGACAAAATTCACTGGAGGCATGTCTCTTCGTATGTTTGCTCGTCACAACACCAATATGTCGCCAACGTGATTCAATCCATCGCCTCGGAACAAACCGCATATTGTTTGTCCATCGGCTTGAAACCAATTCAACCTCATACCATACGGCACCGCGCCACGACCAGCCAGTAATCCCAAATTCCCGACCATCGTCAACAATTTTCCCAGGTCATGCTCCGTTTCCAGAGACTTCCGTCCAGACCGGTAATCGGGGTCCGACTTCCAGATCAACGCGCGAAACATACCTTCGACTGCTCGGCCTGACAAGTACACGGCCTCCGCAAGTTGACCGCCTTGGAGCAACTTCTCCGCTCCAACGATCCGCTCTTGCGCACCGTCACGGTAGTCTTGTTCGCCAATCTGTGGCATCCGATCCTGCCTTGTGCGCCGCTACAACACGCCGGCTTCCACAACCGCCGTTACGCCGGTGCCGCGGCGGTTTCGGGTGCGGCCGTCTCGTCGCCGCTGTCGGTGTGCTTGTCCTCGATTGTCTTGAGGATCGACGCCAGTTTGCTGCCCGGGGCCAGGATGGCCGCGGCGAGTTTTCGGCCTGGGGCGAGCACGGCGGCCACCAGGTTGGAAATGGCTTCGTCGCGCGTGGGGTACTTCGACAAGGCCGTCACTTCCTCCGCGCCGCGGAAGATCGTTCCGTCCATCACCGCGCCCTTGAGTTGCATGGCGCCGGCATCTTTGCCGATCTCGATCAGCTCGCGCGCGATGTTGACGACGCTCTCGCCGCCGTACACCAGGGCGCAAGGACCTTCCAGCAGGCCCGACGCCGACTCGATGCCCAGCTCTTTGAATGTCTGCTTGGCCAACGAATTCTTGACCACCGAGACGCGCATCGACTTGGCGGCCAACTTCCCGCGGACCGTGTTGGTCGTGTTGCTGTCCAGACCCGTGAACCCGATCACCGCCAGGCTCGTCGCGCCGTTCAGCCGCCGGGACAACTCCTGCTTCATCAAATTTTTTACTGGTTTGCTCATGAAGGCACCTCTTACTGCACGTCAACCTTGACGGCTGGCGACATGGTGGTCGAAAGAAAAACGCCCTTGAAATATTGCCCCTTCGCCGTGGCAGGCTTGGCCCGGCGGATATGCTGGATGAACGCTTCGGCGTTCTCCACCAGCAGATTCGCGTCGAAACTCGCCTTGCCGACCACCACGTGCAGGTTTCCACCGTCGTCGTTGCGGTACTCCACCTTTCCGGCGGCGTATTCCTTGACGGCCGTCGGAATGTCCGTCACCACCGTGCCGGCCTTGGGGGAGGGCATCTTGCCCTGCGGACCCAGCACGCGGCCCAGGCGGCTGACGTTCTTCATCAGCCCGGGCGTCGAAATGGCCACGTCGAAATCCAGCCAGCCGTCGGCGACCTTCTTAATCAGGTCGTCGCTGCCGGCTTCGATCGCGCCGGCCGCCTTGGCCCGGACGATGTCCTCGCCCTCGCAGAAGGCGATGACCTTCTTCGTTGCGCCGATCCCGTGCGGCAGACTCACCGCGCCGCGAAGCGCCTGGTCGGCCTGTTTGGGGTCGATCCCCAGCCATATCGTCAGATTCACCGACGGGTCCCACTTGTCCGTGCGGAAAGCCCGCACCACGCCCACTGCCTCGGCCAGCGAGACCTTGTCGGCGGGCACCTTCTCCATCCACTTCTTGTAATTCTTACCGCGAATCTTCTTGCTCATCGCACTCTCCTGTCGCCTCCCGCGACCGCCGCGGAGAGGCTCCCACATTTCATGCCTGTGGTGAGGCGTTGTTAATCAAAACAAACGCTACTTCTTCACTTCCACGCCCATGCTGCGGGCCGTGCCTTCGATGATGCGGGCGCCGTGCTCCAGGTCGCGGGCGTTGATATCCGCCATTTTCCGCTCGGCGATCGCGCGGGCCTGTTCCAGCGTGATCGAACCGACCTTTTCCTTGTTCGGAACGCCGCTGCCCTTGGCGATCCCTGCCGCCTGCTTGATCAACGCCGACGCCGGAGGGCTCTTGATGATGAACGAGAACGTCTTGTCCTTATATACGGAGATGATCGCCGGAATCGGCATGCCCGCAAACTCGCGCGTCCGCTCGTTGAACTGCGAGACGAACTGCCCGATGTTCACATTGTGCTGGCCCAACGCCGGACCGATGGGCGGGGCCGGCGTCGCCTGGCCGCCCGGAGCCTGCACCTTGATCTGCGCAACAATTTGCTTCGCCATACGTCACCTTTCCGGATTCCGCTGCGCCCGCGTCCCAGCAAGCTCACGGCCACCGGTCTGTAGGGTTTTCAACGGCGGAGAAAGATCACGGTAACCTTCGCATCCGCCGAAACATCACGCGCTGCATCGCGACAACATCAGCTTCGTCGCTCGTTACGTCGTTCGTTAAAAAGTTCACAAAGAACTCAACGAAGTCAAGCATTGTACATCGCTTCCCCACGCTTGTCACGCACGAAACAGACCTATCGGAAACAAAAATTCACCGCCACGTTTGGCCGCAAATGACGCGAATGACGCGAATCTGGCTCTGCCTTTTTGCGTTGTGAGACGATCCTGTCGCACAGACCCTCGCATTTACCAAACTGGAACGCCTTGAAACGCAAAAAGGCAGAGCCACCGCGTTGCTCGCGCCGACTTCACTACTCGGCCGCCGCGGGTTGACTCGCCGGTTGACTGGCCGGTTCCTTCGGTCCGTTGCGTTCCTTCATCATCGCCTGCCAGGCCTCCTGCACGTCCTTCGGGGTGGCTTCGTACCTCGCGCCCGCCTTCGCCAGATCGCAATTCACCGTTTTCATCACCCCCATGCAATGGGCCGTGAAGAACTCGGCCTCATGGAGCACGAACAGCGACACCTGGACCTCGGTGGTGTCCCGCCCCTGCTGTTTGTTCTCTTTGGCAATGGTCTCCAGCACGCCGGCGAATTTTGTCGCGTTGTCCTTCAACTGCGGCCCCTTCGCGAACTGGGCCCGCACCTCCTTGGCCGACGCTTCCTTCCTGGCCGGGTACAGCAGGTTCGGGTAAAAATAGTTCCCGAGCTTGTCGGCCTCGCCGTCCAGCAACCCGTGAACCCGCGCGACGAGCTTCTTGCGAACATCCGCCGGCGTGTCGGTGTAGGTCTCCTCGATATACGTCGCGGCCGCCTCCTTGCACACGGCCAATCGCTGGACCAGCGTGTCGCGGTCGGCCGCCTGAATGGCCGGTATGCGGACGTAGTTGTTCAGGCTCCATCGAAGCGACATCCCCACCGCCTCGAAGTGCAACTCCGTGAACGTGTTATTCAGCAGGAGATTATTATCCAGATACACGCGCAAATGCTCGGCCGCGTGCTTCGCCTTGTCGGATTCCAGGTCCGCCGCCGTCAGGAGCACCCCGGATACGATGTCGCACAGGGCCTGTTTGCGGTCGTCGGACAGGTTCCCGTACTCGCAAACCACCGCCGTCATGGCTTCGACCTCGGCTTTGTTCGGTACGGCGCCGCCGCGCCTCCAGTAGTTCCGTGTTTGCTCTTCCACCCGCTCTTGAACCATCTTCTTCCGGGCGGCGTCGAGTTCCCGCGGAAGGACTCGGTACGGCCTGGAGGCGTTTGCGTCGTAACAGCATTCCATCACGTGGTAGCCCTCACCGAGCGCCATGACGAGTTCTTCCTGTAGCAGGAAGCTCCTGATGATTTCCTGCTCCGCGGCCTCCGTAAGCGGCCCAGCGCGTGCGATCCACTCCGTGACCGTGGTGAATTTTTTCGCGAGGTCCTTGGGGTTCCGCCCGTATCGGGCGAGCGCCGCCCGCATCTCGTTTTTCGTGGGGTCCTTCGCGGATGGATACAACCTGTTTGGATAGAAATAATTCCCTGCCTGGGCGGCCAGGCGGTCGTCGATCCGCGCGTCCACGCGGGCGATGAGTTGCTTGCGGATATCCGGCGGCGTGTCGGTGTAGTGTTTGTTCACGTACTCCGCCATGACGGCCTTGCACATCTCGTACCGGTTGGCGATCGTTTTGCGGTCGGCGTCCGTGATCGCCCGCATCGCGACATAGTTGTCCAGCCGCCACTGGAACTCCATCACCACCACCTTGAAATGCGCATCGGGATAGGTATGCATGTACTGACCGCCGAGTTCGTCCAAGTACACACGCAGATGCTCGTCCGCGTGCTTGGCTTTGTCTTCGGCCAGGTCCGGGGCTTTCAGGAGCTTCTCGGCGATCGCGTCGCACAGCATCTTTTGACGAGTTTCCGAGAACCGCTCGTCCTTCTTGATCACCGCCGTCATGGCCTCGACCACGGCCTTGTTATCCGCCACCGCCGGGGCGGCCAAGGCGAGCAGCAGTACGGCGAGCGGCAGGGTCCACATTCGTGCGGTTCGGTTTTTCGACACGGTGTTCATGCGATCTCCCAGCATGTCCCCCCGGTATGACACGAAACGGCGACGAATTTATTCACAAAAACCCTGCGCGACGTAAAAAAATGTGCGCGGCGCGGGCGTTTGAGGGCGGCTGGCAACTCGTCCCGACCGCTACCCCGCCGTCTCATCCAGCAGCACGACGGCCAGGACGGCCAAGCCTTCGCCCTGTCCGATCCAGCCCATGGTTTCGTTGGTTTTGGCTTTGACGTTGACCCGCGCCGGTTCGACGCGCAGCAGGTGGGCGATCCGGTCCCGCATGGCCTGTTTATACGGTCCGAGTTTCGGCTGCTCGGTCACGATCGTCACGTCGCAGTTGACGACGCCAAGCCCCGTCGCCCGCACCAGGCCGACTGTGTGGGTTGTCAGCGCCGCGCTGTCGGCGTCGCGATAGCGCTCGTCGCGGTCGGGAAAGTGTTCGCCGATGTCCCCCAGCCCGGCCGCCCCGAGCAGCGCGTCGATCACCGCGTGCAGCACGGCGTCGGCGTCACTGTGACCGGCCAGACCAAACTCATACGCCACGGGCACACCGCCCAGAACAAGCGGCCTGCCGGAGACAAAACGATGCGAGTCGTAACCGAGTCCAACGCGGGGCATTGTTCAGTCCTCAGTCGCAGAAAGCCAATAGCCAACAGCCAGTAGCCAGTAGCCAATAGGGTTTGCGATACGAAAAAGTAAAAGCGTCCCGTTTGTTCGAGAGAATGGTCCCGATGCTTCGCTGACTCGGAAATCGTCAGGAATGTCCATGTCGACTGATTCTCGAGTCCGCGAAGCATTGAGTCCACTCTCTCGCACGCGATGCTCGATTTTACATTCTCGCCGCGCAAACCCTATTGGCTACTGCCTACTGGCTACTGGCTGTTGTTTCGCCTGTTTCACCATCCGCTCGGCCAGGAAGCTCAGGCTGCTGACGTAGAAGAACCCGAACGCGAAGATGACCAGGAACGGCGCGGTGATGATGGCCTGGCCGCTGATGAGGCTCCAAAGCAGGCATCCGGTCATATACAGTCCCATCGCGAATTCCACGTACGGGACCCAGCGGGTTTTCTTCTTCCGCGGTTTGATTTCGGCGGCCAATTGCAGGTCACCGTATTTCGGGGTGCGGACGAAATCGCTCTTCTGGCCGAAAAACGCCTCCAGAACCGCCTTGGCGTTCGAGATGCACATGCCCACGCCCACGGCCATCATGAGCGGCATGTACTTGCTGGCCTCGATGAACCCTCCCCGCGTGCGAAGCTGCCCGGCGATGTAGAACACGTTGGCGGAAATTGTCGCCAGGGCGAACACCACCACGTCGAAAATGGACCGCCAGGGGGCCTCCTCGCCGGTGGCCGTGCAGCGGATGTACATGGCCGGGAAAAGCATCAGGATCAACAGGCACATATACAGATGCATCGTAAAACCGGTGAGATGGAAAAAGGCCTCGACCTTCACCTTCAGCGGCGCCTTGGAGAACAGCACAGTCGGAAGCAGCTTGAGCGTGGTCTGCGCTCCGCCCTTGGTCCAGCGGTGCTGCTGGGCCTTGAACGCGTTCATTTCCGGCGGCAGCTCGGCCGGGGCCGTCAGTTCGGGAAGGAACACGAACTTCCATCCCTTGAGCTGGGCGCGGTAGGACAGATCGAGGTCCTCGGTGAGCGTGTCGTGCTGCCAGCCGCCCGCGTCGTCGATGGCGGATTTCCGCCACGTTCCCGCCGTTCCGTTGAAACTCATAAACCGCTCGGACCGGTTGCGGGCGATGTGTTCGACGATGAAATGGCCGTCGAGATAAATCGCCTGCGTGCGGGTCAGCAGGCTGTCGGTGCGGTTGAGGTGGTCCCATCGGGCCTGCACCACGCAGACGCGCGGGTCGGTGAAGTAGTGGATCGAGCGGCGGAGGATGTCCGCGGCGGGGATGAAATCGGCGTCGAAAATCGTGACGAACTCGCCCTTGGCGGTCGCCAGGCCGTGGGTGAGAGCGCCGGCTTTGAACCCCTCGCGGTTGTCGCGATGGATGTACTCGATGTCGAACCCGCGCGCCCGCATGGCCTCAACGGCCTGGGCGGCGATCTCCACGGTGTCGTCGGTGCTGTCGTCGAGCACCTGGATCTGCATCTTCTCCCGCGGGTAGTCGATCTCGCAGGTAGACTCGATAATCCTCCGGGCGACGGCCCGTTCATTGTACATCGGCAGTTGAATGGTGACGACGGGCAGTTCGGTGAACTCCCCCGCCTGTTTGGGCGCGTTACGGCGATGCCGGTAGTACAAATACACCAGCGCATACCGGTGAATCCCGTACAGGGACACCAGCACCAGCATGGCCGTATACACGACCATGAACGCCTCTTGGCCAAACGCAAACCAATCCATGAAGCCACCTTTTATTTATACAGGCGTAACGAACTCGACAGTGCAACCCCACGCGGACTACCACATTGTAAGCGAAAGATCCGAATACCGTCAAGCGCAAGAAACAGGCAAAAGATGGAAAGGGGAACGTCGCCTCCCCCAGGGAAAACGCATCGACATGTCGACGTTTCTCCTGCAAGGTCTCGGGTTTGGCGTGAGGTATGGCATGGCCCTGCCGTTAGGCGCTGTAGGACGTTCCAGTCGACAGGAACGTTTTGTAGCGCCTAATGGCAGGGCCATGTACAAACTCACGCCAAACCCGAATGCCGGAAGGACAACAGTGCAAGACGATGCGTCTACATCGTTGTTACTTCACGTCCTTCATCTTCACCCACGCCTTTTGCTGGGCGGAAATCACGGCCGCTTCCAGGACGCGCTGGGTCTGGTAGGCGTCCTCGAAGTCCGGGAGCGGGACGGTCGGCCTCTTGCCCGCGATGGTGAGGATCATGTCGTAGGCGGCGTTCACGAACGAATGCTCGTAGCCGATGATGTGGGCGTCGGGCCACCAGGCGTGGACGTACGGGTGGCTGCCGCCGTGCGTGCACATGATCTTCGTCCATCCCTGCACCTCGCGCGGGGCGGTGGCGTCGTAGTACTCCAGCCAGTTCATGTCCTCGAAGTTGAACCGCAGGCTGCCCTTGGTTCCGTTGAGCTCGAACCCGTTGCGGTTCTGGTTTCCGGTGGCCTGGCGGGCGGCTTCGAAACTCGCGACCGCCCCGCCCTCGAACCTCGCCAGGAACAGCACCGCGTCGTCCACGGTGACCTTGCCCATCTTGGACGAGCCTTTCAGGCCGGCCGCGATTCCGCCAACACCACCCTGCGTGAGCAATGCGCGTTCCTTGACGAACGTCTCCATGATCGCGCCGCAAATCTCCGTGACTTCCTCGCCCGTGACGAAACGCACCATGTCGATCACATGGGCGCACAGATCGCCGTGGCTGCCCGAGCCAGCCACCTTCTTATCGAACCGCCAAGCCAGCGGAACGTCGGGCGTCGCCCAGTCCTGAAGGTAGGCCGCCCGGACGTGGCGGATATCGCCGATCCTGCCTGCCTGGACCAACTGATGCGCCAATGCCACCGCGGGAACGCGGCGATAGTTATACCAGACGAATGACTTGGATTTCTTCGCCTTCCTGGCGGCCTGCGCCATCAGGCGGGCATCATCCAGCGTGCCGGCCAGCGGTTTTTCGCAGGAGACATGCTTGCCGCATTCGAGGGCGAAGACGGCCATGGGCATGTGCATGTTGTTGGGCGTTCCGATATCGACCAGGTCGATCTCGGGGTTGGAGGCCAGGTCCTTCCAGTTGGTGGCATAGTTGTTCCAGCCCCATCGTTTGGCGAAGGCGGCGAGATTTTTTTCCTCGTCCAGCGCGGTTGTCGTGTGCTTGACGGGGCACAGCGGGAGATCGAAGAACCGCGAGACCTGCGACCACGCGTTGGAATGCGTGCGCCCCATAAACGCCTGACCAATCAATCCAATGTTCAACTGTCCGTTCGCCATGATGGCTCCTTTCAGAATGGTTTTCGAGCGTCGACCGTTGACGGCACCTGCAAGCGAACGACATGATAAACACTTCGAGGGAAGCGTTCAAATCCGAAATTCGAAATCCGAAATTCGAAACAAATTCCAAAACGGAAAACACCAAATCCCAAACGGCGACGCCATGCGTCAGCCTTGTTCGACGTCCATCACGACGAGCGTCACGTCGTCGTCGACGAGGTTCTGGACGTGTTGGCGTTCGAGACGGGCGTCGACGTTTCGCAGCAGTTCCACGCACTCCAGGCCCATCCAGGGTCGGATCACGTCGATGAAGGGCATATCGTGCGACGCGGTGGCCGGGCGAAGGGCCTCCTCCGCGCCGTCGGTGTAGAACAGCACGCGGTCTCCGCGCTGGAGCTGCACCGTGTCCTCGGCGAACTCCACGCCGGGAAACACGCCCAGCAGCGTTCCGGGAACGCTCATCATCTCCAGCGTCCCGTCGACCCGGCGGATAATCGGCGCCGGATGCCCCGCGCGGGCGTACGTCAGCCGTAGCGTCGAGACGTCCAGCACACCGTACACCGCCGTGCAGAACTGCGACGACGAAAGATTCTGATCGTTCATCTCCGTGTTGAGCAGGGCCAGCGACTGGCCCGGCGGAATGATCTCGTACCGCTGCCCGCTGATCCGCTTGGACTCCAGCGCGCGGTCGATAAACATGGTCAGCAAGGCCGCGGGCATTCCGTGCCCCACCGCGTCGGCGACGTACAGATACACATGCGATTCGTCCAGGCGGGCGATGTCGTAGATGTCTCCGCTGACCCACGAAAACGGACGGTACAACACACCGAACCGGACCGGACCGACTTCCGGAAGCCGCCGCGGAAGGAAATCCCGCTGAATCCGGGCCGCCAGACGCAACTGCTCGTCGATCTCCTCCAGCACATGCTCGGTGTTCAACCGCTGGCGCCGCACATTGACCAATTCCTTCCGCAGACTGCGCAACGCGGGCTGGAGCTCGGTGGCCGCCCCGATCATGGCCGCCAGGTCCTTCGCCGGAGCGGTCTCGTTGACGCACATGAACTGGCTCTGACGTTCGGTGATAATCCGTCGGGCCATGCGGGCATGCTCGGGAAGGAGCACCAGCACGATGGTGTCGGTTCCGGCCACCTCGTCCAGCAGCAGCATCAGCTTCTGCACGTTCCCCGCCGAATCGTTCAACCGAAGCATGGCCACGGAGACGTTCTTCAACTGCTCCGCCAACGGTCTGGCGCTGGAGGCGTGACTGAACTCCCACTGCCCTCCAACCGCCTGCCGGACATTGGGCGTGGGACCCCCGCCCTCTCCGATCCATAAAATTTTTGGCACCTGCGGCATACCCGACCTCGCGCGGTTCCACGCACCGCGAAACACGTCACCTTTCATTATCGTCCGGGCGGCGGGTCGGGTTTACTACGTTTTCATTCGGTTCGGAACGCGTACACATAGCCGTCGTTGCATCCGACGACGATGTACCCACCCGCCACGGCGGGGCTGGACTCGATGCATCCGCCCACGCGGTAAGCGTCGATCTGTCCCCCGTCACTCAATCGCAGCAGGCGGAGATACCCGTCGTCACCGGCCAGCAGCACGCGGTCGCCGACCACCAGCGGTCCGGCGCTGCTTCCGGCGGACATCTCGTGCCGCCAGACCTCCTGACCGTCCAACGTGAAACAGTGCAGCGCCGCCCCCGACATCGCCGAGGTCGCCACCAGCACGCGGTCCGCCGTCACGCTCGCGGGGGAAAGCGTCGGTCCGCTCAACGGCTGTTTCCAGACCTCATTCCCGCTCGAAAGGTCGATGCAGTACAGATTGTCCCCACCGTTGCTGTCGGCGGCGTACCCCCTGCCTGACCGCAACGCCACCGCCGACGCGACCATGCCCGACGTGGGCATTTCCCACACCACCTTCTTCGCGGCCAGGTCGAGCACGCGGACGCTTCCGTCGCAAACGGGAAGGGCGGCGGTGTTGCCTTCCAGCGAACAGGGCGCGTTGACGTAATTGCCCATCGGGATCGACCAGAGCGTCTGCCCGTCGGAGGCGGACAGGCAATAGAGCGAGCGGTCCCAACTGCCCACGAGCACGCAGTCCCGTCCGGTGGAGTCGACGAAATGATTGGCCGCCGCGACGACCTTCGCGCCGGTCGTCGTGGTCCACCGCGGGCTGCCGTCGGAGGCGTCGAGGCAGTACACCACGCCGCGTTCGTCGCCGACGATCACGCGATCGCCCAACAGCATCGGCGGCGCGGAGACGGCCGCCCCGGCCGGGAACGACCAAAGCTCCTCTCCGTTATTGTTATTGTCCAGGTCCAGCGCGTATACTTTTCCGTTGTTGGCGCCGATGAACACCTTGCCTCCGTCGATGACGGCGGAGGACTTCACCGCCGCCTTGTCCGCCGTCGCCGCGTCTTTTCCCGCGCGGAACCGCCAGACCAGCTTCAGTTTGTCGCCCAGCCGCCCTTCGCACGCGCCGGACATCGCGGCGTCACCACGATACATCGGCCAGGACGCGGGCGTCCGCGCAGCGAAGGACTCCGCCGTTGGCGCCGACAACGACGGCGACGTTGACGACGACGAGGTGGTCGTGGTCGCATCGGCAGGATCGTCATCCCCGCCGCCCCGCCGCTCCGCATGGAGCGACCACAGAACATGCGCGAGCACGATCAACGCGAGAAACCCCATAAATTTCACTGTCCGGGCCATACCCGCAGTGTACCGAAAAAACGTGAGGTTGGCTCTGCCTTTTTGCGCTGTTAAATGTTCGTGTTGGCGCGACAGGGCCTTTTGTGCAGAATGATCCCCATGATTACCCTGGAAAATGACGCGGTTCGGATTGCGGTGGACAAGAACGGGCGCGGGTTGGTGATTGAGGACCGCCGTCGCGGCCAGCGGTGGGTGTTGGATGAAACCACCATCCAGGGCGGCGGCGAGGTTCTCCTTCATGACCATCCCGCACACGACGCCGCCAGCAAGATGAGCGTCATGGAGCCGGTTTCGGCGCACATTACCAACGATGGCAACGGCGATGGCGGCGGCAACGGACGAATCGACATTACGTACGCCTGCCCGGGCGGGCGCGTCCGGTACGTCTGGTCCCTCGTCCCCGATGGCGCGGTGGTGGAGGCGACAGCCGAGGGCGACATTCTTTCCCACACCCTTCCCGGCACGTTTGTGCCCGAGGGCGGCGATCGCCGGATCCTGCTGCCGATCATGCAAGGTCATCTCTGGTCCGGCGGCGGGCCTGACATGGACCACTGGTGTCGCAACGGAGCGCACACCGGTTTCGCCATGCAGATGCTGGGGTTCCTGGGCACTCGCGGCGGGCTGTTGCTCGCGCCCGACAACGGGTGGGACACCTACTGGCGCTGGGGCCGGGGCGGCGGGCGGACGTGGGCACACGCGGTCGCCGTCGACTCGCTGGGCACAATGGACGGTCCGCGAACGGCGCGTGTGTTCGTCACCGGCCTGAGCATCCCGGAGGTGGCGTTCCGCTACCGAAAACTGGTCAAGGACCGCGGGCGATTTGTTTCATGGGACGAAAAAATCGCTGAGCGACCGGGCCTGGAGCGGTTGTTCGGCTGCGTCATGCTGTACCTGGGCTACTGTCAGGACGACGTCGATTACGTCGCCCAGCTCGCCGCCGTGCGCGACTTCGGGTTCGACCGCGCCCTGGTCTATCCGGTCCGTTTCAACACCTGGCCGGGCGAGTTCAAAATGGGCGGACTGCCGCCGATCCATCTGTCCGACGGCGACCTCGATGCCATCAAGGCCCTCGGCTACGACATCGCGCCCTGGTCGTGGCTGACCGAGGCCATCAACGACGGGTCGCGCCAAGACATCTGGCGCATCCAGCGCGATGGCCATCCACCGCACGCCTGGAACATCGACACCGTACACTGGACCCGCTGCTGTTCCGCCGCGATGCTGGATTTTGCGCGACAGGCCAACGCCCGCTCCATGGGCGCAATGACCTGGGACCACTACGACGTGATCGCCTGCGGGGCCATCGGCGAGTGCCACGCCGCCAACCACGCCGCACACTCAGGCCGTCCGCTCAGCCGCGGCGACGATCTCGCGAATCTTCGCACCATACTGCGGGCCGCGCAGCAGGCAGGCCGGGCCGTCTCCTCGGAAAGCTTCAACGACCTGTTCTCCCTGGAGTACGACATCGGCTCGGCGAAGGCCTGGCCGCGCATCGGACCGAATTGGCCACTGATTTCGATTCCGCTCACCTCGCTGGTCTACCACGACAGCCTCCTGCACTCCTGGTGGGAACCGCACAATTACAACGCTCCCTGGCACTCGCGATCGTTTTCGACCGGCCACTTGGAGTACGGCGGCGGACAACCCCGCCTGATGGCCACCCTCGACGCACTACTGGGCTCACCGCCGGACATCTTCCCCTGCGGCGCCCAATACGGCTGGACAGGCCGACAAACCGCCGGCCCCAATCCGTGCAACGAAACGCATGTATACCGCTACCGCGTCACCGACCCCGCCGTGCAGGAAGCCATGCGCCTCGCCCTGCCGGTAGCCAAACTCCACCGCCGCATCGGCCGACAGGCGATGGTGGACTTCCAACTGCTCTCGCCCGACGGCTCGGTCCAACAGACAACCTTCGCCGACGGCACAACCGTAGCCGCCAACTTTGGCCTGACGCCCCGCGGCGACATCGACGGCATCCACTTCCTGCCCGGCGAAAGCTGGGGAATCTGCCGATGAGATTTTGATCCACCCGCAATACGGGGTGCGGTTGGATTTTCTGGCACGAGGTGAATCGTTGATTTTGGGGTGAAAAACAACCGAGTTTCCTCCCCGGCCTCGCGCGATGGGCACCGGTACACAGCCGCGACAGCGGCTGTATGCCGGCACTTCGACACGAGACCGGGGAGGTCACCACAAGGTTTTTCACGAGGAAGGCCGTCCACAACCGCGTTGGAAATCAAGAAGTTACCTCGTACCAGAAAATCCAACCGCACCCTACAATACGAAGCGTTGCAGTTTTATCTTGACACCGGCGGCGCGACTGATATGGTAGGAACCGTTGCAGGTGTCCCATGGATTGGGGCAAAAGGGAAGGCCGTGAGAATCGGCCACGGACGCGCCGCTGTAACCGGTGACGACCGCCGCAACTGGCCACTGTCGGGCTGTGGATGCCCGATGGGAAGGCGCGGCGGAAGTGAGACCCGGAAGCCAGAAAACCTGCCTGCGACCTGCTTGGTCTGGCTCTCGCGATCAGGGCCGCCCGGTTCTCTTGGCGTTTGACGTTGGCCAATCGACCCCGGATGCTCGCGAACGCGAGGCCGGGGTTTTTCGTTTGGTTGGCCGCTCGCGATTGGCGGCGACGTGGTGTGCGTTCCTCGTTCATCGTCGCCCTTGCCAATTGCCTGCACCTTCCTTCGCGAATCCCCACCATGCAGACGACGATGCGGCTTGCGCCCTGGCCACATCATCGGTCCCGAGTCGGGCAACAGGAAACACAACACCACAGACCACGCGATCGACACAACCGTGCCGATCTCAAAAAAAGTGAGGCGCCGACGATATAGCCCGCCGGCGCCCCTGACGGAGAAAACCTAGCGTAGCCTCTCCGTGCAAGTTTGATTCTAACGCGTCGCACGCGTTTGGACAACTCTCGTGCGGATTCTCCCACAGGCGCGATGAGGAATTTCGGAGATCTTTACCCTCTCCGGCGTTTCTCACCGGCGGGCCATTTCGGCGACCCCCTCACACCATGCTTTTGTGGGCGGAGGAGATACGCGCAAACTATAACCACAACAGGATCAAAGCGGGCAGCGACCAGGCCGTGCGCGGTGCATGACCTGGTGGAATGATCGACAACAAAAGGAATCCCGGGCCCGCGGGCCCGGACAAAACGAAAAAAGGATAAGGTATGAATCACAAGCGTAACGTGGTTTTGGCCGTGTTATGCGGCCTGCTGCTGGCCTTTCCGGCCCAGGCGGTGACCTTTGACGACATCCAGTTCTGGGTAGGCCAGGGCAGCCACAGCGCCGCCCTGGTCATCGACTGGAACGACGGAAAAGGAAACGAATCGTTGATCTGGGGCTATCGCTGGGACGGCGAGGCCACGGGGGCGGACATGCTCCTGGCCGTCATCACCGCCGACACCCGGCTGTATGTCGACGGCACGGGCTGGGACACCGGAATGGGCTACGCCCTCTTCGGATTGGGATATAACGTGACCGGTGGAGACTTCATCGTCACGAAGGGCGGAAGCACACTCCCCTTTGTCGACCGCATCCACAATAGTTCGTATTACGGTCAGTCGGATGGTTGGGTCGCGGCTGATTCGCTCAACCACTGGGAGGGCGGCTGGTACACCGGGTACTGGTCGTACTGGGTGGGCGGAACCGGTACTACGCCCGCGTGGGACTACAGCGGTGACGGCATGAGCACCCGCATCCTGACGGACGGCGCGTGGGATGGCTGGTGCTTCGCGGACTTTTCGGGTTACGGCAGTGGCGGCGTGCCCTCCGAGCCGATTGCCGCTGTCCCCGTTCCCGAACCGGCCTCCATCGTGCTGCTTCTTGCCGGCGTCAGCCTGCTGACCAAGCGGCGGCATCGCGTCGCGTAACGAATTGTTTTCACGGTTTTGCCTCGTTGTGTACTGTACAACTTTTTTTACACATGATTTTTCCCGCCGCACACGCGAGCGGGAAACGAGGAAATGTTTCATGAAATCGTTGCACACGCTCGCTGTTTCCGTTCTGATTCTGTCCGTGGCCGTTTCGGCCCAGGCGGCGAATTCCGTCACCGTCGTTCCGGGTTCCCTCACGCAAGGTGCCGTGCAGACGAACATGGGCGCCGGAACCAACTACGCCCTGGAGACCAATAATCTCAGCGACTGGCTGCTCACGACCGGAAGTTTCATGGGGTCCGCCAACGCCATCAGTCTGACCAATGACAACTTCTACAACCCGTCCTTTGGCGGCAGCGTCAACAGCATCATCGCCTTCGGAAACGGCGGCGGCATCACGCTCAAATTCGATGCGCCGATCTATCCCGTTGACGGGGAAAAAGAGTTCGGCATTTTCACCGCCCAGAAAGTTCTCGCCTCCAGCGGCGCGATCTTCAACGGTAACATGGAAGCCGCCATTCTCGTCAGCCGGAACGGCACGGACTGGTTCACCCTCTCCGGCGTGGCCGTTTCCGATTACCTCACCTACACCGACACGAGCCGCAAACTCAATGCCCCCGCGATGGCGTACCAGTACGGCACCACCAAAAAAGCCTGGGATTACGGTTCCCCCGGAACCACGACCGCGAACCTCAATGCCTTGACCGTGGCCGATTATCAGATACCCATGCCCGACGCCGGTGACAACCTGTTCAACGGCACCGGAACCAATGCCGACCGCTATGCCCTGCGACTCGACACCACGGAGGCCACGTACGATATGTACTTCGGCACCTCCGGTGGCGGGAACTGGTTTGACATTTCCGACTGCGGATTCCCGGAAGTGAACTACATCCGCCTCAACGGTGTGAATTGCGCCGAAAGCGCAAGCCTGGGCGGCATCCGCCTGGACGCGGTTTTCAGCACCGTGGCCGCCACGGTTCCAGAACCGGCGACCCTGACCCTGCTGGCGCCCAGCGCCGTCGGCCTGATCGTCCGCAAGAAGCGTCGTACGGCCTGACACAGCCTTGTGCCTGTAGCCTGGAGGCTGGGAACCATCCCAGCCTCCAGGCGGCTGTTTTCCAACACTACATGACCAGGGAAGGTCTACATGATCGTTGACATGATGGCTGACACAACAACGGACGCGGTACGGCGGACTCGGGGCATGGTTCACGTCTACACCGGCGAGGGCAAGGGGAAGACGACGGCCGCCATTGGCCTGGCCGTCCGGGCCGCCGGTGCGGGTCTGCACGTCTTTTTCGCCCAGTTCCTCAAGGGTCAGGACACCAGTGAACTGACCATGCTGGCCCGGCTGTCGGATCGCATCACGGTTCGCCGATTCGGCGGCCACGAGTTCGTCCGTAACGGCGGAACCATCATCGACGCCGCCCTGGCCGCCCAAGGCCTGGCCACGGCCACCGAGGCCATCACGTCAAACCGCTACGGTCTGATCGTCCTCGACGAAATCAACCTCGCCGTCGCCACCGGCCTGCTCGACGTCACCGACGTGCTGTCGCTGATCGACCTCGTCCTGCCAACCACCACCCTGGTCCTCACCGGCCGATACGCCACCGACGCCATCATCCACTCCGCCGACCTGGTCACCGAAATGCGCGAAATCAAACACTACTACCACACCGGCGTCCCCGCCCGCACCGGCATCGAAATGTGACGGCGCAGGCGAGAACGCAAAACATGCTTTCGATGAACGGCTCTAGAATTTCCACAGCAGCGTCGCCATGGCCGTGATGGTGCGGTCTTCGTGACGGCTGTTGTTGACCGTCGTCGGGGTATGGACGGGGTTGGTCAGGTACAGGTTGACACCGACGGTCACATTGTCCAGCAGGTTGTACTCCGCGCCCAGGACGTTGCCCTTGCGGTTGGCGTAACCGAAATCGCTGTCCACGAACGCGCCCGGCAAGGCGTTGGCCTCGATATACGCGTAGCGGTACGAGAGCGACCAGTCGCCCTTTTTGCGGTTTTGACCCCACTTGGCGCCGAGGGCGTAGGCCATGTTGCGGTCCTTGTAGCCGTCGCGGTCGTCGCTGGCGCCGAAGTTGTGCGCGATGTCCGCGAACAGGTTCAGCGGCTTGTTGAACACATCGGCAACGTCCAGTTGGTTGGACAGCATGCCGATCCGCAGTCCGGGGATGTGCCGGGTCGGGCTGCTGTTTCCGCGGGCCGCGATGCCGCTGTCGGCGTACCGCACCCACTCCTGGTAATTGGCGGCCACGGTCCACTTGATGTCCTTGGTGAGGGTAGTCCGCAGACCGGCTTCGGCGATGTACATCTGACTGTCGTCGAACTCGTTGTTCGCGTACCGCTCGCTCTGGATAAACCAGCCGGCCCCGACGAACGGTTCAATGGCCACCGGATCGGACAGCGTGATCTTCGGCGCGCGATATTCCGCCCAGACGCCCTCGGGGTTCACGTTGGAACTCCAGAACAACTCGTTCGCGACCCAGGGCCTGGTGATCTTTCCGCCGGTGACCATGAAGCCGAATTTGTTTCCATCGGAGTCCTTGGGAACGTAGCGGGCGTAGGCCAGGTCGATCCAGACCGGTTTCTTGCTCCAGTTTCCGCCGAATGTCTCGGTGGTGGAGTTATTGACGCTGTCGGTGCCGCTGGCCAAACGGAAGCCGATGGCCAGTTGATCGTCCAGCCACGTTTTTTCGAACCCGAACCGCAACCGCATCCGGGCACGGTGGCGGTCCTCTCGTTCCTTGTCCTTCGTGTTGCCCCAGTTGTACCCGTCAAATTGATACCGCAGCCGGAGATCGCCGGAGAATTTCAGGTTGTCCAACCATCCGGGCAGCGGTTTGGCGGGCTTGTCCGCGGGGGCCTTCTCGGCCGCGGTCGCCTGGGCGGTCTCGGCCAATTGTTTCGCCTCGGCGGCCTGCGTGACCGCCTCGCGTTGACCGGCTTCAAGTTCCTCCAGACGCTGCTCCTGTTCCCGCAGCCGCTTCTTGAGGGCATCGACAGTTTCCCGCATCTCGCCGATTTCTTCCGCCGTCTGGGCCCGCGCCGACCCCGCGAGTCCCGCGACAAACACGATCATCACACCCAACGTCAACCAATTTCGCATGAGCCGTCCTTTCCTGATCGGACGTCCGGCGCCCTACGCCGGGCGTGAACGAACGTCCGACACGGATTATCCAGTCCACACGAAAAGGGATGATAAAAGCGGGGTTAACGTTGTGTTAATTCCCCTACGTGAAGGTCAGGGATTTCCTGAGGTGGAGACGTTTTATTACCCAGAGACACAGAACACAGAGAGGGACGCGGGAATTCAACTGGGCTTCTCTCTGTGTCCTCTGTGTCTCTGTGGTAAAAAAAACGTTCCTATCCGAACCGCCCCGTGATGTAGTCTTCGGTTTGTTTTTTCGCGGGCGTGGTGAAAATGGTTTTGGTCAGGCCGCACTCGATCAGGTCGCCCATGCAGAAGAACGCGGTACGGTCGCTGACGCGGGCGGCCTGTTGCATGTTGTGCGTGACAATCACGATGGTGTACGCGCTCTTAAGTTCGATGATGAGTTCCTCGATTCGGCCCGTGGCGATGGGATCCAGCGCGGAGCAGGGTTCGTCCATGAGCAGCACCGCCGGTTTGGTCGCCAGCGAGCGGGCGATGCACAGCCGCTGCTGCTGTCCGCCCGAGAGGGCCAGCGCCGATTTGCCCAGCGTGTCCTTCACCTCGTCCCAGAGGGCGGCATGTTGCAGGGAGTTTTCGACCCGTTCGTCCAGCGTCCCGCCGCGCACACCCAGCAGGCGGGCGCCGTACGCGACATTGTCGTAGATGCTCTTGGGGAACGGATTGGGTTTTTGAAAGACCATGCCCACCTGCTGGCGGAGGTTCACCAGGTTGACGCGGCGGTCGTAGACGTTCACACCGTCGACAGCGAGCACGCCCTCGGCCCGCGTGTCGGGGACCAGGTCGTTCATGCGGTTGATGCTGCGGAGGAAGGTGCTCTTACCGCAGCCGCTGGGGCCGATGATCGCCGTCACCGACCGCGGGAACATGTCCATCGAAATGTCCTTCACGCCGGCCTTCTTGCCATAATACAAGCAAAAGGCCTCGGAGCGGATGATCGGCGCGGGGTGCTTGTTCGGCGCGGACTGTAACAACGGCTGGGGCTGGGGTTGCGGAGGCGTCACCGGTATGGGGGTCTGCATCGTCGATTTTGTCACGGGTTCTTCTATCATCAGCATCTTTTGCTCCATGCGAGTTTTTTCATCATCTACCTCCCCGTAGTCTTCGCGCCATCCGTCCCCGGACGATGATGGCCGCGATGTTCAGAATCAGGACGACGGCGACGAGGGTCATGACCATGCCGAACTGGTTGTGCGGGGCGAGCATGGCCATTTTGTCACCGACGGCCATGTCGTAGCTGCTGTAGGCGAGCGTCCGCGTCGGGTGGGCGATCGAGGTCGGGATCGGTCCCATGGCCACCCCGGCGGTGAAGAGGATCGGCGCGGTCTCTCCGGCGGCGCGGGACATGCTGAGGATCAGGCCCGTCAAAATTCCCGGCATGGCGGCCGGCAGCGTCACGGTGACGAAGCAGCGGAATCGTCCGGCCCCCAGCGCGAGGGCGGCCTCTTTGTACGATGCCGGCACGGAGCGAATGGCCTCCTCGCTGGCGCGGATGATCACCGGAAGCACCAGCAGCGACAGCGTCAACCCGCCGGCGAGGATGCTCGATCCCTGCGGCAGCCCCAGTTTCGGCTGTAAATAAATGACGAAAAACGCCAACCCGAACAGGCCGAACACGATGCTCGGAACGCCCGCCAGCGTGTTGACGCACATCCGCAGCGCCCGGACCATCAGCGTCTCGCGGCCATATTCCACCACGTACGCGGCCGTGATGACGCCCACGGGCAAGGCCAGCAGAATGGCCAGCACCGTCACCAGCAGCGTGCCGAGAATCTCAGGACCCACACCACCGAAGTAGTGTCCGCTCAGACTGTCGTCGAGAAAGTAACGCCAATAGAACGTCCACTGTGGCCGCAGCATGTCCGCGACGTTTTCGCGAACGTACGGAAACAACGCGGCCAATTCCGTTCCCGCGAAACGCTCCTCCATCGGCACGCGCATCTTGACCAGCGGCTGACCGGGTTCGACCTCCACCCAGGTTTCCGCCCAGAGCAGGTTGTCAAGGTGCTGTCGGGCCTGATCCCACCGTGTCGCGCCGTACTGATCCATCGTGACGGCCGGCAGACGCTCACCGGGCCTCGGACCTAGCAAACCGTGCACGGCCTCCTTGACCTGCTGGAGCGATTCGAGGTACTCGTCGCGGTGCGAGAGATCGACGTGGTTTACCACGTCGCGGTACTCGCGGGCCATGTCGAAAAACGCCGCCGCCACCATGCCGTGGAGACGCCGCTCGTCGTCGGTGCGCGACAGAATCGCCTCCAGGTGACGCAGCGCCTCGGCCCGGTCGGCCGATTCCAGCGCGGCGAGAAAATCGTCACGCAACTCGCCGGATACCTCGCGAAATTCGAACATTTCGTCGTCGTCCAGCTCGCGATTGCGAAGCTGCGCGCCGAACTCGCGATGCAACTGCCGGGCCTTCGTTTCCAGTCCGGCCGTGTCGAGACCGGCGGAAAAACGGTCGATGAGATCATACGCGCGGTGACGAACCGCGGCCGTCTGTTCGACCTCCGCCCGCACAGCCGCGGTGTCGCCGCGCTGGAATTGCTCCAACTGCATCCGCCGAAACTCGATCGTCCCGCGAAACACCACCGCGCTGCCGCCCCGCCACAGGATCGGAAGCAAAATCACCAGCAGCGCCGCCACGATCAGCAGTACCGACAGCAACGCCGTCACCGTAAACACCGAATTGGCCCGCATCCGCCAGGGGATGTTCATCGGTGTCTCCCTTGGGAGAGGTTATGTTCACCACAGAGACACAGAGACACAGAGGCGGCATAGGGTGTTTGTAAGACGCTTCGTGACGGCTTGTCTCGTTGCGTTATATGGCATGCCATCGCGAAAGTTTTTTCGAACGCCCCGCGCCACCCTCTGTGTCTCTGTGTCTCTGTGGTGAAAATAATCACGCCTTCCTCCTCGATCTCGTCAGCAACCACTCCGTCGCGAAATTGAGCGCCAGCGAGAACAGCAGCAGGATCAAACCGACCGCGAACAGGGCGTGGCGGTGCATGGAACCCACGGCCGCTTCGCCCATTT
>Ga0123353_10002766_pt1 | contig 21905 bp, 19 predicted proteins | sample TergutLab28metaG_3_FD_92763 | JGI IMG/M metagenome (GOLD analysis project Ga0123353, IMG submission 92763) | Labiotermes labralis P3 segment gut microbial communities from Petit-Saut dam, French Guiana - Lab288 P3 | ecosystem: Host-associated > Arthropoda: Insects > Digestive system > Gut ... | reverse complement strand
TCATCGGCGGTTATTTTGATTACGTAGCTGTTTCCGATAACAGTCACTACGGCAATACATGCCCCCGCAATGCAGGAGAATATTGAGGCAACCCAGTAGGCGTTAAAACTAGCAAAGCCGAGCAAAGCCAGCCCGAAACATGCCACGCTCCCAGAAAACAGAACCTGCAGGCGGACCTTGCCCTCAAGACGTGCGGCAAGCAGCGACCCCGACACCATGCCAAGCGCCATGCACGCGAGCACGAGCGTGGTAGGCGTTGCCGTAAGCTGCCGAAGTGGCTCGAAGCGATCGGCAAGAGGCAGCACACCGGTCAGGTTGTCGTGCACATACGTTGTGCCTACCGGAATGATCGTCCCTCCGCCAAGGATAGCGAACCCGATGGTCACCAGGAGGCCGCGAAGCTCCTGTCTGGTGGCCAGGAAGCGGAAGGACTCGAGCGCATCCTTCCCCAGCAGCGAGAGGGTGAACGGCGCGTGTCCTGCCGCACGGGCCGAGATCTTCACCGTGGCAATGACGATCGCCGAGAAAAGGAAGGTGAATACGTTAAGGATTGCCCCACCTCTTGACCCAAGCAGCGCTGGTGCAGCAAACCCGACCAACTGCTCGACAACGGGCAGGTTTGCATTAAGAACCGCTCGGACGATGGCCTCCAGACCTGCAAGTATGCCTGTGGCAGCCGTAAGCCCGACGAGCATGCTCGCCTGCTGAGTGGTGTAGGCAAGCCCGTTTGCCAGTGTGATGTCCTTCTCGTCCACCAAGTGAGGGATAAGCGCATTGCGGGCCGGCCAGAAAAAGAGTGCGGCTGCCTCCATAGCAAGAACCACGAGGTAGATAACCGCAAGCGAATTCGTGACTACGAGGACCAGCGAAAGAGCTGCGCGCACAAGATCTGTGACAAGCATCACTTTTCGGCGGTCGAAACGGTCGACCAGCACTCCGATCGCCGAGGAGAATACGAGCGCCGGAATGATCTTTGCGATCATGATCCCCGCAACAGCGAATGAGGATCCCCCGGACAGCTTGGTGACAAGCGGCATGAGGAACCCGATCACCAGCCAGTCCCCGACTCCGCTTACGAACTGGGCGTACCAGAGCCGCCTGAACATTGTGTCACCGAGAATCCGCCGATAGGCGCCCTTGCTTGGAGCATCCGCCGTCTGAGAGTCAGCAGCCAGAGGGCCACCCACATTCGAGCCGTCAGCAGCCTGGGGGTCGGCCGCCGGAGGGTCGGTCGCCTGCCCGCTGCTCATCCGACCACCTCGGCATACGCACTCCGCATCGCCGAGCACCCCATGTTGACAGCCACGGGAAGCGCTGCGATGTGGCAGGGCGCGGTTGCGATGTGCACGGCAAGCGCTGTGGTGCCCCCGCCAAGGCCTGCCGGGCCGATGCCAAGGCCGTTCACTGCGCGGAGCAGCTCGGCCTCAACGACCCGCACCTCGGCATCTGTGTGCGCCGAACCTGCCGCCGGATCTGTCATCGAACCCGCTGCCGGGCCTGCCACTGGACCTGCCAAGCCTGCTGCCGAGCCGACCTCCCTCAAGAGGGCCCGCTTCGCCAAGCTGCCTACCTTGTCAAACGTCGCTCCAACGCCCACGCCGATGATCAGTGGCGGGCAGGCGCCTGTGGCCTTCTCAGACACGCTCCTTAACACGAGCTCCCGCACGCCCCCAAGACCGGCGCCCGGCTCCAACATGCCCACGCAGCTCGCGTTGTCCGAACCGCCGCCCTTGAGCATGACTGTGACCGTTGCACCCGTTCCTGGACGCCAAGCAAGATCGATGAACGCTGGCGTGTTGTCCCTGGTGTTCTCACGGTTAAAAAGCGCATCATGCGCAAGCGACATGCGCAGGCCGGCGCTCTCGTACGCGGCAGCGACCGCAGCGTTTACCGCAGTCGGCACATCACCGCAAAACGCGTCGTCAACCCCGAGCCCGATGTGGACCCATACCGTCCCCGTATCCTGGCACAAGGGGACGTTTCGCTCCCGCGCCAGCCGTGCATTCTCTATGAGCTGGCCGAGGACCGCACGGCCACGGGACGAACACTCGCAGTCGACAGCGACTTCAAGCGCCCGCAAGACATCCGGGCGTAGCGTGCAGGCCGCCTTCGGGATCAGCTCGGCGACCGCTTCGGCGATCTGCTCGGCGCTTATCACGCACGCCCTCGCATCCGCACCTGTCCCGGCAGTTGCACGCATCCCGATGTTCGCGCCTGTTCCCGCATCCACCTCGGCATTTGCACGCGCCCCGGCACCCGCATCAGCCCCGCAGCCCCAACGCATCAAGAGATGCGGCAACTGTGGCAGCCGAGTCCTGAAGGGCGCGTGTCTCGGCATCATCAAGCGCGAGCTCGGTGACCCCCAAAAAACCGGATCGCCCAAAACGGGCAGGCACCGAGAGGAAGACATCGCTCACGCCGTACTCGCCTTGCAGGAGCACACAGCCCGGTAGCGTCTGCCCGGAGTCCTCAAGCACCGCACGCACCATTGAGACGACGCTTGCCGCCGGCGCGTAAAACGCCGAGCCCGCCTTGAGCAGCCCAACGACCTCCGCACCGCCGAGCACCGTACGCTGAACCAGCGCTTCTACCTCGCCGAGTGGGAGAAGCTCGGTGAGCGGTCGGCCTTTTACGGTGGAAAGGCGCGGCAACACGCACATCGCATCGCCGTGCGCGCCCATGGCAAGGGCAGAGATATCAGCAATGTCCGCACCGGTCTTCTCGGCGATTGCATAGGCAAAGCGCGCCGAGTCAAGCACGCCGCCCATGCCAAAGACCTTCTCGGCGCAAAGCCCGGACTCCTTCCACGCGAGGTAGGTCATGACATCGAGGGGGTTGGTCACGCAGATGAAGACCGCGTCGGGCGAGGCAGCGACCGCCGATGCGATGACCGAACGCACGATCGCGCTGTTTGAGGCCAAGAGGTCGTCGCGGGTCATCCCCGGCCTGCGCGGAAGCCCGGCGGTGACCACCACCACGTCGCTTCCGGCGGTCTCCGCGTAATCGTTGGTGCCCCTCACGCACGGGCCAAACCCCTCGACCGAACGCATGTGCATGAGATCGAGCGCCTTGCCCTGCGGCAGGCCTTCGGCTACATCAATCATCACGACATCGGCAAGATTGTGGAGCAGCAGCAGTTCGGCAGCTGTTGCCCCGACCTGCCCGGCACCGACCACTGTCACCTTTGGATGTGTCACTCGATCCCCCCTGCCGCCTGAGCGCTTTGCTTACTGCACCTGAGCACTTTGCTTACTGCACCTGAGCGCTTTGCTTACTCCGCTTTGTTTTTCCGCACTGAGCGCTCTACTTTGCCTTCCGGGTTTTTGGTGTCGTTTTCGATGCCTTCTTTGGTGCCGTTTTCTTGGCCTTTCCCGCCGACTTCTCTGCCTGCGCGGCCTTGGCCGGACAGCCCGGGTCGATGCATATCTTCCAGGGCCCCTTGACAGTCGTCACCACAATCATCGGTGCCCCACACGCATCACATGTCTCATCTGTTGCTTTGATCTCGCCGCGCTGCGGCAACGGGTAGCTTTGGCCGCAGCTCTCGTAATTCGTGCATCGCACAAACCGCTTGAGGTTTTTCGAGCGCTGCGAGAGCAGCCGCCCGTCCGCCTCCCCTGCCGCTTGGCACGCAGGACACGCGCCAACGTCGATTGACGGCTCATAGTTGGTCTTGCACTCAGGGTCGAGGCAGCGCACAAGCGGCTTCTGGCGGAACTGGATGATCCGGACCTGCGGCTTTCCGCACTCTGCGCACACCTCGTCGACCGCTTCGATCTTGCCTTGCGGAAGCGGGAATACGGCATCGCACTCCGGCCACGTCGAGCAACCCACAAACTGCCCACGTGTTTTCATTGAGCTTTTTACCAGCAGGTCTTTCCCGCATTTGGGGCAGACACCGACCCGTGCATCCTCGGCAGCGGCCGCCATGAGCATCTCGCCGACCTGCTCGGTCTTAGGAATCAGCTCTTCTAGTATCTTGCCCAAAAGATTGCGGGAGTGGCTCACGACTTCAACGCGCTTGGAGCGCCCATTGGCGATCCCGTCCATCTCGGCCTCAAGCTCAGCGGTCATATCCGGCGTGGTGATGCGCGGCGCATACGATGTGAGCACATCGATCACCGCCCGACCGCGGAAGGTCGGCGCGACCGCTCTCCCTTTTTCCAGCTCCTCGATGTAGTTCACGCCTATAAGCCGCTCGATGATGCTGTGCCTGGTCGCCTTGGTGCCAAGACCACGCTTCTCCATCTCCTGCAGCAGTGTCCCCTGGCTGTAGCGGGCGGGCGGCTCGGTCTGTTTCTCGGCGAGATCGGCACCCAAGAAGCCGACAGCGTCGCCAGGGGCAAGCAGCGGCAACTGCTCGTCCTTTTTGAGCCCGTAGGGGTATATCTCGCGAAAACCGGCCTCGACGAGCACATCTCCTTTTGCGACAAAGGGCTCCCCTGCAACCTCTGCGGTCACCTTGGTGCCCTCGATGATGGCCGGCTCGGAGAGTGTCGCCATGAAGCGCCGAGCCACCAGGTTGTAAAGCTTGGCCTCCTCAGGGCGGAGCTTGTCTGTGTCGGCGGCCGCCGTCGGGTGGATCGGCGGATGGTCGGTCGTCTCTTTCTTCCCCCTGGTGGGCGTAAGCCTGCCGGTGCGAAGCAGGCGGTTGGCGTAATCGCGATAGGCGGCAACGCCTGAAAGCGACCTCAAGATATCGCTTAAATCCAGCGAGGGCGGATAGACCGTGTTGTCCACACGTGGATAGCTGATCAGACCGTTCATGTAAAGTTTCTCGGCGATCCTCATGCTGCGTGCGGGGGTGAGCCCCTCACGAGCGGCAGCGGCCTGCAGCTCCGTCGTGTTGAACGGCGGTGGTGGAAGCACCTTGCGGCGTTTCCGGTCAACCGCTTTGACCGACGCGGCACTCTCGCCCTCGACAGCCGCCATCACACGACGGGCCTCAGCCTCATTCTTGAAGCGCTCCGTCGCGTGCATGGCGCTGAACTCGGCAGCCTCGCTCCCCTGGCTCACAAAGCGTGCCCGGATCTGCCAGTAGGTCTCCGGCTTGAAGGCCTCGCGCTCAGACTCGCGCTCGACGACCAGAGCGAGCGTGGGTGTCTGAACCCGGCCGGCCGAGCGCACATTGCCATAGCCGGCGAACCTCGCCATCGTCAGGTACCGGGTGAGCACCGCGCCCCAGATCAGGTCGATGTCCTGGCGCGACTCACCTGCTTGCGCAAGGCAGTCATCGACGTTCGAGAGGTCGGCAAACGCGCGCTCAAGCTCGTCTTTTGTGATCGCCGAGAAACGCGCACGGGAGATGGGGGCATCCTTGTTCACCCCGCGGATAAGCCCGCGGGCGTCACTGCCGATCAGCTCCCCCTCACGGTCGAAGTCGGTTGCGATGATGACCTCGTCCGCTTCCTTCGCAAGTTTCTTGAGCGAGCGGATAATCTCCTTCTCGGCGGGTGCCTTGCCCACAGGTGCCCAGACCAAGTACGGCAACGACGCGAGCTTCCAGGACTTGAGGTCGACACCGTCGGACAGGTAAGGCTTGCGCCGCTGCTCCCACGGCGGTGCGGCAAGACCATCAGGGATGTCTGCGGCGGTAGGCCTGCCCTCTTCCCAGACCGCCTTCCAGCCGCCCTTGGCATCAAAAGCAAGCTTTTGCGGGAACTCCACGCCGAGGATGTGGCCTTTAAGCCCGATAGAGACCCAATCCTCCCCGTCCCGACGGAAGCGGTACACCGCAGTAGCGTAGACCTTGTCAGAGGATGCCTTGCCTACCGCAAGCATCTCGGCAAGTTTTTTTGCAGCAATGTTCTTCTCGGTCACGACAAGCTTCAAGTTACTTAAGACCCCCTGACGACAGCGCGGCGGCCCGCACATCCTCTATCCGCCCGGCAAGCCAGGCGGCCCACGGCGCAACGCCCGTTCCGGCCGTAGCGGAAAGGGCGAACACCTCGGCTGTCGGGTTTAGGGAAGAGACCACCGAGCGGAACTCATCTTCATTAAAGTCAAACACCGGCAGGGTGTCGATCTTGTTTAAGATCACAGCCTCCGATATCTGGAATATCTGCGGGTACTTGTACGGCTTGTCATGCCCCTCAGGAACCGAGAGGATCATGACCTTCGCATGCTCTCCTAAGTAGAACTCGGTCGGGCAGATGAGATTGCCGACGTTTTCTACGATGATGAGGTCGAGCCCGTCTAAATCGAGCTGGCCGACCGCACGGGCGATGACATCGGCCTCAAGATGGCACGCCCCGCCCGTGTTGATCTGCACGGCAGGGATCCCATGCGCCTTGATCTTCTCGGCATCCACCTTGCTCGCGACATCCCCCTCTATCACCGCGATGCGATACCGCTCGCGCAGCGCGGCGATGGTGGCGAGGATGGTCGATGTCTTGCCTGCACCGGGTGATGCCATCAAGTCGAGCACAAAGACACCGGCAGCATCAAAGGCTGCGCGGTTCTCGGCAGCAAGACGGTCGTTCTTGTCAAGGATGGGCTTGCCCATGTTGATGGTTGCCATGGTCACTCCACGGTCTCTATGGAATCGATCTGCAGCTCACGCCCCTGCAACAGGTCCAGGCAAAGCGACCCGCACTCAGGGCAAGACATCTGAAAGCTGTCATGCCCGTATTCGTGCCCGCACTCACGGCATCTCGATCTTGCGGGAACCGTGGTAACGACGAAGGCCGCGTCCTCGGCCATCGTCCCGGCCTGCAGCGCCTCAAACGCGAACTGCAGGGCAAACTCGGCGACTGCCGTGAGATCCCCGATGCTCACATGGATCGCCGAGATACCCGTGGCACCCTGCTCTAAAGCAGCCTCGACCGAGGCGTCTAGGATCCCTTGGGCGATGCCCATCTCGTGCATCGAGCTTAAATCCCCTTACCTGCCTGCTTCCTTAACTCTCCTGCTCCGGTTCCTCCCGCTCCGTGATGCGCCTGAAGAAAGCGTCTTGGATACCCTCAAGCGTGGCACCGCCAGCGCCTTCAAGCCGACGCGCTTTGATGCGCTTTGCAAAGACAACGCGCGCAAAGAGGAGGCTTCCCTCGTAAAGCACCAGAAGAGCGCCAAAAGCCAAGCCGAAGGTCACCGGCGACCAGTCAGGCGTGGCAACCGCCGCGACGATCGCAAGGATGGTATACACATACCGCCAGCTCCCCCGAAGGCTGTGATAGGGAATAAGACCGAAACCGATAGCGTAAAACACCACAATAGGAACCTCAAAAGCAGCACCAAAGCCGAGCAGGAGCAAAAGCACTCCGGTAAGATACGTGTCTGCATTAGGCAAAGTGCCTACTATACTGTCGCCACCTGTGTCTCCGCCCCCTGTCGATGTCGAGACACCGAGCAGGTTTGCGAACCACTGCTGCACGTTTGTCGTCCATGTCTGAATAATGCCGGGTATACCCCCGGCATTCTCGACCACGGGCTGGACGATCTTGGCCTGGGCGAACATGAACTCGAACGCTGGTCTCATGACAACGGTGTAAGAAAAAACAACACCGCTCAAAAAGAGGACGACCGCCACCGCAATGGTCGGGATAACCCACTTCTGCTCTTTGGGTTTCAGCGCCGGCAGAAGGAACGCCAATATCTGGTAGATGATGACCGGGCTTAGGATGACAACCGCAGCAAAGAGCGAGATCTTGAAACGGAAAGTGAACGATTCAAAGGGGTTGGTGACAAAGATGTACTCCACCAGGTGCCGGATCGGCTTGAACACAAACTCGAGGATCGGCCAGTAGAATATGTCACTGTAAAGCACTAACGAACCGACCGTCACGGTAAGCAGGATGATCATAAGGCGATTGCGTAGCTCGGCAAGATGCTGGAAGAACGGAAGGCGTCTTGGTCCAATAGGCATAATAGTCACGAGGAACTACTCCTCATCCTCCTCGTCTTTTCTATCGTCAGCCACATCGTTCCATACGCTCTCGGCAGCTGACTCGATCTCGGCAGCTGATGCTGATCCACTGCTCGCAGAGTCCATCGGAGCCATCGGGCTAGAGGTAGCGGTACCCCCTGTCTCGGCTTTTGGCCTGTTGCCAGTCGAGCCGAAAAGGTTCGCATCAATGGGTCTATCGCCACCCGTCAGCATCTCTATGCGGATAAGGCGTTCCATGTCTGCTTGGGCGGTTTTAAACATGCGTATCGCTTTGCCAGCGGTCCTGGCGATCTCTGGCAGCTTGTCCGGCCCAAATATGACAAGCACCAGAAGGACAATCATGGCGAATTCAAAGCCGCTGATCCCAAACACCGTTTCACCCTCAATCAGTCCGGTGCCACAAGCAACTACGGCCAGTGCACCGGATGTGCACGCGGTCAACTGAAAAACGTCCCAGGAAAACACAACAATGCCTTTTAAAACCGGCTTGTTTTTTGTTGCCTACAAAAACTGGGGATGCTTGCCAAACCCCGATCCCCAAGAACTCCCAAGATGCTATCACTTCTGCAAACTGCGACACAAACTGCGCACGTCGGTGCCTGACAGCTCCGGCGCACCCTTGCAGCAGCACAGCAAACAGCGCAGCGCGACCACAGGGTGCACGTCACAGATCAGGAGATGATGTTGTGCGGCTCCTCGGCTGTCTGGGAGACGGGAGCGGAGGCAACAGGGCTATCGGCAAGGGCCTCTGGCTTTGACGGGGCAGCCGGGGCTGCTTCCGCCTCATCCTTGCCCTCAAGGCCATCGCGCACATCTTTCATGGCCTTGCCAAACATCTTGCTAAGCTTAGGGATCTGCTGCGGGCCAAACAACACAAGGGCGATCGCAAGAATGATTAACAGCTCGGCCGGACCAAGTCCAAAAAGTCTCATCGCGCATCCTCCAGTTCACTCGATGAAGGCTGACGACTGATGCCATCAGCCGCAAATATGCAGTATCCGGCAGTTCCGGCGCGCTATTACACAGCACGACTACAGGGCACCTGGGGTAGGATACCACTATCTTTTTTCTCCTGCACGCGCCCGCCCCACTTGGACTCAAAGCTGGATTCAAACCCGTTCTCATGGTTAACTTATGCGAGACAGCACTCCGCTGCGCTCGGCTCAACCGTGCTCAACCCAAATGAGCCTGATGGGATTACCCCTTTAGTGTGTTTTGTGTGTTTAATAGCCACCCCTGGTATACACATGGACAGGCGAAAGGTACCATTGGCGGTATCTGTAGACCGAAAGAGGACAGCTATGGCTCTCACGATAAACCAAGAACAAGGTAGTGCATTCTGGCTGCTTGAGCTGCTCGGCGATCTGGACTACGCGCAATGCAGCTCGCTTCGGGAGGTCACTGACGGCATCCTGGAGAATGAGTCGCCTGCAATGATCATCGATCTGTCCGGTCTTGAGTACCTGGACAGCTCCGGCCTGGGTCTGTTGCTTTCACTCTCAAAAGAGCTTCAGACCAGCAGCGGGAAGCTGGTGCTCATCACCAACGAGACCGTTGACAACATCCTGTCGCTCACCCGCCTAAACGGCGTGTTCTCCATCGCGGAGAACCTGCTTGAGGCGAGACAGCTCATCACAGGCGAAAGCCAGCTTTAGCGAAAAGCCGGTTAAGGGTCAGGGGCAGGCATCAGTCCCCTGATTCCGACTGCGCGATCTTCTGCTTGGCGTGGACAAGATCGATCTGCGCGCCGCTAGGATCGGTCGCGACTGCCTTTTTATAGGCTTCTACGGCGAGGTCGTTTTGCCCGGAGTTCTCGTAGTAGATGCCCAGGTTGTACCACGCGGACGCAAACTCCGGATCCGCCTTGCTCGCAGCTAAAGCAGCCTCGATCGCCTGGGTCGTCTCCTCGGAGTAGAACAGGGCCGTCGAGTAATCGACCCATACCGGTGCCTCATCGCTGCGCACCTTAAGCGCACGGGCATATGCGTCTGCAGATGCCTCCCAGAGTGACTTCCCTACCAGCATCTGCGCGACATCAGAAGCCGTGTCTGCGGCCTTCGAGACCCCATCTGCCCAATCAAAATACGTATTGCCGAGGGACACGAGTGTCTGATAATCCTCAGGGTCGCTCTGCAGCTTCGCCTCATACATCTCCACCATCGACTGGTAGTTGGCGTTGATGGCGTTGTCGTCCTCGACTGCAGCCACATCTGGATCCTGCTGCTCCTGACCACCAGTGTCACTGCTGCAAGAGAACAGTCCCGCGCCGACGCTCACGAAGCTCATTGCAAACGCGATAATTAAGATGATCAGCACGATCTTCGTGCTAAGCGGGGTGTTTGCTTTGTTGATTGCCAAGCTCTGTTTCCCTCCTACGGGCTCGTTTCGAGATCCTCCATCTCGCTGATGTCGGGGTGCCCCTCGGGCATGCGACCGCTCTCAAGCTGCTCGTCAGTGAGTTCAGGAGCCATCTGGCCTCCCATGGGAGCCTGCGGGGCCTCGCCCGTCCCCGCTGAGGCCGGCTGTCCGGTAGCGGCAGGAGGCGGTGCAGAGGCAGACGTGCCAAAGGGCACGATCACGCCGATGGCAAAGCCTAAGGCCAGGCCAGCAACACCGATTGCCACGGCCGTAGAGGCCGCAACCATCCGCGAGGCTGTCGTCTCGCCCGCATGCGACGGGTTCTCGGCTACGTGTGATGCCCGCCTCTTTTTTGAGGCCGCCGAGGACTGCTCCTCGCTTACCTCATCATCGTCAAAGAAGAAGTCCTGGTCGGGGTCTTGGTTGAGGTCCTGGTAAAAGCCTTGGTCGCTCAAGAGGTTCCTCCTAGTAGTTTTTCGCGCATCTCACCGACCCGGGCCAGCAACCGCTCATGGTCGATGCCAGACCAGCTCTGAGCAGCATGGCGGTCGTAGCGCACCTTGCCACCGACCATTGTCCAGAGCACGTTGTCGGGATTGGTGGTGTGCACGAGTGTACCGTAAGGGTTAAGCGGTGATGTCTGCCGAGGCTCGGAAAGGTCGACGGCCACCAGGTCGGCCCGCTTTCCCGGCTCTATCGAGCCGATCTCGTCATCCATGCGCAAGGCCCGTGCCGCGTCAAGGGTCGCGATCTTCACGAACTGGCGTGCCGTCATAAAATGCGCCTCGTCAAAAAGCGCACGTTGCAAAAGCAGGCCGATCCGCATCTCTTCAAACATGTCGGTCGAATTGCTCGCCGCAGGGGAATCGGTCCCCAGCCCAAGCCGTATATTGGCGGAAAGCATCTTGCCCACCGGCGCAATCCCCATAGCGAGCTTGGTGTTGCAGCGCGGACAGTGCGCAACCGATACATCATGGTGCGCAAGGACATCGATGTCGTCCTCGTCGACCTGGGTGCAGTGCACGGCCATCACATTCGGCGCGTCAAACAGACCCCACTGCAACACATAGCGGACCGGACTCACGCCTGTGGGCAGCCAAAGCGGTGCATGCTCGTCGTAGACGTCCCGGACATCGATCGCAAGCATCGAGGAGCCGTACTTCACAAACTGGTACTCCGCATGGCTGCCGGCAAGGTGTATGGCGACAGGCGCTCCACCCGCAGCGTACTCCGCGACCTTCTCAAACAGCTCGGGGTGGCAGGAGTAGGGAGCGTGTGGGGCGATCCCGAACCGCGCACACTCCGGATCTGCATCAGCGGACCAGGCCATGATGTCATCAGCAGCCTGCTCCATGACCTCGGCGACCCGGCGGCGGTCCATCGTCGACACCTCGCGGTAGATGACGCTGCGCACCCCGGACGCTTGGGCAGCACGTGCAGACGCGCCGGTCTCGGTGATGTCCGCGATGGTCGTTATGCCGGACTGCAAGACCCCCATCGCGCCAAACAAGGCGGAGTCGTCCCAGTCCTGTGCCGAGAAGAGCGACTCCTTGCGCATGACCTGCAGCTTCCACTGAGAGTAAGGCAGGTCGTCCACAAGGCCGCGCATCGCAGTGTACTCAAGGTGCGTGTGCAGGTCGATGAAACCGGGGATAAGCGCAGCAAGCCCAAAGTCGCGCACCGGTTCCTCCGGATGCATCTCACGGAGCCGCTCGAAGTCGCCTATCTCCACGACACGGTCGCCGGACACGAGGACCGCGCCATTCTCGATGCGCGGCGTAGCGACGGGCAATACATAACGGGCAGTAAGCAGCATGATGACTCCCTTAGGTCAGTTGCTGGTCATTCTACCGCAAGTCACTTTTGCGCGATGTGCAAAGCGACGATCCCGCCGGTCATGTTCCTCCATGTGACCGCCGAGAAACCCGCCGCTTGAAGCTCGGCAGCCAGCTCAGGCTGGGCGGGGAACCGCCTGATCGAGTCGTTGAGGTAGACGAAGCTCGGGTAGTCCCCGGTAAGCAGGCCGCCTACTAAAGGGATCACCCCGCGCAGGTATGCGTGGTAGACCAGGCGCCACAGCACAAACGGAGGCCGAGAGAACTCAAGGACGAGGTATCTTCCCCCCGGTTTGAGGACGCGGTAGACCTCCCGGTAGTTGCGCATGCGGTCAGGGAAGTTGCGCACGCCGAACGCGACGGTCGCCACATCGAACCGCCCGTCTTGAAACGGGAGGTCCTGTGCGTCCGCCTGCTCAAAGATCAAGCGGGTCGGGCCTGTGAGGCGCTTCGCCTTGCTGCGGGCGATCTCAAGCATCTCTGGGGTGAAGTCGCTCACAACAACCTCTGCCGGACGGGCATGCTCGGCGATGGCGAGCGAGACATCGCCCGTGCCGGCGGCGATATCAAGGACCCGGGAGTCTGCGTCGAAGGCCGCTGCCTTTACAAGGGCACGGCGCCAGAAGCGGTCGATCCCGAGGCTTGCAAGCGCGTTAAAAGTGTCGTAGCTCCCGGCAATGCGCGAGAAGATCCCCCGGACCCGCTCGTAGGTCGCCTCGCCTGTCGCAGCGTATCGGTCAGAGACCGCTGGCCTGACCCTGCCTCCTGCCCATGCAAGCAGGTTGGCGATGTTTTCTTTGATGAAGAACCCGCCGAGTGCGACTACATGCCTGAGGCCGACATGCCGCGGCCAATTAAGCTCGGTCTTCTCACAGATGGTCGACTGTGAGAGACGCTCGAACTCGTCTTTGAACGCCGCGAACTCGGAGTCGCGTGCGCTCCCGGCCTTGGCCATGATCCCGTCGATGCGGGCCATTGCCGTCTTCGCTTTCCCGATGCGGTCCTCGGTCATGCGCATCGTCGCCTCATCGACGATGCCGGCCTCCCCTTTTATACGGTTGATGACAAGCGCCGCGTCATAGGTGGAGTCCACCAGCTCGTCGGGTGTCATCGCATCGCTCTCGTAGTTCATGATGTATTTCCAGGAAGGCAGGGTAAGCCTCTCCCGGTGCTCCTCAAGCGTTCGCGCACGGAGCTTGTAGCCAAAGGTGTCAGGGCTGTCGAACACGCGGGAGCCAGGGTCGAGGAACGGGGCCATGGGGCTTATAAAGCACAGGAGCCGCTTGTCATAGCCGACCGATTCATACAGGTGCCGCACGTACTCGGCGGTCTCGCGCACCGATGCAGCGGTCTGGGTGGGGATCCCGGTCATGAAATAGAGGTCGAACCTTGAGCACCCATGGGCAAGCGCGCTTTTGACCGTCTGCTCGACCTGCTCCATGGTGTAGTGCCCTTTGCCGAATGCCGAACGCACATCGTCATCGTGGCTTTCCACGCTGATCTCCACCGACCAGTCCGGGAGGTTTGCCTCCAAAAGCCCGTAGAACTCCTCCGACGGCGGTCGGAAGAACTCGAAGCCGATAGGGTTTTTGAGGTTGATGCTGCTTAGACCACGGACAAAGTCATGGGTGTACTCATGCCCCGCTTGCAAAAAATCGTTGAGCACGAACATCGGCCCGGCGATGTAGCGCTGCACATGCTCGATATCCCTCACCAGCAGATCCGGATCCCTGAACGCAACACGATCTCGACCGAAGTGTTTCTTAAACGAATAGCTCGAGCCCCCGCATGTGACACAGTCGTGCGTGCAGCCCCTGCATATAAGCGAGGCACATACGGGATAGGTGAGCCAGCTTTTAAAGGGCACGAAGCCAAACATGTCCCGATGCCTGATAACAGCCTTCATCGGATAGGAGTAGTCGAGCGCAACCGCGTCCATGTCTGCGGGGACCCACGAAAGCGGGTTGACCGTCACCGCTCCGGACCGGTCCTTCCAGGTGAGGTTGGGGATATCGCCCAAAGACCCACCGCGCTTGATCGCCTCCACCAGCCGCAGCATCGGCTCCTCGGTCGAATCCCCCCGCATGACGAGATCGACGGCATCATAGCCGATGAGCTCCTCATGGAAGTACGTCGCCGATAAACCGCCAAACACGAGAGGCACATCGGGATGCAGGCGCTTTACGATGCGTGCCACCTCGACAGAGCCCTGGGCATGCGGCAGCCAGTGCAGGTCCACCCCGAACACACGCGCTTCCAGCCGAGAGATGTATTTCTCGGCATCGAAGCGTGGGTTGCCGAGCATGAGGCCGGCAAGGTTGACGATGCGCACGGTGATGCCATGCCGCTCGAGGTACTCGGCGATCGTTGTGAGCCCGATCGGATACATCTCGAAGACCGGGGTGGACGGGACCACGTCCGAGACCGGGCCGAACATGATGGAGCGCTCCCGGAAGTCGTAGACAGCCGGGGCGTGGAACAGGATGACATCCACTTTGGGCATAGCTTTGCGAGGTCCTTTCGTCAGCGCTCGCTTTGTCTAGCGCTCGCCTCCTTGCCGAGAAGTCACTCGGTGCTCATGCCTTCGGCGTTGTTGCCGCCGATGTCAATGCCGCCGATACCACTGTCCGGAGCGTTTATGCTCGCTTCAATCGTCTGGATCTGCTCGGCGATCCCAGGCTGGTCCGGCTTGCGGGCATCAATGCTTTTGAGCAGCTCGAGCGCGGCTTGGTTGTCCCCGCGTGAGACGTATATCTGGGACAGCAAAAGCCCGCCCGACGCGAAAGCAGAGTCGAGGCTCATCGCGTACTCAAGCTCTTTGACCGCCTCATCCGTCTTGCCGGTGTTCGCGAGCGCCCGAGCATACTCAAGGCGGACAGCAGGGCCAAAGGGCTCGACCTCGATGCCTTTTTTGGCGATATCGATGGCCTTGCCGTAGTAGGACGCGTCACCATACGCCTGCCCTATGGTGTTGTAGAGGTTAGACAGGAACACATAGTTGTCGTACTCGGGCGGGACGAAGTCGATCGTCTCAAGGAAGGCGGCTTCGGCCTGCGCGAACAGCTCTTTGGGATCGGGCACGTCGTGATCGGGGTCCTCCGCCCCCTCATTCAAGAGTGCTAACGCGGCGTTTGCGTTGGCCAAACCGATCTCGGTCCGGTAGATGTCGTTGTACGGGTTGAGCCTTACCGCGAGCTCGGCCTTTTGAATGCGCAGCTCGTGGCTTGGCGCGCCGACCCTGGCCTGTAGATAGGCCCTATCGGCCACAACATAGACGATGTTTAAGACCGACAGCGAGACGGCTATTAAAACAACCGCGCCCGCTACAACGAGACTGGCTGTCGGCAACGTCTCTTTGGCCCTCCCATAGCGTGCGGGAGCACCGGTGCTTGGCTGGGCATCGTCCCGTGTCCCAAACAAAAGCCTCTTGAACTCTACCTCGCGTGCGAAAGGCGCGAGCAGAAGCCCGAAGAGGATCCACATGATGACCGTGGTGCCGGTCACCGAGAGCCCAAAGAACAGATGCACGATGTAGGCGATGCAAGCGACCCATATCCCCGAGTACACGATATCTGGCCCATACGCATCCTTGGATGCCGTGCGTTTAAAAGCCGGTTGGCCATCTTGCTCGGCGGCCTTTTTCGCAAACGCCTTCTTAAACCCCAACACCAGGACCCACACGAACAGGCCGTACAGCAAAAGCGCGCCAGGGATCCCAAGGGCGCTTGCGAGCTGCAGGAGATAGTTGTGGACGTTGTCTGCGACGGATAGATAGCCCGCGATCTCCACATACTCGGCAGGCTTGTAATACGGGAACACCAGCCTGAACGTATCGGCCCCAAAGCCAAGGACCGGCCTGTCTAAGACCGCCCGCCAGGCGGCACCCCATATCTGGAAGCGGGTGAGCGCACTGCCCTCATCGAACTGGAAGATCGACTGCACGCGTGAGGCGATGTTCATCACGTCAGACGGCGTAAGCGTGCTTATGAAGGCCACAAGACCCACAAGGCCGACGGCGGACCCGCCCATCACGTAATCCTCGCTCCGTAGCCGGACCTTTTGCAGCACCATCATCACGACCAGCACGACGATGGCGACGCTCCCCCCCACCCACGCGCTCCGCGTGAACGCCGTGATCATGACCACCGAGGTGAGCAGCGCGCCGATCCAATACGCGATACGCCAGTCGCGGCGGTCCTCGGCAAGCGCCAGCGTGATTGCGAGGGGCAGCATAAACATCAAAAAGCCGCCGAGGAGGTCGGGGTTGCCGTACGTGGCGAACGACCGCCTCGCCTCAAAGGGCAGCGCCCCGTAGTCGATGGGCTCCACACCTAGATATTGCAGAACGCCGTACGCGACAACAATAAACCCCGAGGCGAACAGGGTGCGCACAAGGGCATGGACACGTGAGCGCCGGTCCGCAAGCTGCAACGTCAAAAAGAACACCATCGCATAGTTTATGAAGGAGAGGAGCCCCTCAAAGCGGCGGTACTTGCCAAAAAACGCTGTCGCCGGGTGGATGGATGTCACGGTGGTGATAGCGACCCACGCAAGGAACACCAGCACCAGCCAGTCGATCTTGCTCAGGCGGACTTTGCCGCCGCGGAGTAGCATATGGATGACCCATCCCGCAGCCCCGACGATCGTGCACGCACGCATGACGAAGAGCTTGGCGATATCAAACTGGTCAAAAGCAAGCGGAAGGCTACTCCATGGGATGGTATTCGAGATAGCGAGCGGCACCATGAACAACAGCACGTGGAGGGATAGCCAGGCGATCCTCTCGCCGGTGTTCATCTTTTGCCAGCCGACTGGCTGACTGGCTTCCTGCTCCCTTTTGATCGGGCTCTGTGCGCTCTTTTGGTTCTTTGAGCTTTTCTGACCTTTTCCCTTGCCCTGAGGCTTGGCTTTTTGACGTGCCTGTGCAGCTTTAGCCATAAACGTAAAGTCCCTTCATTGGGCACCACGACCGGTAAGCACGACCCGCAGTGTCTCCACAACAATCTGCATATCAGTGGTCAGCGATTGATGATACAGGTAAATCAGGTCGTATTTTAGCTTACGTTCCGGTGTGGTCGCATAACCCCCCATCACCTGTGCAAAACCGGTAACGCCAGGAGCAACCCGGAAACGCTCATGGTAACCGGGTATCTCGGCAAGGTGTCTCTCGACGAAATACGGGCGCTCGGGGCGCGGGCCGACAAAGCTCATCTCCCCCCGCAAGATGTTGACCAGCTGCGGCAGCTCATCGATACGCGACCGACGCAGAACGCGGCCAAGGGGGGTGACGCGCACATCGTCTTTCTTCGCAAGCACCGGGCCTGAAGCGCTCTCGGCATCCCGGATCATGGTGCGGAACTTGTACATCCGAAACGGCTTAAGCTCGCGCCCCACGCGTTCTTGGGCGAAGATGACCGGCCACCCCATCGACACGAGGACTGCGGCGGCGGCAGCAAGAAGCACGGGGCTGAGCACTGCAAACAGGGCGACCGCGCCAACGACATCTGCCATGCGCTTGGCCGTGGAAAGCCACGCGGGGACGCTTTTTCGGGTGATCTGCATGAGCGGGATGTCTCCCACCATGCCGTCTACGCTGCTGATAAACACCTCGTAGAGCCGTGGGACAACGTCAATGGTTATCGATATCTCCCGGGCAAGGACGAGGTCTTCAACGAGCTCCCTGATCGCGACCGGACTCGTTATGATCAGCCGATCGACATCGTTTTCCGCGATGATGCGGGTGATGTCGGATATCTGCCCGAGCACCGGGTGGCCGGGTGCGTCGACACTCGCGGGTGCGTTGGTGCTCTCGGGTGCGGCAGCACTCGTGGGCGTACCGTCGTTCGCAGGCACATCAACGCTTTCGAACACGCCCGTGCCTTCAAGCACGCCCGCCGACACAAAGCCCACGACACGGTAGCCCCACTTCGCCCGACGGTCGAGCTCGGTGGCAAGCTCGCGACCGAGGGGGCCTTCCCCGAGCAGCAGCACGCGCTGCTCCGGCCAGGTGATCGCCGAGAAGCGCAGGAACAGCAGCCGCCAAGAGACGAGCAGCGCGCTCACCGTGAACCAGGACAGGATGATCACAACACGTGCGATGGAACTGAACGCAGGGCCGGCGAAAAACGCGATCGCCGAGAACAACAGCGTGCCGACCGTGACCGCGGCAAGTACCGCACGCACGACTGCCCACTCATTCTCGACCCGCTCGGGCTCGTAAAGCTCGTTTATATAGCAGACAGCCAGATACACAAGCGTCACGAGCGGGGCAAGCACCACATACGGCCGGAAGTTGAATTCCGGCAGGTGCCCGGCAAACCGGAGGGCGAACGCGCAGACAAAGCCTACGTTGACGAGGATTGCGTCAACAAAAAGCGACAGCGCTATGAAGCGGGATTTGGTCATCGCCTACTAAAACCGTTCTTAAAATAGGAAGCACCCTGAAGCCGGGCGTTCTCACGCAGGATAGCATGGGCGACAGCACACGTCTTGGCAACCTACGCTAAGGCGTCAACCACTGCGCGAGTGCCACGCCCCATGAAACATGCTGCGTACACCACCCGCAAGCATCACCTGTGTGCATCACGCCCCGTATCGCTCCTGCTTCGCCATCCATATGCGGTAGCGGCTGAGGCACTCCCTGGCCTGCAAGGCAAAGCCCTCGTCCGGATCGGCCGCCCACTGCTCGAAGAGCCGGGGCGCCTCGGGGACGTACCGTATGAGCACCGGGGAGAGCCGCTCGAGCCAGCTGCTCCTGCACTTGCCCTCTATCAGCCCGAGGAGCCCCGGGGCGTGCTCCTCGTCCGCCATGGCGATAAGCGAGCATACGACACACCAGCTGATAGGGTGCGTGCCGTCCTCCGAGTTGAGCGCCTTGCAAAGCCCCAGAAGGTCATCCCAGGCAAAGAGCGCCTCCCTGGTCGCGAACAGCCAGAGGATGTCCATCCTGTAGGAGGACGGGTAGTCCCGCTTGGCATGGTCGAGCAGAAGCGGCAGGAGCGGCGTGTGGTCGAAGCATGGGTCCACGATGTCTGCGAACGACCCCACCTGCGGGAAGCCCGCGTCCTGGATGTCTTTTATCAAGGGGGCGAGCACGCGCCGCGACTCCGCCTCCTCGCGCTCGCGCTCCTGCCTCTTTTGGGCAAGCCCCGTCTTGTCGGCGACCCACTCGAGGCGCGTGACGTGGCACTCGCGGAACACGATGTCGATCTCGCAGTCCCCCCGTACCCAGATGCGGGCCGCATGGTACCCGGGGCAGTGCGCATCCATCCCCATGCGCTGCTGCTCCTCTGCCGGGATATGCTCCGCCCATACGAAATCCGGGGGGTCGCCTTCATCCCAGGACCCCTTGATCCTCTTGCGCGGTGCCTCCCTGCACCCGTCCGGCTCCTCGTACGGCTCCGGCTCGAGGCCCCAGGAGCCCCGCATGTCGAGCAGCACCCTCCTGCTGAGCAGGGGGACGGGGTAGAACCGCAGCTCATAGGTGACATCCTTGCTGTTCACGTCACAGAGCACCATGGTGCACTCCGGGTCGTAGGGCTGCCCTATCCACAGCCGCTCTATCCACGCGTCATGGAGCGTCCCGTCGAAAAGGGCCTTCTCCCAGAAGAGCTCCCGCACATCATAGGCCACGCGCACCCACTCCTTCGACCGCCTCCTGCCGGGCCCGAGGGGCCCTTAGGCCCCGCCTTCGCCGCCGCCCGCGCTAAAGGCCCTCACCGTCGTCATCATCCTCGTCGTCCTCGTCGTCATACTCCCATGTCTCGCGCCAGACGAGCGCCTGGCCGAACACGACATCAAGCTCCCAGTGCTCGTCGGTGAGGACGCGGATCCCGTCGTAGCCGGGGTAATACTCGTCCATCCCCATGCGATGCCTCTCGTCATCAGGGAGGCGCTCGATGCGGACGATCTCCGGGTAGCGGCGATCCGCCGGCGGGCAGCCCGGCCCTACAGCGCTCACAGGGGGGGCCGCACCTGCCTGCGGGCACCCCTGCCGGTACAACGGGTCGAGAAGGTGCCTCCTGCTGAACAACGCGACGGAACGGAGCCTCAAGGTATAGTCCATGCGCCTGTGGTATAGCTCCAAGACGCATTCCGAGGCGTTCTCCGCCATCTTATAGGAGCCCATCTGGTAGCCCTGGGCCGCAGTGCCAAGGACCGCTTCTAAAGAGACCTCCTGCCGGTCGTACCCCACGCTCAAACCACCCCCCTTCGGGCTGGCCTCACTTTTATGGGCACCGAAAACACGCCAGCCTGGCCTGACCGGTCAGACGTGCTTGCGGAGTCGGCCATCACCTTACCAGCTATCGGTCGCTGCGGTAAGGCCACTGCTAAAAACCGAAGGCGGGGGCAGCAGCACCGACCATCCCTGCCCCTGTTGCGATACCGGCACCAAGCGGGACAAGGAGAGGGTCGCTCACCTTCGCTCAATTACTGCGTTGCCGCGTTATTGCCGCATGATGGAGCAATACCTGAATTGGCTGGCATTTCGGATCTTTTTCCCGCAGTCATTTCTCAGTAGTGCCGAGCACCCATTCCGACCCCAGTTCGCCAGTCATTGCCCTCGGTAATATATCTGATTTCCGTGTACCCATTGCTTGCGGCGTTCTCGTAGATGGCCCTGATGACCGTCTCGTCTTTCGCGTAGATATCGATGAATCCGCAGTCGTATATCAAGAACAGCAACTGGCAGTCACTGCTTTGGAAATCCTCGTACGTGTGAACTTCAGAAAACCCACCGTCCTCAAAGTACGCTTGCAGCTTTAAGAAGATGATGTAGTGCTCCGAGGTGATTTCTTGCAAGAAGCTCTTCCCGTCATAGCAGTCTTCCTCGAAGGCATACGTGCCTTCGAGGAAATTGGCCCATGCCTCGTTTTGGTCCTGGATGCTGTACCAGCAGTACTTCTCAACGTCTATGCACTTTAAGACCTGCCACAAGAGATCCGACGTTGCGTTTAGCGTTGCCTGCGGTATCTTAAAAGACACCCCTCGCACCGTATCAGTCGCCATGTAGGCCACCTCACCATCAATCATGGGATCGACACTGCCCAGGCATCAGGGCGAGACGGGGAAGCCGCTACCCTGATGCCTGCCAAAACCGTAAACAAATTTTCCTTGACTCTATATAGCTGGTCTTAAAGCAGGAACGACAGCGGAGGCAGCCTCAACAAACGAGGCTCCCTCCGCGCATATCTTCTTACCTCTTCTCACACGCACAGCGTACTTGGCGAATCATAATGTATGCATTTGCATTGTTTCCCACACACATCACCTCAAGGCAAGAACCAACTCGCGTATCGCCACCGAGAGACTCACTAAACAAAAGAGAACGGCAACTGCCCTGAGGCCAAAAAGCCGTATGGTTCTATCAAATTCGATCAGTCTCGGCACCCGGCCCTGCTCGGCCTTCTCCTTGCCAAATACTTTTGTTGCGCTCCGAGTTAAGTTCACCTTAGTTATTTCGCTCAATGCCGGCGCAGCAAAGAAAAGAAGTGTGCCGCCTGCAAAGATGGCTATCAGCACAAGGGCCACTTTTCTGTTCATGCTCACCAATCCAACTCACAAGATCACATCCGCCATGAGTCAGGCCGACGCACACGCAAACCTGCATACGCCGACCTGGCTGCTTCAGCGGAGTTCAGCTCTTCAAGAAGGCACGGTGCCGTTACGGGGCACCGCCAACCCCATGATGGCGTTATTTTAAAAATTGAATCCCAACATACGACATAATCCGATGTCAGGGGCATACCGTACCATGGCCGTAAGGCCGACGCGGGAAGGGACGGATATGCCAGACACAAGGACCAAGGTGCGCACGGTCATGGAGT
>Ga0123353_10002765_pt1 | contig 21906 bp, 15 predicted proteins | sample TergutLab28metaG_3_FD_92763 | JGI IMG/M metagenome (GOLD analysis project Ga0123353, IMG submission 92763) | Labiotermes labralis P3 segment gut microbial communities from Petit-Saut dam, French Guiana - Lab288 P3 | ecosystem: Host-associated > Arthropoda: Insects > Digestive system > Gut ... | reverse complement strand
GGAGGCCATTCGTGAAATGGTCCACCAGATGCTCGTGCGGCAGGACTACGGAGCGGCCGAACAACTCATCGAATCCGTTGAACAGCGTCCCGCGTACGCGCAGGAAGCCGCCGCCCTGCGAAAGGACGTCGCCGCCACGAGGCAGGCGACCCTCGAAGGTCGAACCGACCTGGCCATCAAGCGGATCGAGGAACTCGTCAAGCGTCATCAGTGGCACGGCGCCACCCGCGAGGCCCGGCAACTCGCGCAGGCCTATCCCAACAACCCCAAGGTGTCGGGGCTTCCCGCGCGGCTCGAAACCCTCAAGGCCCACCACAAACGCGACCTGCTCGAAGCCTACGGGGACGCCGTGCGCCGCAACGACCTCGACGCGGGAATCGACCTGCTCAAACAGCTCGACACGTTCCTCACCCCGCAGGAGGCCGCCGCGTTGCAGGACTCCGCGCGGGGCGTCTTCCGCGCCAAACTCCACACCCTCGGCGTGCAGTTCGCCATCCAGGTCACCGAGGGACAATGGAAAAAAGCCATCGCCATCGGAGAGGACATCATCCGCAACTTCCCCAACAGCCGCATGGCCCAGGAAGTGCTCACCCGAATGGACCAACTCCGCGCCAACGCGGTGACGAAGACATGAGAGGCGGCTGTGGGCTGTGGGCGCGGCCGCCGGTTTTTCATGGTTGCGCCTACAGCCTATAGCCTACAGCCTTCCTCGCGCCTTGGTTTCCGTGTCCGCACATGGTAGTATGTGATGAGCCGGATGCGTGGAAGACCGCTCTTGGTTCACCAGAGCCAAGGGAGGAAAGTCCGAGCACCGCCAAACCACGGTGGTGGATAACGTCCACCGTTTCGTCGAGGCCACCGGGCCGACACGAGACCGGGAAAGTGCCACAGAAAAGAAACCGCCTGCCCATGCCGTCGTCACGGGACCCCGCGACGTTGGGCCGGTAAGGGTGAAACGGTGCGGTAAGAGCGCACCGCGGAGGACGCGAGTTCTCCGGCAAGGCAAACCCCACCGGGTGCAAGGCCAAACAGCGGAGATGCCCGGTTTGGGCTTTGTGCTCCGCGGGTAGGCCGCTTCCGCAAGGAGAGTCGCGGGCGCAAGCCCCGACCCAGAGAAATGGTCTTCACCTCCGCCGACGCCCCCCACGGCGGCGGAGGGACAGAACTCGGCTTACAGCGCATCCGGCCGGGTCTTTTTGTGACGGGACGCGAGACCCGTCAGGAGCGGCGGCTGTGGGCATGGTGTTCGACATTCAGCGGTTTTCGATTCACGACGGTCCCGGTATTCGGACGACCGTGTTTCTCAAGGGTTGTCCGTTGCGGTGCGCGTGGTGCCACAATCCCGAGGGGATCTCCGACGGTCCGATTCTGTCGTTTCTGCCCGAACGGTGCGTCGGCTGCGGACACTGCGGGCGGATCTGCCCGACCGACGCCCACGGAGTCCGCGACGGGGTCCATGTGCTGCTGCGCGAACGCTGCACCTCCTGTGGCCGCTGCGCCGAAGGCTGCTACGCCGGCGCGCTGGAGCTCATCGGCAAGGAGATGACGGCGGCCGACGTGCTCGCCGAGGTGCTCGCCGACGCGCCGTTTTACGCCAATTCCGGCGGTGGAATGACGCTCTCGGGCGGTGAACCGTTTCATCAACCCGGTTTCGCGATGGAACTGCTCCGCTCGGCCAAGTCGCACGGACTGCACACCTGCGTGGAGACCAGCGGAGCCGCCCCGACGGACGTGCTGCTGGAGGCGGCCTCGTGGGTGGACCTGTTTTTGTACGACATCAAAGACACCGACGACGCGCGTCACCGGGCCCATGTCGGCGCGTCCAACGCGCTGTCGCTGACGAACGCGCGGGCGCTGCTCTCGCGCGGGGCCCGCGTGCGGCTTCGCGTGCCGCTGATCCCCGGCTATAACGATTTCGCGGACAACCTGGCGGGCATCGCCTCGCTGGCGGAGGAGTTGTCGCGACTGACGAGCGACACGTCACGTTTCGAAGGCGTCGAACTGATGCCGTTCCACAAACTGGGCCTGAGCAAAACCCGCCGCACAGGCCTGGAAACCGCGATGCGTGACCGCATCCCCGCCGACCCGGCGCCACGCGTGCGCCGCTGGATCGACACGCTCCGCGCCCGCGGCGTTGTTGTGTTGAACGATCTGTAGTCATTCCACCTGTCCGTCTAAGGGTTTCCCTGACACCCGTCTCATCGTTCCACCGCCGTGTAATTGGGCTGTTGCTCCGATTGTTGAGTTGGCGAAATCGCGATTCAATGCGGCTATCGAAACCCATCGGCGCTATCGGGGCGTCGCCTCGTGCCGACGGACTCGATCACAACGAAAGGACGACCTCATGAAAACCGATTCGGGGAGCGGCAAGGCGATGGAACTTCGGGGGGTCTCGCTGGGACTGTCGCCGGCGGAAATCGAGTTGTACAAGGAAATCCCCACCGACGTCGACTTCATCAACCATCCCTCGTTCCCGCAGGCGGACACGGAAGAACGGCTGTACGGCGCCCTTCAACCAGACATCGAAATCCCCACCTGGACGCATTTCCCGGAGATCGCCGAAGACCTCCCGCCCGCCAACGCCAAACGCACCGTGCTCAGTTCCGCCGACGAAATTCACCTGTTTTTGCAGTACAACTACGCCCGTTACCGGCTGGCCAAACTGGTCGAAGCCCAGGCCCGGCGTCAGGCCGTCACACGCGCCAAACAGATGCTCCACTGGTACGCCAAGGCCCGAACCGCCCGGAGTAACCTCGTCCGGGCCAACATGGCCCTGGTGCTCTCGATGGCCAAACGGACGCGAATCCCCAACGTCGAGTTCAGCGAGCTGGTCAGCGAGGGCAACATGGCCCTGCTGCGAAGCGTCGAAAAATTCAACGTCAGCCGCGGATTCAAATTCTCCACCTACGCCTGCCGGGCCATTCTGAAGAGTTTCAACCGCCTGGCCACCAAAACAGGCCGCTACCGCCAGCACTTCCCCACCGAGTTCGACCCGGAACTCGAACGCAGCGACTACGACGTGCACAAACACCAGATGCAATGGGACGACTCGCTGGACGCCCTGCGCGAAATCCTCTCCAGCAACCGGGCCCATTTGACCGAGGTGGAGAAAACCATCGTGGTGGAACGGTTCGCGATCTCGACGCGCGGAAAAGGCCGAACCCTCGCCGAAGTCGGCCGACTCGTTGGTCTGACCAACGAGCGCGTCCGACAAATCCAAAACCTCGCGCTGGACAAGATACGGTCAACACTGAGTCAGGAGTATCTGGTGGCGTGAGGGAGGGCAATCGTGGATATGGCCCTGCCATTAGGCGCTGTAGGACGTTCCTGACGTACAAAGAATGTCCTACAGCGCCTAATGGCAGGGCCAATGGGAAACCATGGTCATCCATCACGGAGTGCGTTGCGGCTCATCGCGATGGAACTGCGCCAACTGTTCCGCGTCGCGGGCGCGTTGCGTATCGTTGTTGTCGGACAGCGGTGCCGCCGACAGGACGACCCCGGGCTTAACCGCCCGGCGGGTGCGGTAGGCGGAGACCAGCACCAACAGACCGCCAATAAGGGTGGCCGTTCCAAGACCGACAAAAAGCCAGCCATGCTCCTTCGACGACGTACGGCCGACTTCGAGAATCCATACGTTGTCCACGTCGAGACCTGGATACCCCTGCCGAAGAAGTGTTTTCTCTTTCGAACCCAACGAGTCAATCTCGTTGATGATGACACCGCGAAAGGTGGCCTTCTTGTACTTCGACCACAACCTCACTTTCAGGTCCTTCGGGTCCCTGATGTTCGTGAACTTCAGCAGAACGTGAATGTCTTTCGGCTTCGTCGTGACCGCACGACCGACGCTGGCTGCCGCCATCGCCTCCTCGGCCCATGGATTGTCGTCGGCAATGGCGGGAACATACGCATACTCCCAAGGCCCCGTCTCGCCCTTACCGCGGTAGACCAGCCATTCCGTCACGGGCACGGCGTCCGTCAGGTGCATAAAGGCATTCTGGCCGTACCCCTGCGACGCCAACTGTTTATACCTGATCTGTTGCGGCGACGGCGACGTTTTCGCGGTGAGCACGAACTCCCTGACGCCGTGAATCAGTCCCCCGGCCGCAAAGATGACGAGTGCAATTCCAATCTGGAGCTTGCCTTTTTTTTCATCCATCGTGATCCCGTATTTTTTATGGTGCGATGGCCTGGTCGTATACAGGATCATCGGCCAGATCGTGCGTTGTGTTTTGTAAGGGAGTGTTAAAGTTTTTCCTTGGTTTCGGGCGATAACCTTCGTATACGAGACGATGGTGCTTTGCGTGTCTCCCGGAGCGCATGGATCGCGCGCGGGCGACGGGCTTAGTGTGTGTTTATTGGGAGTTGCAATGACCTCGGATACCCGGGCCGCCAGGAGGGCGATGGACGTGTCACAGGCGAAATCACAGGAACACGCCGCCCCCTCGCGGGCCAAGACCAGCCCCTTTGCAGGACAGAAGGTGCACCTCATCGGTGTCGGCGGGTGCGGGATGCGGGCGCTGGCGCAGATGCTGATCGGAAACGGAGCGGTCGTCTCCGGAAGCGACATGGCCGACGGGCGCGTGATCGAACGCCTCCGCCACGCGGGCGGAAAAATTTTCGTCGGCCAGCGGGCCGAGAACATCCCACTCGACTGCGAACGGGTCGTCTACTCGGCGGCCATCAACGAGCAGAATCCCGAGCTCCAGGCCGCCCGAAACCGCGGACTGGAGGTCGTCAAATACGCCGAGATGCTCGGGCGGCTGATGGCGCGGAAAATCGGGATCGCCGTCTCCGGCACGCACGGAAAAAGCACCACGTCGGGCATGGTCAGTTACGTGCTGACGGCCGCCATGGCCGAACCGGACTTCATCGTCGGAGCGACCGTCGAACAACTGGGCGGACCCAGCGGGATCGGAAACGGCAAACACTTCGTGGCCGAGGCCTGCGAATTCGACCGCAGTTTCCTCCACCTCTGCCCCACCCTGGCGGCCATATTGAACATCGAGGAAGACCACCTCGACTGCTACAAGGACCTCGAAGACATCATCGAGGCGTTCCGGGCCTTCGCCAGCCGCGTGCCCGCCGACGGACTGATCGTCGCCAACGGGGACGACCGTAACGTGTCAGCCGCCCTGAAGGGCGTCGGCGCGACAGTCGAAACCTTCGGCCTGTCTCCGGCGTGCCACTGGCAGGGCGTGAACCTGCGCCCCGACCGCGGGCAATACACGATCGACGTGCTCCACAAAGGCCAACCGTACGTCACGATGAAAACACCGCTTCCGGGAATGCACAACGTGTACAACTCGCTGTCGGCGGTCGCCCTGCTGCACCACGCGGGACTGGACCGCGCAGCCATCGCCGAACACCTGTCGCGCTTTACCGGAACCCGCCGCCGCATGACGCTCAAAGCCCGGCAGCGAGGCGTCACCGTGCTCGACGACTACGCGCACCACCCGACGGAAATCCAGACCACGCTTCGCGCCATCCGCGACCACTACCAGCCGCGACGGCTGCTGTGCGTGTTCCAACCGCACCAGCACAGCCGCACGCGGTTTCTGCTGAAGGATTTCGCGCGGTGCTTCGGGTCGGCCGACGAGGTGATTGTTCCGGACATCTACTTTGTACGCGACTCCGCGCTGGAACGCGAGTATATTAGCAGCGAGGACTTGGTGTCGCAGATTCGCCTCTCGGGCGGGTCGGCCTTGTATATAAAAACGTTTCCCGACATTGTGGCACATCTTCAGGGCACGCTGGTCGAGGGCGACCTGGTGGTGACGATGGGCGCGGGCAACATTTGGGAAGTCGCCGATGAGCTTGTTTGCTGGATTGGACGAGATCGTTAAACCGGACGAACCGCTGGGACCGATGACCTGGTTCCAGATCGGCGGTCCGGCGTCGTATTTTATTGAACCGCGCGACGTGGACCAGTTGCGGGCCGTCGTGCGCCGCTGCCGGGACAACGACATCCCCATGTACGTGCTGGGCGACGGCGCGAACCTGCTCATCAGCGACAGCGGCGTGCGCGGTGCGGTGATCCGCCTGGGCGGCGCGTTCCGCGAGGTGCGCGAGGTCGACGGCGGGGTGTACGCCGGGGCGGGCGCCGACATGCAGAAGCTCGTCCTGCGCTGCGTGCGCGAAGGCCGAAGCGGGCTGGAAGGCCTCACCGGAATTCCCGGAAGCGTCGGCGGGTGCGTGCGGATGAACGCCGGAGGCGTCTTCGGCGACATCGGTAACGTCATCGAGCGCGTCGACGTCATGACCGAAAGCGGCGAGCGGCTCACCCGCCACCGCGACGATCTGGCCTTCGCCTACCGCTCCACCAACATCAGCAGCAAATTCATCCTCGGCGCGGAGTTCCGCCTGGCCGAGGACGACCCGCACCGCATCCTCAAGCAGGTCAAGCAGATTTGGATGTACAAGAAAAACACGCAGCCGCTGGGCCATCGCAACGCCGGGTGCGTGTTCAAGAACCCGCGGGGCCTGTCGGCCGGGGCGCTGATCGATCGCGCCGGACTCAAGGGCAAACGCATCGGCGGCGCGTGGGTGAGCGAAAAACACGCCAACTTCATCCTCGCCGACAAAGGCTGCACCGCCAGCGACGTGCTGAAACTCATCAACCTCATCCGCGAGACGGTGTATAAGAAAAACGAAGTGTACCTGGAACTGGAGCTGGAGGTGTGGTGATTCGTTGACTCGTTGACTGTTTGACTGGTGTTAGGCGCGGGCTTGTGTGATCTTGTGATGTGGCATGAACGATGTGAACAACAACCGAGTCTCCTCCCCGGCCTCACGTGGCAGTGCCGGCACACAGCCGCGAAGCGGCGGCGTTTTTAGCCCAGGTCGAGCCGTACCCGGCGAGCCCTGGGTTGGCGGCCCTTTAGAGAACAAGCCCCGCAGGGGCGTCTTCTTATACCACACACCCTGGCGTTCACATTACGATACGACGCCCCTTCGGGGCTTGGGTGCTGTAGGGCAACTTTCCCCAGGGTTCGCGGAGTACGGCTCGCCCTGGGCTAAAAACGACGCCGCTTCGCGGCCGTGTGCCGGCACTTCAACGCGAGACCGGGAAGGACAATCGGTTCGTATTCAATGCCGAAATTTCAGGAAGCATTGGTCATGAGAAGCGTTCAAACATTTTTGTTGCCAGCCTTGGTGATGATGCTGACAGTTTCGTCGGCGTTCGCCGCGGACGCTCCGACATCGCAACCCAGTTTTGAAACCCTGACAAAATCCGCCGAAAAAGGCGACGCGCAAACCCAGTTTGACCTTGGCCTGTATTACTTCAACGGAAAAGATAAGGACCTCACCAAGGCCGTCGAGTGGTTCGCAAAGGCGGCCGGACAGGGACACGCCGACGCCCAGTTTTATCTTTCCGACTGTTACAGCGAAGGTTGCGGCACACCCAAGGACATCCAAAAGGCCTTCGAATGGGTCCTCAAAGCCGCCCAGCAGGGCCATGCCATGGCGCAATACTTCACGGGCTACTGCTACGAAGCAGGCAAAGGCGTTACCCCAAACGCCGCCAAGGCCAAGGAATGGCACAAAAAAGCGGCTGAGCAATTTCAAAAATCAGCCGAACAAGGCAACGCGGAAGCGCAATACTTCCTCGCCCGTTGTTACGATGAAGGCAAAGGCGTAACCCGAAGCGCCGCCAAATCCAAGGAGTGGTTCAACAAGGCGGCCGAGCAGTCCCGAAAGGCCGCCGAGCAAGGCGACGCCCAGGCCCAGTACTACCTTGGCAACTGCCTGTTCGTGAGCAGGGACTTCACCGAGGCCATCGAATGGCTGGAAAAAGCCGCCGAGCAGGGATATGTGCGGGCGCAAAGCACCCTGACCAAGTACCCGATCACCGGCGACAAAACGCCTGCCGAGTGGCTCGAAATCGTGGCCGGTCGGGGACATGTGGAAGCCCAACTCACCCTTGGCGTGAGTTATTACACCGGCAAGGGCGTTAAGAAAGACGACGCCAAAGCGGCCGCCTGGATCACCCGGGCTGCCGAAATGGGAGAGGCCAGGGCGCAAAACATCCTCGCCACGTTATACTTCCGAGGCATCGGCGTGGAGAAAGACGTCGACAAAGCCGTCGAGTGGGTTCGAAAAGCCGTCGAACAGGGCGACGCGGAAGCGCAACTGAACCTGGGATCGTGTTACGAAAACGGCACGGGCGTCGACAAGGACATCGACAAGGCCATCGCGTTATACGCGCTCGCCGCCAAGCAGGGACACGAGATCGCGCGCGAACAAATGGAACGGCTTCAACAGGAAAAAGACAAACCGCAAGTAAAATAGCGAATCGGGAATCACCAATGACGCAAGCCATGGATGGCATACAGAAGGGCCGGTTGGCCATTGAACTTGGCGCGCCCAAGCGCGTGCTGGACATCACCGTGCTGATGGGCGGGCCCTCGTCGGAGCGCGAGGTGAGTCTGCTCAGCGGGTCCGCCATTGCCGACGGGCTGGTCCGGTGCGGGCACCGGGTGACGCGAAGCGATATCTCGCCCGACGACATTTCCGCGCTCGACAGGCCGGGCATCGACGTGGTGTTCATCGCCCTGCACGGTCCCTTCGGTGAAAGCGGCGACGTGCAGCGGCTGTGCGAACAGCGGGGGCTGCGGTACATCGGTTCGTCGCCCGAGGCGAGCGAGTTGGCCATGGACAAATGGCGGTCCAAGGCGGTGCTCCAGGCCGCCGGTATCCGCACGCCCGAGGGCGCCCTCATCACCCACCTGGCCGGCGGCGACAAACGGCACCTGGAGTCGCTCGGACTGCCCGTGGTGCTCAAGCCCGTCGACGGCGGATCGAGCGTGGACGTGACCATCGCGCACAGCGTCGCCCAGCGCGACGCGGCCGCGGCCGCCCTCCTGGCCGCCTACGGTCAATTCCTGGCCGAGCAGTTCATCCCAGGCCGCGAGTTGACTGTGAGCATCCTCGGCGAGCAGCCGTTGCCGGTGCTGGAGATCGTTCCCGACGGCGCGTTTTACGACTACCACGCCAAGTACAGCGATGACGCGGCGACGCGCTACCTCTTCGATCACGGCCTGTCGCCAGAGGTCGCCGCGTCGCTGGAATCGCAGGCCCTGGCCGCCCATCGGGCGCTGGGCTGCCGCGACCTGTCGCGCGTGGACTTCATCCTGACCGACGCGTCCCTGGGCTACGTGCTCGAAATTAACACGATCCCCGGTTTCACCAGCCACTCGCTGCTGCCCAAAGCCGCCGCGAAGGTCGGTGTGCCATTCGACGAATTAGTAACCCGCATCGCGAACATGGCGATGGAACGATAACGACAGCCAATAACCATCAGCCAGTAGCCAATAGGTAAGGAACGGTTGGGCCTAAAAAACAATGATAACGGGAATGAACAGGCCTGTTGGCGCAACGTGGATCGTCTTACATAACAACCGAACAGCGAATACCTGATGGCTATTGGCTGCTGGCTGACGTGTCTCCCTGGAACAACTATGCGAAAACAAAAAAAGGAACGAAAAACCAAACGAATACCGATCGCGACGTGGTACGCGTCGTGGAAGGCCGACGGATTCCCTGGATTGGCGTTGTACATCGGCATGATCGTGGGATGCGCCGCCGTCATCGGGTCCGTCATGGGGATGCTGGATGTGGAACGCCGCGTGCTGACCGGACAGGTCGCGCCCGTTCCGCAGGTGGTCCACCTGACCTTCGAAAACCTGCCCGACTGGATGCCCAACGAACTGGGCGAACAACTCGCCCGCGACCTGAAACCTGACGACGGAACGTCCTACAACGACCCCCGCCTGGTGGCCGACGTCTGCGAACGGGCCCAGGCCCATCCGTGGATCGCCCGCGTGGAGCGCGTCACCAAGCGGCTGGCGGCGACGCGGAGGCCCGACCCCAGCGGACGGCTCGCGCGCGACGGGGAAATCGTCATCCGCGCTCAGTACCGCCAACCCGCCGCCCGCGTGCTAAGCCGGGCGGGACAACGCGGCGAGCAGTGGGTCTACGTCGACCGCGACGGGGTCCGGCTTCCCGACGAGGTTCCCACGTATCACGCCGCCGTCCAGGCCAACGGCCGACTTGTGCACCGATGGTTCATGCCCAACACCGTCATGCCCCCCGACGCCCAACCGCTGCACTACGTGGACATCCAGGGGGTCAGGACGCCCGCGCCGGACATCGGGGAACCCTGGAACGCCGACGATCTGGCCAACGGACTGAAACTGGCCGCCGAACTCCGCCGATACGCCTGGCAGGACCAGATCACCACCATCGACGTTCGGAATCACGACGGGCCGTTGGGATTGCGAATGCTCGCCAACGCCTCGCGCGGGCAGACCCGCATCCTGTTCGGGCGATTCCCGCGGGAAAACGGCGACTGGGAGATTCCGTCCAAAGACAAACTGGACAAACTGGACAAGCACATCCGCGACACCAACGGCCTGGCCAGCGGCGACATCGACCTCCGCGCCGCCAACCTGCTCGTGCGGTTTGATTAGAGACGGCGAAGGCGGCAAACGTTTCACAATGGCTCCGCCTTTTTGCGTTATAAGACGTTATGTACCGCGAAACGTTCGTTAGTATGGAACGCTCTGAAACGCAAAAAGGCAGAGCCATATTCACGCACATGCGTACATTCACGAATATCCTCACCGTGATCTGGTCAGGCACCGCCCTGCCGTGGTTGGTGTTGTGCCTGCTGGGGTTCGCGGCCGGGCTTTGGCCCGAGGCGATGGTGCACCCGAAAACCCCGCGCGGCCTGGTGCCGCTGCCGACGCTCCCGGCGGTGGCGGCGGCGCAGGTGGGTTTCCTGCTGCTGGTGTATCCGGTGGTCGTGTTGCGCCGCGCGACGAAATCGGGTTCCGCGACGCATCCGTACGAATTCTGTCCCGGCCTGGCGACGGTGGAGCTGGCGGCGCTTGTGGTGATGGCCACTCCGTTTTACGTGGCCGCCGCCTGGTTCTCCGACGGCGGCGGCGCCGACGTCTTCCGAACCGCCCTGTGCGTGGCGGCAATGATCCCGTTGAGCGTGGGCCTGTCCGCCTGGTGCCTTCCCGCGCGACGGGCCGCCAGCCGATGTGTCGCGCTGATTGCCGGCCTGGTGATCAGCGTCGCTCTGCCGGCGGGCGTGTATCTTGGACACGAGTTCCTCCGCCCCGCCTGGGCGGACACCCTCTGGCAGACCGCCCCCGTCACGATCGCCTGGACCCACGCCACCGGCACACCCCTGCTCGTCTGGACCCTGATCGGCGCCGCCACCATCGTCGCGGCATGGGCAACCGAAACGAGAAAAAAGGCCGTAGGCTGTAGGCTGTAGGCGCGACATGCCATTGCGAAATATTTTTCACAATGGCACGTCGCGCCTACAGCCTACAGCCTACGGCCTGATGGGACTCAATCTTCCTCGAACGACGGCGGATTATCGTCCGGTTTCATTCCGGTGGCGCGGATGTAGTAGCGCAGGCCTTTTTCACCGGCGCGGGCGCACTCGAACGTCGCCTCGATCCGCGCCTCTTTGTTCCGCGGAAGGTTTCCCAACTCCGACGACTCGGCCGGTGTGATCTGCCCGGTGCCCAGCCAGACCGGCGGCAGGCCGCCCTCGAACAGGTAGACGTCAACCCACAGGTGCACATTCACCAGGTCGCGCGGGGTTCGGTTGAGCACGGTTCCGGTGACTTTCATCTCGCCGTCGCCGGCCGCGGTGAATCGGAGGTCGTCCTTGGACACGTCTTTCGCGGGGTCGCAAATCTCCCAGACCGTGGCCACCAGCGGGTCGATCTCGGTGACTTCGACGATGACGGTCGGCGTCGTCTTGTCCACGGGGTTTCCCAGATCGACGAACACCGGAGCGACGGACTCGGTGGGGATAAACGCGATGGACCCGGTCTTCTCGTCCACGAGGTCGTCGTTTTTGTCCTTCAACGCCACGCGGAAGGACAATTGCTCGATGGCGACGTCCGAACCGTTCTTGACGGTTCCGATGAGGGCGTATTTTCCGTCCTCGGTCTTGGGGGGCACCACTTTCAGTTCGACCTTCAGCACTTCCTCCAACTCCGACTGGAGGAACACGATACCGCCATCTTCCGGCAGGGCCGCGATTTCGCCGGTGTTGGCGACGGCCTGGACGGGTTCATCGTCGCCAGGCGGCGTGGGTTCTGGTTTGGGCGGTGGATCGTCGGACGTGCCGGGGTCGTCCTTTGCGGGATCGGGGCCGTTGAAGAAGGCGGGCTGATTCACGGCGGTGTTTCCCGCCGCCACGGTCGTGTCACCGGGGCCGTTGCCCTCCACCGGCGGAGGCGTCGGAGCGGGCGTGACGGACTTCGGTTCGACGGGTTTTGGTTTGGAGGCTTCTTCTTCCAGTTCCTTGATACGTGCCAACGGCAGATAGCCGTAATCGTGGCCGTCCAGCACGAAGTGCCGGTGCGTGGAGAAGTACCAGATGCAGATAACCAGCGGGATAATCAGCAGGGCGCAGCTTCCGACGACGATGAAAGGCACGATGCTTTTGGTTCGCACGGTCGGAACAGTCCGCGAGCGGGCCGTTCGACCGACCCCGACGGCGGACATGATGGCGGCCGCTTCGCGGGGCACGTCGTCGGCGAGGGGTTTGGACGAGGCCGCCGGTTTGGCAGCCGGTTTCGCGCCGGGTTTTCCGGGTTTGCTCTGCGTGGGTTTTGCGCCCGGTTTAACCGCCGCAGCCGCCGATGCCGGTGCCGCCTTGGTGGGTTGCGACGCGTTCGCATCGGCGGCCGGTCTGGCGGGCTTTTTGGCGGCGGGTTTGGCGGGGGCGGGCTTTTCCACCACAGGATCGGGAAGGGTAAACGGCGCGTCGCCCATCGCGAAATCGAAGCTGAATCCGTCGGCCTTCTTTTCAGCGGCCTGTGGCGCGGGCGTCTCGGTGGCGGATTTTGTTTCCGTGGTTTTCGCCTCGGCGGCCTGTGGCGGTTGCGCGGGCTCCGGTTCGGCCGGCGCGGGCGCGGCGGGTGCTTTTTCCACGGGCGCTTCCGGGGCCGGCGTCAGGTCAACGTGCGGTGGTTCGGCCTGCGGCTGTGATGTGGCGACCTTGGGCTCGTCAGGCGGAGCGGCCGGTGCGGCGGCCGAGGCGACGGACTCCACGGGTTCGGCGGCGGGAGCCGACGCGTCCGGGACGGCGGCGAGGTCCGGCATGGCGACCGGGGCCGCCCCAACCGCGTCGGGCGGCCCGGGCGGTGGTTCGGCGGGACGGTCCGCCTTGGGCGGTTTCGCCTTGGCCGCCGGAACGGAATCCGCCGGCTGCGCCGTCCCGATAAACACATTCCCGCACGCGCTACACTTGAATTTCTTCTTCTCCATCGGCTCCTTGAGCTTGAGCCGTTTCTCACACTGCGGGCAAATCACGATATACATCGGCGGTTCTCCTGATGTGACGTCTATTGTAGAGGAACATGCCGTGATAAGGCAATGGAGTTTCGCCCGTTTCGGATGCACATCGGATGCACGTTACGTTTGCAAGTGAACATGGCCGCGAAACTCTGGATGACGAATGGTTTTTCACATGTGGCGTGCCCGGCCGCAGGCCCTGCCATTTTGCGCTGTAGATCGTTGTGGAAGGCGAACGGCTCGCGTTACATAACCATCTACAGCGCAAAATGGCAGGGCCTGCGGCCGGGCACGCCAAACCCGAAAAACCTACGAAACATTGGAAATGTACATGCACTTGCCCTGATCATGACCAAGGCCGCGTTGCATGGGCGAGACGCCCATGCGACTCACGGGCAAGATGCCCGTGCTACGCTTTTCCCCCCGCCTGCCGCAGCCTCGCCAACAGCACGCGGAGCAGCGTGGGCATCTCCAGGTACGCCTTGGGCGGCCGCCAGTGGACCGTCTGGTCGTCCGCCAGACGCACGCTGCCGTGGGCACCGTCGAAGAGCGTCCGCGCGGGACCGAAATCGCGGAACGTGAACACCAGGTCCGGTTCGATCTTGATGATGCTGCGAATACCCAACCCCCCCGCGAGCACGCGAACCTCGGCCAGGTCCAGCATCGTGTCCATCGCCGGCGGAATGGACCCGTACGCGTCCAGCAAGTCGCGACGCAACTGCGACAACTCCTCCCCCGTCGCGCACCGAACGATCCGGCGGTAAATTTCCATCCGCTGCCGCTCGGCCGGCACGTACTCGCGAGGCACGAAACTGTCGGCCCCGATCTCCACATGCACCTCGTGCCGCGCGGGCGCCTTGTCCCCGCGAAGCTCCCGCACGCTTTTCTCCAGCAGTTGGCAATACAACTCGTACCCCACCGCCGCGATGAACCCGCTCTGCTCGGGACCGAGAATGTTTCCCGCCCCGCGAATTTCCAGGTCGCGCATCGCGATCTGAAACCCCGCGCCGAGATCGCTGAAGTCCTCGATCGCCTTGAGCCGCTTCGCCGCGTGCAACGTCACAGGCCTGGTCTGCGGCAACAGCAGATAACAATACGCCCGATGCTTGTACCGCCCCACGCGGCCTCGCAATTGGTGCAACTCCGCCAGACCGAAACGGTCCGCGTCGTGAATAATCATCGTGTTGGCCGTGGGAATGTCCAGGCCGCTCTCGATGATCGTCGTGCTCAGCAGCAGGTCCACGTCGCGCTTGAGGACCCGCATCATGACCTTCTCGAGCGCCCCCTCGGGCATCTGGCCGTGTCCGACGGCGATGCGGACGTCGGGCACGAGCGTTTGAATGTGGGCGGCCAGGTCGTCGATATCGTGCACGCGGTTGTGCACGAAGAAGACCTGCCCCTGCCGGTTAAGTTCGCGGATGATGGCCATGCGGATGAGGTCGTCGTCGTAGGGGCGGACCTCGGTGTGAATGGCCCGGCGGTCCAGCGGCGGAGTGGTCAGGCTGGAGATGTCCCGCAACCCCAGCAACGCCATGTGCAGCGTGCGCGGGATCGGCGTGGCCGTCATCGTCAGAACCTCCACCGTCGCGCGGAGGTTCTTGAGCCTCTCCTTGTGCTCCACGCCGAACCGCTGCTCCTCATCGATCACGACCAGGCCCAGGTCCGGGAACCGCACGTCCTTGCTCAACAGGCGATGCGTGCCGATGAGGATGTCGATCTGCCCCAGCGACAGTTTTTCGATGACGGCCTGCTGCTCCTTCTTCGAGCGGAAGCGGCTAAGCACGTCGATGCGGAACGGGTAGTCGGCGAAGCGTTCGGTGAACGTGCGGAAATGCTGGGCGGCCAGCACGGTGGTGGGCACCAGCACGGCCACCTGCTTTCCCGCCTCGGCCACCCGGAACGCCGACCGCATCGCCAGTTCGGTTTTACCGTACCCGACGTCGCCGCACAGCAGACGGTCCATCGGGCGAGGCTGGGCCATGTCCTGATCGATCTGCGTCATCGACGTGAGCTGGTCCTCGGTTTCGGTGTAGAGAAACTCGTTGGCGAACTGCCGCTGCCAGTCGGTGTCCCTGGGATACGCCACGCCCGGCTGGGCGTCCCGGACGGCCTGCACCTGGAGCAGTCCGGCGGCCATGTCCTGCACGGCGGCGGCCACGCGGGTCTTCTGTTTTTGCCATCCGGTTCCGCCGAGATGGCTCAGGGCGGGGCGTTTCGCGCCCGAACCGATGTACTTCTGCACGAGGTTGATGCTGCTGGCGGGAACGTTGAGGACGGCGTTTTCGGCGAACCGCAGGCGGAGAAATTCCTCGCTTCGGCCCTCGCGCTGGAGCGTGTGAAGCCCCTCGAATTTCGCGATGCCGTGCGCCACGTGCACCACGTAGTCGCCCTCGAGCAGGTCCAGCAGGCTGTCGATGGGCCTGCCCGCGCGAATGCGCCGGATTTTCCGCACCTTGCTGTAGCGGTGGTACAGCTCGTGGTGACCCACAAGCACCAGCTTCCGCTCGGGCCAGTGAAACCCCACGCCCAGGTGCCCGATGCGCGTGTTAACCCTCGCCGCCAACTCCGGGTAATGCTCGTGAAGCTGTTCCAGGAACCGCGACTGCTCAGCCGGGTTTTCGCAAAACACCCAGGCCTCGTTGACGGCGGCCAATTGCGACAACTCCACCAGGGCCTCGTGCGTGTTCAGTGCCAGCCGCTCCAGCGATCGAACACCGAGAGTGATCTGGTTTTGCTCCTCCTTTTCTGTGCCCGCGAACGCCCGCAACTCCACCAGCGCAAACCGCGACAACGCGAGGAACAGCTCGTTCGGATCGTGCAGACCAACGCAACGTGGCGCGGGCGTCTCGCCCGCGCTGTGCGATCCATTGAGCCCGACACCCGTGCCCTCCCGCACCGTCACGACACGACGATACACCTCATTCGCCAGTTCCATCACCTCGGTCGGCTCGGGCATGACGATCACGCTTCCGGCGGGCAGATACTCCAGCAGGCTGCGGGACTGGAGCGGGTCCACCGCCCGACCGGCGGCCGTGCCTGTGATATCGTACGAGGCCAACTCCTCGCTGCTGCGCTGCGTGTCGAGGTCAAGCCGCCGAATCGAATCCACCGTGTCGCCCCAGAATTCCACGCGGACCGCCCCGCTCGCCCCGACCGGAAAGACGTCCACGATCCCGCCACGCCGCGCGAACTCGCCCTGCTGATCGACCTGCTCGACATGCTCGAACCCGGCATCCACCAGCCACTGCGACAACGAACCGCTCTCGATCTCCTGCCCCTGCCGCAACGTCAACCGCCCCGCCGCCAGCGCCTCGGGCGTCGGAACCGGCTGAAGCAACGCCAGAACCGGCATCACCAGCACGGCTAACGTGTCGAGGGCGTCTCGCCCTCGTTGGGCATCCATCGCCGACGACGTGCCGCACCGAACTAACTCATTGCAAATCCGAACCCGCTCGCCCGCCACGTCGTCGCTGATGTGCTCGGTCTCGGCCGCCAGTTCGGTTTCCCAGGCCGGAAACAGCGCCGCCGGCTTTCCAGTGAGCACCTCGATATCATCCACCACCTCGTCGGCCTGGTCCAGATGCGATGTGACCACCACGACCAGCCGCGAGGAATCCTCCGTCCGCGACAGTTCATGCAGCGCCGCCGCGACGGCTGCCTGCGACGACCCCCACACGCCCGAAATGGAAACAGTCCGACCCGCCGCCAGTCGCAAAACCGCCAGCCGCAACGCCGGAGAACCAAGGATCGTCTCAAACACCGCCACCCCTACAGCCTACCCCGAGCGAATGCAGGGTGCAACGACACGTTCAAACAACATCGAAACCCACACCGTCCCACCGCGTTTTATTCCTATGCGCATTCTGGCTGGAGAATTTCGAGGCCGCGAGATTTTGCCACCGCCGGGCAAGAGCGTCACCAGGCCCGTGACGGGGCATGTGAAGAAATCGCTGTTTGCCCTGTTGGGCGAAGACCTTCGCGGCCAGACGGTGATCGACCTGTACTGCGGGACGGGGACGATGGGCATCGAGTGTCTGTCGCGCGGGGTGTCGCGGTGTTTTTTCGCCGAGAAGGACCCGCGCGTCGTGGAACGGCTGACCCGGAATCTGCGGGACCTGCGGGCGGCCGACCGCGCGGTGATCTGGCGGGGCGACGTCCAGGCCCGACTGGCCGATTGGCTGGCCCAGGTGATGACAGCCGTGGATGTTGTGTTCGTCGATCCGCCCTACGCCGACGCGCGACGCTGGGACTGGTCCCGCGCCGCTGAGGCGATTTTCGCGCCCCTCGCACCGCGGCTGGCCGACAACGACGGATGCGTCGTCCTCCGAACCGACGCCCACGCCGACGCCCCAGACACCCTCGGCGGACTGACCTGCTCGCGGATCAAAACATACGGGGACATGGTACTGCGGTTTTTCGTGCGAACGGCAGCCGCCGCCGAGCGACAAGTGACAAGCGACAAGTGACAAGAGCAGGAAACTCTTGTCTTTCAAAACCGTGGTTCGGTACGAGAACGTGGAATAGACTGGACGCTGCCTTCTCTAGTCGCTTGTCACTTGTCGCTTGGCACTTGTCGCTTGGCACTTGTAGTTTCGGGCTACTTGTTGGTAGGATATACGCATGGCCGACGAAAGCAAATACACGTACTTTGAACCGGACCGGATGGGGCGGCTGCGAAATATCAGCCTGCTGGCGCGGTCGGCGGTGGAAGGGTTCATCTCGGGCCTGCACCGAAGTCCGCATAAAGGCTTCAGCGTGGAGTTCGCCGAGCACCGCGAATATACGGCCGGGGACGACATCCGCCACCTCGACTGGGTCGCCTACGCCCGCTCCGACCGCTACTACATCAAGCAATACGAGCAGGAGACCAACCTCCGCACCTACATCCTGCTGGACGTGTCGGGGTCGATGGGATACAAGTACGGTGGGACGTCCACCAAGTTCGTGTACGGCTGCTTCCTGGCGGCCTGTTTGAGTTACCTGATGTGCCGCCAGCAGGACATCGTGGGCATGATCGCCTTCGACGACGTGATGCGATTCCACATGCCCCCCGGCTCCACGCCGGCCCACCTCGACCGGCTGTTCAAGAACCTCGAGGAACTCAAGCCCGGAAAAATCACGAAGATCGGCCCGGTGTTTCACGAACTGGCCTCCACGCTCGGAAAGCGGAGCCTGGTCGTCATCATCAGCGACCTGTACGACGAGCAGAGCGAGGTCCTCAAGGCCCTTCAGCACTTCGTGTTCAAGAAGCACCAGTTGATCCTGTTCCACATGATGGACCCGGCGGAACTGGATTTACCGTTCAAGAAAGTCATGACGTTCGTGGACATGGAGAACAACGAGAAACTCCAGGTGGACCCGCGGACCATCCGCGAACAGTACATCCTGGAGGTGAACGAGTTCATCGACCGCTACCGCAAGGAATGCGCCAACCGGAGCGTCGAGTACGTCCTGACGACCACCGACACGCCGTACGAGAACATGCTGCTGAACTATCTCGCCCGGCGGAAAATGGCCATGAGGTAACGCATGCTTGAAGGCCTACATTTTGGCGCCCCGGCCATGCTGCTGGGGCTGTTGGCGGCGGCGATTCCGTTCCTGCTGCATCTGCTCTCGTCCATCCGCGCGCAGGAAGTGTTTTATCCGACGCTGCGGTTTTTGAAACTCTCCATGGAAAAGACGGCCCGGCGGAGGCATTTGCAGCACTGGCTGCTGCTGATCGTCCGCGCGCTGATGCTGGGGATTCTGGCGCTGGTGGTGTCCGAACCGTTTTTCAAAGTCGGGAAAAACTGGGCCGGTGCCAGCCAGGCCGCCAGCGTGTTCATCATCGACAACAGCTACTCCATGGCCACCCGCGACCAGGCGGGCATCCGCCTCGAACGCGCCCGCGCCCAGGCCCGCGCCATGCTTGACGATCAGACGCAGCGTCCCGCCCAGGCCGCCCTGCTCCTGACCAACAGCGAAGGTCCCGGTGACGTCTCCAACCTCACCAGCGACATCGAACGCCTGCGAAAGGCCGTCGACGGCGTGACCCTCGGCTATGGAAAAAACGTCCTCGTCACCCGCATCCACGAAGCCATCACGAGGCTGGCGGACGAATTCTCCACGCCCGAGAAAACCATCTACGTCTTCTCCGACCTGCACACCGAAGGTTTCGAGGACCTGCTGCGCGCGACCGATTCCGAAAACGTGCTGAAACTCGCGCAGGACAAGGGCATCCATCTGCTGATGGTCAACGTCGGGCAGCCCAACGTCGTCAACGTGGGCGTCTCCGACATCCAGATTTCCGGGCGGCGGATCGCCGATCAGCCCATCACGTTCAACGTCACGGTGATGAATTCGAGCGACGAAAACGTCCGCGTGCATGTGGACTTCCGCCTCCATGACGACAACGACAGGCCCGCCGACCGCCAGACGCTGACCCTGCAACCGCGGAACAGGGAGGCCCGCCTGCCGTACAAGGAGACGCGGCAGTTCCGACACACCTTCACCGAACGAGGCGTGTACACCGGCGAGGTGTCCATCTCCATCGCCAACGACTCGGCCGGTTCGAACACGCTGGTGGATCAACTGGACGTCGACGACCGGAGGACGTTCGCTCTGGAGGTCGGCGGGCGCGTCCGGGCGCTCATCGTGCGCGGGCACGGTGGAGAGGACGGGAGCGGGCTCGACGGAACGACGTACCTCAAACCCGCCCTGGACGGTCTGCGGAACCTGGGCAGGCCCTGGTCTATCGTCCCGGAGATTATCGAGGCGTCCGACGTGGGACCCGACGCCCTGGCCAGCACGTCGATGGTGCTCTTCAACGAGGTCGACCGCTTCAGCGACGAACAGGCGCAGGCCGTCATCGACTTCGTGTCCGGCGGCGGAACAGCCGTCTTCTTCCTCGGACCCGAGTGCGACGTGGACCACTACAACCGGGTGTTTTTCGACGACCTGAAAGTGACCGGACCGCTGCTGCCCGGACGCATCGGGACCGCACAGGGCGACGTCGGACCGGGCGCACAGGCCGAGGGCGCCGAACTCATCGACCAGACCAGCCCCTTCCTGGCCGGCCTGTATCCCAACGCCGAAGATTACAAGGTCATGATGGTCAACCGCTACTACCGGGTCGAGGACGTCATCGCGCCCGCCTCGACCATCATGAGCCTCCGTAGCGGACCGCCCCTGGTGGCCGTTCGACCCTTCGGAAAAGGATTGGCCGTCGTCTGCCCCACCACCGCCTCGCCGCGATGGTCCAACTTCTGCTCCGGTGGAAGCCCCGTCTTCTTCTCCATGCTCTATCGCATGGCCCTGGAGTCGCCCAGGCAGATGCAGGCCGAGCAAATGTTCCTCGCGTACGACGAGGTCCCCGTCGAGACCGGACCGCTCCGGCCCGACTCCGAGCGGCCCGAGACCGTCACCGTCGCCCTGACCGCGCCCGACGGAAAGGTCACGCAGATCGTCGCGCCGCTGGACCCCGCCACCGGGTACACCGTGAAACTTCCGGTTGAACTTTCGCGGGACAAGAAGATCGAAGCGAATCTGCCGGGTCTCTACACCTGGACGCTGGAGGGCGCGCCCGAGGGGCTGGCCACGCGGCGTTCCGAGGGCGCGTTCGCCGTCAACCTCGACGGCGCCGAATCCAACCTTGCCGCCTTCGACACCGAGGAATTTCAAACCCGTTGCGAGAATCGGGGCTTCAACAACGTCTTCGTCGGAAACACGCTCGAGGACGTGCAGGCCCGGGCCGCCGAAGCCAGCAAGGGCAGCCCCTGGTGGGACAAACTCATCCCCCTGGTCATCCTGCTGCTGATCGCCGAAGCCCTCATCGCCAACCGACGAAAACTCAACGAAAGCACCATCCCGAAAGCCCTGAACCCGGCGATGCCGCAATCGACGTGACAACGTGACGCGGGCGTCTCGCCCGCGCTGTGTGTGCCATTGGCCCGGTCACTGAAAAACGTCAGCTCGCTTCGCTGCCCGGCGCGGGCAGGATGCCCGCGAGACGCCCTCGCCACATGAATGGCCGCAAACGCTGGACGATCTGGAACGGCTGGTCGCGTTCGCAAAAGAAGTGGGCGTCCGCCATATGGTCTACTCAACCGCCAAGATCGTCCAGCCGCGAAACCGCCCACTCTCGCCCACGATGCAACGAATGCGAGCACTCTACGAGTCGATCGCCCGCGAATCCCAGCCGCCGGCGCGGCTCACGTTCCGCGGCGGAAGCTGGCGGCTGCCGCCGGCCGCCCAATCCGCCATCACCGCCCCGCTGCTGGACATGTGCCGCCGCCACAACGTCACGGCCAAATGCTGCTGGCAAAACCTGATTGAGACACCGTAAGTTATCACAACCGATAGGCGATCTGTCTGCCGCGAGCTTCGTAGGCCTGTTCGAGGAGGCCGGCCTCCTGTGTGTCGGGATTGAACAAACGGAAAATTCCTGCCCGATGCAGCATCCGATTTTCGGTGTCGGCGTGCTCCTCGGTGTCGCCGCTGCCCAGGATATGTCGCATCGGAAATCCGAATGGCTTCAGGTGCCGGCACACCAGGACGCAGCGGTGACAATCCAGCGGTTCCTGCTCGGCGCACATC
>Ga0123353_10002763_pt1 | contig 21909 bp, 16 predicted proteins | sample TergutLab28metaG_3_FD_92763 | JGI IMG/M metagenome (GOLD analysis project Ga0123353, IMG submission 92763) | Labiotermes labralis P3 segment gut microbial communities from Petit-Saut dam, French Guiana - Lab288 P3 | ecosystem: Host-associated > Arthropoda: Insects > Digestive system > Gut ... | reverse complement strand
TAAGGGGCCAAAAAACCACCTGAAACGGGTTCCCAGGTTTCTCCAGGGGTTTGTCGAATCCAATCCGTCGCCGTCAGAGGCCAGTTACCGAAGGTGTCGGGGAATTTTTGAGCATCCTGTTAAGCTGCCGAAGCAATATTCAGCCCTGGCCCAACTCCCCGCCAAGCGCTTCGATCAGTGCGGGCAGCAAATGCGCAAGCTCGCCGGTCATTAAGGCGAATTCCGCATCGAACAGGGCATCAGAGTCGTCTTCGGCGCCGAGTCCTTCCCGCACGACATCAAGAAAATCAAGGCGCTTGAGTTCGAGCTTGTCGGTCAGCACGAAGCTTATGCGGTCATTGAACGTCAGCGCCAGACGTGTGGGCATCTTTCCTGCAGCGAGGTGGTTTCTGATTTCGCTGCCATCGAGCGGATGGTGGGCGTAACGCACCGTCGACTTTTCTTCACTCACCGAACGTAATTCGCAGTCCTGATCGACGGTAAAGCCTGCGGGCGTGTTACCCGCCAGCCAACCGGCCATTGCCGATCCGGGCGAACGGACGGAGCGCAACAGTGCGAGCGGGAAATCATCGAGCGCCTGGCGCAGACATTCGAGCACTTCCTCGGCCCGTGCCGCGCTTGATGTGTCGATTCCGAGCCAGCCGTTTATCGGGTCGATCCATACCCAGGTGCGGCGGCGGCGGGTAAAGGCGCGCGGCAACAATTCCCGCGTGACCTGCTCGCGCAACTCTTTCATCTGCCCGCGCCCCGGCCTGTAGCCGAGCTTTTCGGCAAGCGCCGTCGCACGATCCTCTGCTTCCTGCCGTACCACCGAAGAGGGCAACAGGCGGGATTCCACGCCGAGCGCAATCAGCCATTGCCGCCCGACCGCACGCAACAGTGCACCGTCATCGCAAGGCGGCGCCCACCCGCGCGACTCCATGTCCTGGCTGCCGCAAGGCTGGAGAGGGCGCGTGCCCAGGCGCGCTTCGATCTGCGCGGAAGTGACCTCCCATCCTGCTGGGAGGCGGTAGAGCTGAAGATTCTTGAACCACATGGAAATGCCCCCTTTCAAAGGCTGCGCATTTTAACTCAGGAGGGAGAAAACGGAGCGTATCTCGTCTACTATGTGAATAAGTGCACAAGTCAGTCCTGGCCTGTCCAGACCGGCCACGGCAATCACGTACGCGCCTCTCGTTGAAAATGTTTCAATCCACGCCCGTGCCCGGGCGACAAAAGCGCTTGAAAGAGGTTACGCCTCTCCCAAGCGAGATTATCCCCCTAAAGGGGGAGGTTTCTAACCGTGGCTTGTTTTTGATGAGGAAACAGCAATGACAAGGTATGAGTTTGGCATTATCCCGAGCCCCAGGAAACTTGGGGGCGGATGGAATTTGCGTATGACGCGCGACGGCCAGGAAGTGGAGATTGGGGTGTTTCCTTTGGCCGCGTTCGATGGCGATGAGGTTGCTGCTTACAATGCAGCCCAGGAAAAGGGCGTCAAATGGCTGGATTCTCGGCTACAAGAGGAACACGGCAGTCCTGCCTCAGGGTAAGGTTGGCTCTGTGAAAAGGCTTCACGGCGCTTTTTGCAGCTCTGCTGGAAAAAGTTCGCCAAGTTTCCCGCGCGCACCGGTATAGTCCTCGTGGTCTTCGATGCGTTGCTGCAGGTAGGCTTCGAGGCGCGGATACATTTCGATGGCGTGGTCGAGCAGCAGATCGCCGCCGGGCTGGTAGGCCCCGACGGCAATGAGGTCGCGCGAGCGCTGGTAGCGGGAGAAAAGTTGTTTGAACTTGCGCACGCGGTCGAATTCTGTGTCACCGATGAGGCCGTGCATGGCGCGCGAGATCGATTGCTCAATGTCGATAGCCGGGTAGTGGCCCTGGTCAGCAAGCGTACGGGTGAGGACGATGTGCCCATCGAGGATGGCGCGCGCGGAGTCGGCGATGGGATCTTGCTGGTCGTCGCCTTCCGCGAGCACGGTGTAGAAGGCGGTGATGGAGCCGCCGCCCTCCGGGCCGTTGCCTGCGCGCTCGACGAGCGCGGGCAGGAGGGCGAACACCGAAGGCGGGTAGCCGCGCGTGACCGGCGGCTCACCGATGGCAAGCGCGATTTCACGTTGGGCCATTGCGTAACGGGTGAGGGAATCCATCACCAGTAAAACCTGTTTGCCCTGGTCGCGGAAGTATTCGGCGATGCTTGTGGCGTAGGCCGCGCCTTGCAGGCGCATGAGGGGGCTTGTGTCCGCCGGGGCGGCGACGACGACGGAGCGCCTCAGCCCTTCTCCGCCCAGGTTCTGTTCGATGAATTCCTTGACCTCGCGGCCCCGCTCGCCGATGAGTCCGACAACGATGAGGTCGGCCCCGGTGTAACGCGCCATCATGCCGATGAGTACGGACTTGCCCACGCCGGAACCCGCGAAGAGTCCCAGGCGTTGCCCGCGCCCGACGGTGAGGAGTCCATTGATGGCGCGGATGCCTACGTCGAGCGGATCCCGGATGGCGGAACGGGTGAGCGGGTTGATGGGGCGGCCTTGGAGGGAGCGGGTTTCTTCGGTGTAAAGGGGCCCGTGTGAATCCAGTGGGCGGCCTGCGCCATCGACGACCCGGCCAAGCAGGGCTTCGCCTACCGGCAGATGTTTGGCGCGGTCGGAAGAACGGCGGCGGGGGCTGATGCGCTGGCCCGGCAAAAGCGTGGGGTAGATGGTTTCCACGGGCCGCACCAGCGCGCCGGGAAAGAGGCCGGACACGTTGTCCGTGGGCATCATGAAAAGTTTTTCGCCACTGAAGCCGACGACCTCGGCTTCCACAATACCGCCGCCGGGAGCCGTAACCTGACAGCCGGAGCCAAGGGGCAGCCTGAGTCCGGAGGATTCCATTACCAGCCCGTTGATCCGGGTGAGCCGCCCCGCGTTCTGGAACGGGTTGACGCTCTCGGCCAGACGGCGGGCATCTTCCATGAAAGCGCGCCAGAGTTCGGTGTGCTTCATCCGGGGGGCGGCTGGTTTCATTGCGAAGACTCTGGGGGCGTGTCCGGGGGCGCGGAGGGCGCCGCATCCACGGGAACTGGGTCGGGATGGGTGCTTTTTTTCGCGGGATGCGCCCTTTTCCTGGGTTCCCTGGTTGCAGGCGGGTTGTCGGCAGGCTCGTTATCATCTGTCCGTCGCGTTTTCGTCCTGCGATCGCTTGCGGGAACCCACTCGGTAAATTCCCGGCCCAGGCTTTCGATGGTGCGCCGCCAGCGTGTTTCCATTGTGGCATCGATCTGCGCGCCCGGCGTTTCTATCCGGCAGCCGCCACGGGAAATGGATTCATCCTCGACCAGTACGTGTTCCGCCTGATCGAGCACTTCACTAAGGTGGCTCTTGGCAAGCGCAATATCGTCCGGGTTGAGGTGGATCTGTGCGCGGGCCTGAGGCAGGGTGTGCAATACGGCGCGGATAGCGCTCACAATGGCTTCCGGCTCCACGGCCAGTGTGTGCTGGATGATCTTGCGGGCGAGTTCGACGGCAAGCGATACCAACTCTTCGGCAATTTCGGCATCGAACTGCGCAAGCGCCTGTTCGAGCTGCACGGTCAGGTCGTGCAATTGGCGGGCTTCGCTCTCGGCGGCGGCCTTGCCCTCCAGGAACCCGGCTTCACGTCCTTCCCTGAGCCCCGTTTCCCTGCCGTCGGAATAGCCTTGCCCGCGCCCGTCGGCCAAACCTTCCTCGAAGCCGTTGCGGCGCGCTTCTTCGTGAATCTGCTCGATCTCTTCCACCGTTGGCAGGTGTGGGGAGGGAAACGAGGGGGCAGCTTCTTCCTCGGCCAGGGGCGAGGCAGTTTCCTGCGGCGCTTTCGCATTGGGTGGCGGGGAAATGGTCGATTCAGGTTCAGGCACGGGTTCAGGCACCGGAACAGGAGCATCGAAATCCGGTGGCTCCCATCGGCGGTACGCGCCCACGGCCTGGTGACGCGTGAAGGAAGTCGTCTTGTTCATCAAAAACAAACCACGGTTAGAAACCTCCCCCTTTAGGGGGATAATCTCGCTTGGGAGAGGCGTAACCTCTTTCAAGCGCTTTTGTCGCCCGGGCACGGGCGTGGATTGAAACATGGTCGTTCAAATCGCATAGGCTGGGGTAAGCCTTGCGAACGCCAACGTTGCCGCCATCCTTTTGCCCCTGACCGTTGGGGTTTGCTTCGCACACCCCAACCTATCATTGCTCTGTGGGAGAGGGGGCGGTGAACCGCATCAGACGAAAGCATCGTCGCCTCCCTTGCCGCCGATGACGACGCGGCCTTCTTCGGAGAGACGGTGGACGGTCTTGAGGATTTCCTTCTGTTCGGCTTCGACTTCCGAGAGACGTACCGGGCCTTTGGCTTCGAGGTCTTCGCGTAGGATTTCGGCGGCGCGGCTCGACATGTTCTTGAAAACCTTTTCGCGCAATTCGGGCGATGCGCCCTTGAGGGCAACGATGAGCGAATCGGACTGAACTTCGCGCAGGATGGTCTGGATGCCACGGTCGTCGATGTCGAGCAGGTTCTCGAACACGAACATTTCGTCGAGAATTTTCTGTGCCAGGTCGGCATCGTATTCGCGCACGTTGTCGAGAATGGCCGTCTCGGCAGCCGTGCCCACGAAATTGAGGATTTCGGCAACATGCCGCACCCCGCCCATGGTCGCTTTTTTGGCCGTTTGCGCGCCGGAAAGCATGGTGGTGAGGGACTCGTTGAGTTCCTTCAGGGCTTGCGGCTGTACGCCACTGAGCGTGGCGATTCTCAGTACCACGTCGTTGCGCAGGCGCTCCGAGAAGTTTTTAATGATTTCCCCCGCCTGGTCATAACCGAGGTGAACGAGAATGGTGGCAATGATCTGCGGATGCTCATTCTTAATGAGGTCGGCGGCGGTGGAAGCGTCAAGCCATTTCAGGTTTTCGATCCCGGCGGTGTCGGAGCCTTGCAGCACACGGGCAATGAGGTTGGCGGCCCGCTCGTCCCCGAGCGCCTTGGTCAGCATCTCGCGGATTTGTTCCTGGTCGGCGTGGACGGGCGAACCCTTGTTGAGATGCCCTTCCAGTTCGTCCAGGACAGGTTCGAGCCTGGAACGCTCCTGCGCGGGCATAGATGCCATTTTCATGCTGAGTTTCTGCACTTCGCGCGGGCCAAGGTGTTTGAGGATGCCTGCTGCTTCATCAGTACCGAGTGCGATGAGCAAAAGGGCGGATTTTTCCAACCCTTCATCAGGCAAGGCAGACGCAGTGCTCAGACTCACTTAAGGGCCCCTTCTTCATTGACGCCAAGCCATTGATTGAGCAGTTCGGCAATGCTCTTCGGGTCTTCACGGGCGATCTGGCGCGCACGCTCCAACCGGGTATTGAAATCGTTGATGCGCAGGGCAGCCTCGGAGAGCTCGACGGTTTCTTCCGCGCCTTCTTGTCTTCCTGCGGTTTCTTCTTCGTATTCTTTGCCTGCCCTGCCTTTCGCCAAACCGGGTTCTTTGTGTGCTGATGGCGGTACAACGGTACGCAGCAGCGGACGGATGATGACCAGATACACAACAACGAAGAGGATGAGCAGGCCCAGGTATTTGCCGCCCTCAAGGCCCAACGCGATTATTTGCGGGTCTTTCCAGACAGGAGGCTGCGGGTCGGCGGCTGTCTCCGCAAACGGGCTGCCAATCACACTGATGGTATCGCCCCGCGCGACGTTATAACCGACGGCATCACGGACGAGGCTGGTGATGCGGGCGATTTCGTCGTCGTCGATAGGTACGGGTTGTGCTTCTCCGTTCGGTGACTGCGTGGTGCGATGGTTGATGACCACGGCTACCGACAGGCGTTTGATTTGCCCGAGCGACTGTTTGACGTGCTGGATGGTGCGGTCCAATTCATAGTTGATGATTGCCGAGCGGTTGTTGGCAACCGTTCTTTGCCTGTCTCCCTGCGGCGGCACGGGGGGAACGGTAATCGGCGCAGTGGCCGGGACGGGGGGCTGGTTGGTGAGCGCACCGGGTACGCCCTGCGGGCCTTCGTCACGGGTTTGCTGCTCATTGGTCTGCTGGCTACGGATGGCTTGTTCGGGAGCCGGGTTGGGGCGGTAAGTTTCGGCAGTTTGTTCGACCATATTGAAGTCGATGTCTGCCGTGGCCTGGGCCCGGAAATTGTTTTTGCCGTACATAGGGGTGAGAATGTTTTCGACCCGACGGATGAGTCCGGTTTCGATTTCTTCGATGTAGCGCAGTTGCGCGGGATCCAATTCAGAGCGCCGCGCCGGCTCTTCGCCCGTGAGCAGGTTGCCGTTCTGGTCGACGATGCTGACGCCGGAATCGCTCATCTTGGGGATAGAAGACGACACCAGATGCACGATGCCGGCTACCTGGTTGCCATCCAGTGCCCGGCCTGGGCGTAGTTGCACCATGACCGAGGCGGTCGGTTTCTGATCATCGCGCAGGAAGGAGGTTTGCTTGGGCATTGCCAGATGCACGCGGGCCGCCGTCACGGAGGCAAGCGACTGGATGGTGCGCGCAAGCTCGCCTTCCAGGGCGCGCTGATAAGCGACTTGTTCATTGAATTGCGAGACGCCGAGTTTTTGCGTATCCATCAACTCGAAGCCGACCAGCCCGCCTTTGGGTAGCCCCGTGGCTGCCAGCCGCAGACGGGTTTCATAGACGATGTCTGCGGGCACAAGGATGGAACGGCCATCGCTGGAGATGTTGAAGGGGACGTTCTGCTGCTGGAGGGCGTTGATGATCTCGCCGCCGTCCTGATCGTCGAAGTTGGTAAACAGCACTGCCTGGTTGGGCGTACGGCCCCACAGCACGGCTCCGACGATGAGGGCGATGCACATTGCCAGCGCAGCGGCGGCGGCGAGGCGTTGCCGCTGGTCAAATGCCTTGATGCGGGCAAGCGCCTGTTGCAGGCGTCCGCGCGGGGAGTTGTCCGGCGGGGACGCAGCACGTGTTCCTGGCGGTGCGGGAGGCACATCGGCAACGATGTTGGCGGCAATGTTGCCTGCGGCGTTTTCGGCGGCGGCCATGTTTCTTACTCTTTACCCCAAGCCCTTTGACGGATAGGGACATTGTCCGCCGCCCACGTAAACGGCGTTGCCTGAAAAGCGGCATTTTTTACTGGCTGTTCGCCGATTGGCATGAAAGCATGCAACCCTGGAGTTCGATCATGTTTCAATCTACGCCCGTGCCCGGGCGACAAAAGCGCTTGAAAGAGGTTACGCCTCTCCCAAGCGAGATTATCCCCCTAACAGGATGCTCAAAAACTATTTCTTCAGATGTCAGAGTCCACAAAACGGGTCAAAATCAGTCCGAAAAGCAGCTTTACAAGGTAGTTTTCGGTCATTTTTGGCCTTGTAGACATGGGTTTCTCCAGTGCTTCAGACTTTTTGAGCATCCTGCTAAAGGGGGAGGTTTCTAACCGTGGTTTGTTTTTGATGAACATGCCATGCACGGGACGCACGGAACATTTTCCATGACAACATCCGAGCTATCCCCCCTCGACCGGATGGACGCTCCGCCTTCCGCTGCGCAGCTTGCGCAGGCCTTTGCCGTCTTTAACCGCGCATCGGAGGAACTCTCCGGCGCATACAATGCGCTCCAGGCACAGGTTGAGCAGTTGAGCGAGCGCTTCAAGGTGCTGATGGGCGCGTTGCCTGCCGCCGTGGTGGTGCTCGACCGCGAAAGCCGCATCGAGCAGGTCAACCGCACGGCTGAACTGTTGCTTGGCGAAGGGTTGGTCGGGTGCAACTGGGAAGAAACGGCCTCCGCTCTTCAGCCAGGCGAGACGCCGGGCGAAGTAAACCTGCCTCACGCTGATGGCCAGCGGCGGCTGGTGGTTTCAGAAACCGTGCTCGATTCCGGCGAAGGGCGCATCCTTCTTTTGAACGATGTGACTGAAACGCACCGGATGCGGCAGGCGGTGGAGCGTAGCGAACGGCTGGCGGCAATGGGCGAGATGGTGGCGGGGCTTGCGCATCAGTTGCGCACGCCCCTATCGGCAGCCCTGCTCTATACCGGCAACCTGCGCCAGCACGGCATTGGCCCTGCCGAGCGGCTGAAAATCACCGAACGCGCTATTGAACGTTTGCGCCACCTTGAACGGCTGATCCGTGACATGCTGCTTTTCGCGCGCGGCGATAGCCTTGGGCGGCAGGATTTCAATGTTGGCGAACTGCTGGCCGAGCTTGTCCATACCCTTGAACCGCTCGCCAAGGCGCGCCAGATCGATTTCCGGAGCCACTGCGACTGCGAAGGCGCAACCGCGCATGGCGACCGCAAGGCGCTGGGCGGGGCTATCGCCAACCTGATCGAAAACGCAATCCAGGCCACCGCCGTGGGAGGTACGGTGAGTTGCAACGTGGTGCGGGTCGACTCCTGGCAAGATGGGCAGCCAGGGGAAGAATTGCGCTTCATCGTCCGCGACAGCGGCGCCGGCATTACCCCAGAATTGCAGGCGCGGCTTTTTGAACCTTTCTTCACGACCCGTGCCGAGGGCACCGGGCTTGGACTCGCCATTGCGCGTGGCGTGGCCCGGGGGCATGGCGGGGACATCCTGCTGGAATCCTCTCCCGGCGAGGGATCCTCTTTCACTCTGACCTTGCCCCTGCTGCCGCCCGATTGGTTGTATCGCGACCGGCGCAGCGGGGAGAAGGATCGGCGGCACACTGGCCGGCGCGTAAGCGACAACATCCCAGAATCCCTGGCGCAGTCTCCCGCGTCCATGCCGGATCGGGTTGAGGCTGGAGCATCAATGTCATGATCGGACAACTGAACATCCTGATCGTCGAAGACGACGATGCCCTGCGCGACGCAGTGTGTTTCACCCTGGAGATGGCCGGCCACGGTGTAACCGGGGTCGATGGCGGCCCGGCGGCGCTCTCCGAACTCGAACGCACGCACTTCAACCTCGTCCTCTCCGACCTGCGCATGCAGCCGATGGACGGGCTGGAACTGCTTGGCGAAATCCGCCACCGCCAGCCGCAATTGCCGGTGCTGCTGATGACCGCCTACGGGGATGTCGGCAAGGCCGTGGCGGCGATGCGCGGCGGGGCCTGTGATTTCCTGATGAAACCCTTCGAGCCGGAAATGCTGCTGGAGTGCGTGCGCCGCTACGCTGCCACGCCGCCCGAAGCGGACGATGCGATTGCCGAGGACGTCCGTACCCGGCAGTTGCTCGCGCTGGCCGACAAAGTGGCCGAAAGCGACGTCACCGTATTGCTCACCGGCGAATCCGGCGTGGGCAAGGAAGTATTCGCGCGCTACATCCATCATCATTCCCCGCGCAGCAAAGCGCCGTTCGTGGCCATCAACTGCGCGGCCATCCCGGAAAACCTGCTCGAAGCCACGCTTTTCGGTTACGAGAAAGGCGCATTTACCGGCGCGCAGAGCGGGCAACCCGGTAAGTTCGAGCAGGCACAGGGCGGCATAATCCTGCTCGACGAAATTTCCGAAATGCCGCTCGGGCTGCAGGCGAAGCTCCTGCGGGTCTTGCAAGAGCGCGAAGTGGAGCGCGTTGGCGGCAAAAAGCCGATCTCCCTGAACATCCGCGTATTGGCGACCAGCAACCGGGACATGGAACAGGAAATTGCGCGTGGGCGCTTCCGCGAAGACTTGTACTACCGGCTGAACGTTTTCCCGCTCCTCATCCCGTCGTTGCGCGAGCGTCCGGACGACATCGTGCCGTTGGCCCGGCATTTCCTCGCGGGCCATACCCGGCGGGACAAGCGGCAAGTCCGGTTTTCGCCCGAAGCCGAAGCGCTGTTACGGCGCTACGCCTGGCCGGGTAACGTGCGTGAACTGGAAAACACCACGCAGCGCGTTTTGATCCTGACACCAGGCGACACAATAAGCGCCGAAACATTGCGCCTCTGCCTGCCAAACTGGCAGGATGAAGACAGTGTGTGCGAACCCGGCAGCGGCAAGCCTCCGCCGGAACCCTTTGCCGCAGCGTTTGCGGCAAATTTGTCCCATGTTGCGGCCGAAGAAGCCGCCCGGCGCCCTGTTACGGAAAATTTTGCCGCCCCGGCCACGCCCGCGGCGCCGCACCCCGTCAACATGCGCGACTTCGAGCGCGAGCACATCTTGGCCACACTGCGTGAAATGGGGGGATCCCGCAAGAAAACCGTTGAAAAACTGGGCATCTCGGAGCGCACCTTGCGTTACAAACTTCAGCAATACCGCGAAGAAGGTTACGAAGTCTGAACTAATTGGCTTGGTGGCACGGTGATTGCTTTGCTATGCTCAAACCAGTAAATCCTTTCCTGGAGTGAGGATGATGGATACGCGCGGAATCGAGCAGATGCTTTCCGAACTACGCGCAATGTCGCAGATGGCTCAGAACAAACCCGTCCAGGCAGGTAACCCGCCTGCAGGAGGGGTCAGTTTTGCCGAAGTGCTGACCGACGCGCTCAAGGACGTGAGCGCCGCCCAAAAAGAAGCCCGCGCAATGGCAGAAGACTTCTCCGCTGCCGACGCCAGCGTCAACTTGCAAGACGTCATGGTGAACCTGCAAAAAGCCAACCTCTCATTCCAGCAAATGGTGCAGGTGCGCAATCGGCTGGTGTCCGCCTACCAGGACATCATGAGCATGCCGGTGTGAGGGTTCTCTCTTCAGTTAATGCGTAAAGCATAAAAACTGTCTGAAATATGCCCATAACTATTGGGCAGAGGGTTTGCTATGCTTGATCCGGCCAACTTTATCAAATCGCAAATAATGCACCGCATCGGCGAAGCGCCTGTCATCAAGGTGTGGACGCCGGTGGATTTTCTCGATCTGGGAAGCCGGTTTGCCGTGGACAAGGCGCTTCAACGTCTGGTTGCCAGAGGCGATGTGCGTCGCATCAGCCGTGGGCTGTACGACCTGCCACGGATAAATGCGCTGACTGGGCAGGATGCCGCGCCCGACTATCACAGCGTAATCGAAGCCGTCGGCAGGCGCGACCAGGTGAGGCTGCTGATCGACGGAATAAGCGCCGCCAACGACCTGGGCCTGATAAACGCGGTGCCGGGGCGGGTCATTATCCATACCGACGGACGGCTGCGGCCAATCCATTTAGGGCAGTTGACGCTCCAGTTCAAACTGACCGCACCAAGCAAGCTCTATTGGGTCGGACGGCCTGCCATGCGGGTCGTGCAATCTCTTTATTGGTTGCGTGACGTGTTGAAAACGGATGTGTGCATCGACCGCGACATGATTCTTGCCAAACTTACCCGCATCCTGCGAAATTCACAGCAGGGAACTGCCATCCGCAACGACCTGGCTGACGGCCTGCACACCTTACCGGCATGGATGCAGCGTTGGGTTCGGGAACTGCTTGCCCAATTTGAGCATGGCAGCGATGGGGAAATGGAATGACCTCAGGGTTTTTCGACATTATCGCTGCTCGTCCCGAAGATCGACGCGACCTGTTCCTGGCGACAGCCACCCGGCTGGGCACTTCCCTCCAGAACATCGAGAAGGATTTCTGGGTAACGTGGGCACTGGCGCTACTGTTCAACGGCCGGGAAAAAGGCGAACCGCGCCTGCTTTTCAAGGGAGGCACTTCGCTTTCCAAGGCGTATGGATTGATTTCCCGGTTTTCCGAAGACATCGACATCACCGTGTTTCGGCGGGACATTGGTCTGGATATCGATGCAGCCGATCTGGAAGGTCTTTCCGGCAGACAACAACGGTTTCGGCTTGGGCGGATCAAGCGGGCATGCCAAAACTACGTCCAGATGATTTTGCTGGAACGGTTGAATAATCAGGTCGAAGCGGTTTTCCGCAAAGCTGGCCTGACTGTTTCCGAACCGCTTGTTTTTCTTGACCCCGACGACCCGGACGGGCAGACACTGCTGATCCGTTACGCTTCGGTTTACGCTGATGAGAATGACTATATCAGGCCAACCGTCAAGGTCGAGGTAGGCGCCAGGTCGGCGCTCGATCCACATCGCCCCGTTTTGATCCGCCCTTATGTGGCTGATGACATGAAAGCAGTTGATCTTGATGTTCCGGACATTACCACGATCGACGTCGGGCAGACCTTCTGGGACAAAACAGTCATTCTGCATGGATTGCGGCAGTGGTACGACAATCGAGGTGCATTGCGCCAACAGGGGCACCGTGTCTCCAGGCATTACTACGATCTCCACATGCTGTGGCATGCGCCGGCAGGCCAGCAAGCCGTGACTAACCGCTCATTGGCTCTCGATTGTGCCCGTCATGCGCTCATATTCTTCGACAATGCGGATCTCGATCTGGCTCATGCGCACCCCGGCGCCTTCAAAATCGTGCCTTCATCCGGGATGGCCGATGCGCTCAGGCGCGATTATCAGGCCATGCAGGGGATGATCTTCGGCGATATCCCCGAATTCGATGGCGTACTGGAATCCGTACAGCGATTGGAAAATGCCATCAACCATACGGACGACTGACCCGGGTTTTGCTTTTCTGCTTCAGGGCGCTGAAGTCACAAAAACCGCAGCCGTTTTCAGCACGATGATGCAATCCGACGCGGTCGGCCGCCTTTGCGGCCATTCTCGCGGGAGGCTGCTGCCTTGCTCTCAGATCGCACCTTCCCCCCTGCTGCGCCAAGCCGTGCGGCCATCCATTTTTTTGAGCCGAACACTCCCTGCAAAAGAGCCGGAACGTACACATCGGCATCAAGTTTTGGCCAATGCAGCCCCATACCGCCGGGTGTTATTTCAATGATCGCCAGTTCCTCGGGCAAAGCACCGGAAAGACCTTCGGCTAATTCGACGGGGAATGTGATGTGTACGCCGCTATCGAGGCTCACAACCACCCGTGCAGTGCGCCGGTCAAAACGCGCTTTGACCGCATAGCCCGCCTTCCTCCTCGTGGTGGCGCGTGTTTGAGCTTGAGTGAATTCAGTTTCAGTCATGGACATGGATAGTGCTCCATTGTGTACACAAGGCTGCCAGGTATTCGGTCAGAACCTCAAGGATGCGGCTGCTTTCCTGGTAGCTGAACCCGTAGCACTCCCGTAGCACAGGTGGCCCCTCCGGGCAGTGCAAGACGAAAACAGCTTCGCTGTCCGATCCGATGACGTGAACGTGTGCAGGGCGATGGTCATTTGGGTAGATGGCAACGCGCAATCCAGCGAAACGGAGAACAGTAGGCATGCCATAGTATAACCCAAGCGGTCAGGTTTAATGTTGAAGATGTCTCATATTCATCCCGCCGCTTTGGGTTTTCTGCCACAGACTGTTCCTGTTCGTTCAAAACTGACCATGCAAAGGGGGCGACGGCAACACCGGCCAGGTCGATTCTGCGCTGTGGCCCGATATAGGCTCCGTAGGGGCGAATAATTATTCGCCCCTACAACGACTGTATTCCGATATAGGCCCCTACAACGGCCTACTTCTCCAGCATGCTGCGCAGCATCCAGGCGGTTTTTTCGTGGACTTGCATGCGTTGGGTCAGGAGATCCAAAGTAGGTTCGTCACTGGCTTTGTCGGCCTGGGGTACGACTGAACGGGCTGTCTTGGCAACGCCCTCATGATCGTTCAGAAGCTGCCGGATCATGCCTTCTGCGTCGGGCATGTTTTCCGGCTGTTTCAGATTGGTGAGTTTTTCAAATTCCTGGTAAGTCCCAGGCGCAGGAAACCCAAGGGCGCGAATGCGCTCGGCAATGAGGTCTACGGCTTCCGCCAGTTCAGTGTATTGGCCTTCGAACATCTGATGCAGAGCATTGAACATCGGCCCCGTCACGTTCCAATGAAAATTATGCGTAGTCATGTACAGGGTGTAGCTGTCAGCAAGCAGTTTCGACAAACCCTTGGAGATTTCGGCACGGTCTTCCTTCTTGATGCCAATGTCAATCTTCATGTTCTTTCCTTCCGTAGACGCATGGGCGGCGGAACGGTGTCCGCCGCCCACGTGCGTTACCAATTCACCCTGACGCCAAACTTTCCGCTATAGGCGTAGCCCTTACTGTTGAAACGATGGTCGTAGGACGCGTTCAGGTACAGTGAGACGTTACGGGAAGTCTGCCTGCTACCCCCTATGTTGAGCTCGCCCCACGTGCCGTCCAGGTCAGCGCGGAACGGAACTGGGCCATCCGCAGAGTCAAATTTCGTGACCGGTTTGCCGCGGAACTCGTGCCAGATATTCGGGCGTATCCAGAACGTCATCTTGCGCTCCTCTTCCACCGGCCAAGTGCGCCCAAACCGTGCGCCGACCCGTCCGACAAACGAGTCCACACTGCTGAAGGTGACTTTGCCCCCGGCGTCTGTCGTACTGTCCATGTCGACAGTCTGGTAGATCAGTTGTGCCTGCGGTTCGATGAAATAGCCCTTGTCGAAGCGGAACGTCTTGCCGCCTTCAATTGACAGTGCAATGGCGGTGGCATTGGTGCTCATTTCCATCTTCTCGGCGGAGGTACTGCTCATGTTGTAATAGGTGCCTTGCAGTACCGAGTCGGCGTACCAGCCGGTTTTCGCGAAATGGGTCCAATATCCGCCCAGCGTGTAAGCGTGAAACTTGTTGGTTCCGCGGTTGTTGTTGACGATGTGGGTGACTTTGCCGTTGGCGTGTCCATAGGCGAAATAGATGCCCATGTGGTCGCGGGTGCCGTCGCTTTTTTCGACGCGGCGCAGGTCATGCCCAACCTGAAAACCGAGAAAGTTGTAATCGTATTTCGGTTTGTCCTCGTAGATGCCGAGTGCTCCGCCTTTTTGCCTGCCGTGAGTGCCGATCAGCCGGCCCCAGCCGCCGGTATCTGGCGACGATTGGTGCAGGTCGCTACGGCCGCGGATGTCCTCTTCATCGCCAACCCGCTCATGCAGCGTGTCGAGCACGTTAAGTCCGTAGAGCAGCGCCATGGACGGTAAGACCGTATAGGTCGAAGTCTCGTCCCGGTAATCTGGTATCCCAGGATCTTCTCCACCACCACCTGGTATCTCAGGATCTTCTCCACCACCACCTGAACAGATGTTCGCATTCTGTGGCTGGGTGCAGTCGAGAGTTGAGCGCAGGTACCAGTTTTGCGACTGGTTCCCGTTATTGCCGTGGTGCAGGGTGTACTCGTAAGGACCGGCTACCACCGGGGCAGGGAGCGCGAACGCATTGGCGGAGGTGCCGTTCTGGGTCTCCACGAGCATGATGCCGTCGCCGGTGGTCAGTTCCCCGGCGCCGCCGGTGTTGTTGACGGAGATCGTTGCCGTGCCCGTCGTCGCACCGCCGTTAAGGTCAAGCACCAACTTATCGGTCAATTGCGCGCTGCCATCGTTCAGATAGGTGTTGAACAGGATCGTGCTGCCGGACGCGAATTGAGTCTGGCTACCGGTGGTGAGGGTGAAGGTGCTGTAGCCGCCGCTGGCGTTGCCTGCCGCTGGATGCCCTGGCAGGCTGAGGGAACTGCCCGAGATGTCGAGCGTACCCTGGAGGGAGAATTGATCCGCTCTCACCCCGCTATTGCCGCCGCCGGCCAGCGTGGCACCGGAGTTGACCGTGAAGGATGTCGGGTTGGTGGCGCCGAAGTTGGCTGGCACGTCAGCCAGGAGATTGCCGTAAACCGCACCGTTGCGAACCACGAAGGCGCCGCCCTGCACAGTGGTCGTGCCATAGATCGGCGAGGTCGCATTTGCGCTATTGAACACCACCGCGCCAGCGCCGGTTTTATTCACAGTGAGCAACCCGTTTGCGGCATTGTTTGCGATCGAGTCGGAGAAGGAGATGGTTCGACCGGAAGCGGCATTGAAGGTCGCCGTCGCGTCGCTTGGAACGTTGCCGTACGAATTCTGGAACCAGATTGCGGCGCCGCCTTCGCCAGCGGTGTTGCCTTGGAAGGTGATGTTGCCAGCTGTAGCTTCCAACGTCACATCCCCGCCCGCCCGGATCGCGCCGCCGTCGCCCCCGGCCTGGTTGTCAAAGAATCCGATGTTGCCGGTAGTGGCTTTCAGCGTCACATCGTGCCCCGACCAGATCACGCCGCCGTTGCCGGACGTAGTCATCGTTGTCGTAGTCGCTGTCCCAGTGGCTGTGTTGCCTCTGGCCTCCATGCTGCCGGTGATGGTGATGTTGCCCTCGGCCTCAAGCGCGCCGCCAGAGCCCTCTTTTGCCTCATTCCCGGTCAGCGTGATCGCACCGCCGTTGAGTTCGATGTCGGTGTTGGCGTAGATTGCGCCGCCGCCAATGAATCCATCGTAGAGTGAAGGATCAGCGATGTTACCGGCAGAGTTGTTGCTCAAGGTGATCTGGCTACCATTGATGACTACTGTGCCAAGATTCATGGTGCGGTTTGAGGCGAAGATCGCACCGCCTCTGGCCACGGAGGAGTTGTTGGAGATTGTGACAGTGCTGTTGGCATCACCTATATCGACGCCCATACTCCCCATAATCGCACCACCCGAACCCGAACTCGCCCCCTTGGTGTCCTCGGCATGGTTGTTGACCAGCTCGATACTTTGACCTTTGATCGTGACCTTATTGCCAGCGGCCTGAATCGCACCGCCGCTTCCTTGCGCCGTGTTACCGAGTATCTGGACGGTTTCGGTGGAGGCGGTGCCGATGGTTATATCTCCACCGCGCGTATAGATCGCGCCCGAATGGAGCGCGGCTGTGTTGTCTTCTATCGTGATGGTTTTGCCGTAGATGGAGATGGTCTGGTCGTCTCTGTCACCATTATCCGCAGTGTACACGGCGGCGGCGACGCTGTTGGTGGTGTTATTGGACAGCGTAACAATACCGTCTGTACCGCCGATCTCGATAACACCGTGAGAAGAATATATGGCGCCACCGATGGCAGGGTCAGCAGTACCGTTAGTTACGAAGTTCGTCACGGTGACATTACCGCCAGTCGTGCCGAGGTAGATGCTGCCGTTGGCTACGGTTGCGCCGTCGTTAAAAATCAAGCTGCCATTATCAGGGGTGGTGTTCGGTGCACCAGTTCCATCAAAAACGACATCTCCGACCGTATGGATCCACATGCTGCTGTTCGTTGAAGAGAACGCATGGGAGGTTGAGGTTAAAGGGCTGACTAGAGTGATCGTACTGGGGCCAGGGCTGGCGGAGGTTATGGTCAGTGCATCAGCCGCTCCTGTCTGCGTGGGCATGGTGATCGTGCTATCGATTTTGGCATTTCCCCCAAATACCCAGTTCGTATCGACGAGCGGTGAAGTGAGGGTATCACCATCTGCCACCGTCACGTCCGCCGCCAAGGCACCCGGTGCAACCAGGCTGAAACACGACGCCAGACTGGTGGCGAGCAATGTGCGCCGCATGCCGACTGTCGTTTTGATTCTTTTACCCATTTTTGTTCTCCTATCCGCTGAAACCTGAACAACCGGAAGCGAGGCCAGAGAAACGGCCAGGCACTGGCTTGCGATGCTATAACCTGCCCATTTACGGCTAACGAGAAGTATTACCTGCCGTTCATAACTTGATACGCATAGTAGGCAAATTGGATGTTATTCGTCGTGCGTGTGTGAAATTTGATCTTAAAATCTGATGTCGAATTCGGTTTGAGCGCCCGCCCTTCAGGGCGGGGCAGATTGCTGACAAAGCTCAGCAAGGATGAGGAACAGTCGTGTGGGTATGCGATGAATCGGTGCCATCCGGCGGTTACATATTTCGATGCGAAGCATCGCGGATCAGGAGCCTCCCCCTCGAGGGAGGTGCTGCCCGCGAAGGCGGGTGGCGGAGGGAGTTACGGCGGCTCGGTTATCAGATCCGTTTGAGCACACTCAAGCGCTGCAAACTCCCTCCGTCACGCCTGCGGCGTGCCACCTCCCTCACGAGGGAGGCTTTGTCAGCAGTCTGACCCGCCCTTCAGGGCGGGGAACCGGACAAATTAAAAACTCGCGACATAAGCAAAAAAAGTGTTGCGCATAAACATATATGCTGGTACTATGAGGGCGCCATATGTTGTTTTTTTTCGTGGCAATTCAACACAACTCGCGGTTCAACAGGAGGGCAGAAAATGGTCATCTCAAAAAACATTCAAGACAAAATTGAGAAACACTCACTTTCGCAACTGAAATCGCGCAAGGACTTAAAAGCGGACAAAGTCAATCTTCATTTTTGTAAAGAGCCTATTGGGCGCGGTGCTGTTATCGGCAGAGGGGGGGGACGTGTCGTCAATGCTGCAAGAGAATCGGTATTGGTTCTGGTGGATCATGCTCCCCTCCATAACTGGGGGCATTCGTGTGAGGTCATGCTATATGACGCGGCCAGCGGCGAACACTATGAGACATACAGCGCACAGTTTCCGCCGGATTCATATTTTAACCAACCGAAACAATATGCTGCGCTTCATAACCCGGTGAAATTCCCGGTTGAAAAGCCCTTGATGGCTGTGAAGCCTGCGGTAATCCCGGCGCTTGAAAGAGTTATCAAATCGCTTGCCGGGAAAAGATATGCCATTTTGTTTTCAGGGATGTCTGACAACCGCCATTTGAACGATCTGGAGTTTTTATATAGAACCTTGTTGGACAACTATGGATTTGATGCGGCCGACATTATCGTGCTCAATTATAACGGTACCATTGGTTATGCTGGAGCTCCGAACCCCGTTGGAAACTGGCCTGGAAACAACACACCCTATCGCATCAAAATAAATGGTTCAGGCACAAGGGAGGATATGCTACAGGCGATGGATACGATCCAACAAAAGCTGAAAAGTGACGATCTGCTGCTGATCCACACCAACAATCACGGTGATGGGCCAATCTCAGCGAGCCAAATTTCCACCAAGGAAGCGGATTTGTGCTGTTATCCGAACTGGGGCAGCTTGAAGGCCAGTGAGTTCGGCAATAAGCTTAAAACGTTTCCGAGGCATTATTCGCTGATAGTGATGATGGAACAGTGCCATTCAGGTGGTTTCAAGAATGCGGTGTTGAACAATTCCAAGGCTGAAATAACCTCATTTGCAGCAGCCTGTGAAGAGACTGCCAATTCCATTGGCGGCGCCAACTTTGATCCCTTCGCCCGTGACTGGATTGCCGCAGAGACTGGCAACAACCCAAATGGTTCGGCACTATCGAGAACAGTGCCTTCCCCGACCTCAGCCAATGACGCCTTTGTCTATGCCAACGCAGTTAAAGATTCCTATGACTCACCCGTCTATGCAGACAAACCGGCGACCTGCGGTAAAGAACAATTTCTTGCTCCCATGGTTTTAGCAACGATCGATGAGATCGCATACAACCCGAACGATTTGACTGTCAAAGACGAAGGCGCTGCTGGATGGTTGTTGACAGACGGTCGGATGAGAATGAAAATGTTCGACAATAAAGAAGACGCGCTGAACGGCTTGCGTGTCGCTCGTCGTCATAACCGGCAGGGTTTTGTGGGCAGAAGCAATCCAAGAACAAACAGAATAGATTATATTCTGGGATATTGGATAGGAGACAGTGGTTTGCCAAAAGAGCCTCTTACAAAATCCGACCGCTTATCATATAATCCCTCCAATGTGACCATTAACTATATGGGAGCAAACGGTTGGAGATTAGAGGATGGGAGTCATTATATGATCATTGCGCACGACAGAAAAGACGCAAAAGCGATGCTGAATATTGTGAAACAATTCAAATATATGTGTTTTATCGGACGTGACAACAAACGTTCCGATCGCAAGAGTTATATAATGACATATTTTGAATAAGCGCAAAAAGCGACCGATAGTTGGCTTATGCAAGAGCGGACTTTCTCCGCTCTTGTCGTTTGCAGAACAGAAGAGGCTTTGAGAACAATATGAACCTCAGTGACAGCCAGATCAGCGAGAAAATAAAACCTTTCATTTCCCATAAATACCTAGCCGATGCGATTGCTTATCTCGACACGCAACCCAAAAAAATGGGAGAATCCATTCTTGTGGGCAGAGAAAAACTCTCCATGCCCTTTGCCGGCTATTTTATTTTTGTCGATCTGGTGCCGATGGCAAACTGGGGTCATCCATCCTTGGGCATATTTGTCAGCATGGATGGTACGCAGACAGAAAATACCCCTCTGCGGTTTCCACCGTTTTTCGGTAAATTACCAGCTCATTACCGCAAATTAAAATTGTCCTGATTGAACAAACCTGCTCAAAGTCAACAGACAAAATAGGCCACACCAAACCCAAGCAATTCTGAAAAAAATGAAGCCGGGTAGGATGGGTGGAGCGCAGCGAAACCCATCATTTACCACAAATCAATATTGCGATGGGTTTCGCTTACGCTCTACCCATCCTACTGCACTGCACTTTGCCCGCGAGCGGGAGAGGGAGTATGCCTCTTTCGGTCTAAATTACAGCAACGGCGCAAGCCAGCGTTGCGCCTCTTCAATGCTCATCCCCGTGCGTCTGGCCCAGTCTTCCAGTTGATCCGTGCCGATCTTTCCGATGGCGAAGTAGCGGCTTTCGGGGTGCGAAAGATAAAAGCCAGCCACGCTCGCCGCCGGGGTCATCACCATCGATTCCGTGAGATCCATGCCCGCGTTGCCGGAGGCGTCGAGCAGTGCGAACAGGGCGCGCTTGACCGTGTGGTCGGGGCAGGCCGGATAGCCGGGGGCGGGACGGATGCCGGGGTATTCCTCGCGGATCAGGGCCTCATTGCTAAGCGCCTCATCGGCGGCATAGCCCCAGTCGTGTTTGCGCACATGTTCGTGCAACCATTCGGCGCAGGCTTCTGCAAGACGGTCGGCCAGCGCCTTGAGCAGGATCGCGCGGTAGTCGTCGTGAGCCGCTTCAAATTCGGCCAACCTGGTTGCGATGCCCAACCCGGCAGTAACGGCGAAAACGCCGCACCAGTCCTTGACGCCGGAGGATTTGGGAGCGATGAAGTCCGCGAGGCAGAGATTGGGCTTGCCGGAAGCGTGTTCGTGCTGCTGGCGCAACCCGTGCCAGGTCAGCACGGGAGCCTCGCGGCGCTCATCGGCATAAAGTTCGATGTCGTCGCCCACGCTATTGGCAGGGAAAATGCCAAACACGGCTTTTGCACGGCACCATTTCCCGGCAATGAGTTCGTCGAGCAGCGCTTGACCGTCACGATAGACGTCCCGTGCGGTCTCACCGACGGTTTTATCTTCAAGGATTTGGGGGAAACGCCCGCGCAAGTCCCACGTCCAGAAGAAAGGCCCCCAGTCGATGTAACCGCGCAGGACGGCAAGGTCGACGTCGCGCGCGATGACTTTCCCCGAAACGTGCGGCCTTGGTGGCGTATAGGGCTGCGCATGGCAAGTGCAGCCCGTGCCCCACGGCAGGCGCAGCGCATTGGCACGCGCAGCTTCCAGCGGCACACGGGGACGCGTTTGCCGGTTGGCGTGGTTGTCGCGCACACGGGCGTAATCGGTGGCAAGGCGCTCTCGGAACGCCGCCGCCCCGCTCTCGGAAAGCAGCGCGCCGACGACGCCGACGGCGCGGGAAGCATCGGGCACATAAACAACGGGCTGCGCGTAATTCGGCGCGATTTTGATCGCCGTGTGCGCAAGGCTGGTGGTTGCACCGCCGATCAAAAGCGGCATGGAAAACCCCTGGCGCTGCATCTCGGCGGCAACAAAGCTCATTTCTTCCAGCGAGGGGGTGATGAGGCCGGACAAACCGATTGCGGCAGCATCATGCTCACGCGCAGCAGCCAGTATCTTGTCGGCAGGAACCATCACGCCGAGGTCGATTACCTCGAAGCCGTTGCAGGCCAGCACGACGGATACGATGTTCTTGCCGATGTCGTGCACGTCGCCCTTCACCGTGGCAAGCACGATGCGGCCCTTGCCCGCCCCGCCGCTTCGCGCCTTCTCCGCTTCGATGAAAGGGACGAGGTGCGCCACCGCCTGTTTCATGACCCGCGCGGATTTCACCACCTGCGGCAGAAACATCTTCCCCGCGCCGAAAAGCTCGCCGACCGCCTCCATTCCCGCCATGAGCGGGCCTTCGATGACCGCAAGCGGCGGTTTGCCTTCCGCCTCCAACCGGGCGCGAAGCTCTTCGGTGTCGGCAACGACGAAATCGGTGACGCCCTTGACCAGCGCG
>Ga0123353_10002762_pt1 | contig 21910 bp, 10 predicted proteins | sample TergutLab28metaG_3_FD_92763 | JGI IMG/M metagenome (GOLD analysis project Ga0123353, IMG submission 92763) | Labiotermes labralis P3 segment gut microbial communities from Petit-Saut dam, French Guiana - Lab288 P3 | ecosystem: Host-associated > Arthropoda: Insects > Digestive system > Gut ... | reverse complement strand
GCCGATTAGAAAACTTGAAGTCTAGCCTACAACTAGCTTACAAAGCAGTAAAGAAAGCGAACAGACAGTCCCATCTGAAAAACAAAAGGCTGTATTACCGAAAGGCGAAGCTAAGAAGCTTTCAGAGGTCATAGTCTATCTGTACAACCCCGCCCGGAAACCCGGAAAGTGTTTTAAGTTCCACAGATTTTGGACTGGACCCTTTAAGATTACTGCCAAATTATCAGACCTGAACTACGAGATAATCAGCATGAATAATAAGAAGCAAATTGTACATGTAAACAGGTTAAAGAAGGCTTATGACCCGGAAATTTGGAAACCCAAACAAGAACCGGAAATACTCAAGAAACGGATAAATAAGGGATCCCCAAAGTTAGAAAACCAAGAAGAAGAAGATATACGAATTGGTTCCTTTCCTCTATTAGAAATACAACCACAGGAAACAGGAGTCGAACCCGGAACTCTGCCAAGTCAAGATCGCGACACACCTGAATCCGCGCAACAAAGAGTTGATACGACCCACTCAGCCCAGGGATCCGAACTACGAATCCCCTAGTACACCGCGATCGAGGCGTGAACTTCGAGACGCGAGGCCAGAGTACCATCTCGGGAGGCATTACTCCTCACATTTGCATTACAACAGCATATGGCCAGAGCGCAGTGCTTATTACTCATTTACATAAACCACATACTTTAATAATGAATAAATATTTATTTTACCCAAAACTTATAACCCCTATATGTGTTTACGAACAGTATCAGAGCAAGCAGCAATTAAAACAGTATTAATTCTTTGACATTTTTAATTTATAAGCAGCACTGTTTAGAGGAAATACATTATTCGAAGCTTTAAATAAATAACCACTTTGGACATGTGACTTCGTTGATCCCCAGACCTTTGTCTGCCTTGTGTAGAGGACTGAAGTTAACAAAGCCACCGGATTTAAGCCTGGTGTTGTATACAGCATTATAGACCGCAGCGTCCAGGATTGGTAAAGAGTGAAACTTCGTTCTTAAACAGGAAGAGTAACTTTCGTTTTGTGTCCGAGCTGGAAACAGAGCAATATCATTACACGTCTGCCGATGAGACAGTACGAGAGCTGTGGAAAAAGATGCCACACCGCGACAGGAAAATGTCATTAGACGCTCGTGTTGAGAAAACACTGACCTCAGCAGTTGCAAAGCAGTTTAGAAATCCTAAATGTATTCCTACTATTCCCTTTTTTCCTATTTGGAGACGAAAGTCGCTAACATCCGTCTACCAAAGTAAGGCGTTCTTTTTAACTTATTCCTTTTAAAATTAGGCGACACCAAATTGAGTCCAGTATTTAGTATAAACCAATTATTTCTTTCATATAATATGAGCGTTTTAAGTTAAATTATGAAAAAGTAAAAGTTCGAGTCTTCACCAAATGAAGCGTAATATTTTTGTTCTCCAACATGAAATATTATTTTGCAAATAAAAATTATTCTTGGATTATACATCAATATGCCCTTTCAGATTTGTCGTCCTTTAGCCCCCTGTCTTTGGGGCGTACTATGGTGCAGTTGGTTGAGGCACTGCGCTACAAGCCGGAAAGTTGTGTTTTCGATTGGGTTTTCTCATTGTCTTAAACTAGCCGGTCGCAACATGGCCCTGGGTTTGACTCTGCTCCTGACAGAAATGAGTACCAGGTATATCTTCTGGAGGTAAAGGCGGCCGGTGTAGGACTTACAACTTTATCACCCTCACGTGCCGAATTGTCTTGTAATTCTGTGATACTGAACATCCTGGACCCCTAAGAGCCTGTCCGGGCCTGTAATAGTTTTACCTGTCCTCCTGTACTTAGGATGCGAACGCGCTCAAAGAACTGCAATGATGGTGACTGGTCAAGACTATCAAGTGAACTTTAAATACATTACAGGTATCTTCAGGATGTTATAGCGTTTTGTGCTTAACATTCTTCTCAGTTTTTTGAGTCCGTTCGCGAAGTTGCGGAAAGCTAATCTTAGCTTCGTCATGTCAGTCTGTCTTTCTATCCGTCCGTCCGTCCGTCCGTATGTACAATTCTCCCCACGAAAAGATTGTCGTGAAATTTTATATTTGGTGCTTTTAATGAAATTTGTCGAGGAAGTTCGCTGTTCGTTATAATCGGACAAAAATATCAGGCACTTTACAAGAAGACCACGTAACCTACGGCGATATATCACTGAATAGTATCACAGGAGAGATGTATACAATTCATATCCAGCATTTCATGTAAAAAAATCGTATATTATTGTCAAAAATGCTGCTATTTACTAGATGATTACGCAAAATGTTGCCAAGGAAGAAAACAGGGCCATAGATGAACCGATATAATAGACGGCGAAGAAGATTTGATTTGCATGCCAGATAATTAAGACAGAATAATAATAATACTTATAATAATTATTAATAGTTATTGCATTCTATAGGATGAAAAATTGATGTTTCGGTTCATATTGCGTGATATACAAGTAGGCCAAAATAATTTGACGATAATATTAATGTTTATTGCTGTATATCCTGTTATAATTACGTAATAATATGACGCCGTACAGCGTAGACTGAGGTAATAATCAATGAAGTAAAATTTGTGTTGTCAATGGATGTTCTTTACGCAGTCATTGATTTTTTTCCTTCTTGCCATTTACGCGATAAATAAGGTAAAGACGAACGTTAAATTATAATTTTTAATATTTATTTCGTGTCTAGGAATATGAAGTTTGGTTAGGAGATAGACCATTAGTATATTAATAAGTTGCGCACGAAATATGGTTTACTGTATTTCGACGCGCTGACATTTTTAGGTTAATTGTGAACAATAAATTTAACAAGAAATTAGGCATATAAAATAGTTGTTTTGTAAAGAAGCATAATGAAGTACTCTAATTCTGCCCAAAGAATTGTAATTATCTCCTACGTAGCACGTTTTTTCAAAAAACCTATTTTAAATGAAATATTCTTTGATTTTGTCTAAAAATGTTCTGAAAATATTCAATGGGGGAAGAATTCAGCAAGATCTATCATAACGCACTTAGGTCTTCATTTAAAGTTTTTGCATATTCTAACTAACTACAGGTTTAGAGACAAAGTGTTGTCAAATTTCCCAATATAGCATTTTACGAAAATCTGTCCAGTGCGAGACGAGTTGTTCCATGGGGGGCCGACGGTTAGGTGGACAGATGTCATGAAGCGAATATTCTCGTTTGCATTTTGATAACACGCATAAACAGAGCAAAGAAGCCGACTGAAGTTTTTACTGTTCAATTTTGTGACTGTTATGAACTAAGCGGAGGAAGTGCCATTTACCAAGAAAGTAATTGTTAAATTTAATTTAAGAAAGAATTATAAATTACAATAATACAATAGCTGATGTATATACATTATTTCCAGCACATATTAACTAGTACAAAGAGTCACTGATAACGAAAGTGTAGAAAAACTATCGGTAATTCCAATATTTTTGCAGACTAAGACGTAAAATGCAGCACGTAGTCAATTCTCCTACCACATAACCTGACAGGCCGTTTTTGGCTGCTACCAAAAACTGACGTTTTTAAGTGCTTAGTGGTTCGCTTCGGCGGTTTTTGAAATCATCACTAAATGCTGTCAAATTCAGGTATTCCGCATAGCAGTGTTTCAAATTACTCCCCACTCTACTGGTTTATGACGTTTTGGAGAGTCTTTCGTTCTCCATCGTGAGGGATAAGTGACTACCAACTACCAACTACCAACAGTTCCACACCACGGGGTATTTCAGACTTCTTAAAGTCGCTCGTTATTAATTACGAAACGTATTTACTTAGATCAAGAGTAATACAAGCAAGGAAATGTATAGCATGTTTAAACGGGATACTGTGGAGTAGAGACATAAGAAAGGAGAGAACACTGAACATTTATAATGCATTGATTAAAAGCAGTTTATTGTGTGGTTCCGGAAACACGGAGACTCACAGAAAATATTTACAGACGGGTCGAAGCTACAGAGATGGATGTCCTGAGGAGATCCTCTACAATATCAAGAAAAGAAAGAATTAGAAATGTAACTATAAGACAACAAATTGGATTAGAGGAACCAATTATAAAGGAAATTGAACAGAACCAACTTACATGGTACGGCATGTCCAAAGAATGGCAGAACGAAGATTACCCAAAATAGCTTTGAAGTGGATGCCGAAACTAAAGAGTGCACGAGGAAGACCGAAGAAAAATTGGATGGACGGTATAAGGAAGGCCATGAACTAAAGAAACCTAAATGAAGGCAAGTGGGAAGATAGGAAGCAGTGGAGTCTAGGTGTCGGACAACGTAGAACAACGTTTTGAAACCGACATACATACATTTACTTACTTACTTACTTGTATACTTACTCCATAGAGCAGAGTCCTTCTTGAGAAGCCAATCGGCTCTCAGCTAGCCAAGAAACTCTCCGCATTTTATGTATTCCGTAAGTTCATTACCGCATTCACAAGTGCCCGCCACCTGTCCCCATCCTGAGCAACTCGATTCAGTCCATGCCACCACATCCAACTTCCTGAAGATCCATCTTAATATTGTCGTCCCATCTACGTCTGGGTTTTCCAAGTTGTCTCTTTCCTTCAGGTTTCCCCACCAAAACCCTGTATACGCCTCTCCTCTCACCCATACACACTATATGCCCCGCCAATCTCATTCGTCTCGATTTTATCACACGAAAAATTTTGGGTAAGGTGTACAGATCATTAAGCTCCTCATTATATATATAGCTTACATTATAACATAACTAAGACAAGCGAAATTTCAGCTAGTCAGAATTGCTTCACGCGAAACTTTTCTCTGTGAAGTTTTTCTACCTATCTATCTTACAATATCTTCACTGTTGCTGTTCGGCAAAGTGCGACATTCTTCACATTGCAAGTGACTTCTGTCTCCAAAACTTTGCCTTGGTAACAGGAATCATCACCGATCTCGGTGGCCGTGTGGTCTAAGATTTAGGTCTGCGGCGGCTCGATTGCTGGAGTCGCGGGTTCGAATCCAGCTGAGGGCATAGATGTTCTTCTCTTGTGTTTGTTGTGTAGGTAACGGCCTCTGAGACCTTCTGATCACTCTTTATAAAGGAGTCCAACCGGCGTTGTGTGTCTGTGTAATCTAGAAACGCCAACGATGATGTGACCTAGGCCCGAGTTGGGTTGCAGCGCCACAGCAAGACAGTAATCACCAGGAACAAACGTAAATGGAAATCACATAGAATGGAAGTGGGCAATTTCGTAACATTTCTAACAACTGTGTACTGGTAGATTAACAAGTCTTCTTTGTTATGAACCCATTTTGTGTCAAGTAATAAATGATTCAGTGATTCAGCATTAATGTACTCTGTGTACACACAAAGTCGCGCAGTTTGTAGGGTTCACTAATAGGTCAATTTGCTACCAATTATATTGTTATATTGAGTAGTTATTGGTGTGCCATAGTGACGAATATTCCGCATCTAATGACATATGCCATGCGGCCAACGTTGTCTTGAATTATATACCACAAATGACGCGTCTTTGTAATGTCTACTTCCAACAGCAAAGTAATGAACGCACTGATATTCCAGTAAAGAACTTAAATTAGATTTGTATATAGAGAAATATCAATGCGGTAGTCAGGCGATAGAAGGGTTTTGTGTGTTGATGTTTATTATAGAAATGACGTAGAACGTTAATAGTGTTAAAATGATGATAATCGTATGGAGAGATGTGAAGATCACAAGCCACTTAATAAGCAGAATTTTTTCTGGGTCGTAAAGTAGTGTAGCCTGCAGACCGTTAGAGATATTTCGGATAAATGTCGTAAATTCGTCTTTAGAATAGAATACCCTGAAGCCGGGTGTAGTAAATTCCTCCGAATCCCTGGAAAGTTTTTACTGTGCTCTAGAGCATCACGTTGTAGAAGAATGATTCCATTTTTTGTTTTGAATTTTGAAGCTGTCAGGCTAAACCGCGCACTGAGCTACAGTACGAATTACGAACGTGGGCTAAGTCCGACATAGTGTCCTCTTTAACGTCCATTTCTTTCAGTGCGTGACAAATTTTTATGTCCACTTGTCGTTGTTCTTATTTTAATATATTACGGATCATCGGGGTCGATGTCGGAACTGGGCACCATTTCCTGTCGTGTTGCACCGTGACCTTAGCTCCACGCCACCAAAGTAATTCAAGCATGTTGTGCTCATTTTCAGACATGGAATTATATCCTTTATACAGAGTGGTTTTTCCCTATTGGACCCCTAAGCGCCGGCCCGACGCTCTAGTGAGTTTTTATGAGACTTTCTAAATGTTATCAGCACTGCGATCCTTTGTCTATCTCCCGCCATCGAATGTTGAACCTCCACGAGAGGAAGCTACGACTCGCAGTTGTAACGGAGCATTGCGTGGAGCCGGCGCTTTTCGGTCAAGCAGGAAACAAAACACCCTTTATTAGTGATACGCTGTAGCTTTGCGATTATATTCGCTTTATGTAATGTGCATTTATTTTATTGTATTTTTTTATGTCTCAAGTACACACACAATTAAAAATTCCGATACTGACTTTTAGTATTTCTGTTGACTTGTTGAGAGATAGATATATTTATCATTTATAGATAGGGCAGGCTTACTAATCCCCACTTGTGAGGGACTGCTAAAATGGTTTGGTTATAGTCGATTATTTGTTCTGTGAATTTAAACCTCACCTTCAGCTAATTTAAGTACAATATAACCTCTTTGGAATATGGAAGTAAAAGTAACGGCTTTTATTTTCCCCCACCAAAACGTTTCAGACTGCTATGGGAGGAAATAAAGTACTGGCATTGCTTGATTACAGATACTTAAAACGTATGAATAGTACAAACGCAAAATTTGTTTGTTTTACATTGAATCGGTTGTAAAGAGGAGCGTGTCGAATGGCCAAAATAGGACATATTTCATTTCCCGAATAACAATCTCAACTGCAGAGTTACTCTGAGATTTTAGATTTCCGTCTTCAGAATTATTTATTACGCTGCAGTTATCCCTTGTGTGGTTATCCTTAATAATTATATATATATATATATATAACTCCATGTGGATCAGGTCAGCCAATAAAATAGGTCGCTTTACTTCATGACGTGAAGGACGTTTTACACATTCTTACAAAATACGTTAATTCGTCAAGGAACTGAAACCGCAATAGCAATCAGAATTATATCTAATGTATTATATTGAAGCAAATTTGAGGATAATATTCACATCTGTTCAGCAGTAAAACTGATGGTAAGGATTCTATATCCAAACACAATCATCCATTTAAGGACGAAGCTTGACCTGTGTGATTTGAAGGCCCAGTTCATACCTCGGTTATAAAAACCGATGAGTGAATGCTGTGTAGAGAAATCATCGCTGTTCGTTATGAGAGCCACACAAAATACATAAAGCCACTGTGGGCAGAATGCAGAATTTCTGAATGTTAAAGCTGGTGGTGCATTGATTAAGTAGAGTAAGTCTTAGGCTTTATAAAGTTAAAATACTGTAATGATTTTATCGTAATCCTATGAATGCTTTTAACAACTGACCTTATTATGGTTCGATTTTGAGCCGGAGGTCACAACTACTGTGTAAAACAGCGGAGGCTTGCGTTATTACATTAATATGGTTGTACCAGAGTGATGTGCCTCTGTGTTTATCTCATGGCTGGTACTTAATGGATTAAAAAAAGATGTTCGAACGTTAGAAATAAATCCATTATAGACTTAAGATTTTTGAACAAATTATGTCGATTTTTGAGTAAAAATGCGAATATGTCGTCTTATTGCAAGAATCTGACTTATACAGTCTTCGAATTGTCGGCTGCTAAGGAGATTCGATTTCTTTGCCTAAATACAAGAAAACTATAAAAGATGAAATTTTTTCTCGAATCCTTGAAGATGAATAAAAAACTAGCTGTTGTGTAACGGTGAAAAGAGTTCTGTTGTATTTAGTTTTGTAACGTAAACAATAATAAGCTGTTGTTTTGAAAATTAAACAGTCCCTGGACGAAGAAATGAACATCGTAAAATAACAGGTTCATGAAGATTGATTCAAGTGGTAATCATAATCGCTTCATATAAGGTAATAACCACTCACTGCCCACAGGAGTTTAATTAGTATATGTAGCGCCAAGATGTATGAAGCACAGTACGAAATATTGCCTAGGCACTTGGTAACTTAACGAGCTTTGAAGATGAAGTTGCAGAACGCGTGGTACTGGACTTGCGCAGAGATGTTTGAACTCGCTCCTACTTTGCAATATTCCTTTTCGCGGCTCTTACTTTCTATCTATATGCTGAAGGAAAGTCACTTATCATTACGAACGTTTCTAGAGTGAAATATGAACGAGACGGGGTGTTGGTACGGAGAAAGCCGTCGCCATTTTTTGGCAGATGAACGTTCTGGAAATTTAGTTACAGAAGTAATTAATGGAGTGAGGAAACGAAAATATTCTACTGAAATGACATGAATCGTTACTTGTGCAAAACGTACCAGCTCCAGTGTGAGGGGCTTCTTTGAAAAACTCTTAGTAAAAAGTCGGCAAAGAGGTTAAGAATTTATGGAATTTGAATATTCATTGCTGTTGTTTCAAAATTCTGTTCCTTAACCTTGTTCATAGTTTCCTGAATCCGATGCAATCAGTGTAATTCACTTCCTTACTATGTATGCACTTTGATATTATCGCATTTGCGCGTAGATCTTCCAAGTCAGTTTTTTCTTCAGTCGTTACGAGTGAAATATTATAAAGGTTTATCATTTTCCATGTTCGCCGTAAATGCCCCGACTATCAGATAAGAAGATTTGGGTCGCATCCTAGAACAAACTTTTTTTTTATTGCAAGGCTTTGTTACCTTCTCAGTACTCCCAAATCTGGAGGATCTCCTCTTGTCAACACTCCACGAACAGCTTATCCTCTTCTGCACTTCACGAGTTTTACTTCAGAAAATAATAATAAGGTGGAAAGGGTATACATAATTTTTTTTGCTTATGGCAAAGAAAACTTGAATTAATTGTTTAATTTTCTCTTATGGAGTGTGCTTTTATTTCAAAGCACTTTGTTGTCCTTATATCTTCTTATGTAAGGTATCAGGGGGAACAGAGTGATCGGTTTGTGACTTCATGAGTGATTGGTTAGTTGGTGATAATTACACCAGATGGCGGGTGTCTCAGTGATCACTTACGTGTTACCTACTCACATACTTCTTGTGTGATATCAGCCTTCCGCTACGGTGTACATGATGTCTGCGCTCTTTTGAGATTTCCATGGAACGTAGAATTGTCTTTCCTTACCGACGTTCGGGAGAAACTCTCGGCCCCACCTTCAAGAATCGAGCAGTCCAACAACCATTGTTCTCTGAGTGACAGTTTGTCCCGAAGCTGCGGTACGGAACTGCCATTCTAGTTTGCGTAAAAATCCCAAAACCCACAAATCACATATTTCATTTGGCGTTGCAGCTTTGTTGACTTTGTATTTAGCCAGATTACTGTTTTGTTGTTACGAGCAGTCAATAGTTACTTACCCTTAGGTCGGCATTACAACGTCGGCGATTTTATAGTAAACCTCCAGGGCTAAAATGTATAGGAAGTGATAAGTGGAAGGCTTATCTGTAGACATCTTGGCTGGAAACGCCGTGGATGAACTCACGAATATTATGTCGATTTCATCGTGTGAGGTGGTGAGATTCTAGCGAGCTCACAATATCCCCGTCACACTGCAGGGAAGCCCATCTGACAACAAGATTGTTGGTGCTTTTCACGAAACACCAGCAGCTTCGATAAGGGGTAAAGAAAGGGGAAAGACAGGTATTGAATTTGTTAGGAAAAAGAGGGAGATGAAAAAAAAGTATTTCAACCATTCACACACTAGTGTTATTTCCAACTACTACACAAATCTTGGTTTCAGCGCTGTTACATGTTCCGGCCACCTATTTTGGCCATCAGTCAGGGAGATATGATATAAAGATACAAGCAGCGTATCACGTGTTAGTAAATGACAAATATACACACACCAGTATCATACAACAGTCAATTGATGTACAGCATAACTAAAATTATTCAGGTTAAAATACAAGTTATGTATTACAAGTATTGTGATGGCTAAAATAGATGGCCGAAACACGTAGACGCGCACAAACGAAGCTTTGTGCTGTAGTTGGAAACAGAATTAAGGTGTAGAAGACAATTGTACGTAATGTGTGTGACATGAAATACGGTTTAGCCATTGTATTTCTGTCTTTTTAATTCACGCTTGAGGTCTACAGTCAGCCAATACGAAATACAGTTTCACATTAGTGTACTTATATCCTGTAATGAAGTCTGCTCTCTGCAAGGACCTTCGATCTGGATTGAGACAGGCTGTGCATTGGTTGGCAATAAGAGGTTATTGAATCAAAGTATCTAAACTATACATTAACAGTTCAGTTCATGCCCAACAGAGAACACAGTTCGCCTGCATTTTAAAAACCAATCGTTGTTTTTTAGGAAAATAATTCTTGTATATAGAGATACACATAACATACACAAATAATACATGTGGAGAAAGTACTGGGTTTTTTATTGAAGATCGGTAGCATGTGTGGGGTCACCATGAAGTAGAGAGGGTTAAATAAAACCGGGTAAGGAATATACCCAGTTTACTTAAAACAAGGAATTCTTCCGTTTTGTAAAGACTTGGGGCCATTATGCAGAAATTATTAAATTCTCACACGTAGCCATATTAGCAAGATCTGGTCTGAGCCAAATAAAATCTCCTGCAGCGCCCTGTAGTATAGAACACATTTACACGGAATCAAAGCTGCAGGAGATTGCCTAGTAAATTAAAATTATTATAGTAGATGTGCAACAAAATTGTTGCGTCCGGGTTTCAAGGACAACAGAATTGTCCTTTCAGAGATTTTCAGCACATTCCTTAAAAGAAAGCGGTTGGAATGTAGTGACGTAAGACTGTAGTCATTATAGAGCAGCTGCTGAATGCAACAACAATCATCCATTAAGGAATACGAAGAAAGGTGTATACAAGGAGCGAAGAACGAAAAGGACATTTGGTCCAGAAAGTAGAACGATGGAGATCGTCTTATATGATCTTAGCAAGCAGACGCAAGAATGGGTGCAGATTCCTGATAGTGACAGGGAAACGAGAAGGTTCTCAATGAACGTTTCTTGTTCAAGTGGAGACGTCAGGATACAACCTCTCTCATTTCGGGAGGAATTTAAAGCAACTGTTTCCAAGACAGTTTGATCATGCGAACAGAAATGTAGACTAATCTTCCTTTACAGTAGTTTTAAACCCACTAATTACAAAATATAGTGTATGGTACCTTATCAAAGAGCGCCCGGGATATCGCAGTCAGTATTGCTACTCGCTACGGGGTGGACGTTCCGAGGTTTGAATCAATGTTGGGGCGAGATTTTCTGCACCAGTACAGACCTGCCTTGAAGCCCACTCAGTCTTTTGTTCAGTGGCTACAGAGGGCTCTTTCCCGGACGTAAAACGACCGGGGCGTGGCCTTTACCACCAAACATCATCTAGCGCCAAGGTTGAAGAAAGAGTAGAACTAGGCCTGTATTCCACCTATGTGCCTTCATGGCATGCTACAAGAACAATTTCTCATTAAAACTCGCATTTTGTCCAAATCTGTTTCTCTAAATGCAATTAACCTTCTAGTCCTTGTAATGGAGACATATAGTTTTCTGGGCAGCAGTACGAACTGAAGTTTTAAACTTTTAAAACGAATTCTAAATACGGAGTATTATTATTATTATTATTTTGTGTCTGCAAAAAATAATATAATGTATGTGAAATGTGCGAAATTAACACGTATTTAAAATTTATACGCAGTGATCTAAAGCAAGTTTTCATAATTAATATTACGTGTTTTCCTTGCAATAAACATGCAAAATGTTTATTAGCAACTATTATCACTTATTAACGTATATTAGATTATTACTGTTACATGTTTTAGCTACTGATAAAAAGCCGTCTTCAGGGATTACCATTATACACAAGAAGTCATCGTCATCATCATCATCATCCGTCACGAGTTAGGCCTTGCTAGACCTCTTGCGGTCTTGTCTAATAGTCTCGTCAAAGTTCTTCCAAGTCGTCTTCGTCCATTCGGCGTATAATTTAGCATTATTTTTAGGATCCTGTTATTGTTCATTCTTGTTACATGTGGTAGCCAATACGATTTGTATCTTCTTAGTTTCTCGTCATCTGGTTCTAATTTCTACTTTTCCAAAATTTCTTCATTTCTTGTGTGGTCAAAACGGGTTTCCGCGGCTGATCATCTGAAAATTTTAATCTCGATTGAAGTCAATCTTTTTTTTCTATCCTTATTTTATAAGGGTCAAATTTTCGCCTCCATATCAAAGAAGAGGAGAGCCAGTACATTACAGTAATAAAAGTATATAATGCACTGACTGTCCCCATTCTTTTATATGGAGGCAAAATTTGCAAGTTGCTTTGTATAACGCTTTGTATTCATGCTTTCTAAATGAAAACCTTACTACATTCTTACTTGTTTTAGACGTTACAGACAAGGCCGCTCGTAAGACTGGAAGTTCTTGTTTGAGTAATACTGAAGTGGATGTTGAGGTGCAGGGACGTAAATCTAAACTCGGTTATTACTCTTCTCGTGTGCTTCTCGGTTTGTTCTTTCTCTCCCAATCTCTCTCCCTTTCTTTACTTTTCCTACTTTACTTCCGACCTTTGTCATTTCTTATTTGTTGTTGTAGTATGCTTGTTGTTTTATCAATTATGTATTGATTTATCAAAATATGGGTCCGTACCACATCGCAGACTAAAAGACCCTGATTTCTTATCCCACATCCTCACCTTCAATCCTGGGTGATTTCATGCGAGTTTCATAGTTGGGGGAAGTGGCAGTGAAGTAGAATTCCTCTCCATTGTCGTCATTTGTGTCTTGCTGTTTATCATAATACTGTTATTTCATACATATCTATCACCGCCCTGGGGTGCCATGTAATAACCCTAAGCAGACATTCTCACATTCTCGGTCTTCAGTTTGAGAGTTTTTCTTGTATGATCCGACATTACATTCGTACTGGGAGAGGATTGTTTTAAAAACCAATTGGCGTACTTACTGTTTGAGGTAGCAACTCTGTTGCTTTGATAGACATTTGGGGTTCGGTGTGAAATTCAACAGAATAGAACCGAATTCAGTGAACGTGGAGTGGACACAGATGGTGTGCGGTCTACAAAGTGGTGGTTCAGTTCTAGTTCTGTACAGAAGGGAACATCAATCTCGCAACACTTCTGACTGAGAAGATGCGTCAGTCGCTCTCCTCGACAACACCCCGCTGGGAGAGCCGCCATCTGACCCTCGCTCCGCGCGACGGGAGACGGAGCGAAGGCCGTCATTCCTTCGTTATTTATTTCTTTTCTCCCTCTGAATTCTCAGATGTCCCTCGTATATTGTCATGCTGGCTGGCTTTAGGTTGCCTTACAACACAAGAGCGGAGTTCGATTTCATTCCATTTCACCCGCGACAAATTGAGCAGGTCGAAGGAGTCAGTTGGTGATGTATGGTAGGAAGAAAATCCGGGCGGTGGGAAATACGGAGGGCGATGTAGAAACACAATGCGACCGACAGATGAGTGCACACAAAACATTCTTCGCCATCTTCTGTCTGCATTAATTTTACGCGAACAGCACTAATACTCTGACGTACGTATAATGAGGCTATTCTGATCTTAAAAGACGGGCAATTTAATTATAAACGTGATAGTGAGGCGCTTTGGCCTAACAATTGTTGCATTTGAAAAGCTCTTAGTATTATATATTCTGAGTTTTATTATCCACAAATTCATCCAGCACTATGCACATATGGGATACGCGGTGGGGCAGTTGGTTGAGGCACTGCGCTACAAGCCGGAAGGTCGCGGGTTCGATTCCCGATGGTGTCATTGAAATTTTCATTGACATATTCCTTCCGGCCACACTATGGCCGTGGGGTTGACTCAGCCTCTAACAGAAATGAGTACCAGGAATATTTCCTGGGGGTAAAAGCAGCCGGTGCGTAGGGCTGACAACCTTACCACCTTCGTGTGCAGATTGTCTTGAAATATGGGAGCCTCAACCTCCTGGAACCCTCAGGGCCTCTCCAGGCCTGTAATGGGATTGCTTTACCCTTTACTATGCACATATAGCTGTTCAGTACATACGTGGGAAGTGTGACATAAACAAGCTGTGTGTAGAAGGAGCCGCGATATAAATCTGTGTGTGCATGACAAGATAGACAGCCTTTAAATAGCAGTGTTTTTTGTCCGTGAAATTGTCTTCCCTGATGATGGTGGTGGGGGCCGCCACCGAAATATATCCGTGTTTTGGCCTGATTCTTTTCTGTGTATAATTTCTGCCACTTATCCGAAGCCCACGATTTTTCGCTACTTTAAACGTATCAGATAAAAAGTCGGCAATTTTGATCGTCGAAGGTTTTAACGTAATAGGAACGTCGGACAGTGAGCCTCAGGTATCTCTACAGTCTATGCCCTTAAATTTCCAGATTTCTAGCTGTAATATTTCATTAGTTAATGGCCAGCAGACTCAAAGGTAAACGTGGATTTTGGGTTGTAGGCATATTGTTTTATATATCACGAATATTTATGACCCATTGTTAACACATCTTTTAGACCCAGTATCACGTAACAAGAGGCTGGCGGTGCGCGGTTGTTTGAAGCACTTCACCACAAGACGGGAGGTTCTGGTTTCGATTCCCCTTAGGGTACTTGAAAAATTTCAAGTGACCTATTATTTCTTCCCTCTTTCAGTAGCCCTGGGGTCCACTCGGCCTCTGACAGAAATTAGTACCAAGGAATTTCCTTGGGGGTAAATTGTGGCCGGTGCGTAGAGCTGAAAATCTGCCGTCCTAGTTGTGCTGATGTCAAAGTAAGGATGGAAGCCCAACATTCCATTCCCCTTCAGTCTTCATGACTTGTTAGGAGAAAAGTTTACTTTCCACCACAAGGAGTGTTGGAATAACTGAAAGTTAGTGACTGCGCTAGGGGCTGTAGGACCGGGAAATCGGGATTTCATTGCTGACTGCGTAAACGACAAACTCAATGGGAAGCAGACATTATTTAAACGGTAATAATTCTTAACTACTCTGGAAATACTAGGTATTTTATGGAACCTGATTTTTCGTTACCGTACAATTAATTAACCGCATATTGTTCCTCTTTTGGGCCAGATGAATCCTGTTCACAACATAGATCCTATTTCTTGCGTATTTATCTTAGTATTATTCTACCGTCTTCTCTGGTTCCTCGAAGGAGCTAAAGGAGCTAATGAATCCTCATGCTTGTAATAGATGGTTGAGGAATCAGGTAGGGTTTGTTACGTTTTAAAGTCACTTATATGGGAAGGGCTCTAAGGTGCACTTCTTGCCCAGCTAGTAGCAAAATCCTCTGCATAGGCATGTGGAATTTGGAGCAGGAGAGCCCGAAGGTAGGGAACGCTGTGGGGACCAAAACTTAGAGAGGAAGATAATATTAACATTTGTATTACAATTTTGGCATCAGGAAAGTGAATAGGATTCAAGCGTTTCAGATTCCGGAAAAATCGTCGCCTGTTGTGAAGACGGTAATGAACCACTGAGTTCCGTAAAATTAAGTGTATTGCTTTTCTGTTTGCAGAATTACTGGATTCTCAAAAAGACCCCACTACATCTAGTCGGTTAATTCTGTGCTTGTAAGGGACCAAAACATTCAACGTCCCGAACTTACACTAGTTGCAAACAGCCGTGATATGCTGCATTTAACCAATAACACACGGGGGCTATCTTTATTTGATTATCAGTAATATTGTGCAGTTGATGTTAAGACACCATGTTAGTCTGTTAAAAATTGCTTTGTTTTATCTGTTACTGGACCCAAGCACATTTCCGTTCACTGATTAAACGTGCTCAAAGACCGGCGTCCCTCTGACAAACCCTGTCATGACGCTACGTGACCAAACCACGTCCTATCCAAAACCTGTGTGCCAAGATACTGTGGGTTAGGATTACCGGGTATGCATACCGCTTCACTTTAGAGAGTTATGATTGGCCACATTCCTTGCTACTCTTCTATATGACCGAACTTACTCACTCTGCTCACTTATGTACTAACTTGGATAAAATTATTCTGCTCTGAAAATGAAAGCAAACATTTCTCCGAAACTTCAGTATCAACCTACAAAACTACTCGGTGACAAACCCCACAAGAGTACAGTTTGAATGATTAAAGTATTTATTTCGAATTTCGAAGAGTTAGTTACTGTGAGGAGGACCGCGGTAGCACAGTGGTTAAGGTGCTGTGCTACAAATCGGAAGGTCGCTGCTTCGGTTCCAGATGGTGTCATTGGAATTTTTCATTGACATAATCCTTCCGATCGCACTATGGCCCTGGTGTTGAATCAGCCTCTAACATATGAGTACCAGGAGTATTTCCTGGGGGTAAAAGCGTCCGGTGCTAAGGCTGACAACCGTAACACCATCCTGGTCCATTGTCACGTAATCTGGGAACCTTAACTTCCTGGAATCCTCTGGGCACCTCGGGCCTGTAATGGGACTGATTTACCTTTTATTTGGTTACTGTGAACTGTCTGCGGATACCCAAGTGACGCAGTGCTCAGAGGTCTCTGACAGCGACTGACAAATGTGGTAAGGGAGGGCTGATTTTTGACGGAGGCTTTATACGGACGAAGGGAACACAAAACTCTGCTTTAAAATTTACACAATATGTTTCAAGAAGACATTGAAATATTCTTGAAACACGATCCTTCTCTTTTTGGAATGCTGAGAAACGGTTACTTGTTGTTGCACCTCAACTACAGAGAATGTAAACTTGTATAAAGGCTATCCTGATATCATCGTATACCAGTAGGCCGAACGTTGTGCCTCGCCTAGCAACATCCGGCTGAGCTCAGTAGTACAAATCTTGATTGGAGTGTTACACTGCACTTGTCTCTCTTCTAAGAATTCTTATTGTATATCTTTCGATATATTTGCACGCCTCAGATGAGAGATAATTGTATGTACTGCATCTGCTTTCCCATAGAGCTTTATGTTATGTCTTGAGTATGATATTTGACCCTAGTTTGTAGCCTAGTTTTATCTTACTGTTGCAAGAATTCAAAATTTTCCCTAACTTTATAACACGTAGTCAATAAATAAACGAATGAATGAATAAATAAATATAAATAAATATATATACACACGCAATCGTAATTACATACGACCACTTCGATTGTCAAGGATTTAGTGTGTCGTTTTGTTGCATGTTGTAAAGAAAAGAAAATACTTCTTTGTATCCCATATTTAAATGTTGTTATAACCTGTCTTTTTGTTTTAGTTGTAACACATTCTGTGTACATCATACGTAGGCATATATCGTTTCCTGTCTACTGGAAATCGGAGTGTGAGTGTAGTCAATACAGGCAGTCCAATTCAGGGAGATAATTTGTAATAATTTACCAACTCTGACAAACTGTCAGTAACGTGAGCATGTCCTTAAAAAAATACAGTATAATAACCGCGCAATGTAATTTCAGAGAAAGGGTTCTCTGGCTTTTATTAATGCGACTGAACTATCGAGTCTGATGTTTTTAAGTGTATAAATTCGTTATAACATACTAAATTTTGTAGTGGCATAATAAAAATAATGTAGAATATAAGAACGGTAACAGTGAAAAGAGGATTTCGATTTTAGGAGAAGGTAGGGAGAGGGATCGTCCATGTAAATTGCTTGATATTTTAGCAAGAGGCTGGGTCTGCAAACTAGCAGTCCCGGGTTCAAAACACGGTAACATTATGTGAGGTCTGGGATGGTAAGGGTTGTTTTGCGGCAGAGTCCTACAGATTTTTCCACCGTCGTCCACATCTGTTCCACGGTTTCCATAACCAGTGACTTTTTATCAGGACCATTATTACCTAACTAATTAAACTAATAAACAAACAATGACGAACTAACTCCATTCGTCAAAGTCCTTCCTGGGAAGCTAACAGGTAATCAGCTAGTCAGAATATTCCCCGTATATTATGGAGCCCGAAGGTTCCTTACCGTATTTACAAGAGACCGCCACCTGTCTCTATACTCAACCAGATCAATCCAGTTCATGCCCGCCCCCCCCCTCCCCCCGTTCCCCGTCACACTGCTTGAAGATCCAGTTTAGTATTATTATTCCATCTACGCCTAGTTGTTCCAATTGGTGTCTTTCCCTTATCTCTTCCCACCAAAGCACTGTTTGTACCTGTCCTCTCTCCACACATACTACATACCTCACCCATTCTATTCTTCTTTATTTGATCACCCGAATAATAATTGATGAAGAGTACTTATCACAAAACACCACCTTATATAGTCTCCTCCACCCCCTGTTACCTCGTCCCACTTAGAACCAAATATTCTCCTCAGCACCCTATTCTCGAACACCCTCAGTCTATGTTCTCAGTGTGAGAAAGGCCAAGTTTCACATCCATAAAAAAAAGGGTAAAGTTACAGTTCTGTACATCTTAATCTTTATATTTTTGGGTAAGGTACTGGAGGACAAACGATTGTCACTGAATTATTCCCTGGCTTCAGCCTGATCTTAACTTCTTCATAATATTTACCTTGATTTGTTACAGCTGTTCCCAAATATATTGAGCAGTTGTTTAACTAGAATTAAGCAACTTAAACATGTAGTGTTTCTTGAAAACATGGTACTTAACCAGCTAATAAAACAAAATCCTATTCGTATGAAACCAGAATGTAGGCTGCTTTATCTTTCTCACAGAATCTCTTTGTACCTGCCCTGAGTGCATACAATCCAATTTGTACACTCGCGCTCTATGTTTTAATTCAGGATACAACTCTCTGCGTTGCGTATTCGGTCTTGCGTGTATCTCAGCAGTCTTAACTTCCAAGCATTTTAAACTTATCCCACACCTTCTCTGAGGCACACGATTTCGCTACTAGTAGCGCATTCTTACATCGAAGATTAAGAATTTTAAATACGATTTGGAGGAAACGAAGTGAGAATTGGAGTTATATTGAAAAATTTATACGAACTGCATTCTGTCTGATTAGATAAAGTCGTCCCAGCGCATGCCGTGGAGACCTAAGGGGCAATGGAGGTAGTGCTCCTTTTCCTATCATCGGCTCTAGATAGAGATAACTGGCTAGTCATACGGTCTGATCACTTTACCCAGCCGGAAAGGCCCGGTTACCTTGTGTGAGAAGGAGCATGTGTGTTACCCACGGTCGGCCTTAGACTCTTTTGACGAAAAACAGTTACTTCTAATGGAAATCAAAACAAGATCCCTCAGCCGACCAGCTCGCAACCTAGAAATACTGACGCTTAAAACAGCGAAATTATTTCACACACTTTGTCAGAGATGTGCATAGCAAACCGTACTTCTTGCTTTAAAAAATACTAGAGCCCAAATTTTTGGAGTGGATGGCATGTCAGCCATAAGTACTTGTGTTCTTAAGCACCACACGTGTTGAACCTCCGCACTAGTAGGAAATAGACTTTTATCTTCAAGCGTTGGTCGCTTTATTTCTACAATGAGCCACCGGTAAGCTTTCCATACACAGATGTGTGGAGGAAATATTTCACATATACAAATCCTCTCTTTGCCGACAATGGAAAACCGATCGTCAGTACTTTAGGTTCTCCAGTACGTGAGAGCTGCCTTAAATCAGTCAGCAGATTAGACTTCTCAAATGACTAAAAACTCTCCTCATTCAGTCAGCACACTGCAGCTGACCTCTGACAACTTTCTTTGTTCGGTTTACAGACTGCAGCTTGCTCCTGACAGTTCATCTCATTTGGTCAGCAGATTGCAGATTGCCCCTGACAACTCTGTTCATTCGTTCAGCACACTGCAACTTGCCTGTGATGGCTTTTCTGTCTCGGTCAACAGACTGTAGTTTGTCAGTCAGCTGCCGAGACAAACAGGAAGTCATTCTTTTGGATACTAATGATATGCTCTGCGTAGGATTTTTTTTCCATGACGCGACAGCCCCTAGTGGGCCACGGCCTCATTATCGAGGTTTCACGATCACACTCGGGCACACCACAATCGGCAGGACTCCACTGGAAGAGTGATGAACGCGACGCAAACCTCTCCCGGACAACATACAACGCTCACAAGAGACAGACATCCATGCCCCCGGCGGGATTCGAACCCGCAGTCTCATCAAACGAGTGCCCGCAGACCCACGCTTTAGACCGCACGGCCTCTATGATCGGCCCATATGTGTGTATACTACAATAAATGTAGATGATCGCAGACTGACGAAAATGTACATGATAGGATGCAGGAACGCGGATGTCAGGTTATGTGTATATTACAATGAGTAAACATAAAAACAGAGGTTAAACCATGTGTAATAGTACCGGGGTGCTGATAAGTCGTTAGCCCGACCAGCAAGGGAACAAGCTCGGAAGCATGTCAGGGACGCGCGCGATTTCAACAACATCGAGACGCAAGCTGTCATCAAGTTTTTTTTTCTTTCCTGCAAGGCAAGGCGCCGAAGGAAATTCACGCCATTCTGACAGAAACATTATCTTGTTTCCTTCCTGGTCGGGCTAAGGACTTATCAGCACCCCTGTATTTATGCACAACGGTACATGCATGCACATAGGCGGGTAAGGTACAGAATTGGCTGTACACGTCTAAAATCTTCTCCTACTAGATTCTGAATTTCTTCTTCTTTTGTTGATTCACATGACGAGGGCAAACCTTTGCTTATGAGTGGTTTGGGTTCAAGAAATAAGGCTTGTACTGGAAAGCAAAAGAAAGAGACGAAAGGAGAACATTAGGTATTCATCCGGTTTCTGCACACAGAAATGCTAATTTAATACCACAAAGCTCTACCCCTCTCCACCCTTTCCCTTCCTTCTCAATGTAAAAATCTTGTGTCATTCTTTCTCCATATTTTCTTTCTCAAGTTCAGTACACGTGACTTTACATAGCATTTATGAAGGGCCTTGGGGGTTGAGCCTCTTTAGCTTATTTTCGAGAACACTTTTTGTAGTCCCTCTTTCCAACACGCAGCGTCTCTTGCACAATCGCAAGAAATATGACTTTTTTCCATGTTATTTTGTTTATTTTCTTAAAATTCCTGTTATTTGAATTTGCAGTGTACTTGGTATAAGAATTGTAGACACACACACACACACACACAAACATATATATATATATATATATGTAAACACCTCAATGCAGGGTTTCATATTCGCGTACAAGAATTCGTTTTCCAGTAAACTGTCTACTCAGACACAAACCGGTCCCATCTGCGTAAGACAGACATACCTCCTTTCAAGTCGTTCAGAAGTATGGCTAGAAGGGGAAAAAACTCGTTTTTCTCTTCCTTTATCTTCGCTTTTGACCCACCTCTTTCTTAAATTTGTTTGTCTTTTGCATGTTTGTGCTGTGTACTAGTTTTATTTGGATTCTTTCTTCTTATTCAGCATAGGAACAGCACAATATCGATTTAACATTTCCTGTCTTGCAAGGAAAGTAGTGCTATTCGGCATAGAGGTTTGCTTCACAATGGCTCCAATCATGCCGTCTGTAGGGTATGCAAAATGATTCAACAAGCACTGTAGTTACATCTGTAGTAAGCCTTTGTTTTTTGCAACATTCCCATCAATGGCCCCCCTTCAGAAGGTGCAATTATTTCTATAAATTGTATTCCTACTGGTGGGCGTTAACTTTTCCTGTGGGATACTTTTGTGGGGTTTCACAAATTTTGCTTCAATTTTCACATTTGGCCAACTTGTAGCAAACAGTCCTTTTATCAAAGATGACATCATTTATAAATGGCAGTAATTTTTTTCAAATCATCGCGAAAGCCTAAATTGAAGATTTTTACAGATTTATAAAATGTTCGAAAAAAATCCGAACTTATTTT